>Ga0299907_10000352_pt1 | contig 21504 bp, 19 predicted proteins | sample RVTome_16_FD_198680 | JGI IMG/M metagenome (GOLD analysis project Ga0299907, IMG submission 198680) | Soil microbial communities from uranium-contaminated site in the Upper Colorado River Basin, Wyoming, United States - RVT152D67 (version 2) ...
GTCGCTGAGAGGTGGTCGCGTTCGGCCCCCTCGCAGGGGGTCAAACGCGACCACCTGAAAAAACACCCTTTTGCGGCTGATGTGGCCAATGGTACGGTTGCGGTAGTTGTTTCTTACGAGGTTCCAGAAGCGAGCAGGGCGGAGGCTTCGACGTGGATCTCCAGAGGCGCATCAGCCGTCTTTTGGCCATCACCGGTACGGCGCTCCTGGCCAGTGGCGTCGTGGCCGGCGCCTTCATCGGCGACGCCGGTGCTGCGGCCAAGCCACCGCCGCGGGGCGAGCAGCCCGAGGACCATCCGGGGACCACGGCCACCACGTCCGACGACGACTCCGAGCGCGATCGGAAGAAGTCGAGGTCGTCGACCACCACCACGACGGCGAAGCGGGGCCCGGACAGCGCGGCGGCCACCACCAGCACGTCCGCGCCGGCCACCACGGCCACCACCGCGCCGGCGGCGACGAGCCCGAAGCCGACGACCACCACGACGACGGCGTACGCGTCGGGGACGCAGGACCAGCGAGCCTCCACCACCCCGGTCGGCCCGACCACCAGCTCGACCCTCAACGACACCGTCTCCCGGGGCCCGAAGTCGCCGGTGGTGCCGCCGGGCCAGCCTCCGGCCGCCCCCGTCACCAGCACCACCGTGTCCAACCCCGTCCCGCCCGCCCCGGTGGCCAATCCGCTTCCCCGCACCGCGGTGACGGCCCTGTCCGGCCCGCCTCCCGATCCGGTGACCCTGGACGGGGTCGAGGAGGCTCCCGTCGGCCCGCCCCTGCCTCCCTGGAGCACCGAGACGACGGCAGCGGAAGCCGAGGCCCCGCGGCAGGCGACCGGGGGAGCGGCGGCCGAGGCCCCGACCCGCCGGCGCGCCGGCGAGCTGGGGATGACGGGCTCCGCCACCCGCACGCTCCTGTTCCTGGCCGGGGTGGCGCTCCTGCTGGGTGCGGTGGCCGTGGCCCTGGGTGAGCCCGGCCCGCTCCGCACGGCCCACGCCGAGGCCCGGGCCAGGCCCAAGGCCCGGACCCGCAAGCTCCGCCGGACGATCCAAGGCTGGGAGTCCGGCGTGCCCCTGGCCCCCACCCGCCGGGCGGCCAAGCGGGCCCGCCTGCAGCGCCGGGGCGCCCTCCTCAGCTTCCCCGGCGACGGACCCGAAGCTTGATCGGGGTCGGGCCGATGGAGAACGCCTCGCGGATCTTGCGCTCCAGGTAGCGCAGGTACGACGCCGGCAGCGCCCGGGTGGTGAAGAGGGTGAAGGTGGGCGGGTCGGTCGCCCCCTGGGTGGCGTAGAGCACCCGGGGCCGGTGGCCCCGCTCCTGGGGCGCGGGATGGGCGGCCTGGGCCGCGGTCAGCACCTCGTTGAGGGCCCGGGTGGGCACCCGGCGGTGGTACTCGGCCTGGGCCTGGAACAACGCCGGCAGCAGCCGGGTCACGTTGCGGCCGGTGAGGGCCGAGGTCTTGAGCACAGGGGCGTAGGCCAGGAAGGCCAGCCGGTCGGCCACCTGGGCCATGGCGTCCTCCCGGGCGTCGGCGTCGAGGAGGTCCCACTTGTTGAGGACGACCACGGTGGCGCAGCCGGCGGCGTCGATACGCTCGGCCAGGCGCTGGTCCTGGTGGGTGACGCCCTGGGTGGCGTCGATGACCATGAGGGCGCCGTCGGCCCGGTCGATGGCCTGCAGGGCCCGGACCAGCCCGTAGTACTCGGTGCCCTCGTCGATACGGCTCTTGCGCCGCATCCCGGCGGTGTCGATGAAGCGCAGCAGGCCGCCCTCACCCGTGTCCACCACCGTGTCGATGCTGTCCCGGGTGGTCCCCGGGGCGTCGTGGACCACGGCCCGCTCCTCACCCACCAGCCGGTTGAACAGGGTTGACTTGCCCACGTTGGGCCGGCCCACGATGGCTACGGAGAACGGCGCCGCCTCCTCTTCCTCGGCCTCCGCCTCGCCCCCCGCCCCCGCCTCGCCCGCCGGGTCCTCGACCGGCTCGGGCAGGGCGTCGACGATGGCGTCGAGGAGCTCGCCGCTGCGCCGGCCGTGGAGGGCGGAGATGGGGAGCGGCTCGCCCAGCCCGAGACGGGTGAAATCCCAGACGTCCACCTCCCGGTTGGCGTCGTCGACCTTGTTGGCGGCCAGGAGCACCGGCTTGGCCGAGCGCTGCAGCACGCCGGCCACCGCCGCGTCCTCCTCGGTGGGGCCCACGGTGGCGTCCACGACCAGCACGATGAGATCGGCGTCGGACATGGCCCGCTCGGCCTGCCGGCTCACCTGGAGGGCCAGGGAATCGTCGGACCGCAGCCAGCCGCCGGTGTCGACCACCAGGAACTGCCGCCCGGCCCACTCCCCTTCGACCACCTTGCGGTCCCGGGTGACGCCCGGCTTCTCCTCCACGATGGCCTCCCGCCGGCCGATGATCCGGTTGACCAGCGTGGACTTGCCCACGTTGGGCCGCCCCACGATGGCCACCGTCGGCGGGCTCATGACGGGCCCCGCAAGGCGTCGACCAGGGCGCGGCCGTCGGTGGCCACGGCCTCGACGGGTCGGGGAAGCTCGGCCGGGCCGGTGCCGTCCAGGAACACGTCCCGGGACAGGGTGGCGTCGGGGAGCAGGTAGCGCCAGCCCGCGGGAGAGTCGCCCAGCACGGGCGCCAGGTCGGCGCCGGTCATCAGGCCGGTGACGGCGATGTTGCCGCCGAAGAGGCGGTTGGGGACGGGCAGGGTCAGCACCGGCGTCCCGGCCGCCTCGGACAGGGCAGGCAGCATGGGCTCCAGCACCCGGTCGCCGTACTCGCCGGTGAGGAGGGCCACCGCCGGCACCCGGTCCCCCCCGCCCACGGCCAGGGACACCGCCCCCGTCCGCCGGGGGGAGCGGTACCCGTCAGGCGGGGCGCCGTCCACCCAGGCGAAGAACCCGCCCCGGTGGGGCACCTCGCCGGCGTCGACGGCGGCCTCCGCCGGCGCGCCGGCCAGGGCGGCGTGCACCTCGGCCTCGAACATGCGGGCCATGCCGATGCCGTTCTCGTGCTGGGGAAAACCCTCGTACTCCTCGAAGGCCGGGAACGGCGCGCCGGCCATCAGGTAGTACTCGTCGGCGGCGAAGACCATGCGCCGGCCCAGCACATCGAGGAACCGCGCCTGCCAGCGTTCGCACACCTCGACCACCGCCTCGGCCTCGCCGGGGGCGTGGATCCTCATGTCGGGCTCGGTGTTGTGGGCCGACACCCCGAGGGGGACGACGCCGACGGTGGCCAGATCCGGGTAGCGGTCGAGCACCCCCAGCAGCGTGTCCTCCAGCACGGCGGCGTCGTTCACGCCGGGGCAGACCACCACCTGGCCGTGGACCTCGACCCCGGCGTCGAGCAGGAGGCGCAACCAGCGCAGGCTGGTGGCCCCCCGCCGGTTGCGCAGCAGCCGGGTCCGGACCTCGGGATCGGTGGCGTGGATGGAGACGTAGAGCGGGCCGAGGCCCTCGTCGATGACCCGCTCGAAGTCGGCCTCGGTGAAGCGGGTCAGGGTGGTGAAGTTCCCGTAGAGGAACGACAGCCGGTAGTCGTCGTCCTTCAGGTACAGGCTCTTCCGCATCCCCTTGGGCAGCTGGTAGATGAAGCAGAACGGGCAGTGGTTGTCGCAGGTGCGCACCCGGTCGAAGAGGGCGCTGTGGACCTCGGCCCCGAGCGGCTCACCGGCCCGCTTCTCCACCCGCACCGCCCGCTCCAGGCCACCCCGGCGCACCTCGAGGTCGACCACCGCCTCGTCGGTCAGCACCCGGTAGCGGATGACGTCGCGGGGCGCCTCGCCATTCAGGGCGAGGAACTCGTCCCCGGGGAGGATGCCGGCCCGGTCGGCCGGCGACCCCGGGGCCACGGCCACGACGCGGGGAACAGACATAGTGGCCGCCACTCTACGGGCTGTGCCATGGCTCTTCGCCTGGCGGCTCATCGCGGTGCGGCTGGGGGCCCCATCCCCAGCCGCCGGGTCCTGCTTCGCAGGCCCCACGGAGGTTCACGGCTGTGAAACAAACGGGTAACACCAGGTGTGGTGCAATGTATGGCCGTGGGGGACCTCTTCGACGACTACCCCGCCGCCGCGAACTGGGACGAGATGTTCGAGCCGGGCGGCGATCCCCGGCCCGGCTACCGCGCCCTGCACGAAGCGGTGGTGGCCCTGTCCTCCGGCGACCTGGAGGAACGCTACGCGGTGCGGGACCGCAGCCTGCGGGACCAGGGCATCACGTTCTCGTTCTCCGGTGAGGAGCGCACCTGGCCGCTCGATCTCATCCCCCGGATCATCTCGGCCGAGGAGTGGGGCGTCATCGAGGCCGGCGTGGTCCAGCGGGTCCGGGCCCTGGAGGCGTTCCTGGCCGACGTCTACGGCGCGGGCCAGATCATGGCCGACGGGGTCGTGCCCCACCGCCTGGTGGTGACCGCCGAGGGGTTCCTGCGCCAGGCCGCCTTCCTCAACCCGCCCAACGGGGTGCGGGTCCACGTAGCCGGCATCGACGTCGTCCGGGGCGGCGACGGGCGCTTCGTGGTCCTGGAGGACAACCTCCGGGTCCCGTCGGGTATCTCCTACGTGGTCGAGAACCGCCGCACCATGGCCCGTGTCTTCCCCGAGGTGTTCGCCACCCACCGGGTCCGGCCGGTGGCCGACTACCCCACCCACCTGCTCGGCGCCCTGCGGGCCGCCGCCCCCCGGGGCGCCGGCGACCCCACCGTGGTCGTCCTCACCCCCGGCGTGTACAACGCCGCCTACTTCGAGCACGCCTTCCTGGCCCGCCAGATGGGCGTGGAGCTGGTCGAGGGCCGGGACCTGGTGTGCCGGGACAACGTGATCTACATGCGCACCACCGGCGGCGAGCACCGCGTCGACGTCGTCTACCGCCGCATCGACGACGAGTTCCTCGACCCCATCGCCTTCCGTTCCGACTCGCTGCTCGGCTGTCCCGGCATCCTCAACGCGGCCCGGGCGGGCAACGTCAGCCTGGCCAACGCGGTGGGCAACGGCGTGGCCGACGACAAGGCCATGTACCCCTTCGTGGCCGCCATGATCAGCTACTACCTGGGCGAGCAGCCCATCCTGGACACCGTCCCCACCTACCGCCTCGACGTGCCCGACGAGGCCGAGGTGGCCCTCTCCCGCGTCGATTCCCTGGTGTGGAAGCCGGTGGCCGCCTCGGGCGGCAAGGGGCTGGTCATCGGTCCCCACGCCGACGACCGGACCCTCGACGACCTGGTGCGGACGGTCGTCGCCGACCCCCGGGACTGGATCGCCCAGGAGGTGGTGGCCCTGTCCACCTCCCCCACCCACACCGGCCAGCGGCTCTGCCCCCGCCACATCGACCTGCGGCCCTTCGCCGTCAACGACGGGGAGCGGGTGTGGGTCGCCCCCGGCGGGCTGACCCGGGTGGCGCTTCGGGAAGGGAGCCTGGTGGTCAACTCCTCCGCCGGCGGCGGATCCAAGGACACCTGGGTGCTGGCCGGCGCCGGCCACGCCCCCGAACCCCGGGGCGAGCGGGACACCGCCCACCCCCAGCTCAGGGCCTTGAAGGGTCTGGCCCAGGAAACCGGGCCGGCCTCGGGCATGGTCCAGCAGCAGCAACAGCAACAGCAGTAGCCGGGAGGGATGCCGCAATGCTGAGCCGCATCGCCGAAGCCCTGTTCTGGATCGGCCGCTACGTGGAACGGGCCGAGGACACCGCCCGCATCCTCGACGTCCACTACCACATCCTCCTGGAGGACCCGTGGGTGGACGAGGAGACCACCTGCTCCGCCCTCCTCGATGTGATGGGGGTGAGCCAGGAGTCGACCACCTGCACGGCCCGGACGGTCTCGGAGGTCCTGGCCTATGACGACGCCAATTCCACCGCCATCACCGGAGCGTTGTGGGCCGCCCGGGAGAACGCCCGGGGCGTGCGGGACACCATCTCGTCGGAGATGTGGGAGTGCCTCAACGCCACCTGGCACGCCGTGGGTGAGCGGCGGGCACTGGCCCTGGCCAACCCGTCACCCTTCTTCCGCTTCGTGAAGGAGCGCGCCGCCCACTTCGCCGGCCTGGCCGAGTCGACCATGAGCCGGGACGACGCCTGGCGCTTCATGTGCCTGGGCACCGCCCTGGAGCGGGCGGACATGACCTGCCGGCTGTTGACGGCCCGCTGGACGGACACCGGCGGGTCCGCCGGGTGGGTCACCACCCTGCGCTGCTGCTCGGCCCACGAGGCCTACCTGCGCACCTACCGGCGGGCGGTGGACACCTCGCTGGCCGCCTCCTTCCTGCTCCTCGACCGGCTCTTCCCCCGCTCCGTGTACTACTCGCTGGCCGTGGCCGAGCGACGCCTGGCCGAGCTGGCCCCGGGCGCGGGTCGCTACGGCACCGAGGACGACGCCCGCCGGGCGGTGGGGCGGGCCCGCACGGCGCTGGAGTTCCGCCGGATCGACGAGTTGCTGGTCGACTTCCCGGGGGTCCTGGCCGAGGTCCAGGCCGCCGGGGCGGAAGCCTCCGCCGCCATCGCCGTCCGCTACTTCCACCACACCCAGCCCGTCCGCTGGATCGCGTAGTGGTCGCTCGGGGAGGTCCCGTGGATGGATCGCCGAGTCAGGGTCGTCGCTGGGAAGGACGCACGACGAGGCGTGGCTTTTCCTACGCCGAGGAGGAGGACGCCCCCAGCGGCGGCACTGGCCGGCGAGACGCCACGATGACCTCGCCGAGGGGCCACTAGGACTGGAGGACGCGCCCGTGAAGAACTGGGTCATCCGGGTGGAGCACCACAGCGGCTACCGCTACCAGGGCGAGGTCGTCTCGTCGTACAACGAGGCCCGCATGACGCCGCTCACCACCGACCGCCAGGTCACGGTGGACTCGCGCCTGGAGGTGGAGCCCCGGGCCCGGCCCTTCCGCTACCTCGACTACTGGGGCAGCGTGGTCGACGCCTTCGACGTCCACACGCCCCACACCGAGTTGCGGGTGGCGGCCCGATCGGTGGTGGAGACGTCCCTCGCCCTCCCGCCCCCCGAAGGGCTGGACTGGGACGAGCTGCGCTCCGATGCCATGACCGACCGGTACGCCGAGTATCTCGGCCCCACCGCCTACGTGCCCCGCGACGAGGAGCTGGCCGCCATCGCCGGGTCCCTGACCGGGAGTCGGGCGCCGGCGGCGATGGTGGAGGCGGTGGCCGGTTTCGTCGCCTCCCACCTCTCCTACACGCCCGGGGTGACCGAGGTGTCCACCTCGGCGATGGAGGCGTTCGTGGCCCGGCACGGCGTGTGCCAGGACTACGCCCATCTCACCCTGGCGCTGCTGCGCACCATGGGCATCCCCGCCCGGTACGTCTCCGGCTACCTCCACCCCCGCGAGGACGCCCCCAAGGGGGCGATCGTCTCCGGGGAGAGCCACGCCTGGGTGGAGGCGTGGGTGGGCGACTGGTGGGGATTCGACCCGACCAACGGGGTGCCCGCCGGGGAGCGTCACGTGATCGTGGGGCGGGGCCGGGACTACGCCGACGTGCCCCCCCTGCGGGGCATCTACAGCGAGCGGGCCACGGCCGAGGGCGATGCCATGGCCGAGGCAACGGGCGCGGTGGACGTCGAGGTCCGCATCAGCCGCCTGGCCTGAAGCCCACCCCCGCCCGTCTCGCGTTAGCGAAACCCACCTGTGAGGTGGGTTCGATTCACGCGAGAACGGGTTAGCTTGGTTGGCATGCCGCTGGAAGTGGATCGTGTGCTCCTGGCCCGGCCCCGGGGCTTCTGCGCCGGGGTGGAGATGGCCATCAAGGCGCTGGCCTGGATGGTGCGGGTCTTCGAGCCGCCCGTCTACTGCTACCACGAGATCGTCCACAACCGCCTGGTGGTCGACCGCTTCGCCGCCCTCGGGGTGATCTTCGTCAACGACGTCGACGAGGTGCCGCCCGGCGCCCCCCTCATGCTCTCGGCTCACGGCTCCGCCCCCGACGTGGTGGCCGCGGCCAAGAACCGGGGCCGGTTCGTGGTCAACGCCGTGTGCCCGCTGGTGACCAAGGTCCACCACGAGGCCAAGGTGCGGGCGGGCAAGGGCTACACCATCCTCTACGTCGGTCACGAGGGCCACGACGAGGCGGTCGGCACACTGGCCGTGGCCCCCGGCGCCATGCGCCTCCTGGAGCACGAGGAGGACGTGGCCGGCGCCAGCGTGGCCGATCCCACCAAGGTGGCCATGCTGGCCCAGACCACCTTGTCGCTCAACGACTGGAAGGGGATCCTGGACCGGGCCCGGGGCCAGTTCCCCGATCTGTGGACGGCCACCCGGGACGACCTGTGCTTCGCCACCACCAACCGCCAGGCGGCCCTGACCGCCATCGCCACCCGGGCGCAGGCGGTGGTGGTCATCGGCAGCGCCAACTCGTCCAACACCCTGGCCCTGGTGAAGGTGGCCGAGGAGGCGGGCTGCCCCATCGTCCAGCGGATCAACGGGGCCGGCGAGCTCGACGTCGAGGCCCTCTCCGGCGCCCGGGTGGTGGGGGTGACGGCGGGGGCCAGCGCCCCCGAGGAGATCGTCCAGGCCGTCATCGCCGCCCTGGCGCCCCGCCACGGTGTGGAGGAGGTCGACGTCACCGACGAGGACGAGTACTTCCCCCCGCCCCGGGAGCTGCGGGAGCTGATGCCGGCGCTCGACGCCCTGGCCGCCCTGGCCACCGGGGGCAGTCCGGGGGCGGCCGCCGCGCTGGGCGGCCCGTTCAGCAGCGACCGCGCCGTCGACGCCTCCGACACCCTCGCCGGCCTGCGCTGAGTTCGTAAGGCCGGTCCGGAGAGGGCAAGCTGAGGGGTCCGGGGTGTCCCCGGGAAAGGGGCAGCCATGATCTACGAGACGATCACCCTCGAGACCAAGGACGGGGTGGCCACCCTCACCCTCAACCGGCCCGACGCCTACAACGCCTTCAACGACGCCATGGGCGAGGAGGTGGTGGACGCCCTCGGGCACATAGCCCGGGACGGCGACGTGCGGGCGCTGCTGCTCACCGGGGCGGGCAAGGCCTTCTGCTCCGGCCAGGACCTCAAATCCATCGAGCCGGGCCGCAGCCTGGGCGACGTGCTGGAGAAGGTGTGGAATCCGGTGCTGCGGCGCCTGTGGGACCTGGAGCAGCCGGTGGTGGCGGCCGTCAACGGCATCGCGGCCGGCGCCGGCGCCAGCCTGGCCCTGGCCTGCGACCTGCGGATCGCCTCGGAGAAGGCGGCCCTGGCGGTCGTGTTCACCAAGGTGGGGGTCGTGCCCGACTCGGGCATCACCTGGATGCTGCCCCGCCTGGTGGGCATGGGCAAGGCGCTGGAACTGGCCTACCTGGCCGAACCGGTCGACGCCGCCACCGCCGAGCGGCTCGGTCTGGTCAACCGGGTGGTGCCGGCCGAGAGCCTCGCCGAGGAGGCCGGCGACCTGGCCCGGCGCCTGGCCGAGGGCCCGACCCTGGCCTACGCCCTGACGAAGAGGGCCATGCGCCGGGCGGCCACCTCCACCTTCCCCGAGGCCCTCGAGTACGAGGGCCTCCTGCAGGAGATCGCCGGGCGCAGCGCCGACTACGGCGAGGGCGTGAGCGCCTTCGTGGAGCGGCGGCCCCCCCGCTTCGAGGGGCGATGAGCCCCGGGGATCGGGGTGGCCCCGAAACCACCGGGGATCGGGGTGGCCCCGAAACCACCGGGGATCGGGGTGGCCCCGAAACCACCGGTCCCTACGCCGTCGGCGTCGTCGGGGCGGGCACCATGGGCGCCGGTATCGCCGAGGCGGCCATCCGGGCCGGCTGCACCGTCCGCCTCCACGACGCCTTTCCCGAAGCCGTGTCCAAAGCGCTCGAGCGGATCGAGGGGTCGCTGCGGCGCTCGGTGGACAAAGGCAAGCTGGAGGAAGCGGAAGCCAAAGCCATCTTTGCCCGCCTCGAACCGGCTCCGGCTCTCACCGACCTCTGCGGGGCCACGGTGGTCATCGAAGCCGCCCCCGAGGATCCGGCCCTGAAAGAGGAGCTGTTCCAGCGCCTGGACGCCGCCTGCCCGGCGCCCGCCACCCTCGCCTCCAACACCTCGTCGCTTTCCGTCACCAGCCTGCAGTCGGCGGTATCCGACCCGGCCCGGGTGGTGGGGATGCATTTCTTCAACCCGGCGCCGGTCATGCGCCTGGTGGAGGTCATCGCCGGCGCCCGCAGCGGCGAGCCGGCCCTGGTGGCGGCCGAGGCCCTGGCCCGGCGCATGGACAAGACCCCGGTGCGGGCCTCCGATACCCCGGGCTTCATCGTCAACCGGGTGGCCCGCCCCTTCTACGGCGAAGCCCTGCGCATGCTGGGCGAGGGCATCGCCGACGTGGACGTCATCGACGACGCCGTCCGGGCTCTCGGCTTCCGCATGGGCCCTTTCGAGCTGATGGACCTCATCGGCGTGGACGTCAACCTGGCCGTGACCCGCTCGGTGTGGGAGGCGACGTACTTCGAGCCCCGCTACCGGCCCCATCGCATCCAGGCCCGCCTGGTGGAATCCGGCCTCCACGGTCGCAAGACGGGCCGGGGCTTCTACGGCTACGACGGCGACGGCCGCCGGCTCGATCCCACCGAAGGGATCGGCCCGCCCCAGGTCAGCGGCCAGGCGCTGCCGCCCGGGCGGGACGAGACGGCGTTGGTGGCCGAACGGCTCTCCCTGGAGGGCGACGGTGGCATCGCCGCCCGGCTGCTGGCCATGCTGGTCAACGAGGCCGTCTTCGCCACCGACGACGGGGTCGCCGCACCCGCCGGCATCGACGAAGCCCTGCGTCTGGGGGCCAACCACCCGCGGGGGCCGTTCGAATGGCTGGACGCCATCGGCCCCGGCCTGGTGCTGGCGGTCATGGAAGGCTTGTGGGACTGGTACCGGGAGGACCGGTACCGCCCCGCGCCCGGCCTGCGCTGGCGGGCGGGAGGCAAGTTCTGACGGGAGGTACGACCGATGCATGACCTGCCCCCCGACCGTCAACCCGTCATCGCCGGCGCCCTGCGCTCCCCCATCGGGCGCCACGGCGGGGCGCTGTCTCCCGTGCGCCCCGACGACCTCGCCGCCCTGGTGCTGCGAGCGCTGGTGGACCGCAGCGGCATCGACCCGGGCGTCATCGACGACGTGTACTTCGGCGCCGCCAACCAGGCCGGGGAGGACAACCGCAACGTGGCCCGCATGGCCGTCCTCCTGGCCGGCCTCCCGGTCGAGATCCCCGGGGTCACGGTGAACCGGCTGTGCGCATCGAGCCTGTCGGCGCTCAACCTGGCCGCCATGGCCGTGGCCTCGGGCCAGGCCGACGTGGTGGTGGCGGGCGGGGTGGAGTCGATGAGCCGGGCGCCGTGGGTGGTGCCCAAGCCCGAGGTGGGACTGCCCCGCGGCGACGCGGTCATGGTCGACACCACGCTGGGCTGGCGCCTGGTCAACCCGAAGATGGCCGACCTCCACGGGGTCCTGTCCATGGGCCAGACGGCCGAGTGCGTGGCCGAGCGCCATGACGTGTCCCGGGCCGACCAGGACGCCTGGGCGCTGCGTAGCCAGCAGCGCTGGGCGGAAGCGGCCGAGCGCAAGGCGTGGCGGGAGGAGATCGTGCCGGTCTCCGTCCCGCAAAAAGGGGGTGACCCCCTGTCGGTTGAGGTGGACGAGCATCCCCGGCCCCAGACCACCATGGAGCAGCTGGCCAACCTCCGCCCCGCCTTCAAGGCCGACGGCACCGTGACCGCCGGCAACTCGTCGGGCCTCAACGATGGCGCCGCCGCCGTGCTGGTGACCTCGAGGCGCCGGGCGGCGGACCTGGGCCTCGACGCCCCCTTCCGGGTCCTGGGCGGCGCCGCCGCCGGCGTCCATCCCGACGTGATGGGCATGGGTCCCGTCCCCGCCACCCGCAAGGTTCTCGACCGCGCCGGGGTGTCAGTGGCCGACCTCGACCTGGTCGAGCTGAACGAAGCCTTCGCCGCCCAGGTCCTGGCCTGCCAGCGGGAGCTCGGCATCGACACCGAACGCCTCAACGTGAACGGCGGCGCCATCGCCCTCGGCCATCCCCTGGGAGCCAGCGGCGCCCGCATCGCCACCACGCTCGTCCACGAGATGGGCCGCTCCGGCGCCCGCCTCGGCCTGGTCACCATGTGCGTGGGCGTCGGCCAGGGCGTCTCCACCCTGATCGAGCAGACCGGCTAGCGAAAAGCAAAATCAATTCCGGCGTTCCTGCGCCACACCTGTCGTGGCGGAGGAACGCCGAAACCGGGGCGGCGGCGCGGGGCCAGGGACCGGCGCCGCCACCTGCCACCCCGCCTCCTTCATTGCGTCTTTGAAAGCCTTTCGCCGTCCCCTCCGTAGAATCGCCGGGCACGGCGAGGATCGGAGCAGACCATGGCCAGGGACGGGATCGTGATCGCCAACTGCGGCGGGTTCTGGGGCGACGACCCCACCGCGGCGCGGCGCCAGGTCGAGGGCGGCCCCGTCGACTACCTGGTCATGGACTACCTGGCCGAGGTGACCATGGCCATCCTCCAGAAGCAACGCCAGCGCCGGCCCGAGACGGGCTACGCCACCGACTTCGTGGCCCAGCTGCGCGACGTCCTGGCCACCTGCGTGGAGCGCAACATCACGGTCATCTCCAACGCCGGCGGCGTGAACCCGTTGGGCTGCAAGGCGGCGGTGGAGAAGCTGGCCGCCGAGCTCGGCGTGGCCGACAAGGTGCGGGTGGGCGTCGTGCTGGGCGACGACATCTACGACCACCTGGGCGACCTGATGGCGTCGGGAGAGCCGCTGACCAACATGGACACCGGCCGGCCCCTCTCCGACGTGGCCGACCAGGCCCTCTCGGCCAACGTCTACCTGGGGGCGGCGCCGGTGGTGAAGGCCCTGCAGATGGGCGCCAACGTCGTCATCTGCGGGCGGGTGACCGACACGGGCGTGACCCTGGCGCCGATGATCCACGAGTTCGGCTGGGCCGAAGATGACTGGGACCGTCTGGCGGCGGGGATCATCGCCGGGCACATCATCGAGTGCGGCACCCAGTGCACGGGTGGCAATTTCACCGACTGGCACAAGGTGAAGAGCTTCTCCAACCTGGGCTACCCGCTGGTCGAGGCCCGCCCGGACGGCACCTTCACCGTGACCAAGCATCCCGGTACGGGCGGGCTGGTGTCGGTTCACACCGTGACCGAGCAGCTCCTCTACGAGATGGGCTCCCCCCGTTACCTGGCCCCGGACTGCGTGGCCCGCTTCGACTCCATCACCCTCACGCCGGACGGGCCCGACCGGGTCACCGTCTCGGGGGCCAGGGGCGAGCCGCCGCCGGAGAAGCTCAAGGTGTCGGCCAGCTTCTCCCACGGCTACCGGGCCTTCGGCCGCCTCATCGTCTCCGGCCCCGATTCCCTGGCCAAGGCCAACCTGGTGGCCGAGACCCTCTGGGAGTCGGCCGGGGGCCGGGATCTCTACGAGGACACCGCCACCCAGATCCTGGCCTGGAACGCCACCCACCCGCCTCTCACCGACTCGGAGCCGTCCGAGGTCCTGGTCCAGGTGGCCGTGCGCGACGCCGACGAGAAGAAGATCAACGGGCGCTTCGGCGTCCAGGTCGTGCCCCGGGTGCTGGGCACCGTGCCGGGCATCACCTATCTGGCCGACCAGGGCCGGCCCCGGGCCTCGGAGGTGGTCGGCTACTGGCCCGCCCTGATCTCCCGGGAGCGGGTGCCGATGCGGGTGGTGGTGGGCGACGATGAGGTCGAGGTGGCGCCGACCCCGGTCAGCGCCGCGCCGCCGGCGTCCTTCCGGCCGGCGCCGGTCACGGCCGCCGTCCCCCAGGGCGGCAACCAGGTCAGGGTGGCGCTGTCCCGGTTGTGCCTGGCCCGCTCGGGGGACAAGGGCGACACGGCCAACGTGGGCGTGATCGCCCGCACCCCCGCCGTCTACACCTGGATGGTCGAGGCGATCACCCCCGAGTTCGTCAAGGGCCGCTTCGGCGAGATGATCAAAGGCGGAGTGGAGCGCTCGGAGGTGCCCAACCTGCTGGCTGTCAACTTCCTCCTCCACGAGAGCCTGGGCGGCGGCGGCACCTTGTCGCTGCTGGTCGACGCCCAGGGGAAGACCTACGCCCAGTACCTCCTGGCTGCTCCGGTGGAGGTACCCGAGGCGCTGCTGGAAGGCGTGGAGTAGAACCGGTACCGGGGCCTGCGCCGGTGGACATCCTGGCCCGGATCCGGGAGCGGGCCCGGGCCGCCCCCCGGCGGATCGTGCTTCCCGAGGCGTGGGACCCCCGGGTGCGCGAAGCGGCCGTCGTCCTGGCCCGGGAAGGGCTGGCCGAGCCGGTCCTGACCGGCAAGACGCTCCTGGCCGCCCGCCGGACGCAGCTGGCCGAGCGCTACCAGGCCCGGCGGGCCACCGCGGGCCGCGAGATCGGCGAGGAGGAGGCCCTGGCGGCGGTGACCGATCCGCTGCTGTGCGGGGCGCTCATGGTCGATGGGGGTGAGGCCGACGGCTGCGTGGCCGGCGCCGCCTCCACCACCGCCAGCACGGTCCGGGCCGCCCTGCTGGGCATCGGCCCGGCCCCCGGGGTGTCCCTGGTGTCCAGCTTCTTCCTCATGGCCTTTCCCGGTACCAGATCGGGGACATTCGTGTTCGCCGACTGCGCCGTGATCCCCGACCCGACCGCCGAGCAACTGGCCGACATCGCCATCGTCTCGGCCCGCTCCGCGGCCGTGTTCCTGGAGGCGGAGCCCAAGGTGGCGCTGCTCAGCTTCTCCACCAAGGGCAGCGCCAACCACCCGATGGCCGACAAGGTGGCCCGGGCCGCGGCCCTGGTGACCGAACGCCATCCCGAGCTGTGCGTCGACGGAGAGCTGCAGGTCGACGCGGCCCTGGTCCCCGAGATCGCGGCCGGCAAGGCGCCCGGCAGCCCCGTGGCCGGCGGCGCCAACGTGCTGGTGTTCCCCAACCTCGACGCCGGCAACATCGGCTACAAGCTGGCCGAGCGTCTCGGCGGGGCCACGGCCGTCGGGCCCGTCCTCCAGGGCCTGGCCAAACCGATGAACGACCTGTCCCGTGGCTGCTCCGCCGCCGACGTGGTGGACGTGGCCTGCCTCACCGTGCTCCAGGCCGGGGCGTAGGCTCCTGTGATCATGGCTTCTCTGCTCCGACGGTCCTGACGTGGCTCGCCCCACCGCCGCCGACCACGACGACAAGGCTGCCGCCGTCCTGGCCGCGGCCGGGCGGGTCTTCGCCGACCGGGGCTACGAGGGCGCCACCATGGCCGACGTGGCCCGGGAGGCCGGGTTCTCCAAGGCCGGCGTGTACCACTACTACGCCTCCAAGGAGCACCTCCTCCACGGATTGCTGCAGATCTCCCTCGAACAGGTCCTGGGAGACCTCCGCCGGGCCGACCCGGGACCGGGGGCTCCGGCCCGGATGAGCACCCTGTTCGAGACCTACCTCCGTTCCTTCACCACCCACCTGCGGGTCATCACCCCCCTGCTGTTGCGCCTTGACCTGCTGCGGCCGGAATGGCGGGAAGAGGTCAAGGCACTCGAGCGCCGCATCGTCGACCGGCTGGCCGACGCCATCGGGGCGGACGACTCGACGCTGTCCCCCCGCACCCTGGCCTTCCTGGTCCTGGGCGCGGCCAACTGGACGTACTACTGGTACGACCCTGACGGCGACGTCTCCGTCGACGACCTCGCCCGGGGCGCCGTCAGCCTGTTCACCGGCGCCATCTCCAACTAAGGCGTCAGAACAAGGACGGCGGGGGCGCTTCCGGGGGGGCCGGCGGCGCGACGACGGCCGCCGCCCGGCGCCACCAGACCAGGGCGGTGACCAGGCTGGCGGCCAGCGCCCACACCAGGGCGAGGCCCACCACCCCGCCCACCGACGGCAGGGCCCCGGCGACCCGGACGATCTCGGTATCGCCGCCTCTCGCCCCACCGGCGTGACCCAGGGGCGCCAGCACCGAACCCAGCCAGGCGGCCAGCACGAACCCGCCCGAGATGGCGAAGGCGACCCGCAGCACCTCCTGCTCGCCCGGGGGACGGGCGGCCTGCAGGGCCCGCCAGGTGGTCAGCACCACCGCCGCCGGAGCCAGGAGGAGCACGGGGAAGACGTAGAGGGGGGCGGGACCCGACCCCTCGTCAGGGGGGAAGCCGAAGCGGAACAGGCTGAGCGCGCCGTCCACAGCTTCGATGTTGACGGGCGGGTCGACGAGGGCGGAGGTGGTCTCCACGCTGGCCCCGGAGGCCACCGCCGCGCCCGCCACCCCGGCATTGACCAGCAATGCGGGAGCCGCCTCGACGGCCAGCAGCCGCTCCTCCGTCCCGCCGGCGGCGACCACGGCGGCGACGGTCAGGCCCACGCCGGCAGCCAGTGCCACCCCGGCCCAGGCCAGGCCACCCCACAGGATGACCCGGCCCCACGTCAGCCCCCAGCTCCGCACCTGGCGCCAGGCGTCCAGGTCCCGGCCGGCGGCGGCCAGCGAGGGGCGCAGGGAAACGGCACCGAGCACGAGGACGAGGACCACCAGCCAGAACCCGGCTTCGCCCGCCCCCACGTCGGCGAACACCCGGAAGCCCTCCTCGTCGAAGGCCCGCTCCGGATCGGCGGTGCCGCCCAGGCCGCCGGCCACCCCGAATCCCACCCCGAGGAGCAGGGCCAGCTTGGCCACGAAGGCCCAGGCGGCCGCCGTCCCCCGGGTGCGGGCGTGACCGAACCGCAGCACGCGGCGCCCGACGAACACGGGGATCGTCAGCCAGGTGACGAGGAGAGCGGAGCCGGACAGGTACAGGGCGTCCTCGCCGTTGTTGACCATGGCCACGGTGTGGCCCCCCAGGGCGATGAAGGGCAGGTAGGCGCCGGTGAGGGCGCCGATGCCGATCCCTCCGCCGCCCAGAGCCGTGAACCCCATCAGGGCACCGTGGAGCGCCCCGGCAGCGAAGACGGCCAGGAGGAAGGCGAAGGCACACACCGCGGCCAGGGTCCAGTCGGCCGTCAGCCACGGCGGGGCGGAGACACTGAGCGGCCCGGGGGGGCCCGGGGGACGGGGTGTCTCCGCCACGGGTGGGGAACCAGGACCACCCGGTTCGGTGGGAGGCGCCGCTCCGAGCGGGATGCCGCAGCCGGGACAGAAGCGGGCCAGCTCGGGCAGCCGGGCTCCGCAGCCCGGGCAGAAGCTCATGGGCTGGCGATGCTAGTGGCACCGCTACTGCCCCGACCCGGTCAGGCCCCGGCCATCACCTGCGCCTCGTCGAAGAGCTTCTGGAGCTCGGTCCGGAGCTGCTCGGTCAGCGCCGACACGGCGGCCCGGCGCACCGGGCCATCGCCCAGGGGGGGCGGAATGGGGTGTCCCACCACCAGGACGACGCGCTTGAACTTCGGCAGTTTGCGGCCCCGGGCCAGGATCTCCTCGCTGCCGCCGATGCCCACCGGCACGATCGGGACCCGGCAGCGGGCCGCCACGTACGCCACCCCGTCATGAAGGTCCTCGATGAGCGGCCCCCGGCGCCGGGTGCCTTCGGGGAACACGACCAGCGGCTCCCCGCCCTCGACGACGGCCACGGCGGTGCGCAGGGCGGTCCGGTCGGCGGCCCCCCGGTCCACCGGGAAGCCCCCCAGGGCGTACAGGAACCGGGCCGACCAGGATGTGCTCCACAACTCCGCCTTGCCCATGAACCGGACCCGGCGCCGCGTGACGAGACCCATGAAGGGCGTGTCCAGGTTCGATCGGTGGGAGGGGGCCAGGATGTAGGGGCCCTGCGCCGGCAGCCGCTCCTGGTGCAGCACCCGGGCCCGCCACAGGAGGCGGCACACCACCTCGACCAGGCCCCGGGCGAAGGCGTAGAGGACGAGGTCGGAGCGCCCGGGCCCGCTCACCGGGGCACCACCTCCCGGAACCGGGCGATCACTTCGGCCACCACCTGGTCGATGCTGCGCCCGGTGGTGTCCACCACCACCGCGTCAGCCGCCACGACCAGGGGCGAGGCGGCGCGGCCGGAGTCGAACGCGTCCCGGCGCCGCAGGTCCTCCTGGGTCGCCTCCAGGCCGAGAACCTGCTCCTGGGTGTGGCGGCGGGAGGCCCGTTCCCCCTCGTCGGCCTCCAGGAACACCTTGAGGGCTGCATCGGGCGCCACCACCGTCCCGATGTCCCGGCCTTCGACCACGCCCCCACCGTGAGTGGCGATCCACTGCCGTTGGCGGGCCACCAGGGCCGCCCGCACCCCGGGGACGGCGGCCACGGCCGAGACGGCAGCGGTCACCTCGACGCGGCGCAGGTCGAGGGTCACGTCCACTCCGTCGACCCGGACGCCGTCGTCCACCTCGAGCTGCAGCCGGGTGGCCAGGGCGGCCAGGGCGTCCCCGTCGTCGGGGGCCAGACCCCGGGCCAGGGCGGCGAACGTCACCGCCCGGTACATGGCCCCCGTCTCCAGCACGGGCAGGCCCAGCGCGATGCCCACGGCCCGGGCCACCGTCGACTTGCCCGAACCGGACGGTCCGTCGATGGCGATGATCATGGCTCTTCGCCTGGCGGCTCATCGCGATGCGGCTGGGGGCCCCAGCCCCAGCCGCCCAGCCCTGCTGGCGCAGGTCCCATGATCATGGCTCTTCGCCTGGCGGCTCATCGCGATGCGGCTGGGGGCCCCAGCCCCAGCCGCCCAGACGGGCCCAGGTCACGACACTCACACTTCCGTTCCGCCTGTGCCACCGGCGGCCTGTTCGAGGTGGAGGCTGAAGGTGGGATACGACGAGGCGATCGCCCGCCAGCCCCGCACCGTGGAGGCCCCTTCGCAGGCGTTGGCGGCGATGGCGGCGGCCATGGCCACACGGTGGTCGCCGTGGCTCTTGAGCAGCGCCGGCCGGGGCCGCCCGCCGGTGATCACCATCCCGTCGGGCCGGGGGTCGACGGCGATGCCCAGCTGGGACAGCTCCTGGGAGACGGTGCCCACCCGGTCCGACTCCTTCACCCGCAGCTCGCCGGCGTCGGCGATCTCGGTCGTCCCCTCGGCGAAGGCGGCGGCTACGGCCAGGGCGGGGATCTCGTCGATGACGCTCGGGATCTCGGCCCCCCGGATGGTGGTGGCGATCAGCGGAGAGGCGATCACGTGCAGGCTGCCCACGGGCTCCCCGCCCCGCTCCCCGGTCACCTCGGTGTCGATCTTGGCGCCCATGCGCCGCAGCACCTCGACGAAGCCGGTGCGGGTGGGATTGAGACAGAGGTCCTCCACCACCAGGTCGGAGCCGGGGGTGACGCAGGCGCCGACCACGAAGAAAGCGGCTGCCGACGGGTCGCCGGGCACGGCCAGCTCGAAGGGTGCCACCGGACCCGGTACCAGCCGGACCCCTCCTGGCACCGGGACGAGGTCCACCCCCAGCGTGGGGAGCAGGCGTTCCGTGTGGTCACGGCTGAGAGCAGGTTCGCGGACCTCGGTGGGACCCTCGGCCTGGAGCCCGGCCAGGAGCAGGGCCGTCTTCACCTGGGCGCTGGCCACCGCCAGCTCATGGCGGCGCCCGACCAGCCCGCCCCCCCGGATGGCCAGCGGGGCCAGCGTGCCGCCCGCCCGCCCGTCGATCCGGGCTCCCATGGCCCGCAGCGGCTCGGCCACCCGGGCCATGGGCCGCCCCCGCAGCGAGGCGTCACCGTCGAGCACGCTGTGGAACGGCCGGCCGGCCAGGAGCCCGGCCAGGAGGCGGATGGAGGTGCCGGAGTTGCCGCAGTCGAGGACCCCCTCGGGTTCCGTCAGCCCCTCGAACCCGCCGCCCCGCACGCTCAGCCCGCCCTGTTGTGAGACGCGGAGGCGGGTGCCGAGGGCCTCGACCGCGGCCCGGGTGCGGGCCACGTCGTCGCCGTCGGCCACCCCCGTCAGCCGGGACGTCCCGGTGGCCACCGCGGCCAGGAGCAGGGCCCGGTGGGAGATCGACTTGTCGCCCGGCACCCGGAGGCGGCCCACCAGTGGCCGGGGGCCTTCGATGGACACCTCGACGGGCAGCAGCTCCGGGGCGCTCAACCCAGGTCCTTGCGCGTGACCCGGTAGTGGAGACGCTCCAGGCCCTCCACGATGGGGCCGGCGCCGTCGGCGGGGACCACCATCAGCAGCGTGCCGCCCTGGGGGGAGTGGGTGATCTCGAGGTCGGCGATGTTCACGCCATGGTGGCCGGCCAGGGTGGTGACCTCGGCCAGCACCCCGGGACGGTCGGGGACGGGGATGGCCAGCTCCACCAGCGGTCCGGTGACCCCGGAGCGCGCCGGCAGGCTGCTGCCCTCGGCCCGGGCCCGCTCGAAGAAGTCGAGCAGGGCGGGCCGCTGGCCCGCCGAGACCAGCGCCCGGGCCCGGCCCAGGGCGTCCAGGTAGCGGTCGAGCACGTCGACGATGGCCTCCCGGTTCTCCACGCAGATGTCGGGCCAGATGTCGGGTGCCCGCCCCGAAAGCCGGGTCAGGGCCCGGAACCCGCCCGCGGCCAGGCGGAGCAGGGTGTCATGGTTGGGGCTGGCATCGGCCGCCACGTGCATGACGGTGGCGGCGGCGAGATGGGGCAGGTGGCTGACCGTGGCCACCAGGTCGTCGTGGAGGCGGGGATCGACCGCCACCACCTCGGCCCCCACCGAGGCCACCAGGTCGCGTACGGCGGCGAAGGCGGTGGGATCGGTCCGCTCGGTGGGGGTGAGCACCCAGGTCGCCCCTTCGAACAACCCGGCGTCGGCGCCCTCGATCCCGTCGGTCACGGCCTCGCCGGGGGCCCCCCGGGCTCCCGGCCCCGCCATGGGATGGCCACCGACGAAGCGGGCCGCGGCCGCGCCGCCGGCGGCCTCCACCGCTTCGACCACCGGAGCCTTGACCGACCCGACGTCGGACACCGCCGCCACCCCGGCGGCGAGGGCCACGGCCACGGCCTCGGCCACGGCCGAGACGGGGACGGCCACGAAGGCGGCGTCGGCCCCCTCGAAGACGGCGCCCAGGGTGGACGCCCCGGAGTCGACCGCCCCGCGCTCCACGGCCCGTCGCAACCGGTCGGCGTCGGAGTCGTAGCCGACGACCTTGACCCCGGAGGCGCGCAGAGCGAGGCCGAGCGACCCGCCGATGAGCCCGGTGCCGACCACGGCGACGGTGGTCACGGTGCTCTATTCGGGGAGGTCGTCACGCAGCCCCCGGGCGCCCTCGAGGTAGACGTGATGGAGCTCGTGGCGGGACCGCTCCGTGTAGAGGTGCATGAGCACCCTGATGCACAGCGGCATCCCTCCGGCGATCCCGAGCTCCCTGGCGCAGAGCAGGGGGACATCGCCCAGGCCCAGCGCCCGGGCGGCGGCGGCGGGAAATTCCGCGGTGACGTCGTCGGTGGCGGTGAAGATGATGCTGACCAGGTCGTCGTGGGCCACGTCGTTGCGGGCCAGCATCTCCTTCACCAGGCGCTGGGTCTGCGTCTCGACCTCCGACCGGGTGTCGGCCTGAAGCGTGATCGCCCCCCGCAGGGCCAGCAGGTGCATCCTCCGAGGTTAACAACCACGCCCCACGGGGGGCTCCGCGTCGGCCGGTCAGCGGCGGCGGCGACACCGGGCCGGC
>Ga0299907_10000354_pt1 | contig 21482 bp, 22 predicted proteins | sample RVTome_16_FD_198680 | JGI IMG/M metagenome (GOLD analysis project Ga0299907, IMG submission 198680) | Soil microbial communities from uranium-contaminated site in the Upper Colorado River Basin, Wyoming, United States - RVT152D67 (version 2) ...
CCAATGCCTATCTGGCAGTCGATGCCGGTCTCGAGGTGATCCCGGCGATCAACAAGATCGACCTGATCGCCGCCGACCCCGATCGTGTCGCAGGCGAGATCACAAACGTCATCGGCGGATCGCCCGACGACATCGTGCGGATCTCGGCGAAGACCGGGGACGGTGTCGACGAGCTCCTGCAGAGACTCGTCGATCAGGTGCCTCCTCCCCAGGGTGATCCCGAGGGACCGCTGCGTGCCCTCGTCTTCGATTCCTACTACGACGCCTACCGGGGAGTGGTCTGTTATGTCCGCGTGGTCGACGGGCGTCTTCGATCTGGCTTCAAGTTGAAGTTCATGGCAACAGGAGAGACCCACGATGCGGCGGAGATCGGTTTCCTCACCCCGGCGGCCAAACCGGTGAATATCCTCGAGGCGGGTGAGGTCGGCTATCTGATCACCGGGGTCAAGGAAATCGACAGGATCAGGGTCGGCGACACCCTGACCGACACCGCCAGCCCGGCTCGGGACCCTCTGTCCGGGTACGCCGAGCCCAAGCCGATGGTGTTCTCCGGGTTGTTTCCCACCGATGGCGACGACTTCGAGAGACTGAGGGAGGCCCTGGAGAAACTGCGTCTCAACGACGGCTCGCTGACCTGGGAGCCGGAGACCAGTCGTGCCCTCGGCTTCGGGTTCCGGGTCGGGTTCCTCGGGCTCCTCCACATGGAGATCGTCCGTGAGCGGCTGGAGAGGGAATACGACCTCGACCTGGTCGCCACGGCCCCGTCGGTCGCCTACCACGTGACCCTTCCCGGGGGCAGTGTGCGGGAGATCAAGTCACCTCAGGACCTGCCCGACCCGGGGGGCCGGATCGGCCTCTCCGAGCCCTACGTGCGGACGATGATCCTGACCCCGAGTGAGTACGTGGGCCCGATCATGGAGCTGGTCACCTCGAAGCGTGGCGAGTTCGGCACCATGACCTATCTGAGCCCGGAGCGGGTCGAGCTCGATTACCGGATACCGCTCGCCGAGATCGTCTTCGACTTCTTCGACCTGCTCAAGTCGAGGACCAAGGGGTATGCCTCGCTGGACTACGAGCCGTCGGGGTACCAGGAGGCGGACCTGGTCAAGGTCGACATCCTGCTCAATGGTCTTCCCGTCGACGCCTTCTCCGCCGTCGTACATCGGGACAAGGCCGCCGACTACGGCAAGACGATGACCACCCGCCTCCGAAGTCTCATCCCACGGCAGATGTTCGACGTCCCGATCCAGGCCGCCATCGGCGGGAAGATCATTAGCCGGGAGACGGTGAAGGCCAAGCGAAAGGACGTGATCGCCAAGTGCTACGGCGGCGACGTCACACGCAAGAAGAAGCTTCTGACCAAGCAGAAGGAGGGCAAGAAGCGGATGAAGATGGTGGGCTCGGTCGAGGTGCCACAGGAGGCGTTCGTGGCCGCCCTCCGGGTCGACGACGACTTGTGAGCTTCCTCGAGGTCGATCGTCACGTCGACACTCCGGCGGCCTATGTCCACATCCCCTTCTGCTCGGCGGTCTGCCCGTACTGCGACTTTGCCGTGGTGGCCGGCGCCGACGACCTCGCCTCCAGGTACATCGAGGCGGTCATCGCCGAGGTCGCGGCCTCAGACGGGTGGCGGCCACTCGACTCGGTCTACTTCGGGGGCGGCACACCGAGTCATGTCGACCCGGCTCTCCTCGAGGGTATCCTCGAGGCGCTCCGCCGCCATCACGGTCTGACCGACGGTGCCGAGGTCTCGCTCGAGGCCAACCCGGAGGACTTCGATCGGTCCCGGGCGGAGAAGCTGCTGGCGGCCGGGTTCAATCGTGTCTCGTTCGGTGCCCAGAGCTTCGACGATGAGGTCTTGATCCGACTCGGGCGCCGTCATCGGGGCGCGGACATCGAGGCCTCGGTGGACAACGCACGCCGCGCCGGATTCGAGAACATCTCTCTCGATCTCATCTTCGGCACCCCGGTGGAGTCGGATGACTCGTGGCAGGAGACGCTGGACCGGACGGTGGCGCTCGGTCCCGATCATCTGTCGTGCTACGCCCTCACTGTGGAGCCGGGGACACCGCTGCACCGCGAGGTGCGGGCCGGCGCCGAGGCACCCGACCCGGACACTCAGGCCGACCGCTACGAGCTCGCCGAGGCGATCCTGGCCGGCGCCGGAATGAGCCGCTACGAGGTCTCCAACTGGTCACGTCCCGGCCGGGAGTGCCGGTACAACCTCACCGTGTGGGCCCAGGGCCAATACGAGGCATACGGCAACGGCGCCCATCGGTTTCGAGACGGGGTCCGCAGCCACAACCTGCGCCGGCTCGAGGCCTACATGGCGCGGGTGGAGAGTGGGGTGAGACCCATCGCGGGCACCGAGGAGATCAGCGGCTGGGAGGGCGAGGTGGATCGTCTCTTCGTCGGTTTGCGCCGTTCGGCCGGCGTAGGGGGCGGCCCGGGGGTGGACGCCCTCATCCGAACCCCTGGCGGGGGCATGCTCTTGCGGGAGCGAATAATCGACGTCTCCGACGGCCGACTCGTGGTTCGCCGACCACTGCTTACCGACGAGGTGCACCGTCAGGTGCTCGACCTCGAACCACCCGATGGGTGGGTGGAGCCTGGAAAGCCGGATAACCTCTAGGTCAAATGCTGGAAGACCGCCGGTCCGAGATCCTTCGAGCACTGGTCGAAGAGCACATCCGCTCAGGTGAGCCGGTGAGCTCCCGGGCGATCGTCGAGCGCGCCCGTCTCTCCGTCTCGACCGCCACCGTGAGACACGACCTAACCGCCCTCGAGTCCGAAGGCTTCGTGATCCAACCCCATACCTCCGCGGGGCGCATCCCGACGTCCGCCGCCTATCGCTATTACGTCGATCACCTCGGCCCGGGACGACTTCGTTCGACGGCGCAGGCCAAGATCAATACCTTCTTCGGTGATGTCCATCTCGAGCTCTCCAAGCTGCTCAAGGAGACCTCGGACCTCCTGGCTGAGGTCACCGATCTGCCTGCCGTAGTGGTGGCGCCGGCGCTGATGGGGGACCGGGTGCGCGCCGTGCACAGTGTTCAGATCACAGGTGACCAGGTTCTGCTCGTCGTCGTGACCGAGGGCGAGCGGGTGCTGCAACAGAGGACCAGGGTCCGGGTCCCGATCACGACACGTGAGTTGGAGGATGCCCAACGGGTGGTCAACGCGGCCGCGGTGGGGCGTGACATCGGTGCCGATCTGAAGATCGGTGACGACGAGATGCGTCAACTCGAAGAGCCGGTCAGGGAGGCCGTGCTCTCGTTGAACGACGGCCTCCACCTTGCCGCCGCCTCGGGGACCGAGATGTTCATCGGCGGGACGCAGAGGATGACCGCCGTCTGGGAGGACCTCAGCGCCGTGCAACGCATCCTCGAGGTGCTGGCCAGGGAGGCCGAGGTGATGAAGATCCTGGCTGTCGCCTCCGGCACCTCGATCCAGATCGGCGCCGAGCTTCCGGTGCACGACATCGACCTGGCCGTGGTGTCCACCACGTATGACGCGGGCTCGAGTGGGGGATCAGTCGGTGTCATCGGGCCTATGCGCATGAACTACAAGCGGGCGATCTCGGCGGTCGAGGAAGTTTCCCGCGAGTTGGAGGACCGGATCAGCACCGAACAAGACTGACCCATGGCCAAGAACTACTACGACATCCTGGGCGTCGGTAGGGACGCCACCAGCGAAGAGATCAAGAGGGCCTTCCGGCAGATCGCCCGGGTCACGCATCCCGACGCCAACCCGGGCGATCCCCTGTCCGAGGCGCGCTTTCGGGACGCGGCCGAGGCTTACGAAGTGCTCTCCGACCCCGACCAGCGCCGACGATACGACCGGGGGGACACGATCGACCTGTCCGACCTCTTCGCAGGCTGGGGCGGTCTCGACGACCTTCTGCGCTCGGTGTTCGGCGACGGGGCGATGTTCGGCTCGGGTGGCCAGAACCGGCCGGTTCGAGGGCGTGACGTCCTGGTTCGGGTGGCTGTCGACCTGAAGGGCGCCGCCTTCGGAACCGACGCACCGGTCACCTTCCGCACCAAGGCGACCTGCCCCGAATGTGCCGGATCAGGGGCACAAGGGGAAGATGGTCGCCAGACCTGTTCCGAGTGTGGTGGCGCCGGCTCGGTGCGGATGTCACGCAGATCGCTGTTCGGGACGATGATGACCGTTGGGACCTGTCCCACCTGTCGTGGCGAAGGGGTCCTCATTACCAACCCCTGCCCCGTTTGCTCCGGGCTCGGTGCGGTAGACCAGGAGACGACGGTGAATGTCGAGGTGCCCGCAGGCGTGTCCGGCGGGACCAGGCTCCGCCTCTCGGGTCGCGGCGAGTCGGGCGGGCGCACTGGGCCTCCCGGAGACCTGTACGTCGAGGTCCACGTTGCTTCCGATCCCAGGTTCGAACGACACGACGCCGACCTGATCCACACCGTGTCGGTAGGCATCGCCGAAGCCAGCCTCGGTACCCGGGTAGCGGTCCCTCTTGTGGAAGGAGGGGAGACCGACCTCGAGATCCCGGCGGGCACCCAACCCGGGGCCGTGTTCCGCTTGCCCGGCCTGGGAGTCACCCATCTCGGCCGCCGATCGCGAGGCGACCTTCATGTCGTGGTCTCGGTGGAGGTGCCGACGGAGCTCACCGCCGACGAGGAGGAACTCCTGAGACGATGGTCCGACCTTCGTGGCGAGAGGACGGACCGACCGGCCTCGGCCGGTTGATGGCCCACATCCCGCATCTTTTCCTGGGTGGGCCCTGGTCGGGGGGACGGCTCGGGGTGACCGACGAGCAACGACACCACCTGGAGAAGGTGCTGCGGCGTGGAGAGGGTCATGTGAGCTATACCGACGGCGAGGGGACGATTGGCTCCGGTCAGTATTCGGCCGGTCAGGTCTCCCGGGGTCAGGAGAAACGGGTGCCGAGACCGACCGACCTGGTCGTGGTCACCGCTCCGCCGGACAACCGCGACCGGGCCCGATTCCTTGTGGAGAAAATGGCGGAGTTGGGGGTCGTCGAGCTCCGTTTCCTCGAAACCAAGCACGGACAGGGCCGACCACCGAGAGTGGACCGGCTGCGGTCCTGGGCGGTAGCCGGTCTGGAGCAGTCGAGGGGGGCGTGGCTGACGAGGACCTCCGAAGGACTAGTCACTTTCTCGGCTCTGGAGGCCCCCTTCGTCGTGTGTGATCCCGGAGGAAGCCGGGAGGTGCCCTCCGCGCGGACAGTGGTCATCGGCCCGGAAGGTGGATGGGCGGATGGCGAGGTTCCCGAGGGAGCGACACGATACGACCTGGGTGACACGGTGCTCCGTCTGGAGACCGCTGCGCTGGTCGCCGCGGCCCGGATGGCCTGAGTGCTGGTAAGGCCAGCAACGAAGAAGTAGCATCGCGCCACGGGCTTACGGGAGAAAACCTTTGGTTGACAAATTCAGCGTTTCGCTGGGCCTGCGCTTGCGTACCGCTCGACGTCAGCGCGGCTGGTCGCTCGGGGAGCTCGAGTCGTACACCGGAGGTGAGTTCAAGGCCTCGGTCGTCGGCGCCTACGAGCGCGGGGAGCGCGCGCTAAGTGTTCAACGCCTGGTGCGCCTCGCCGAGATCTATGCCGTTCCGGCTGCAGACCTCCTTCCCATCGGCACCGCCGACCGTGGGGTGATGATCGACCTCGATCTGGCCGCCGAGACGAGAGACGATGACCTGATCGACCGTTACCTGGCCGCGATCCACTTCCTTCGTCGGGAAGGGCGTCCCGATGAGGTCCGGGACTCGGACAAGGCCGTGATCGCCTCGCTGCTCGATTCGACGGTGGAGGCCGTTTCCGGCCAGGACTGAATGTTCTGAATCAGCCCCGGGTGTTATCTACAATGTTCAAGACGCCAACCTGTGGGCGTCGCTTTCTGTGTCCATTGACCAAGTCGACTCGCGTTTACGCGTCCCCAGCCATCATTTGATGTTGGATCTCCTCGGGGAGTCCGATAGACACCTCCGTCAGGTCGAGTCCCACTTCCCGGAGGTGCGTTTTGTCGCGCGCGGGGACGAGGTCGCCTTCAAGGGCCCCGACACCGAGGTGGAGAGAGCACGCACCGTCCTCGAAGAGCTCCTCATCCTCGTCCAGGAGGGCCACGCCCTCGACTCGGCCCGGGTCGACGAAGTGGTGAAGATGGTGATCGAGGACGTTCCCAGTCCTTCTGGTGTCCTCTCCGATGGGATCCCGGTAGGCCGGGGCCGGATGATCCGCCCCAAGACCCACGGTCAGCAGAGGTACATGGAGGCGATTCGGGAGAACACCCTGACCTTCGGCATCGGGCCTGCGGGCACCGGCAAGACCTATCTGGCCATGGCCGCCGCGGTGGACAGCCTGGTCAGCGGCTCGGTGCGACGCATCATCCTCACCCGCCCGGCCGTCGAGGCGGGGGAGAGACTGGGGTTTCTGCCCGGTGACCTCGCCGCCAAAGTCGACCCCTACCTGCGCCCTCTCTATGACGCCTTGTGGGACATGTTGGGCCCCGAGGAGACCGCGTCGTTGGTGGAGAAGGGAACCATCGAGATAGCCCCGCTCGCTTATATGCGAGGAAGGACTCTCAACGATGCCTGTGTCATCCTCGACGAAGCCCAGAACACGACGCCGGAGCAGATGAAGATGTTCCTGACACGGCTCGGGTTCAACTCCAAGATGATCATCACCGGGGACATGACCCAGACCGACCTGCCCGAGAACCGGCGCTCCGGTCTCACGGTCGTGCGCGAGATCCTCAGTGACATCCCCGGTGTGTCTTTTGTCGAGTTGACCGCCCGGGACGTGGTCCGCCATCGCATCGTGGCCTCGATCGTGGAGGCCTACGCGCGATTCGAGAGCAAGGCCAAGTGATGCAACGGCCCACGCTGGTCCGGATCGCCACCTTCTTTGCCACCGTTGTGGCGGCCTGGGGGGTGCTCTCTTTGGGAGGGGGCGCCGAGGAGTTCGACGATCTCACGCCGGGTCAGGTCGCGGAACAGGATTTTTTCGCCGAGATGTCGAGGACGGTCCTGGACACCGAGGCCACCACGGCACAAATCGACGCTGCCCGTGCTGACGTCGATCCGATTCTCCGCACCGACACCGAGGTGCAGACCGCAGTCGAGGAGCAGATCAACCAGCTCTTCGACGACATTCAAGGCGTGGTCGCCAGCCCGGTCGAGCCAACCACCGAGACAACCCTTCCGCCGACCACGACCTCGAGCGTGCCAGACGACGCCACATCGACCACCGAGGCGGTCGTAGTCGAGATGACCACCGTCACCGGGCTCGTGTTCCTCGATGTCGATGGGATGCCCGGCCTGCAGATCGAATCCGAGTCGACCTTCAGAGACGTCGGCTTCGCCGGAATCGGGGTCGTGGTCTCCTCCAATGGCGTCCAGGTCGAGACCGAATCCGGGGTCGACGGCACTTGGGCCGCCGAGGTCCCGGCCGGAGAAGTCGTCGTCACCACCCTCACCAGCGACGGTGTGCCCGATTCGTTCCAGGTCGGGACCGAGACCGGTCAACAGACACTGGAGTGCTTCGCCGGGGTCACCTGCGAGGCTCAACCGGTCGGCCTCTCGGCGTCGCTGACCCCTGTCGACCAGGTGGTCGCCGAGATCCGTGCCACGGCTCCAGTCGACGACAACACCGTGTCCGTGCTGGCCGCCGCAGCGTCCGACGACATCATCCGAAATGCCCTCGGGCTGGCCAGCCACATGGACACCATTCGGCAACGGACCCTCGAGCGGCTCTATAGCGAGTTCGGCAGTGGTGTGACCACCGAGAACCTGCCGCAGATCAGAGCCCAGCTGGGGAGCTCACCGCCGTTCGTGTTCTACGACGGAGAGGGCCCCGATCCGGTAGCCGGGCAGGCCGCCGGCGAGGTGGTGGCCGCCTACGTGCAACCGAACCGAGTCGTCGACGAGGCTGCGACTGCGGTCGAGCGTGACGCCCGTGAGGCCGAAGTCGAAGCGGTGGAGGTGCCTTTCGAAGAAGGAGAAGAGATCGCCGGCCGGGGCGAGCGACTGACTCAGCTCGATATCGACGCCATTCGCGCCACCAGTGGGGTGGTCTCCCAGACCCAGCAGGGAGCCCTGCTCGGCGTGCTGGCAGTGATGGTCGGGGTGCTCGGCCTCTACCTGTCCCGTTTCCGCCAGGAGTACTGGGCCAAGCCTCGGATGCTGGCCCTGCTCGGGATCCTGATCGTCCTCGCAGCCGGGGCGGTGAGAGGGGCGGACGTCCTCGAAGCCAGCATCAGCTGGTATGTCTTGCCGGCGGTTGCCTTCGGATTCGTGACCGCTGTGCTCTTCGACTCCAGGATCGCCGTGCTGATGGCTCTCGCAGTCGGCGTCCTGGCAGCGGCCGGCACTCAGGACACTGGGATCGCGGTCTACGGGGCGCTCGCCACACTGGCCCCGATCCCCTTCGTCAGCTCGGTGAGCAGCCGTGGGGCATTCCGCACAGCAGTCGTGTTCTCCGCCGCCGCTGCCGCCGTGATCGCCGCGGCGACGTCCTGGTACTTCCATGCCGGCCCCAGCGACATTCCTGTGACCGTTCTCGGCATTGAGCTGGCGATCCCGCTCGGGGTGATCGGTGAGTCGATGGCATGGGCATTCGGGGTGTCGGTGGTTGCCTCGCTGGTCGGCCTCGCGGCCCTCCAGTTCTTCGAGTCGGCCTTCGACATCACCACCAGCCTCAGCCTGCTCGATCTCACCGACCGCAACCACGAGGCGCTCCAGTTGCTTCAAGAGAAGGCGTTCGGCACTTTCAACCACTCGCTGATGGTTGGGACCCTGGCCCATGGCGCTGCCCGCGCCATCGGAGCCAACGCCTTGTTGGCCCGAGCCATGGCCTACTACCACGACCTGGGCAAAACGGAGAACCCGACGATGTTCATCGAGAACCAGTTTGGGATCCAGAACCCCCATGACTTCCTCACACCGAAGGAGTCGGCCGAGGTCATCCGGAGACATGTCACCGACGGCGTGGCACTGGCGCGTCAGTTCAAGATCCCGTCCGATGTGGCGAACGGGATCGTCAGCCACCATGGCGATGGGATCATGCGCTACTTCTACGAGAAGGCGAGGGCCCAGAACGACGGTGAGGTCAACCCCGACGACTTCCGCCACATCGGGCACAAGCCCACTACGGCGGAGACGGCCATCGTCATGCTCTCCGACTCGCTCGAGGCGGCGTGCCGGGCCAACTTCCAAGTAGAGGAGCCGACGGCCGAGGCGATCGAGAAGGTGGTCGACCGGGTGATCAACGAGAAGCTCGACGACGGCCAGCTCTCAGAGTCACCGCTGACCCTGTCCGAGATGACGCTGATCCGCTCCGCTTTCCTCGACTCCCTCGTCGGTCATTACCATCAGCGAATCGCGTACCCGAACTTCCCCGGATCTTGATGGACGATCCTCCCAGTCGAAAACCCGGCGCCGGCCAGTGAGCGTCTTCCTGGCCGACGAACAGGGTGAACCGGTGAACCTCGATCAATTACGCCATCTGGCGGAATTGGTCCTTTCTCACGAGGGCTTCTCTTCGGAGACAGAGGTGACGGTTCTATTGGTCAGCGACGGGGAGATGGCGTCGTACAACGAGCGATTTCTCGACCGATCAGGGCCGACCGACGTGCTGGCCTTTCCGGTGGAGGAGTTGATGCCCGGGGTGGTGCCCGATCACGACGCCAACGGGCCGCCGCTGGTCATCGGTGATGTGATTGTCGCCCCTGCTTATGTCGGCCGTCAGGCGGTCGAGAACGAGACCGGCTTCGACGACGAGATGGCACTCATGGTCGCCCATGGCATCCTCCACCTCCTCGGCTACGACCACATCGACGATGACGACGCAGAGCGCATGGAGCGGCGGGAGGCGGAGCTGTTGTCCCTGGTCGGGGTGAAACGGCCATGACCGTGGCCACGCTGATCGTGGCCATAGTGGCCTTGGCTCTCGCCGCATGGCTGCGGGCCGCGGGGTCCGCCATATCGAGAGTGCCCCGCGCCGATGCCCTCCGCGATGAATCGGACGACGTTCGCGGTGCCGGGATCGTGGCCAAGCTCCTCGATGAGCGGGAGGAGATCACACCGGCCATAGCCCTGGTCGGTTCGGGCCTTCTGGTGATGGCGGCGGTGGCGGCGACGGCCGTCTTCGCCGCGGGCGAGACTCTGGGAACGGCCATCGTCTACGCCGTCGCCGTGTTTCTGGTTGTGTTCCTTCTCGGAGATCTGGCCCCGAGACAGCTCGGGAAGCGAAGGCCCCGCGCCGTGGCCTACCTTTCGGCACGGCCCTTGGCCCTGGCGGTTGGTCTTGGCGGCTGGGCGAGCGAGTTGATAACCGACAACAACTCCGAGGAAGAAACCGCCGAGGAAACGGTGCCCGAGGCCGCAACCGAGCAAGAGCGGGAGCTGATTGACTCGGTGCTGGAGTTCGGGGAGACAGTCGTTCGCGAAGTGATGACCCCCCGGCCCGACATGGTGACCGTCCCGATCGCGGCATCGGTAGACGAGCTGATCTCGATCACCACCGAGGAGGGTTACTCCAGGATCCCGGTGACCAACAACGGTGACATCGTGGGGATGGTCATTGTGAAGGACCTGCTTCCGATGCTCAGCCAGGGGCGTCGCCCGGCTTCGGTGGCCGAGGTGATGCGTCCCGTTGAGTTCATACCGGAGACCAAGCTGGCATCGGCCCTCCTGGGTGAGATGCAAGCCAACCATCACCACCAGATGATCGTCGTCGACGAATACGGCGAGGTGGCCGGTCTGGTCACCATCGAGGACCTGCTCGAAGAGCTGGTCGGTGAGATCACCGATGAGACCGACGAAGACGAGACATTCATCTCCCCCCGTCCCGATGGGGGCTGGGACGTGGACGCCCGCCTCCCGGTCGACGAGTTGGCCGACGTCGTCGGCGTCGATCTCCCCGACGAGGATTGGGACACGGTTGCGGGTCTGGTCATCGGTCTTGCCGAACGGGTGCCCGACGAAGGAGAGCAGTTCTCCTATGGACCGCTCACCCTGACAGTGACCCGGATGCAGGGGAGACGGGTGGCCGATGTGGCGGTGTCGGTCTCGGAGGCCGTGGAGGCCGAATGAGATCGGGGTTCGTGCCCGTCGTGGGTCGCCCCAATGTCGGCAAGTCCACCTTGGTGAACCTGCTCGTGGGATCGAAGGTGACGATCACCTCGTCCCGGCCGCAGACGACGCGCAACGCGATTCGTGGCGTGGTCAACGGCCCTGATGCGGGGGAGCCCGAGTACCAGATCATCCTGATCGACACCCCGGGCCTGCACAAGCCCCGCAACGAGCTGGGAAACCGGCTGAACTCGCTGGTGTACGGAACCCTGAGCGATGCAGACGTCGTGTTGTTCCTCATCGACGCCACCATGCCGGTCGGGCCTGGTGACCGGCTGATCGCCGAACGTCTTGGAGATGCGGAAGCCGAGGTGATCGTTGTCGTCAACAAACTCGACGTCGTCGGCCGGGCCCAGGTTGTGGAACAGCTCACCAGGGCCGGGGAGTGGGACTTCGCCTCCTATGTCCCGGTCTCCGCAATCGACGGGACCGGCATCGCCGATCTGGTCGGCGAGATCATCACCCGGCTCCCCGAGGGCCCGGCCTACTACCCGCCGGGCATGGCCACAGACCAACCCGAGAGCCTGGTCATCGCCGAGATCATCCGGGAGAAGTTCCTGGACCGTCTCCGGGAGGAGTTGCCGCATTCGCTGGTGGTTGCGGTGGAAGACCTGGAGCAGCGGGACGACGGCCTCATCGACATCAGCGCCGACGTGATCGTCGAGCGCAAGAGCCAGAAGGGGATCGTGATCGGAAAGGGTGGCGCTCTATTGCAGGCGGCTGGCACCGAGGCCCGCCACGACCTGGAAGCCCTATTGGGCAATCGGGTCAACCTGCGCCTGCAGGTGAAGGTGGAGCCCGACTGGCAACGCAAACCCCAGCTGCTCGACCGGCTGGGCTTCGACTGACTGCTTTTGGCGCGGAGATGTCGACCCATGGGTCGACATCTCCGCGCCAAAACGGGTGACGGCCCCTAGAGCCCGTCGCTGAGGTCGGCTAGGTCCAGGTCCTTGGCGGTGATCCCGCCCTCCGAGTGGGTGGACAAGGTCAAGGTCACCTTGTTCCAGCGGATGTCGATGTCCGGGTGATGGTCCGCCTTCTCCGCCGCCAGGGCGAGCCTGGTCACGAATCCCATCGACTCATTGAAGTCGGACAGCTGGAAGGTACGCGTGATCGTGTCGCCCTCCCGGGCCCACCCGGGATGGGCCTCGACAAACGCATCGATCTCAGTGTCAGAAACAAGGGCCATCGAGCCATCCTACGCATGGAACCGAGAACCGACAGCCCGCGCTTACCCTGACACCCTCCTATGGCCATCCGTCACGATCAGGGGATCGTCCTGCGCAGCTATCCCTTCGGGGACGCGGATCGGGTGGTGGTCCTGCTCAGTCCCAATAACGGCAAGATCCGCACCGTCGCGAAGGGGATCAGGAAGACGAAGAGCCGTTTCGGCGGGCGTCTCGAGCCATTCACTCACGTCGACATGGTGCTCTACGAGGGTCGGAATCTGGACACCATCACCCAGGTGGCGGTGATCGAGCCGTTCCCACGACTCCGGGCCAGTCTTGACGCGGTAGTCGCCGCCGGGACCATGGTCGAGGCCGCCGACGCGGTCGCCCAGGAGGACGAGTCGTCGATGAGACTGTTCCTCCTACTCCATCGTGGCTTGCGCGCTCTGGAGGCGGGTCAGATCGGAGCCGATCTCATCACCAGTTACCTGTTGAAGCTGGCCGACGTGGTGGGCGTGGCGCCATCTCTTCTCGTCTGCGCTGCATGTGGCCGGGTCGACGACTTGCACCGCTTCTCGTTCGGAGGCGGGGGAGCCATCTGCGACAGATGCGGCACCGAAGGGGCGGTGCGGCTTCGCGACGGCGTCACCGGGTATCTGGCCGCCCTGGCCCAGGCCGAGTTCGGCAGCATGCCGGAGACCGATGTGAAGCTGGCCGGCGAGGCGATGGGAATTGCTCGTCGTTTCGTCGAATATCACCTCGACCGCAAACTGACCTCGTTGGCGGTGATGGAGTGACCCTCGATCTCGGGGCCGTCGACCCCGACCGCATCCCGAGACACGTCGGCCTCATCCTCGACGGCAACGGCCGCTGGGCCAATGCCCGGGGTCTGCCTCGCACCGCCGGTCACGCCGCCGGGGAGGCCGCCCTCTTCGACACTGTCGAGGGGGCGTTGGAGATCGGCATCGAGTGGTTGACGGCATTCACCTTCTCCACGGAGAACTGGGCTCGGTCCGAGGAGGAAGTCGAGTTCCTGATGTGGTTCAACGAGGACCTGCTCACTCGTCGTCGCGATGAGCTGCACACTCAGGGAGTGAGGATGATCTTCGCCGGAGATATGGGCGACCCCAGGATCCCGGATCGGAATCGGAAGCACATGGCCGAGGCCGCCGAGATGACCCGGTCCAACACTCGGCTCAAACTCGTGTTCGCCTTCAACTACGGGAGCCGTCGCGAGATCGTTGACGCAGCCAGGGGAGTGGCCGAGCGGGTGGCGAGTGGCAAGTTGGCGGTAGGGGACATCGACGAGTCGATGCTGGCCAGTTCGACGTATGTGCCGGACATGCCCGACGTGGACCTGATCATTCGGTCCTCCGGCGAGCATCGTCTGTCCAATTTCCTGTTGTGGCAGGCCGCCTACGCCGAGCTCTACTTCCCCGGGATCCTGTGGCCCGACTTCGACCGGCACTCCCTGCTGGACGCCGTGGTCGAGTATCAGGCCCGGGAGCGCCGCTTCGGTGGCGCCGAGGACCTTCCTCAGATTGACTAAGTGGATGAACGGGGCCACCGTTCAAATCTCAGATGACAGAACCGACACTCGACACCATTTCCAACCTCGCCAAGAAGCGGGGTTTCGTCTTCCAGGCCTCCGAGATCTACGGCGGGATCCGCTCCGCATACGACTACGGCCCGCTCGGCGTGGAGCTGTTGCGCAACGTCAAGAACGAGTGGTGGCGGACGATGGTCCAACTGCGAGACGACATGGTCGGGATCGACTCCGCCATCCTCCAGGCCCGCCAGGTCTGGCAGGCGTCGGGTCACGAAGAGGTGTTCACCGACCCTCTGGTCGAGTGTCGCAATTGCAACGCACGGCACCGTCTCGACAAACTGGAGGATCCCAATACCTGCCCCACTTGTGGCAAGACCGGGACCTTCACCGAGCCTCGCAACTTCAACCTGATGTTCCGCATCCACATGGGGCCGGTCGACTCCGATGACAATCTCATCTATCTCCGACCCGAGACCGCCCAGGGGATCTTCACCAACTTCGAGAACATCCGGCGCACCAATCGACTCAAGCTGCCCTTCGGGATCGCCCAGATCGGCAAGTCGTTTCGGAACGAGATCACCCCGGGTCAGTTCGTGTTCCGTACTCGTGAGTTCGAGCAGATGGAGATGGAGTACTTCGTCCGACCCGAGGAGGCCACTGAGTGGTTCCAGTACTGGCAGGAGCAGCGTTTCCAATGGTATCTCGACCTCGGGATGACCGAGTCCAATCTGAGGATCCGGCCCCACGACGCAGACGAGTTGAGCCACTATTCGGCGGGCACGGTCGACATCGAGTACCGGTTCCCCTGGGATTGGGACGAGTTGGAGGGAGTCGCCAATCGAACCGACTTCGATCTCAAGCAGCACAGCGAGCACTCGGGTGAGGATCTCCGCTACTACGACGCCGACAACGACGAGCGGTTCTTCCCCTATGTGATCGAGCCGGCCGCCGGGGCGACCCGGACCACCTTCGCCTTTCTCATCGACGCCTACCACGAGGAGGAGGTCAACGGGGAGCAGAGGACGGTGCTGCGGCTAGACCACAGGCTCGCTCCGTACAAGGTGGCGGTTCTCCCGCTCTCCAAGAAGGAGGAGCTGATCGAGCCCGCGCAGAGGCTCGCCTCCGACCTCCGCCGGCGATGGATGGTCGAGCTCGATGTCACCCAGTCGATCGGGCGTCGCTACCGGCGTCAGGACGAGATCGGGACTCCCTTCGCAGTCACGGTCGACTTCGACTCCCTCGAGGACCATGCCGTGACCGTCAGGGATCGGGACACGATGAAACAGGATCGTGTCTCCATGGACCGGCTGGTCGAGCACCTCAGCGAAAAGCTGGCCTGATATTTCTCCCCCCGAAGGTGAAGGGGGAGTACCGGCGAAGCCGGGGAGGGGGAACCCTTGGGGCCCGATGGCGCGACTCAAAGCACTGTCGCGCCATCGGCTATTCGTCCTTATGATCGGCTGGCATGGCAGAACGAGGTGACATCGATCGAGTCCGGGAGGCCACCGACCTCGTCGAGCTGATCTCCGAGGTCACCAAGGTCAAGCGCTCGGGTCGGAGCTTCATGGCCGTCTGTCCATTTCACGAGGAGAAGACCCCGTCGATGTCGGTCGACCGGGCCCGTGGCCTCTACCACTGCTTCGGCTGCGGAAAGGGTGGCGACGTGTTCAGCTTCGTCCAGGAGACCCAGGGTGTGGATTTCGGCGACGCGCTCGAGCTCCTGGCGCGGAAGGCCGGGATCACCCTGGTCCGGGACGCTGAGGACGCCAAACGCCGGGGACGGCGTGGGGCGGCGGTGGAGGCGATCCGCCGGGCGATCGACGTGTATCACGACCGTCTCAAGAAGGCGCCCGAGGCCGGGCCTGCCCGTGCCTACCTGCGGCATCGGGGATACGACCTCGACATCATCGACGAGTGGAAGCTTGGGTTTGCCGCCTCCGATTGGGACACCCTGACCAAGGACCTCAGGGCCGGCGGGGTCGATGATCGGGTCATGATCGACGCCGGACTTTCCAGAAGGGGCCCGAAGGGGATCTACGACGTGTTCCGGAGCCGTCTCATGTTTCCCATCCACGATCTGCGTGGCGATTCGGTCGGATTCGGTGGTCGCAAGATCGACGATATCGACCGCAACTCGACCAACAATCCCGATGCCAAATACGTCAACTCGGCCGACTCGGTGGTCTATCACAAGGCGCAGCTCCTGTTTGGCCTCGACCGGGCGCGCCGGGAAATCTCCGACGACGCTCCAGCTGTGGTGGTCGAGGGTTACACCGACGTCATCGCGATGCATCTGGCCGGGGTGAAGACGGCGGTCGCCACCTGCGGCACCGCCCTCGGCGACGGCCACTTCGACTTGTTGCGGCGGTTCAGCGAGAAGGTCGTCCTCGCCTTCGATTCCGATGAGGCAGGCTCCAAGGCAGCCCTGCGTGGTGACGAGCTGGAGTCGCCATTCCGTCTCGATCTCGATCTCCGGGTGGCGGTGATGCCCGACGGTCTCGACCCGGCAGACCTGGTCCAGCAGTCCCGACACGACGAGTTGGTGACGGCCGTGACGGAGGCCAGGCCGCTGCTGGAGCGTCGTATCGAGCACGAGGTGAGCCGGCACGACCTGACTGGGCCCGAGGGGCGGGCCCGAGCCCTCTATGCAGCAGCAGAGCAGGTGCGCCGGGTCAACGATCAGATCGCCCGGAGCGAGTACAGCCGCTTCGTGGCTCGGCTCATCGGAGTCGATCTGGAGACGGCGGAGGCTGCGGTGGAGGGAGGGCGGACTCGACGGCGGGGGGACGAGCGAAGCGGAAACCGCCCCTTGGACCGGATCGAGGCGGAACTGCTCCGGGTATTGCTGGCTGATCCGTCCAAGGTGGAGGGAGTGACCGAGGAGGACTTCACCGATGAGCGGTTGCGCGCAGCGTTCGCCGGGGTCGCCGGCCAGCTCGGCTCGCTGCCGCCAGGCGAGCCGGTCGACATCTCGAGAGTTGCTGGAGAAGAGGCTCAATCGCTGCTTCGCTCGCTGGCGATGGAGGACCGGCCGCTCCCGTCGGGGCCCGAGATGCTGTCTCGGGTCAAGGAGCGAAGACTCGACGTCGAGATCTCGGATCTGGAGCGAATCCTGGCCGGGATGGAGCCGGGCACAGAGGCTCATTCCGACAACTTGCGACGCTTGATAGCTTTACAGCAGGAGAAACGGTCCTCCAGTCGGATGTGAACGAAGAACTGAGCAAGGTCGTCGCCGCCCTGGTCAAGAGGGGCAAGCATCGTGGCTTTCTCACGATGGCTGAGGTCCAGCAGGAGCTGGAGGATGCCGAGGCGCCCGGAGAGGCATTCGAGGAGGTCGCAGACGGGCTCCGCTTTCAGGGAATCAGGCTCACTGAGGAGGGGCCGGGGGTAACAGAGGAGTTCGTCGAGGTCGGCCAGATCTCGGTCTCCGACCCGGTTCGCCTCTATCTCAACGAGATCGGTCGTTACCCGCTGCTGACCAGCCAACAGGAGGTCGAGCTGGCAATGCAGATGGAGGCGGGGCGTCGGGCCCAGGCCCGTCTCGAGGAAGGCATGACGGACGAGGACCAGGCGGTTCTCGGTCATGAGATCGACATTGGCGATGCCGCCCACAAGCAGCTGGTCCAATCGAATCTTCGGCTCGTGGTCGCCCTGGCCCGTCGTTATGTGGGACGGGGGATGGCATTGCTCGACCTGATCCAGGAAGGCAATGTCGGTCTGATGCGGGCGGTGGAGCGGTTCGACTATCGGAGGGGCTTCAAGTTCTCCACCTACGCTACGTGGTGGATCCGCCAGGCGATCTCGCGGGCCATTGCCGATCAGGGCCGCACCATTCGCATGCCGATCCATGTTCTCGACTCGGTCAACAAGCTGACTCGGGCCCAGCGGGAGATGACCCAGGCCAAGGGGCGTGCCCCGAGTTTGGAGGAGCTTGCGTTCGAGCTCGACCTCGACCCGGGCCGGGTGGCCGAGCTGCAACGGATCGCCCAGGACACGGTGTCATTGGAGACGCCGGTAGGGGAGGACGAAGACGGGACTCTGGGAGATCTGGTCGAGGACCTCGATTCGGATCGGCCGGCTGATGTCGCCACCTTCTCTTCGCTACAGGACCAGCTCGCCATGGCCCTCGAGGGCCTGAACGAAAGAGAGCGCGAGGTCCTCATCATGCGTTTTGGGCTGGCCGATGGCCGGATGCGCACCCTCGAGGAGGTCGGGTCTCATTTCAAGGTGACCCGGGAGCGGATCCGCCAGTTGGAGACCAAGGCACTGGCCAAGCTGCGTCACCCTGACAAGTCGCACAAGTTGGAAGGCTTCCTCGAGAACTCATGAGTCGGTGCCGAGCCTGGCGCCGGCGCCTGCACACGGGAGCGACGGTCGTGGCAAAATCGGGACCATGAGATTCAGGACCGGGATGCTGGTCGGCGCCGCCATCGGTTATGTGATGGGAGCTCGGGCCGGCCGGGAGAGATACGAACAGATCAAGCGCTGGACCGTCGAGGCCCGGAAGCACCCTGCCGTGGCACAGTTGGCCGATCAGAGCGTCGGATTGGTCGATGCCGGACGATATGTGGCAGCGACCGGGTTGTCGGCCGGGGCCCGAGGTCTGAGGTCGATCGACGGTCAGACGGGGTCGGAGTAGACGAGGCCCGGCTGGTACCCTGACCCCGCCAGTCGGCACCTTTCCGCGGTAGCTCAATTGGTAGAGCAGTGGACTGTTAATCCATTGGTTGTAGGTTCGAGTCCTACCCGCGGAGCTGGGAAAACCCGAATCTTCCTGACATCACCATGGGAGTTCTTCACGGCAAATCGGCGCAGAGCGATCGCTGATGGACGTCGTCGCGGCGGGCGCCAAGTGTCAAGAGGCGAAGATATCAAGCTCCTCGGAGTTGGGCCGAGGGGGCTTACGACAGAATGATCCTTTCACCGAAGTCGAGAAGGAGGCCACTTCGCCGCCTGGGAGCAGCCAAACCTGTTCTCTCAGGAGATACGAGCGGCGTTCGGTCGATACGCTAGACGGTGTTGACAGGGAGATCGTTGTGAATTCAGGCTCCGCATTCACGTCCACACCGGAAGGCGTCGGCTCCGGGCACTGCGCGTCGGGCCACCCGGCAAGACGTACCGACTTGAAGAGCGGGTACTCCGACATCGGCACTTGCCGTGGGAGTTCGACTCGGGTGCGGGAGATCACGAGGGTGCCACGATGACCTTCATTTCGCGGGGCTTCGGTGGCCGCCGTCAGGCCGATGCTCCACCCGGACGCCTCCCGCCCGGTCAGTACGCGACTGATGACTTTCCGGTCCTGTCGGCCGGGCCCACACCGTTCGTACCGCCTGAAGAATGGCGATTTGCCGTCCATGGGGAGGTGGGCCACCCGCAGACATGGTCGTGGGATGAGTTTCGCGCACTGCCCAGCGAAGAGTTCGTAGTGGACATTCATTGCGTGACGAAGTGGTCGAAATTCGACACAGCCTGGGAGGGTGTGTCGGTCGACACATTGCTCCGCCATGTCGAGACTCGAGCGGAGTACGTCCTGGCTCATTGCTACGGCGGCTACACCACCAACCTGCCGCTGGAGGATGTGACTGATGGCAAAGCGTGGATCGCCTACGCGTTTGGTGGTGAGCCGCTGCCCGCAGAGCACGGTGGTCCCGCACGTCTGGTCCTGCCCCACCTCTACTTCTGGAAGAGCGCCAAGTGGGTGCGCTCGCTCGAACTCCGTGTAAGCGATGGGCCCGGCTTCTGGGAAACTTATGGCTACCACAACTACGGAGACCCATGGCTGGAGCAGCGGTACACGGGCGACTGAATTGGCTCCTTGCAGACGTGGCCGGGTTTGTCGACGAGACGCCGAACGTCAAGACCATCGTGCTGGAAGCTCAAGGCTGGCCCGGCCACCTCCCAGGTCAGCACGTCGACGTCCGTCTCACCGCCGAAGACGGCTACCAGGCCCAACGCAGCTACTCGCTGGCCCGTCCGGTCGACGACGCTCGTCTCGAGATCACCGTTGAGCGTCTCGAAGATGGAGAGGTTTCACCGTATCTGGTCGACGTGCTCCAGCCGGGTGATCGCCTCGAGCTCCGTGGACCGATCGGCGGCTACTTCGTCTGGGAGCCCGGGCGCGGCGGTCCCCTCCTGCTCCTGGCCGGGGGTAGCGGCGTTGCACCGCTCATGGCAATGCTCCGCGCCCGAATCCGGGCCGGCACCGACGAGGTCGTTCGACTCCTGGTGTCATCCAGGTCCTGGGATGAGATCGTTTACCGCGATGAGCTCGAGCGAATCGACCAGGAGATCGACGGCGTGGAGGTGATTCACACGTTGACCCGATCTCGGCCTGAGGGGTGGAAAGGGTTCGACAGGCGGGTCGACCGCGACATGGTGGCTGAAGTCGCTTGGGCGACACACGAGCGGCCCCTTTGTTATGTGTGTGGGCCCACCGGGTTCGTGGAAAATGTTGCCAGTTCACTCGTGGAGCTCGGTCACGCTCCCGAGCTCATCAGAACCGAACGTTTCGGCCCAACAGGAGGACCACTATGACCGCTGACAGTCACGTCGATGGCAATGCCGTCGGCGGCGAAATGATCGACATGTTCGGTCGCGAGATGACAGGCGCGCGCACTTGCTGTGGCGGGTGTGGCTCCGTCGGCCCGTTCGGGTCCCTCATCTTGTATCAGCGCGCTCCGGGCAAGGTGCTTCGCTGTCCGGTGTGCCAAGCCGTGGTCCTGGTGGTCGTCGAACAACCCAGCGGCCTCAGGTTCAACTTCGTCGCCCTTCGGTGGGTGGCGCAATGATCGAACCGCCAACCCTCCACAGCACAGGGTCGACCATCGCCTTCAGAGACTCATTCCGGCACACCACGGCGTCGACTGGCGGGACACAGCCATGAGCAGCTTCCTTCCATCGGACGATATCCGCACCATCGACCGCCACGAACTGGCCGAGAAGATCGAGCAACAGGCGCCGATTCGGCTCGTCATGGCGCTCAACGAATGGGCATTCCGAGCCAAGCACATCCCCGGATCGGAGCACTTCAACACTGCCGAGGAGCTCTTCTCTTCACTGCATCCCGAAGACGAGATCGTCGTCTATTGCACGAGCGACGAATGTCATTCGAGCATTGCCCTCTACGGGGCACTCGTCGATGCTGGTTACCGGAACGTGAGGCGTTACTCGGGAGGACTGACCGACTGGGAGCAAGCCGGCCTCCCGCTCGAAGGTGAGTGGGTCGTATGAGCCGGTCGGAGAGGTCCCGATCGACGATACGGGCGAGCCGCAGGAGGTCGCCACACCCATCCCACGTCCCGCCTGGTAGTTTCCTGGCCGAGTCGAGGAGGAGGCGTCTTGGCTGAAGTGCACAGGCTCTATGAGCAGCGGCGGGAGTTCATCACCGATGGGGATCGGTCTGCGCTTCGGGCGACCTGGCACCATGAGGCCGGGTTCGTCGTTGTCAGTCTCTGGCGAGGGGAGAGGTGTGTCGCAACTTCCCACCTGACCCCGGCCGAAGCCGGACGGCTGGCGACGTTCATCACGGGCGGACTTGCGGACCTGGCGACTGAGAGATTCGTCGCAACACCCCCTGTGGCCCGTCTCAACCCAAGATTGCCGATGTCGACACGTTTTCGTCGCCGAGTGGAGGCTTTTCGCCA
>Ga0299907_10000355_pt1 | contig 21477 bp, 18 predicted proteins | sample RVTome_16_FD_198680 | JGI IMG/M metagenome (GOLD analysis project Ga0299907, IMG submission 198680) | Soil microbial communities from uranium-contaminated site in the Upper Colorado River Basin, Wyoming, United States - RVT152D67 (version 2) ...
CTACTACCGCGCGAAAGGGATTCCCGCGGCGCCGTTCACGGCGAACGACGTCGTGGCGTCGGCCGCTCTCATCGCAGCACGGTTCGGGACGAACGGCGGCCAGGAGGCCCAGAACGCGATGTTTCTCGACGCGCTCGAGGAGCGCTTCGGCGCGGCCGACGCGCGGCGCGTCTTCGCGGATCTCCGCGAGGCGAACAACGTCGAGGCGGCGGTGAGCGTGCCCGGTTCCTTCCCGCAGCAGGTTCCGTCGGCGACGCCTGCCGGCAGTGCCGTGCTCGACGACGGCAGCTTCACCGGCGCGCCGCTCGCAGCCCCGTCGGTCGGCTCGAACGCGCTCCTGATCGGGGCGAAGCGCTCGGAGACGGGTCGCCCGCTGTTCGTCGCAGGGCCGCAGGTGGGCTACTTCTTCCCGGAGTTCTTCGCGGAGATGGAGCTCGCCGGCGCAGGCTTCGCGGTGCGCGGCGCGGTGTTCCCGGGCGTGCCGCTCGTTCTCATCGGACGCGGGCCGGACTTCGCGTGGAGCGCCACGTCGTCGCAGGCAGACAACCTCGACCTCTTCGTCGAGACGCTGTGCGAGAACGACGTCACCTACCTCTACCGCGGACAGTGCGAGCCGATGCGCCGCTTCTTCGCCGGCACGCTGAAGGCTCAGGGGCAGCCCGACCAGCAGGTCTCGTACTTCCAGACCGCGCACGGGCCGGTCGTCGGGTACGCGACGGTCGCCGGGAAGCGCGTCGCGATTTCAGTGCAGCGCTCGACGCGCGGCCGGGAGCTGCTCTCGACGCGCGCCTTCTACGACCTCAACACCGGCCGCGTCGACTCGGCGAGGGACTTCCTCACGACGATGAACGGCGTCGAGTTCAGCTTCAACTGGTTCTACGCCGACGATCGCGACATCGCGCTCTTCTCGAGCGGGCGGCTTCCGGTCCGTGCTGCAGGCACCGACCCCGCGCTGCCCACGATCGGGACCGGGGGCTACGACTGGCGCGGCTTCGTTCCGTTCGCCGGGCATGCGCGCGGAATCAACCCACCGACCGGCGCGATCCTGAACTGGAACAACCGACCCGGTGCGAATGTCGGCGCCGCCGACTCGAACTTCGCGTACGGCTCGGTCCATCGCAACGATCTGCTGCGCGCCGCCGTCGCTGGGAGGAAGACGCACACGCTCGCGACCCTCGCGAGCGCGATGAACAAGGCCGCGACCCAGGATCTGCGGGCCGTTCGCGTCTGGCCGATCATCCGCACTGTGCTCCAGACCGGTCCCGCGCCGAGCGCCCGCGCCGAGGCCGCTGCAGGGCTCGTCGACAACTGGCGCACAGCGGGGTCGAGCCGGCTCGATCGGGAGCTGGACGGGAGGGTCGACGACCCTGGCGCCGCGGTGCTGGATGCGGCGTGGCCGCGGCTCGCCGACGCCGTGATGTCGCCGGTGCTCGGGCCGCTCGTGGATCGGCTCGCCGCGCTGCACGCACGCAGCGATGACCCAGGCGCCGGCGGCTCGGCGTACATCTCCGGCTGGTACGGCTACGTCGACAAGGATCTGCGAACCCTCCTCGGGCGGGGGGTGCGCGGCCCGTACTCGCGGCGCTACTGCGGGGCAGGCGTGCTCGCGTCATGCCGGGAAGCGCTCTGGGAGGCGCTCGACGAGGCGGCTGCGGAGCTCGAGACGAAGCAGGGCCCCGCGCCCTCGTCGTGGAGAGCCGACGCGAACGCCGAGCGCATCCGGTTCACCTCCGGAGTCCTCCCGGACACCATGCGGTGGACGAATCGACCGACGTTCCAGCAGCTCATGTCGTTCAGATCCCATCGGCCGCGGTAGCTACGCTCGCCGCGTGAGGAAGCGCTACCTGATGGCGCCCGGGCCGACGCCCGTGCCGCCCGAGGTGCTCGCGGCGGGCGCTGCTCCGATCATCCACCATCGCGGCCCCGACTTCCGCGAGCTCATGCTCCGGACGCTCGGTCGGTTGCAGCAGGTGTACCGAACCGAGAACGACGTTCTCCTCTTCACCGCGTCGGGCTCCGGCGCCTTCGAGTCCGCGCTCGTGAATCTCCTCTCGCCGGGCGAGCGCGTGCTCGTCGTCACCGCGGGAGCGTTCGGCGACCGCTGGTGCAATATGGCCGCCGCGTACGGCGCGAACGTCGACGAGCTTCGGTACTCCTGGGGGGAGACGCCGCAGTCGGACGACCTCCGCTCGCGCCTCGGCGAGACGGGAGCCGAGGTCGTCGTCGTCGTCCACTCGGAAACGTCCACCGGGGTCGTTGCGGATCTGCACGCGCTGGCGCGCGCAGCCCAGGAGTCCGGCGCGACCGTCATCGTGGACGCGGTCTCGAGCCTCGGCGCCGTGCCGCTCGAGACGGACGCCTGGGGCCTCGACGTCGTCGTGGCCGGGTCGCAGAAGGCCCTGATGACTCCACCGGGGCTCTCGCTCGTGACCGTGTCCGAAGGCGCGTGGGAGCGATCGAGGCGCTCGACGATGCCGCGGTTCTACTTCGACTGGGAGCGCATGCGCGCAGCGTTGGAGACCGGCTCGACGCCGTTCACGCCGGCGGTCACCGTCGTCGCCGCGCTCGACGTCGCGCTCGGTCTCCTGCTCGACGAAGGCCTCGACGCGGCGTTCGCGCGCCACGCGGCGCTCGGACGGGCCTGCCGCGAGGGAGCGAAGGCGATGGGGCTCGAGCTCTTCTCGCCGGACGAGGAGCGGTCGGCGGTCGTGACGGCGATCTTGACCCCTGACGGCGTGGACGCGAAGGAGCTCGTCCTCGAGCTCCGCGACCGCTTCGGCATCACGGTGGCCGGCGGGCACGGAGAGCTCGGCCCGCGGATGTTCCGGATCGGGCACATCGGCTACTACGACGTGCTCGACATCACGACGTCGCTCACCGCAGTCGAGACGTTGCTGATCGAGCGCGGTGCCGCGATCGAGCCCGGCGTTGCAGCTGCCCGCGCCCTCGAGGCGTACCACGACGCCGCACGTGTCTAGGAACCCCACCCGACCACGAGTCCTCGTCCGAGAGCCGATCGCAGACGCTGGTCTCGAGCTGCTGCGAGACCGCTTCGAAGTCGTCGAGGACGGCGACTCCGACCTGGCGGAGATCATCGGCGAGTTCGATGCGATCGTCGTGCGCTCGGCGACGAAGCTCGACTCCTCGCTCATCGAGCGCGCGACGCGGCTCAAGGTCATCGGGCGAGCCGGAGTCGGGGTCGACAACGTCGACGTCGACGCCGCGACGCGGCGCGGGATCGTCGTGGCCAACGCGGCCGAGTCGACCGTCGACTCCGCAGCGGAGCACGCGATCGCGCTCCTCTTGGCGCTCGCCCGCAACGTCCCCCAGGCGCACGCGGCGCTCACCGCGGGTACCTGGGATCGCCAGCGCTTCACCGGAGTCGAGATCGCGGGCAAGACGATGGGCGTCCTGGGCCTCGGACGAATCGGCCGAGAGGTCGCGCGGCGCGCGCTCGGGCTCGGAATGCGGGTGGTCGCCTACGACCCCTTTGTCGCCGCCGAGCGGTTCCGTGAGCTCGGCGTCGAATCCGCCGCGACGCTCGAGGACGTCTACGCGGAGGCCGACGTCGTCACGCTCCACCTCCCCTTGAACGACGAGACGAAGGGGCTCCTCGACGCCGAGGCATTCGCGCGGATGAAGGACGGCGTGCGCATCGTGAACGCCGCGCGCGGCGAGCTCGTCGACGAGGACGCGCTCATCGAGGCGATTCGCTCGGGCAAGGTCGCGGGCGCCGCGCTCGACGTCTTCGCGACCGAGCCGTACGCCGGCCCGCTGCTCGAGCTCCCGCAGGTCGTGGTCACACCGCACCTCGCGGGCTCGACGACCGAAGCGCAGGATCGCGCCGGCGTCGTCATCGCCGAGCAGGTGGTCGCTGCGCTCGCAGGTGAGGCCGTGCGGACGGCGGTCAACGTCCCGGTCGTCGATCCGCGCGAGCTCGAGGTGCTCGGCCCCTTCGTGCCGCTCGCGTCGAAGCTCGGCCGGCTCGCGATGGCACTCGCCGGCGCGTGGCCATCGCGTGTGACGATCGCCGTGCACGGGCCGCTCTCCGAGCACGACACGAGGATCCTGACCGTCTCGGCGTTGAACGGAGCGTTCCAGGGGCACGTCGACGAAGCCGTGAACGAAGTGAACGCGCCGCTCATCGCGGCGGAGCGAGGCATCGAGATCTCCGAGCAACGCTTCGCGGCGGCGCAGCACTACACGAATCTCGTCCGCGTCGTCGTCTACGGGGGTGGGGAGGACGTCGACGTCGCCGGGACGACCGTCGGGCCCGAGCACCGGCTCTTCCTCGCAGAAGCATTCGGCTTCTCGATCGACATCGAGCTCGCTCCGCACATGGCGTTCCTCTCCTACGACGACCTCCCGGGCGTGATCGGCAAGGTGGGGACGATGTTCGGCGAGGCGGGCGTGAACATCGCGAACATGGCTGTCTCGAGGACGACGCAGGGCGGCACGGCGCTCATGGCGTTCTCCATCGACTCCGCGGCGCCGCCCGAGCTCGTCGAGCGTGTCGAGGCCGCGGGGTTCGACAGGGTGCGGTTCATCCAGCTTGGTTGAGATTCCTTCGCTCGGCGCGCGGGGCGGCGGCTGGGTCGCCATCCAGGTCGCGCTCCTGGCTGCGATCCTCGTGCTCGGCGTGGCCGCGCCGGGTTGGCCCGACTCAGCCCGCTGGTGGCTCAAAGGGTCGGGCGTGCTCCTCGTGTTCGGAGGCGCGTTCGTGATCGTGAAGGCCGCGCGTGCTCTCGGCTCCGGCCTCACGCCGTATCCCGCGCCGGCCGAGACCGGGGAGCTCGCGGACGTGGGGCCCTACGCGGTCGTGCGTCATCCCATCTACTCCGGTGGGATCCTCTTCGCAGCGGGTATCGCGCTCGCGCTCTCGCCCTGGGCGCTCGCGGGGACCGCTGCGCTCGCGCTCGTCTGGGCGCTCAAGGCCAGGGTCGAGGAGCGGTTCCTCGCTGCGCGGTATCCCGGATACGCCGACTACTGCACACGCACTCGGTACCGTCTGGTGCCCTTCGTCTACTGATCGTCGGAAGGTAGGCTGCCGGCGTGGTAGGGGCCTGGCCGGAGCCCGTCGAGCGGGTGTCCTCCTTCCTCCGCGAATCGGGAGTCGAGGCGCGCATCCACGAGTTCCCCGACGGCACGGCGTCCGCCCAGGATGCGGCCGACGCGGTCGGCTGCGACCTCGGCCAGATCGTGAAGTCGCTCGTCTTCGTCTGCGACGAGCGGCCGGTCGTCGCGCTCGTGCCCGGTGATCGCCGCGGCGATCCGGACAAGGTCGCACGGGCAGTCGACGCGAGCACGGCCCGGGTCGCGAAGGCGCAGGAGGTGGAGGACGCGACCGGGTTCGCGCCCGGTGCGGTGGCGCCCTTCCCTCTCCCGAACGTCGACACGGTCTTGATGGACCGGGAGCTGTACCACCACGAGATCGTGTGGGCCGGAGCCGGCTCCCACAAGCACGTCCTGGGAATCAGCCCGACCGATCTCGGCCGTCTCGCCCGCGTGCGGCCGATGGACGTGGTCTCGGAGCAGCTCTACGATTCGTCCAAGCCAAAGGAGAAATGAGCGAGATGCAAGCGACCGAGAAGATCTGGATGAACGGCGAGCTCGTCGACTGGGTGGACGCAAAGATCCACGTCGCCTCTCACGGGCTCAACTACGGCTCCGGCGTATTCGAGGGCATCCGTTGCTACGACACGCCGGCAGGCCCGGCGGTCTTTCGCCTGAACGACCATCTCGTACGCCTCGAGAACTCGGCGCGCTTGCTCTACATGGATCTCCCGTACACGCTCGAGGAGATCCGCTCGGCGACGCACGAGGTCATCGCGGCCAACGGTCTCGCGTCGTGCTACCTGCGGCCGATCGCGTTCTACGGCTACGGCGAGCTCGGCGTCGCATCGACCGGGAACCCGGTCGACGTCGTGATCATCAGCTTCCCGTGGGGGGCGTACCTCGGCGAGGACAGCCAGACCCTGGGCATCACGACGAAGATCTCGAGCTGGGAGCGCGTCGGGCCCAACGTGATCCCGCACGTCGCGAAGGCGACCGGGATCTACCTCAACTCGATGCTTGCCACGATGGAGGCACGGCGCGGCGGCTACGACGAAGCGATCATGCTCTCCCACGACGGCTACATCGCCGACGGGCCGGGCGAGAACATCTTCATCGTGAAGGACGGCGTCCTCCATACGCCGCCGCTCGCGATGTCGATCCTGCCCGGAATCACACGTAACACGGTCATCCAGATCGCGCAGGATCTCGGACACCGCGTCGAGGAGACGCTGCTCATCCGCACCGACCTCTATCTCGCCGACGAGGTGTTCATGGTCGGCACCGCGACGGAGGTCGCTCCGGTGCGCGCGGTCGACGACCGGGAGATCGGCGTCGGGCCTGTCACGCGTGAGCTCCAGCAGGCGTACCTCGACACCGTGCACGGACGCAGCGAGCGCTGGAGCCACTGGCTCGACGTCGTCGAGATGTCGCCCTCGGCGGCGTAGCCGCAGGTGGCGGCGGTCAGGACGATCCCGCTCTCGAGCCCCTGGCTCGACGAGCGCGAGGAGGAGCTCGTCGCCGACGTGCTCCGCTCCGGCCGGCTCTCGCTCGGACCGGCCATCGACCGCTTCGAGGAGGCATTCGCCGAAGAGGTCGGTGCTCCGTACGCGGCCGCCGTCTCGAGCGGTACCGCCGGCCTGCACCTCCTGTGCATCGCCGCCGGAGTCGCGCCGGGCGACGAGGTGATCACGTCGCCGTACTCGTTCGTCGCCTCGGCGAACTGCGCGATCTACGAAGGCGCGACGCCCGTCTTCGCCGACATCGACCGACGCACTCTGAACCTCTCGCCCGCCGCGGTCGAGGCGTCGCTGACGAGCCGGACGCGCGCGGTCGTCGCCGTCGACATCTACGGCTACCCGTGCGAGCTCGACGAGCTTCGAGCGCTGTGCGACGCGCGCGGCATCGCGCTGATCCAGGACGCGTGCGAGGCGCTCGGCGCCCGCTACAAGGGGAAGCCCGTCGGATCGCAGGGCCCCTCGGCCGTCTTCGCGTTCTACCCGAACAAGCAGATCACGACGGGCGAGGGCGGGATTGTCACTACGCACTCGGAGAGGGAGTGGCGCCTGCTCCGCAGCCTGCGCAACCAGGGCCGCGCGGACTCGGGCGGCTGGCTCGAGCACGCCCGGCTCGGCTTCAACTATCGCATCGACGACATACGCGCCGCGATCGGGCTTGGACAGCTCGAGAAGCTCGCCGACATCCTCGCCGCGAGGGAGACGGTGGCGGCGCGGTACTCCGCGCTGCTCGAACTGATCCCGGGTCTCGAGCTTCCCTGCGAGGACGACGCCGATCACGAGCGCTCCTGGTTCGTGTACGTCGTGACGCTTCCGGTCGGAGCCGATCGCGAAGCGGTGATCACGACACTCGCGGATCGCGGGGTGCAGACGGCCCGCTACCTGCCCTGCATCCACCTCCAGCCGTACATGCAGGAGCGCTTCGGCTATCGCGTCGGGCTGTGCCCGGTCGCCGAGGACGTCGCCTCGCGCACGCTCGCGCTTCCGTTCCACGCACGCCTCGGTGAGGACGATCAGGCTTACGTCGCAGAGGCGTTACGAGCGGCGCTGACCGCGTAGGGGCGAGATATATCTCGCCCCTACGTCACGGGACAAGGCGAGGCGCTCTGGACCTGGGGGATGTGCGCCGCGACGGCGGCGGCAGTGCTCGTCACGTACAGCTGGGTCGATCCCGCGGAGACGTACCACGTCTCCCGTGACGGTCTCGCGGGAGGGCTCAGCCGAAGTCTGACGCTGATCAACTTCCCGATCGGGCTCGTCGCGATCGCGCTCGTCCTCGTCGCCATGGCCGCGCTACCGGCGGCGGCCTGGTGGGCAGCCGGCCCCGCCATCGCCCTGTGCGCCACGATCCCGTGGTTCGTCGACCAGGACGATCTCGACGCTCGCTGGGTCAACGCAATCCCTGCGCTTGGCGTCGTCATCGCACTCGCCCTCACCGTTGCAGCCACGCGCCGCGCCGGCGCAGCGCTCGCGCCCCGGCGGCCGTGGGACGGCTGGCGCATCGGGATCGGTGTCGTGATCGGGTTGGTCTCGCTCCCTTGGGTCGCCGCCGAGCTCGGCTTCCACTTCCCGCGCGACGTGTTCATGGGCGAGGAGCTCGGTCGCGAGGCGGATGGGACGTTGATCGCCGCGGTCCACCTCGGTCATCACCACGGCACCGACGGCGCCGTGCTCGTCCTCAGCGCATTGCTCCTCTCGCGGGTCACGATCGAGCGACGAACGCTCCGGGTCGTCGCGTCCGCGTACCTCGGGACGATGCTCGCCTACGGCGCGGTCAACTTCGCGCAGGACGCCTGGAACGAGCAGATCGTGAAGCGCGGCTGGACGGACGCGAGCATCCCGTCGGCGCTCCTTCCTGGCGTGGAGCCGATCTGGGCGGTCGTGGTCGCGCTCGCCATCGTCAGCACGTTCGCGCTAATCCGCGAGGACAGGCGCACGGCATACTCCACCGCATGACGCAGCCGATGGTATTCCTCGGGTTCGGCAAGTACGCGCGAGCCGACAAGATCTATGCGCTCGAGCCGATCACGGGAGACGATCGCGGCGGCGGTCGCCGCACGCGAGTCTGGATCGAGGGCGTGTCGGAGCCGCTCATCGCGTCTCGCACCGAGCGGACGATCCTGCACGACATGGGCCACGAGGCCGGCGACACTGCGCTCCTCGACGGAGCGCTCGACCTCGCCGAGCGCCTTGCGGCCGCTGCCGACGAGGGGCGCGTCGACCTCGGGGATCTCGGGCGACGCGCGCGCAAGGTTCTCGCGGCGACGGCGCGGCCGACCGAGACCGAGCCGCTGTTCTGACCGCCACGCCGGCGTTCCTCGCGCGCGCCGCGCACGACGTCGCCCATGAGCTTGTCGGCTGGACGCTCCTCGTCGATGGCGTGGGCGGCGTGATCGTCGAGACGGAGGCGTACGAGCCGGACGACCCGGCGAGCCACTCGTTCGGTGGCAAGACGCGCCGCAACGCCACGATGTTCGGGCCTGCGGGGCGGCTGTACGTCTACCGGTCGTACGGCGTCCACTGGTGCGCGAACGTCGTGTGTGGGGAGGACGGCGTCGGCGCCGCCGTGCTGCTCCGCGCGATCGAGCCGATGCACGGCATCGACGTGATGCGCGCGCGGCGGCGGGTCGCCGACGAGCGTCTCCTTGCGGCCGGTCCCGGTCGACTCACGCAGGCGCTCGGCATCACGGCCGTGTACGACGGCGTCGAGATCGCTCTGAGAAACCGCTTGCAACAGTCTGTTGCAAGCGGGGTCCAGCTCGTCCGGCTGCGCGGGCGAGTGAACGTCGTGATGTCTCCGCGGATCGGGATCAGTCGCGCGACCGAGAGGCCCTGGCGGTACTCGCTCGCCGGGTCTAGCTTCGTGAGCCGTCCCCGACCACGAGCCTGACGCGCATGCCCGGGGCGACGGCGACGCCCGGCTCGGGAACCTGGCGGAGAACGGTTCCGACACGGCCGGGAGCAGTTTTCGCCACCAGCCTGACCTTCAGGCGCCTCGCCTCTCGCTGGACGTCGCCGAGACTCGAGCCGACGAGGTTCGGAAGCAGCCCGAACTCGGCCTTCGATACCCAGATCGTCACCGAGTCGTGCGCGGAGAGGCCGCCGGTTCGCGGTTTCTGACTCACGACGAGCCCGGGGAGCTGGCCCGCCTTCGCCGGAGCGTACGCGACGTTCGCTTCGAGTGGCTGCGCGGCCAGAGTCGCTTCGGCTCCCGCCTTCGTCATGCCGACGACGAGGGGCACGGACACCTCATTCGGCTTGCAGTCGGCCTCGGTCTCCGGCCCGAGCCCGGTGAAGTACGCGATGAGACGCGACTCCCGGCAATAGCCGTTGTCGAGCTGCCACTCGCCTTCGCGACGCACGACCCACTGGGAGACGCCACCGAGGTAGGGCGGAGCGTCGAAGGTGCGGTCCTCGTCATCCTCGACCTTCTCCATGAACGCCTTCCAGATCATCGCGGGCAGGGTCCCGCCCGCCACCGGCTCGCCGTTGAACTCGGTCAGCATCGGTGTGAGCGAGTCCGGGTAGCCGACCCACACCGCGACGACGAGCTCCGGTGTGTAGCCGACGAACCAGGCGTCGCCGTAGTTGTCCGTCGTACCGGTCTTCCCGGCGACCTCGCGGCCGGGGATCGCCGCGCGCTTCCCGGTTCCCGACTGGACGACGTCCTCGAGGATGTCCGTGAGGAGCTCGGCGTGGCTCTCCTCCATGACCTGCGTCGGGATAGGGTCGTTCACGTCCTCGCGGCTCGATCGCACCCGCTCCACCGTCTCGACGACACGCGGCCGGTTCTCGAACTCGGAGCCGTCCACACGACGACCCTCGTTCGCGAGCGTCGCGTAGGCGCGCGCCATCTCGAGCGGGCTCACCGCCACCGAGCCGAGCCCGATCGAGAAGTACGGCGCGAGGCGGCTGCGGATTCCGAGCGCGTGCGAGGTCTTCACGATCGCCTTCGGGCCGACGATGTCCGTGAGCCGCGCGTACACCGTGTTGTCGGATGAGACCATCGCCCGTGAGACGCTCACGCGGCCGAGGTACGTCTTGTCGTAGTTCGTGACCTTCCAGATGCGGTCGCCGGCGTCGATCGAGACGGGCTTCGACTCGAGCTCGGTCACGGGGGAGATTCCCTCGCTCATGGCCGCGGCAAGCACGATCGGCTTGAAGGCCGAGCCGGGCTGGCGCTTTGCCTGCGCAGCGAGGTTGAACTGGCTCTGCCTGAAGTTTCGTCCCCCGAACATCGCCTTGACGGCGCCCGAGCGCGGGTCGATGGCGACGAGGGCGGCGGCCGGCCCATCGGGGTTGCGGAGGATCCTCTCGATCGCCGAGCGCGCCTTCAGCTGCAGGTCGAGGTCGATCGTCGTCGTCACCTTCAGCCCGCCGCCGAAGACCTTGCCGGCGCCGTACCGGGCGACGAGCTGGTCGGTGACGTAGTTCACGAAGTACGGCGCGCGCGTTCCCGGCACGCGCACGTCTGTCGGCTTCGGGAGCGGCGCCCGGTCGGCGCGATCGAACTGGCGCTCCGTGATCTTGCCCTGCTCGAGCATCATCGAGAGCACGTGCCGCCGGCGAAGTGTCGCGTTGCGCGGGTTGACCGCGGGGTCGTACAGCGACGGATCCGCGGGGATCCCGGCGAGGAGCGCGGACTCGGCCAGGGTGAGGTCCTTCGCGCTCGTCTTGAAGTACGCACGCGCGGCCTGCTGGATCCCGTACGCGCCGTGCCCGAAGTAGATGGTGTTCAGGTAGGCAGTGAGGATCCGGTCCTTGCTCCAGCGCTGCTCGAGCTGCCAGGCGAGTGCCGCCTCGCGGACCTTCCGCGCGAGCGTTCGCTCGTTGCGGATGTAGGCGTTCTTGACGAACTGCTGCGTGATCGTGGAGCCGCCCTCGACGAGGCCCTGCTGGCGGACGTCCTGCCAGAGCGCGCGTGCGATACCGCGGACGTCGACGCCGTCGTGCTCGTAGAAGCGTTGATCCTCGACCGAGACGATTGCCTGCCGCATGATCGGCGCGATGTCCTCGGTGGCGACGAGGACGCGGCTCTCGTCACCGCGCAGGACTGCAAGCACGCTCCGTCCGTTCGATGCGTAGACGACGGTGTCGACGTCGGAGCTCTGGGCGGCCGGGTCGAGCGCTGGGATCTCGCTCGCGACGGCGCGCACCAGCCCGAACGTGAAGGACAGCGCCGCGGCCACGAAGAGGACGGCCACCAGCGCCGCAAGACGACGCTTGCGAACCCGGCGCCGCGGGCGCGGCGTCCCCGTCTCTCTCCGAACTCGCAAGGGGGCCGATTCTAGCGCCGAATGCGCGTGTGGCCCGGCGTCAGACCGGTGCAGAAGCCGCGATCGGTTGCGAGGTGGGGACGTCCACGCCGCCGGCGACCTCGATCGTCACCGCGACGACGTCGCCCGGCTCGACGGTGCCTTCGACGGGCTCGATCGCGATCTCGTCGCCGCCTGCGAAGAGACCGGCAGGGCTCGCCGAGCCGATGTCGCCGCCCGGGGCGATCCACATCTCGTAGGTCTTGCCTGCGGGAGCTTCGGGGAGGCCGCCGATGACGAGGACTGCGAAACCTTCGGAATCGACCACGAGCCGGCCTTCGCCAGTCTGCAGCGCGACGTCCTGCGCCTCGCTATCCACCAGAGTCTGTATGGCCGCCTGCTGGCGCTCGAGCGCGGCGCGCGTCTCGTCCAGCTGGCTCGAGAGGTCCGACGCCCACAGGCCGACGACGAGCGCGACCACCGCCGCCACGGCCGCCACCGCCCCGAGCACGGGCGCGGCACGCCGCCGCCGCGACTCCAGCGGGATGACGTTCTGCGGCGGCTCAGCACGCACGTCGGCCAGGATGCGGTCGCGAAGCGCCGGGCTCGGCGCCGGCCCGGATGCCGCCACGGCCAGCGCCTCGGTCGTCGTCCAGAACGACTCGAGCTCCTGCTGGCACTGCGCGCAGCCGGCGAGGTGCGCCTCGTAAGCGCTCCGCTCGGCCGCATCCAGCGCGTCGAGCGCGTAGCCCGCGGTCAGCTCGTGAACTCCGGCTTCCATGACCCTTCCTGTGTCGAATCGTCGAGGAGCTCGCGCAGGCGTGCAAGCCCGGCGAACATCCTGCTCTTGATCGTGCCGAGCGGTACGCCGAGTCGGTCGGCGAGCTCGGACTGGGAGAAGCCTCCGTAGTACGCGAGCTCGAGCGCCTCGCGTTGGACGTCGGGCAGCTGACTGAGCGCCGACTGCACGCGCTCGCGCTCGAAGCGAAGCCACGCCGCCTCCTCCGTCGGCTCCGGTGCCTGTGCGAGCTCGGTGTCCTCGGTCAGCGGTTCGGCCTGGCGGCGCTCCTCGCGGCGCACGAGGTCGACGGCTCGCCGGTGGACGAGCGTGAGGATCCACGTGCTCGCCTTGGCGCGCTCGGCCCGGAAGGTCGCGGCGCTGCGCCAGACCTGGAGGAACGCTTCCTGCACCGCATCCTCCGCGTGGCGCTCGTCCCGCAGGACGCGGAGTGCCAGCCCGTAGGCGACGCGCGAGACGCGGTCGTAGAGCTCGGCGAGCGCATCGTCGTCGCCGCGCGCAACGAGTGCCACCAGGGCCTCGTCCGAGAGATGGGCGTGGTGCTTGCGCATGGCAACGCGGTGCTGCGGCGCGGCCAAAGCTAACACGGAGCGTTCGAACGCATGAGCTCCCATCGGTCTGCTTCGTCCAGCTCGGCGTTTCGGTTCGCTCGCAGGGCGTGTTGAACCGACATGTGCGACGGCGCGAACAAGTGCCGGTCCCGAACACAACGAGAGGAGCAATGATGCGAAGAGGGATTATCGCGCTCGGCGTCGCCAGCCTGCTCACTGCAGCCGCCGTCGTCGGCGCGACGACATTCGGACCCGGGAACGGCACCGCGTCGAGCCATCGCGAGGCGCCGCTGATCGCGGAGGACCCGTCGGCAGACCTGACGGATCTCTACACGTTCCGCAGCCCGGACAAGCCGAACACCGTCACGATTCTCGCCAACGTCATCCCCGGCGAGGATCCTGCGGCAGGGCCGAACTGGTACACGTTCTCGCCGAACGCGCGCTACAACCTCAAGATCGACACGAACGGGGACGCGCGTCCGAACGTGACGTACCAGTTCCAGTTCCGCACGAAGACCGGCCCGTTCTTCCTCGGCGACACCGCACAGCCGTTCACGGTCACGCGGATCGCCGGCCGGACGTCACGGGTCGTCGCACGCGGGACGACACCGCCGAACAACATCGGTCCGCGCTCGACCCCGAACTACCGCTCGCTCGCCGCGAAGGGCGTCGTGCCCGTAGCGGGAGGCGGGGTGGCGTTCGCCGGTCAGCGTGACGACCCGTTCTTCGGCGACATCGGCGCGATCTTCGATCTCGTCGCGATTCGCAAGGGCACCGGCAACATGGGCGGCGGGAAGGACTTCTTCGCCGGCTACGGCGTCCACACGTTCGGCGTGCAGGTCCCGATCGCGGGCCTGAACGCGAGGAACGGCATCATCGGCGTCTGGTCGTCCGTCGACCGGCGCAAGGTCACGACGCGGTCGACCTCGGGCGCACGCAACTCCGGCGCCTGGATCCAGGTCAACCGCCTTGCCAATCCGCTCGTCAACGAGGTCATCATCCCCACCGGTCTCAAGGACTCCTGGAACGGGCTCCAGCCTTGGCAGGAGGGTCGCTTCCGCAAGTACTACGACGAGCCGATCCTCGCCGCGGTCATCAACCAGCTGTACAAGCTGAATGCTCCGACGACCGACCGTGACGACCTCGTCGCGGTGCTGCTCACCGGCGTCCCGCAGCTCAACTTCACGGGCCCGCGGCTCGCGGAGGTCCTCCGCCTGAACCTCACCATTCCGGTGACGAGGAATCCGAACCGGATGGCGGTGCTCGCGGGCGACAACCAGGGCTGGCCGAACGGCCGGCGTCTCGGCGACGACGTCATCGACATCGCCGAGCAGGCCGTCGGCGGTTTCCTGAAGGGGACGAAGCTTCCCCTCGGAGACGGCGTGAACGCCGACGATCGGAGGCTCCTCGGATCCTTCCCGTACATCGCGGATCCGCAGTCGGGGTTCGACAACACGAAGGGCTAAGGCACGTCGGCCTTTGGCCGACCTGCCTAGAGAGAAGGACTCGGGCCCTTTTGGGGCCCGAGTGCTTTCGGCTCACGAACCGAACGCCGTGCGCGGGCGAACAACGCGCGTGAGGCGCCGCATCGCATTTCTGCTGTCTGCGCTCTGTGGCGCCTTGGCAGCGTTCCTTGTGGTGCCAGCGCTTGCAGGCGCGCACCCGCTCGGCAACTTCACGATCAATCGCTACGCCGGCATCGAGATCGCCGGCAGCGACATCTACGTCAGGTACGCGCTCGACGTCGCGGAGATTCCGACGTACCGGCTCGGCTCCGAGATCCGGAGCCCGCGTTATCCGGCCGCTCTGGCGCGCGATCTCGTGCTGGCGCTGGACGGCCGGCGCGTGCCCCTTCGAGTCGTCGAGCACCGAGCCGTCATGCGACCGGGCGCGGGTGGTCTCGAGACTCTTCGACTCGACGTCGTCTACCGCGCCCGAGGTGACGGCGACGAGCTCGAATTCCGCGACACGTCGTTTCCCGGCCGGATCGGCTGGCGCGAGGTGACCGTCAGCGGACGCGACGGCGGACGGGTCGTCGCCTCGAACGTCGCTGCGGCGAGCGCGAGCGATGCGCTCAGGAAATACCCGAGCGACCTCCTGCAATCGCCGCTCGACGTGTCGTCGGCGCTCGCGACGATCGATCTCGGATCGAAGCCCACGGCCGCACCGAGCATCGACGCTGTCGGCGCGCCTCCTCACGCGCCCGGTGGTTTCGAGGCGCTGATCGAAGAAGGCGACCTCTCGGTGGGCGTCCTCTTCCTGTCACTCCTGATCGCCGCGTTCTGGGGAGCTGCACATGCTCTTACGCCGGGTCACGGGAAGGCGATGGTTGCGGCCTACCTCGTCGGCACGAAGGGAACGCCACGACACGCGTTCCTCCTGGGTGGAACGGTCACGATTGCGCACACCGCCGGTGTGTTCGCGCTCGGTTTCGTGACGCTCGGGCTGTCCGCGGTCATCGTCCCGGAGCAGCTCTACCCGTGGCTGACGCTCGTTTCTGGGCTTCTCGTCGTGCTCGTCGGCGCGTCGGTTCTGCGGCAGCGACTTCGCGCGCGCACGCATCACCATCACCATCACCACGATCACCACCACGGGCATGGCCACGACCACCACCACGAGCACCACGACCACGACGACGCCCTGACATCGAAGGGAATCCTCGGCGTGGGAGTCGCGGCCGGGTTGCTTCCGTGCCCGTCGGCGCTCGTCGTCCTCCTGTCCGCGATCGCGCTGCACCGGATCGGACTGGGGCTCGCACTCATCGTCGCGTTCAGCGTCGGCCTCGCCGCGACGATCACCGCGATCGGCCTCGTCGCGGTCTACGCCCGCCGAACGTTCGGTCGGCTGTCGCTCGACGGGCCGTTCGTCCGCGCGCTCCCGGCCGTGAGCGCCGCGCTCATCCTCGCCGTCGGGCTCGTCATCACCGCCCGAGCGCTTCCGGGCGTCGTCTGACGAACCGGTCTCGGGTCGCTGACGAACAAAGAACAATGTTCGGACTCGACGACTGGATTGCAGGCCTCTCGGAAGGTGCGTCGATCGGGGTCGTCCTGTTCGTCGCCGTCCTGCTCGGCCTTCGCCACGCCACCGACCCCGATCACATCGCGGCGATGACGACGCTCGTTGCATCCGGCCGTGAGCGCGTCGCGCGCTCGGCCGCAGGGCTAGGCGCATGGTGGGGCGTGGGACACGGCATCACGCTCGTGGTCTTCGGTATCCCGATCCTCCTCGCGGAGAGGTACCTGCCCGATCGCATGCAGCAGGGCGCCGAGACTGCGGTCGCGGCGCTCATCGTGTTCCTCGCCCTGCGCCTGCTCGTCCGCTGGCGCCACGGCTACTTCGACCTCCACGCGCATCCGCACTCCGAGCGCGATCACCGGCATGCGGTGCGAACCCCCGCCGGTGCGCTAGGCGTCGGTCTGGTGCACGGAATGGGCGGGAGCGCAGGCGTCGGCATCCTGCTGCTCGCGGCCATCCCGTCGGAGACCGTCGCAGTTGCGTCGCTCCTCCTTCTCGCGATCTTCACGGCCGTCTCGATGACCGTGGTGACCGTCGGCTTCGGCCTGACGCTCACCGCACGTCCGGTCGCGGCAGCGTCGAACACGGTGATCCCTGTGTTGGGCGCACTCAGCCTCACGTTCGGTGTCTGGTACGCGGCAGCAGCCTGGTCGCTCGCGCCCTATCCGTTCTAGGCTGATTCTCTGCGCATCGAAATCCCTGAAGCGGCCGCTTGCGCGGCCGGTGCCGGCCTCGACTCAGCCGAACGTGAAGGCATAGCCGGCGACCCCAGGCGAGAAGCGAAGCTCCAGGACACCCCGCCTGAACTGTGGGAACCGCGCGAGCGTGTACAGGCGCGGGAGCCCGGACACTTTCATCGTTCGGCTCAGCCGACCGTCGACGAGTATCTCCACGACGCCTTCCCCCTCGAGTACGAGGAAGATGTCCTTCGCCTGGAATCGCAGCTTCAGGCGTGCGTCGTCTCCCGCGACGATGCGCTCGCTCTCCACCTTCCAGCGGCCCGCGTAGCCGAGGACGTCCAGCGGCACTTCGCCCTGAGGCAGCGTGTACATCCACTCGATGTCGGGCGCGACGCTGCCGTTGGCGAACCGCGCGAGCCGCTCGTAGCCGAGGTACGACTCGGGGGTCCGGATCACGTACGGCGTCTCTCTGTCGACCGATGTCGGCTTCGCTTTCACCGTCTCGCCCAGAAGTACTCGGATTCGACGCTCCGTGTCCTCGTAGGCGCCTTCGCCGAAGTGGTGGTAGCGCACGCGACCTTGGCGGTCGACGAGGTACTTCGCCGGCCAGTACTGGTTCGAGTACGCCGACCACGTCGCGAAGTCGTTGTCGAGCGCGACGGGGTAGCGGATACCGAGCCGGTAGACAGTCGAGCGGACGTTGTCGGGCACGCGCTCGAAGGCGAACTCCGGGCTGTGGACGCCGACGATCGTGAGCCCGGCGTCACGGTAGGAGGTGTCCCATGCCTTGAGGTGCGGGAGCGTCCGCAGGCAGTTGATGCACGAGTACGTCCAGAAGTCGACGAGCACGACTCGTCCACGGAGGGAAGCAAGGGTCAGCGGCTCGCCCTCGGGCGTGTTGATCCAGGCCGCGATCCCCGCGATCTCCGGTGCGCCGGCGCCAACGGCCTTCGGCGCGGGGGAGTCCCCGCCTCTCAGCGTCGCCAGTTCCCGCTGCGCCGACGAGCTCCGCTCGATCGCCTCCTGGAACGCCTGCGTGTATCCGGGCACAGCCGTCGCGAGCCGCTCGGGAGCGTTCAGGACGATCGCGATCGCGGTCAGCGCGACGACCACGCCGGCTCCCTGTCTCAGCACGTGCGCGTGTGACCTCACGACGCGCATGCCGGACGTGAGCCGCTGGCTGCCGACGGCGAGCGCAAGGAGTGGGAGTGCATGCCCGATCGAGTACGCCGCGGTGACGAGGACGACCCGCCACGTCACCTCGCCGGTGGCGGCGAGCGCGGCGACGGCTGCGAGGACCGGCCCGGCGCATGGCACCATCACGAGACCGGCGCTGATGCCGACGACGAAGCCGCTCGACTCACGCGCGATCGGCCTGCGCGTGAGGAATAGAAACGGTCGCTCAAGGTTGCGCGCCACGCGCTGCGAAAGGAGGCTCGCGGCGAGGACGAAGAGCATCACGATCGCGAGAGTGCGCAGGAGGTCCTCCGGGAGGCCGAGCGCGCTCAGGATCGCCGCGCCGGCGAGCGTGAACGTCGTGAACGAGAGGACGAGCCCGGCCATGACGGCGAAGGGTCGCCAGCGGCTCTCGCTCGCCGCGCTCCCGGCGAGGAGGAGCGGAAGCACGGGGAGCACGCACGGCGAGAGCGCGGTGATGACACCCGCCAGGAAGGCGATCCCGAGAAGGACGAGCACGGGACCAGGGTACGAGCAGGTCGCTTACGAGGGCGTGAATTGCCGCTTCCGGCAAGGCGGTAGGCTCCGCGCCCGTGGAGCAGCTTCTCACCGTCGACGATGCGGAACGGATGGCCGAGCAGGCAGTCACGCCCGAGGCGTGGAGCTACATCGTCGGCGGTGCGGGAGACGAGAGGACGCTGCGCTGGAATCGCGAGGCGTTCTCGCGCCTCAGGCTCCGCCCTCGGGTGCTCGTGGACGTCTCCGAGGTCTCGACGGAGACGACGGTGCTCGGGACGCCGGTCTCCATGCCCGTCCTCGTCGCTCCGATGGCGTTTCAGCAGATCGCACACGAGGAGGGCGAGCTCGCGATGGCTCGTGGCGCAGCTGTGGCGGAGACGCTCATGTGCCTGTCGACGGTCGCGACGGCGACCCCGGCGGACATCGCCGCCGCAGCGCCCGGCGCGCCCAGATGGCTGCAGATCTACGTCTTCCGCGACCGCGAGGTCTCGGACCAGGTGATCGAGCAGGCGCTCGAGGCCGGGTTCTCGGCGCTCGTTCTGACCGCGGATCTACCCGTGTACGGGATACGGCATCGCGAGGCGCGGCTGGGCTTCGCGGCACCCGAGGACGACGTCCCCGCGATCGTCGCGGCACGCGCGCGGGGAGGCGACACGACCGAGCATCACTCTCTCGGCCTTCTCGAATCCGGCCTCCAGTGGGACTACGTCACCGAGCTACGCGAGCGCTGGCGCGTTCCCGTGATCGTGAAGGGGCTCGTCACGGCTGAGGACGCGGATCTCGCCTGCCAGCACGGAGCCGCCGGCGTGGTCGTCTCGAATCACGGCGGCCGCCAGCTCGACGGTGCCATCGCGTCGCTCGAGGCGCTTCCGGAGGTCGTCGAGGTCGTCGGCGATCGGGCCGAGGTGTACCTCGACGGCGGCGTGCGCCGAGGCTCCGACGTCGTCATGGCGCTCGCGCTCGGCGCGCGAGCCGTGCTGGTCGGACGACCCGCAATGTACGGACTGGCCTTCGGCGGCGACAAGGGTGTCGCTCAGGTGCTCGAGATCCTCCGCGAGGAGACCGAGAATGCGCTGGCTCTCCTCGGCTGTCGGTCGCCCGCGGAGGTCACGCCGGCCCACGTCACTCGGGCGTAGCGCATGGGACTCACCCAGCTCACCCGGAACGCCGTCCATGTCCTGCCGGCCGGCGGTCTCGAGGCGAAGCTCGCGCAGGGACGGCCCCTCCGCGTGAAGCTCGGCATCGACGTCACGTCGCCGGACATCCACGTCGGGCGGGGCATTCCTCTTCAGCGCATGCGCGCCTTCCAGGACGAGGGCCACGTCGGTGTTCTCATCGTCGGGGACTACACGACGCGGATCGGTGATCCGTCTGGGCGCTCGACGGAGCGCCCGATCCTGTCCGATGACGAGATCGACCGGAGCGCCAAGACCTACTTCGAGCAGGCGCTCCAGATCCTGGTCCCCGAGCAGACCGAGGTGCGCCGTAACAGCGAATGGCTCGCGGAGCTCACCTTCGCGGACGTGATCCGGCTCACGAGGATGATGACCGTCGCCCAGATGCTCGAGCGCGACGACTTCGCGGGGCGGTACGCGGCCGGACAGCCGATCTCGGTGTCGGAGCTCCTCTACCCACTCATGCAGGCGTACGACTCGGTCGCGGTCGAGGCCGACGTCGAGCTCGGCGGCACCGACCAGCTCTACAACCTCCTCGCCGGGCGGGAGGTCATGCAAGCGTACGGCCTTGAGCCGCAGGTCGTGCTCACGACGCCGCTCCTCGTCTCCTGGGATGGCGAGAAGATGAGCTCGTCGATCGGGAACAACATCCCGCTGACCGCGTCGCCGGAGGAGCAGTTCGGCCGGACGATGCGCATCTCGGACGAACTGATCGAAGACTGGTATCGCCTCGTCGTGCAGGACGCGGTGCCCGAAGGCGATCCGCTCGAGGCGAAGCTCACCCTCGCGCGCTGGATCGTCACGCGATCTCACGGAGAGGTCGCCGCCCGCGCAGCCGAGGAGCACTTCACACGGGTTGTGCGCGAGGGGCGCGCGCCAGACGACGTGCCCGAGCACACGCTTCCCGACGGCGATCCGCTCCACATGCCGGCTCTTCTCGCAGATGTGTTCGGCCTCTCGACCAGCGCGGCCCGCCGGCTGATCGCCCAGGGCGGGGTCAAGATCGACGGCCGTCAGATCGACGAGCTCGACCTACCACGGTCCGAGCTCTCCGCCAAGACGGTGCAGGCAGGGAAGCGCCGGTTCGTCCGGCTCGTGGGCTGACAGGGGCCCCAGAATGGCTTGGTTGACAGGAGAATCTCCTGTGCTACCATCACTCGGCCTTCCGCGAGGAGGGTGCAGAAAGCCTGAAACTCGACGAACTGGAGAGCCTTCGAGCGAGCGGATACGACCGTCTGTGTTCGATCCCCGATGGCCTCTGGTGCGAGTCAGAGGTTTTTTGTTGCCGCAGAGCCGGCGCGGTCTTTGAAAACTCAACAGCGTGAAACGTCGAGACCTCTCGCGGGCGTCAGCTTGCGAGGGGACATGAACCCGTCTTCTTTTCCTTTGGAAGACGATCGAGCATCGAGCTCGAACTGATCAGACTTGCCGGCAACTGCCGGCGACAAGTCTCTTCACGGAGAGTTTGATCCTGGCTCAGGACGAACGCTGGCGGCGCGCTTAACACATGCAAGTCGAGCGAGAACCGGGACTTCGGTCCCGGGGACAGCGGCGAACGGGTGAGTAACACGTGGATAACCTGCCCTCGGCACCGGGATAGCCCGGGGAAACCCGGATTAATACCGGATAGCCTTTCCGACTCTCGGGTCGGTTCGAAAAGGTAGCTTCGGCCTCTGGCCGAGGATGGGTCCGCGGCGGATTAGCTTGTTGGTGGGGTAACGGCCTACCAAGGCTCCGA
>Ga0299907_10000356_pt1 | contig 21464 bp, 21 predicted proteins | sample RVTome_16_FD_198680 | JGI IMG/M metagenome (GOLD analysis project Ga0299907, IMG submission 198680) | Soil microbial communities from uranium-contaminated site in the Upper Colorado River Basin, Wyoming, United States - RVT152D67 (version 2) ...
GCGCGAGCTCTCCCGTGTCCGGCCACCCCGGCTCCTCGGGATATCCGGCGTAGTGCGGGCAGCCGGTCCCCGCGCGCCGCTCCACCGCGATGGCGAGAAACCCGTCCACCGCGTCCAGACAACGCTCCGCCATGCCGCGGTCGGTGCCGATGAGACGCATCGCGAGCGCGGTCTTCACCGAACCGCCCGCGCGCACGAGGAGACCGCGCGCGGTCTCCCGGTCGACCTCGCATACGGTCGACACGATGCGGATGCCGCGGTCGACGAGCTTCGCGGACCGCGCGCGCAGGTCGACCATGAGGTTCCCGTACACGCGTCCGGTCCGGATCATCGCACCGGTGGTGACGGTGTTGAGCACGAGCTTCGTCGCCGTCCCGGCCTTGAGGCGGGTCGAGCCGGCGATCACCTCCGGCCCGACCAGCGGTGTCACGAGGAAGGGCTCGAGCGCCCGGATGGCCTCGGGGGGCGCGGTGCAGCTCAGGAACCCGATGCCCGCCTCGCGCCGGCGCGCCTCCTCGAGGGCGCCGTGCACGTAGGGCGTCGTGCCCGAGGTCGCGATCCCGAGGACGAAGTCGGCCGCGCCCACCCCGAGCTCGGACAGGGCCCGGGCGCCCGCGGAGGCGTCGTCCTCCGAGCCCTCGCTGCTGCGGGCGAGCGCCGCCTCCCCCCCGGCGATCACGCCGCGCACGAGCTCGGGGTCGGTCCCGAACGTGGGCGGGCACTCCGCCGCGTCGAGCATGCCGAGCCGCCCGCTGGTCCCGGCCCCCACGTAGATCAGGCGGCCCCCACGCCGGAAGCGCCCGACCACCTCGTCGATGAGCCGGGCGATGGCGGGCGCCTGCGACTCCACGGCGGTCGGAACGGCCCGATCCTCGGCCTGGATCCGCCGCACGAGCGTCGTCGTGTCGGCTCGGTCGATGTCCGCGGTGCGCGGGTTGCGCGCCTCCGTAAGCCGGGTGTCCCCGCCGGTCGGCGCCGGCTTGGCCCCCTCTTCGTGCTTGGAATACATTGTCGCGTTCCGTCGCCCTTCCGCCCGAGCACCGCGCGCCGCGGCAAGCTAGAGGCGGTCGCGGACGCTCGACAACCGCCCTGCCCGCCATAACGGAGGAGGAGCGCGTGTCACTCGAGGCAATGGGTGTTCTGCTGGCGATCGCCGTGGTGTGCAGCATCGTCGCGCAGGGCCTGACGGGCTATTCGACCGGCGGCTTCCTCGTGAGCACGGGCGTGGGGCTGGTGGGCGCCGTACTCGGCATGTGGCTCGTGAACGCGTTCGACCTCCCGGTCGGGATCAGGCTCACGGTGGGCGGCACCGAGTTCCCCATGGTGTGGGCCACGCTCGGCTCCGCATTCCTGGTCGCCGTGCTCGGCGCGCTCGGCGGCACGAAGCGCTGGTAACCGTCGTCCCCGGACCGTCGTCCCCTCCCGCCCCCGAGAGCGACCGGCGCCGGACGGCCGACGCCGGGGAGGCGCCCGCCGTCCGGCCGGGTCGTCGCGTCAGGGTCCGTACGGATCCGTGACGGTCACCGTCAGCGGCTCGTCGAGCCTGAGCCTCATGGTCGAGCCCTGCGGCAGCACGGCGTCCACGTCCTCGGTGACGATGGTGATCGCCGTTCCCGCCGCCGCGCCCACGGCGGCGCCGATCACGGTGCCCTTCGCGTTTCCGCCGATGATCCGGCCGAGGATCGCGCCGGCGGCCGCCCCGACCCCGATCCGCGCCGCCTTGTCCCCCGTCGAGTAGCGCCCCTCGGTCTCGGGCGTCGCCTCGACCACCGTGGCCGCGATCGGCCACGTTTCGCCGTTGAACGTGACGTCGAGGAACGCGATCTTGATGATCGCCGCCTCCCCCTGCCCGCCGGACTTCTGCACCGCGGTGACCTCGCCCCGGATGACGGCCCCGTTCGGGACCACGACGCGGCTGCCGTCGACCAGCGGCGTCACGACCGACGCCGTAAAGCGGTCACCCGGCGCGTTCGTCTTCGTGCTGAGCTCCTGCCGGAGCTCGATCTCGAGCTCGGCGCCGGGCTGCGCCGTGATCGACACCGTTCGCGGCGCCTCCACCGGCGGCTCCTCCACCTCGGCCTCGGGCGCCGGGGCGGGGGCCGGCGGCGGCGCGGGAGGCGGAGTCGGGGTCGGCCGCGGACGGGCCGGGGGCGGGGCGGTCTCGGCCTCCGCTTCTCCGGCATCGCCCACGTCCTCCAGCTCCGCCTCGACGCTGTCGCCCTGGAGCGCGAGCTCCATCTCCTGATCGACCGCCGCCTGGTCGTCGGGAACGGCCTCTCCACCGCACGACGCGAGCGCCAGCACCAGGCCCGCCAGCGCCAGGGCACGCATCGCCGTCACCACGTCGGTCCAACCACCACGTCTCGCCCCCATGAGGTCCCTCCCTGCGTCAAGGCCTTCACGAGGCCTTCGATGTTTGTTCGGCCGGTGCGCCACCCGTACGTTGGCGCCGGTACCTACGGCGCTGCATACCACAGACCGCCGATCACGTTCCGGCGTCACGCCGGGGCCGCACCGATCGAACGCCGCCCGCCCGGCCCACCAGGAGCCGGCGGCGGCCCAGCAACAGGAGTGACCGAGAAGCCGCGGCGATGAGATCACTCCGCAAGCTCCTGCCGTACTTCCGTCCCTATCGCACGGGGATCGCCGTCGGGCTGCTGCTGGTCGTCATCGGCAATCTTTTCACGGTGGCCGGCCCGTACGTGCTCAAGATCGCGATCGACGCCCTCGAGCAGGACCTGCGCGCCGACCTGATCCCGCGCTACGCCCTGCTCATCGTCGGGATCGCGATCCTGGGCGGCATCGCCCGGTACGGGATGCGGGAGCTCCTGAACGGCATCAGCCGGCGGATCGAGACGGATCTCCGGAACGACCTCTTCGCCCACCTCCTGCGCCTGCCGCCACAGTTCTTCGATTCGTGGCGGACCGGCGACCTCATGAGCCGCGCGACCAACGACGTGCAGGCGGTCCGGCAGGTGTCCGGGCCGGCGATCATGTACGCGGTGAACACCCTCGCGATCTCGGCCATGGCCCTCGGGCTCATGATCTGGATCGACTGGCGGCTCACGCTGTTCGCCATGATCCCGATGGCCCTCATGCCGCCCGTCGTGTTCACGTTCGGGAAGCGCATCCACCAGCGCTTCGAGAAGATCCAGGCGCAGTTCTCGGAGCTCTCCAGCTTCGCGCAGGAGAACCTCGCCGGAGCCCGCATCGTGAAGGCGTACGCGCGCGAGGATGCGCAGGCGTGGCGTTTCCGGCGGCTGAACGCCGAGTATCGGGACCGGAACCTCGCGCTGGCGAGGGTTTGGGCCGCGTTCCACCCCAGCCTCATCCTGCTCACGGGGCTCGGGACGGTCGTGGTGCTGTGGTACGGGGGCGGGCAGGTCATCCGCGGGAGCATCACGCTGGGCGACTTCGTGGCGTTCTCGTTCTACCTGACGCTGCTCACCTGGCCCATGATCGCCCTCGGCTGGGTGACGAACCTCTTCCAGCGCGGGGCCGCGTCCATGGGCCGCCTGAACGAGCTGTTCGAGATCCGACCCGCGATCGCGAGCCCGCCGGATGCCGTCCCGCTCGACGACGCGCGCGGCGCGATCGAGTTCGATCGGGTGAGCTTCGTGTACCCGGGGACATCCGCTCGCGTGCTCGACGACATCTCGTTCCGCGTGGAGCCCGGGCAGACGATCGCGATCGTGGGCGCCACGGCGAGCGGCAAGACGACGATCGCCCGTCTGATCCCGCGCCAGTACGACGCGACCGAGGGCACCGTCCGCGTGGACGGCCGCGACGTGCGAGATCTTAGGCTCGAGGACCTGAGGGATGCCGTCGCGATGGTGCCGCAGGAGCCCTTCCTGTTCAGCATGCGCCTCAGGACCAACATCGAGCTCCGCTACGACCGCGAGCCGGAGGCGGGAGAGATCCCCGAGGACCTCGGACGGGCCCTCGATGTGGCGCAGCTCCGGAAGGCGCTCGCGGTGCTCCCCGACGGCATCGACACGCGGCTCGGAGAGCGCGGCATCAACCTCTCCGGTGGCCAGAAGCAGCGCGCCACGCTGGCGCGCGCGGTCTTCCGGGACGCACCCATCCTGATCCTCGACGACGCCCTGTCGTCCGTGGACGCCGAAACCGAGACCGCGATCCTCCGCGGGCTGCGCGCGTACATGTCAGGGCGCACATCGATCATCATCTCCCACCGCGTGTCGGCGGTCAGGGAGGCCGACATGATCCTGGTGCTCGAGCAGGGCCGCATCGTCGAGCGCGGCGTACACGACGAGCTGATCCGTGCCGGGGGCGTGTACGCGAGGCTGCTCGAGCGGCAGCTCCTCGCCGAGGAGCTGGAGGAGCCGGGGCTCGACCGCGCGGTGGCCGGCTCCTGACGGCATCTGCCCAACGGCTTCCCCAATACTCCTACAGTCCGCGGGCGGCCGCGCGGAACCCGATCATCTTGTAGACGAGCTTCGCCGTGAGGAACGCGGAGGGCTCCTCGCCGCGCCGCGGCGCGAGCTCCACCACGTCCGCGCCGACCACGTTCCGCTCGCGGAACACCGCCGAGAGGAGGTCCATGACGTCCCACCACGATCCGCCGCCCGGCTCCGGGGTGCCGGTGGCGGGCACGTACGCCGGATCGAAGAAGTCGACGTCGAGCGTGATGTAGACGTTCTCGCCGAGGGCCTCCAGCGCACGCTCGACCCAGCCGGGCTCGCGCATCTCGTGCGCGAACATCGTGGGGATCCCGTGCTCCCGGATCACGCCGCGCTCCTCCGACGTGAGCGCCCGGATCCCCACGGCGACGATGCGGTCGGTGCGCTCGAGCACCCGCCGCATGACGCAGGCGTGGTTCCACGGCGTGCCGTGGTACTCCTGGCGGAGGTCGGAGTGGGCGTCGAGCTGGAGGACGGACACGTCGCCGCCCAGCCGGTCGACCCAGGCGGCGGCCGGGGCGCTCGAGATGGAATGCTCCCCGCCGAGCCCGATCACGAACCGGTCCCCGGCGGCCTCCAGAAGGTCGTCGTACAGGGCCCGCAGCTCGCGCACCCCGGCCTCGGGGCCCGCCGAGGTGAGCTGGATCTCGGGCAGCGTGTGGATCCCCGTCTCGCAAGGCTCCCGATCGAGTTCCTCGTCGTACCACTCCACGTACTTCGACGCCTCGATGATCGCCGCGGGGCCGTCCTTCGTCCCCGCGCCCCAGCTGACCGTGGCTTCGTACGGGATGGGGAGCACGACGGAGGCGGACGCCTCCCACGACGTGAGCGGGACGGGAAGGTCCATGAAGTTGACCGGGTTTCCCCAGGCGTGGCCTTCGAGCGCGCGGGGCGTCATGCGGGGGGTCGTCGCGTCGTCCCCGGCCGGCGGAGGTCGGCGGCCGGGCTCAGTGGACGCAGTCGGGGCAGTACCCCTGGAACTCCAGCCGGTAGCCCACCACGTCGAAGCGCGTCAGGCTCGCGACGCCTTCCATCCACTCCGGCGGGCGGAGGCCCTCGATGTCCTGCACGCGGCCGCAGCCGAGACAGCGGATGTGCTCGTGCTCGTCGGTGCGGCTGTCGTACCGGGCCGGTCCGGTCCCCATGGTCAGCTTGCGGGCCATGCCGGAGCTCACGAACGCCTCGAGCGCCTTGTACACGGTCGCGAGGCTGATGTCCGGCACGCCCTCGCGCACGGTGGTGAACACGTCATCGGCCGTCGGGTGCGAGCTGGTCCCGGCCAGGACGTCGTACACGGCCTCGCGCTGCGTCGTGAACCGGTGCCCGTAGGACTCGAGGGCGGCCCGGAGCTGGGCGGGGGTCGCGCGCTGTCGGATGTCGTCGCTGCTCACGATCTGCTGCCGGTCGTTACCGCGCTCCGGCCTCGGTCGGCGCCGGCCGGGACGCGTGGACTGCGTTGACTCCTCCTTCGAGTCTAACGACCCCGGCGAGCCCGATCAATCGGACGTGGTGGCGCGCCGCGTCTCCTCGACCAGCTGGCGCCAGCGCTCCGTCTCGCCGTCGATCTCGACGTGCCGGGCGGGAGCGTCGTGCCCGAGGCGGCGCTGGAGGTTGCTCACCAGCTTCGGCACCCGGTCGGCCGGGGCGCTTCCGTGCTCGACGATCACCTGATGCGCGGGCGTCCCGTTCTCGGGCACCATGCGCGCGCTGAACAGGGCGCGGGTCTCCGCATCGAGGATGCGCGTGAAGAGGAGGAACTCGGACGAGCTCACCACGTCGGGAAGGGGCGGGAAGAGCCACACGTCCGCGATCTCGGGGGGAGGGACTCGCTGCTCGAGCGCCGCGAGACGGGTCGCGAGCACCGAGCCGCCGGCGTGGTCGCCGGGTTCACCACCGTTCACCGTCCGCCCCCGGTCCGGCCGGACCCGGGGCCCAGTCGCCTGCGCGTCCATCTCACCTCCCGACACCGTTTTCCCCCACTCGCGGGCGCGCGGCCCACGTTCCATAGACGCTTACGGGACACTGGAAGATACGGAAGAAACCCCGAATCCGGCAATCTCGCGCCCGCCGGCGTGTCCGCCCGCCCCACCCACGGACGCGTCGTCACGAGCCCGCCCCCGCGCGCCGGTCGATGCCCTGCGGCTCAGGACTCCTCGTCCTCCTGCAAGGCGCGCGACGCGTAGCGCACCCGCTCGACGACGGTGCGGATCGCCTCCTCGAGGCCCGCCTCGAGCACGACGCCCGCCGCCCGCGTGTGCCCCCCGCCGCCGAGCTCGTGCGCGATCTGGGAGACATCCACGCCTCCGTTCGAGCGCAGCGAGACCTTGGTGCGGCTGGACGAGAGCGCGCGGAAGAAGAGCCCCACCTCGATGCCCGCGAGGCGGCGCGGATAGTCGACGAGGCCCTCGAAGTCGTCGGAGCGCGCTCCCAGGTCGCGCTGGACTTCGTGATCGACGGCGACCCAGGCGACGGGCGAGAGCGGATCGATCTCCAGCCGGGAGAGCGCGTGTCTGAGGAGGGCGAGACCCGCGCGCGTGAAGGTGCCGTACAGGTGGCGGTACATGGCCGTCGGATCCACGCCCGCCTCGAGGAGCGCCGCGGCGATCTCGTGCGCGCGCGCCGAGGTGTTCGAGAACTGGAACGACCCCGTGTCGGTGGTCATCGCCACGTACAGCGCGTCCGCCTCGAAGCGCGTGGGCGCCCGCCCATCCAGACCGAGCAGGTCGAACACCAGCTCTCCGGTCGCGCAGGCGCGCGGATCCCGGATCGAGGGCTCGACGATCGGATCGCCCACGGGCGGGTGGTGATCGATGAGCACCCCGCCCGCCCGATCCAGCGCGGCGACCACGCCGCCGATCCGCGAGCGCTCCGCGGTGTCCAGCACCGCGACCGCATCCGCCGAGTCCAGCGGATCGCGGGAGGCCGGGTCGGACGCCGCGAACACCGGCAGGTCGCCGTACACGAACTCGAGCGACCCGGGCGCGGCGCCGGGAGTCACGATCGTGGCCTCCGTCCCGCGGGCGCGGAGCCGGCTCGCGAGCGCCACCATGCTGCCGACCCCGTCGCCATCGGGGTTCACGTGCGTGGTCAGCACGACGCGGCGGGCACGGTCGAGACGGTCTGCGATCTCCCTCAGGGCGGCGAGCCGTGCTTCGGGCGCCGGAGAGACGGTCAGAGGACGATGTCCCGGTCGGTCGCGCGGATCTTCCCGCCGGGCCGAGCGCTGCGGGTCTGCGCCGAATGACGCCCGAGCAGGAAGCCGAGGCCGAGGGCGGCGGCGAGAGCGAAGAGGGACAGGGCGACGATGATTGCGATGCTCATGGCGTTGCGCGGAGCCTAGGCGCGGGCAGCCGGTCCGTCAACCGGCATCCGCCGCGGGGCTCGCGCGGACGCCGTCCTCGCGCGCGCGGGTCTCGAGGGCCCGCCACACCGCTACGACGGCCCGCTCCAGCGCCGCTTCGTCCCCGTCGTTCCGGATGACGTGGTCCGCGCGGGCGACCTTGTCGTCGGGTGCCAGCTGGCTCGCGTCGATCGCCTCGAACTCCTCGGCGGTCCAGCCGCGCGCCGCCATCGCCCGGGCGCGCCGCACGGCGGGGTCGGCGTCGACCACGACGACGGTGTCGAACTGGTCGTCCATCCCGAGCTCGAACAGGAGCGGGATCTCATCCACGATGATCCGGGCGCCCGCCCGCTCGGCTTCCGCGTGCCACCCGTCACGGAGCGCGCGCACCTCGGCATGGACGATCTCCTCGAGGCGCGCGCGCGCCTCCGCGTCCCCGAACACGACCGCCCGCATGGCCCCGCGGTCGAGGCTCCCGTCCGCCGCCAGGATGCCGTCGCCCCAGATCCTGCGGATCTCCTCCAGGGCCGCCGAGCCCGGACGCACCGCCCGACGTGCCAGCTCGTCGGCATCGATCCGCCGCGCGCCGAGCGTTTCGAGCAGACGGCCGACGCTCGACTTCCCGGCGGCCAGGCTGCCGGTGAGACCCACGCGCAGGCTCACGCCTCGGGCTCCGGGATGAGCGCCTCGGAGACATCGGGATCCGCATCCAGGGCGCGCAGGAGGTCGCCCAGCACGTCCCGCCGGAGCGCTTCGATCTCGGTCTCCGACTTCCCGCGCAGATCGATCTGCCCGCCCGCGAAGGTGCCGTGCCCCCCGGCCGAGCCGCGCTCGCCGATCGCCTCGCGCACCCGCGTGCCCGCGTGCGCGGTCGTGTCATGCGCCCGGACGGAGATGAGCAGGCGATCGCGGTAACGCCCGAGCGCCACGGTCCAGTCGACGCCCTGCATCTGGAGGAACTCGTCGGCGATCTCCGCCACCATGTCCGGGTAGGCCAGCAGTCCGAGCGGGATCGCGACCACGCGCCCGTGCTTGCGGGCTACGGCGACCGCTTCGTGCATGGTGCGGAAGTAGCTGGCCGGGACGCGGGCGTGCTTGATGCGCGAGACCCCCGCCGGGTCCGAGCGGGGATACAGGAACATGCTCGCCTCCACGTCGTGCGCGGAGGCTTCCCGGCCCAGATCCATGGTCTCGGTCTGAATGGCGTAGAACAGGGCCGTGGCGAGCCAGGGCTCGGGCTCGAGGTCGGCCGCCCGCAGGTATTCCACCAGCATCGAGCCGCTCGCCCCGAACTCGGGACGGAGATCGGCGAACGTGGTCGCGGCGCTGTCGGGCCGCGGCGGGTGGTGGTCGATGACGGCCGACACGATTCGCCCGGCCGGCAGCGAGTTGTTCCCCGCCCGCGGCTGCGTGTCCACCATGGCCAGCGCGATGCCCGTCGGGATCTCCGTCTCCTCCATGCGCACGAACTCGACGTCCAACTCCTGGAGGAGCTGGCGGTTCTCCGCCCGCCCGACGATGCCGCCGAACAGGACCGTCGGGCTCATGCCCTCCAGCTCCCGGAGCAGGAACGCGAGCGCGGCCGCCGAGGCGAGGGCGTCGGGGTCGGGGTTGTCGTGCGTCACCACGAACAGGCGCTCCGCCCCCTCCAGCGCGGCGAGGAGCGCGACGAGCCGCGCGCGAGCCGCGTCGGGGACCCACGGGGAGACCGGCGCGGCCGGCGACGCCGTATCCGACGGCGATGCGCCGTCCGCCCCCGAGCCCGCGGCGGGGGCGCCCGCAGGCGGGGCCGACGGCTCGCGATCCCCGCCGGCGCGCGCGGGGCCGACCGCGCGCGCGCGCGAGCCTTCGGCCGCGCTCGGGTCTTCGTCGGGATCCGGCATCACGAGTCGGAGCAGTCGCCGTGGGGGTACGGATGGCCGCAGGTCGGGCAGTGCCCGCCCTTGCAGCCGAACAGCCGGAGGGGGAGCGGCGTGCCGCAATGGAGACACGGCTCCATCAGGTGCGCGAGGAACGGATTCGTCGCGGCCTCGGCCGCGGCCGTCGTCTCCGGCCCGTGCCCGGGGAGGAGCGTGGTCGAGCCCGGCAGCGACACGATCCGGGTCAGGATGGCGTCGATGAGCGTGTCCGCGTCCCCGCCCGGGAGGTCGGTCCGCCCGATGGATCCCGCGAACACGCAGTCGCCCACGAACGCGACCCCGTTGCCGACCAGCGTCACGCTCCCCGGGGAATGCCCCGGCGTGTGTCTGAGCTCGAGCTCGAACCCCCCGATGTCGAGCGTCCCCTCGCCGGCGAGCTCGCGGTCGGGCGGCGGCGGCGGATCGACCCGGAGCCCGAACGCGGCCCCCTGCTCGACCGCGCGCTCGTACAGCGGCAGATCGCCACGATGCAGGTGCACCGGCGCGTCGAGCGCCCGCTTGAGGTGGGCGACCGCGCCGATGTGATCGAGGTGCGCGTGGGTGAGCAGGATCGCGGCGAGCGTGCCCCCGGTCTCGGCGAGCGCGGCGACGATGCGCTCGCCCTCGTCCCCCGGGTCGATGACGATCACGTGGCCCGACTCCGATGGACCGACGATGTAGCAGTTGGCCTGGAACGGACCGACCGTAAGCCGGCGAATCCGCATGTCGGGCGACGTCAGACCGCGAACGACGTCCCGCAGCCGCAGCTCCCGGTGGCGTTCGGATTGCTGAACGTGAAGCCGGTGCCCTGGAACGAGCTGTGATAGCCGATCCCGACGCCCGCCAGGTACTGGGCGCTGAACGGATCCACCACGACGCGGACGCCCTCGCTCTCGAACGAGAAGTCGTCCTCGCGCACCTCGGTGTCGAGGTCGAGACCGTACTCGAAGCCCGAGCACCCGCCGGGCACCACGCTCACGCGCAGCACGGAGTGCGGCGACTGGTCCGCCGCCTGGAACTCGCGCACCTTCGCCGCCGCCTCGGGGCTCAGGATCACGAGAGGCCGTGCCGTCACGCCTGTATCCGTCATGTCGCTCATACCGTCTGTCGCTCCCGAGCGGCGCTCGCGCCGGCGTCCTTCGCCGGGGCGGGGCGCTCGTGCAGGTCCTGCAGGTATTTCTCGGCCGCGAACACCGCGGTCGTCGCATCCCCCACGGCGGTGGTGATCTGCCGCACGAGCTGTGACCGCACATCTCCTGCCACGAAGAACCCCGGCACCGAGGTCCGCATGTCGCGGTCGCTGATGATGTAACCGACCGGATCGTGGTCGACGTGAAAATCGAGCATGGTCACGTTGGGCGTGAACCCGATGAAGATAAACACGCCCGTGGCCGAAAGTTCCGAGCGCTCATCCGTTTTCAGGTTCCGGAGCGCCAGCCCCGTGGCCTGCTTCCCGTTCCCCAGGATCTCCTCGACGACCGTGTCCCAGATGACCGCGGTCTTCTCGTCCTCCAGAAAGCGCTTCTGGAGGACGGCCTGGGCGCGGAGGTCGTCGCGCCGGTGGACCAGGGTCACCGAGGAGCCGTACCGGGTGAGGAACTCGCCCTCCTCGACCGCGGAGTCCCCGCCGCCGATGACCGCGATGTCCTCGCCCTTGAAGAACGCCCCGTCGCAGATGGCGCAGTAGGACACGCCCTTCCCCATGTACTCGGCCTCGCCCTTGACCTCGAGCTTCTTCGGCGTGCCGCCCGCCGTGAAGACGATCGCCGGGGCGCGGTACTCCTCGCCGCCGTCGACCTCGACGCGGAACGTGCCGTCCGGCTCGTGGCGCACGCGCTGCACGTGCCCGCGCGTGACGTCGACGCCGAACTTCGCGGCGTGGTCCGCCATCCTCCGGGCGAGCTCCATCCCGCCGACCTCCTCGACCCCGGGATAGTCGTCCACCAGCTCGGTCAGGAGCAGCTGTCCGCCCGGGAATCCTGCCTCGAGGAGCACCGCGTCCATCTCCGAGCGACCGGCGTACAGCGCGGCGCACAGCCCGGCCGGGCCCGCCCCCACGATGATGAGCTCGTGCTCGTGAACCTGTCTGTCGTCCGTCACGCCCTCGGTTTCCCCCGTGGCTCGTGTGTGTCGACCCGCTTCTTCCTCGCCCTCACCGCCCGCTTCGCCGACGACCACCCGACACGCGGCTCAGGTCCCGCAGCGCGCGAGGATCTCGTCCATCCAGCGCGTGGGGACCGGCTCGGTCCCCAGGTCCGCACGCCGCGTCCCGGGCCCGTGGCAGTCCGACCCCCCGCTCTCGAGGAGCCCCAGCTCCTTCGCCAGCGCCGTCATGCGGCTACGGACCGCGGGCGGGTTCGCGGGGTGGAGCACCTCCACCCCGTCCAGCCCTTCGTCCGCCCAGCGGCGGACGTCGTCCGGCCCGTGCGTGCGGCCGGGGTGCGCCAGCAGCACGACGCCGCCGGCCCCGTGCACCATCGCGAACACATCACGGGGTGCCACATCCCGCTTCTCGACGAACGCCGGGCGACCCCGTGAAAGATAGCGCTCGAACGCCTCCTGTTCACGGCGCACGTGCGCTCCGGCCACCAGCGCCCGGGCGACGTGGGCCCTCGTGGGGGCCGCGGCGCCGTGCTGCGCCTCCACATCCTCGTACGTGACGAGCACGCCGAGCTCGCACAGCCGGTCGACCATCGCGCGCCCCCGGGCGCGTCGGTCCTCGTCGTAACGCCTGAAGAGCCCCTGGAGGTTCCCGTCCGCGGGCTCGAAGCCGAACGCGAGCAGGTGGACAGACGAGCCGGGCTCGTTCGCCGACAGCTCCGCGCCGACGAGGAACCGCAGCCCGAGGCGGTCCGCCTCCGCCCGGGCCTCATCGATCCCGGCCGCCGTGTCGTGATCGGTGAGGGCCAGACCGGCGAGCCCGGCCTCGGCCGCCCGGCGCACCACGGCCGTCGGCGAGAGCGTTCCGTCGCTGGCGGTGGAGTGCAGGTGCAGGTCCACGCGGCGCGGCCCGACGGGCGGGCCGGCGCGCGGCCCCTCGCTCAGCGCCCGTACGATGGGTACTCCACCGGCACGCCCATCGACTTCGAGCCCTGGAACAGGGCCCGGACATCGTCCGCCGAGAGGGTCTCGATGTCCCCCTCGCCGGAGAAGCGGCCCGCAGCGACCCTCACCACGCGGTACGGGCGCTGGTCGGTCGTCACGCAGAAGAAGAGGACGACGGGCTCGCGCTCGGTGCCGCCGAAACGCGCCCGCCACGTGTCACCGTCCGCCCTGAGGGTCACGCTCATGAGGGCTGGTCCGTCCTCCCGTCGGGTTCGACGAAGACCGCTCGGGCCAGCGCCCGATCGATCTCCACCTCGCGTCCGTCCACCTCGAGCCGGGCCCGATCCCCGGCCGCCTCGAGCACGCGGAGGCGCGTGCCCGGGAACAGACCCAGTGCGGCCAGACGGCGCAATGCCTCGGCGTCCTCGTCGGAGACCTCGCGCACGACGCCCCCGCTCCGCACGTCGAGCGCCTCGAGCGGCACCCAGGGCGTGTCGGCGATCTCCCCGTCCCGGGTCGGGATGGGCGACCCGTGCGGATCGACCGAGGGCTCCCCGAGCGCCCTCGCCATGCGGTCGATGAGGTCGTCGCTGGCCGCGTGCTCCAGTCGCTCGGCCTCCTCGTGGACGCCCTCCCAGGTGTAGCCCAGCCGCTCGATCAGGTACAGCTCGATGACCCGGTGGCGGCGGATGATGCGCAGGGCCGTGAGCTCGCCGAGCGCCGTGAGACGCACACCGCGATAGAGCGTGTGCTCGAGGAGGCGCTGCTCCGCGAGCCCCTTCACCATGTTGGTGACCGAGGCGGCCGAGCGCCCCAGCTCCTCGGCGAGGGCGGTGGTGGAGACCGAATCGGCGTCCTGCTGGAGCTTGTACACGGCCTTGAGGTAGTCCTCGACGGCGCGGCTGCGGGTCGGCGGGGTGCGCGGGTCGGGACTCATGGTCGTCGCGGGATCGCGCGCGGCTCCGACCGTTCCGTCTCAGGCGACGAAGCTCTCGTCCGGATCGAGTCCGACGAGGGTCTCCGCGATGAGCTCGGCGGCCGCGTCCAGGTCGCGGAGGTCCACGAGCTGGTTCGGGCTGTGCATGTACCGGTTCGGGAGGGAGACCACCACCGTGGCCACCCCGGCCCGGGTCGTGAAGATGCTGTCCGCGTCGGTCCCGGTCCCCGCCGGCGCCGCCTGCCATTGCACCGGAAGATCCGCCCGGCCCGCCGCCGCGGTCATGGCCGCGAGCAGCCGGTGGTTCACCACCGCTCCGCGGCTGAGCACGGGACCGGCGCCGAGCCGGATGTCTCCGTGCTCCTTCTTGTCCATGTGGGGGTGATCGGTCGCGTGGGTCACATCGATCACGATCGCGGCGTCCGGCTCCAGGCCGTAGCTGCTCGTTCGCGCGCCGCCGCCCGAGCGCAGGCTGATCTCTTCCTGCGCGGTGGCGACCGCCACGACCCGCAGCGTGGCGCCCTTCTCGCTCGCCCGCCGGAGGGCTTCGAGCGCGACCGCCGCGCCCGCGCGGTCGTCGATCGAGCGCGCCGCGATCACGTGATCGCCGAGATCGAGCGTGTCGGACCGGATGAGGGCGACGTCGCCCACCGACACGCGCTCGCGGGCCGCATCGCCGTCCTTCGCCCCGATGTCGACCCACAGCTCCTTGAGCTTGACCGCCTTGTCGCGATCCTCCTGGCCCATGAGATGGATGGCCTTGCGGCCCACCACGCCCGGGATGGGGCCGTCCCCGCCCAGCACGTCGATGCGCTGGCCGACGAGGACGGACGGGTCCCACCCCCCCACGGCCCGCACGAACAGGTATCCGTCGTCGTCGATGTAGTGGACCATGAGCCCGATCTCGTCCACGTGGCCGGCCAGCATCACGGTCGGCTTCGCATCCCCGTCGAGCGCCGCGTACGCGTTGCCGTGCACGTCCGACCACACTTCCGCGGCGAACTCCCCGGCGATCTCGCGCCACACGGCGGCCGCGGCGGATTCGAAGCCGGAGGGGCCGGGGGCCTCGAGCAGGCGGTGGAGCGTCGTTCTGAGGGTCGAGCTCATCGGGAGTCCGGTCGGGGGGAATCGGCCGCGCGACGCGCGGAGCGGAAGCTAGAGCGCGCGACGGAGGGCGCGCAAACGCCGGCGCCGGGCCTCATCGGCCGGGTGCGGCGAACAGCGAATCCGACAGGACGGGGCCGAGCTGGACGTCGTCCACGCGGAGCTCCTTCGTGGGGTTCCCCAGCGAGTCCAGCCACGTGCGCGTGACGACGTACGTGAAGTCATCCAGGCGGCCGAACGCGCTCCACACCGTGCGGTTCCGATCCACCTCCTCCCGGCCTTGCTCGATGTAGTGCACCTCCTCGGGGTAGGGGTCGCCGTCGAGGAAGTAGTAGAAGTAGCGGTCGCCGGGGTGCGCGCCGATCTCGTCCCCGAACGTCACCGCGACCTCGTAGCCGCCGCCGTCGCGGGCGCGGGCCCTGCGGTTCACGCCCGGGTCGTAGAGCTTGTACGGCAGGCCGAACCAGTACACGACGTCCCGGCCCACGTACTCGGTCTCCTCGACCACCGGCCCGTCGGCCGGCAGGGGGGCGTCGTTGAGCGTCGCCCACGCGCCGTCCCCCGTGAACGTCTGCACGTACAGCCCCTCCGCCTCCGGCCGCTCGATCCGCGCCTGCTCGGCCCCCGCCGTCTTCCGCATCTCGACCCGCCGCGGCCTCATGCGCTCGATCCCGCCCGCAGAGTCGAACCACACGGTGGTGATCGTGAAGCGCGCGGAGCGGATCTCCACCCAGGCATCGAGCCCCCCGGCGGCGTCGAGCCACTGGCCGACCAGCGAATCCGCCAGCGCCTCCTCGGGCGTCCGGTCCGCCGCGGTGGGCGGCCGGCCGGGGCCCGCGCAGCCGAGCCCCGCGACGGCCGCGAGGACCGCGATCGCCCGCCCCATCCTGTCCTGGTACATGCGCCGGCCCCTTCCGGCCGCGGCGGCCCGGGGGCGAGGCGGCGGCTCAGGGTCTCTCGAGTCGGTGGACGCGGGAAACTACGGCGCGAAGCGAATCAGATGCCACCGGCGCCGCCAGCGTGACCCACACGCCGTCGATCGTGGCGCGCAGGCCTTCGATGGGCACGCCGGGCTCGTCCGCCCCGACCCGGCCGACCCGACGCCAGAGGCCGACGTCCGCGTCCTCGGACGCGAACGCCGACGCCGGCGGCTCGAGCCGGAGCGCGGGGGGCCCCGCCGCCGCGTCACGGTCGGCGAGCGCGTCGTGCGGGCGCTCGAGCACGAGCTCGATCGGGGCCCCGTCCGGCAGCGTCTGGCGCACGCGGGCCAGGCGAAGCCCCTCCACCTCCGCCACGGTGATCTCGACGACCTCGAGGTCCGCGATCGCGAGCAGCGGGCGGCCGACCCAGTCCGTCGCCTCCCCGAGCGCGACCGGGCGCCAGGCCGCGCCGGCGAACGCCCTGCCGCGCGCCGCGACGTCGCTTCGCGCGTCGACCACGTAGGGCACCGCGGCCTCGGTCGTTTCGGCGGGGCTCACGGCCACGCCGGCGGTCGTCGTGGTCACCGGCACGTCCACCGGACGGCCGCCGGGCAGGGCGCGCTCGCGCTCCGCCCCCTCTTCTCCGGTCTCCTCCGCGACCTCCGGGGCGGGCGCGGCGGCCTTCCCGGTCTCCGTGGCCTCCTGGCGGCGCGCCTCTGGCGCGGGTTCCGCCGCCGCTTCGTCGCGGAAGGACTCCATCCGGGCCTCCGCGCGGCCGACGGCCTCGTTCGCCCGGGCGCCGCCGGTCGCCTCGGCGGACGCGGCCGTGTCGTCCGCCGACAGCGAATCGACGACCGCGGCGGCGGCCCGGGACTCGAACACGCGCGGCGCGGGCCCGGCGTCCGGGATGGTCTCGCCGCTCCCGCCGAGGAGCGCGTGACCCATCCACCCCGCTCCGAGCGCGACCGCGATGCTGGCGGCCCACGCCAGACGGCTCCGGCCGCCGGGCTCCGCCCTCCCGCGGATGGCGCCCCCCCCGATCGACTCGAACGGCGGGACCTCGACCTCCTCGGGCCAGACGACGGCGAGCAGCTCGGCGCTCCGGTCATGGACGTGCCGCTCCCTCTCGAGCCGCGTGCGACAGTCGGCGCAGCGCTCGAGGTGGACGGTCAGCCGCTCCTCCGCATCGGCGTCGATCGCGGAGAGCGCCCCATCCAGGTACGCGTGGAGCTCACCCTCGGTGATGTGCGGCATCGGTCTCCAGTCCTTCGTATTCGTCCACAAGACGCTTGCGCGCCCGGGCCAGGGTCGTCCCGATCGCGCCCACGGCGAGACCCGTGACGCTCGCGATGTCCTGATAGCTGTTTCCCGAGCTCCACAGGAGGAGCACCTCCCGGTCCCGCTCGCTCAGGCGGCTCAGGGCCTCGTTCACGCCGCGCCTCACCTCCTCCTCCTCCAGCCGCCCCGGGGCCGCCGGCTCGACGGGCTCGGTCGCCTCCGCTTCGCCCTTGAGAAGGCGGAGGTGCCGGCGCCGGCGCACGGCGCCGCGCGCCTCGTCGCGGGCCAGGTTCGCGGCCACCGAGAACAGCCACGCGCGCGGGTTGTCGGGCTCGTGCCGGAGCGCGCGGGCGAACGTCTCCTGCGCGAGGTCGTGCGCCCGCTCGGGGTCCCAGACCTTCCCCGTCAGGAACCTGTGCAAGTCCTGGTAGGTGTCCCGGTACACCGCGCTCCAGTCGATGCTCACGTCCCTCCTCGGCCGGCGCCCGCTTCCCGCCCCTCTCGCCCCTTCGTCTCGTAGGACGACCCGGGTCGGCCGACTTGCACACGTGTCCCCGGGGGAGCCCCGACGTCGTTCGGGCGTCAGAGGGCGGCGTCGGGACGCGCGGGGGTGGGAGCGGAGCCCGGATCGCGGCGGCGGCGCGGGGCGGGCACGCGGCCCTACCAGCTCGGATCGCGCTCGAACAGCTCGCGGATCTCGTCCTGGGGCGCGGGCCGGGCGAAGTAGAACCCCTGTCCGGAGTCGACGCCGATCTCGCGCAGGAGACGGAGCTGGTCCTCGGTCTCCACCCCCTCCGCGGTCACGTCCAGCTCGAGCGCGCGCGACAGGGTCTCCACGGTCCGGATGATCGCCTCGTCCTCGGGGTGCGTCCCCAGCCCATCGACGAACGACCGGTCGATCTTGAGCGAATCCGCCTCCACGTTCCGCAGATAGGACAGAGACGAATACCCGGTCCCGAAGTCATCGATCGCGATCTGCAGCCCGAGCTTCTTGAGCTGGCCGATCCGTCCCGTGTCCCGCATGAGCTCGCTCTCGGTGATCTCGATCCGGAGCTGCTCGGGGCGGGTCCCCGTCTGGTCGAGGAGCGCGAGGATCTCGCGCTCGAGATCGGGCTGCTCGAACTGACGCGTGGACAGGTTCACCGCCACGACGAGCTCGCGCTTCGTCCCCACGATCTCCTGGAACGCCTGCACGGCTTCCAGGGCGCGCCGCATCACGAGATACCCCAGCGGCACGATGAGCCCCGTCTCCTCGGCCACGGGAATGAACTCGTCGGGACCCACGAGCCCGCGCTCCGGGTGCTTCCAGCGCACGAGCGCCTCGACCGCCGTGATCTGCCCCGTCTTGAGCGAGATGATGGGCTGGTAGGTGTTGAACAGCTGCTCGCGGTCGATCGCCTGGCGGAGGTCCGTCTCCATCGCGAGCCGGCCGGTGGCGCGCGAGTCGACTTCCGGGTCGAAGATCCGGTACTTGCCGGGGCCTTCGCTCTTGGCCCTGTACATCGCGACATCGGCGTAGCGGAGGAGGTCCTCGGGGTCCTCGACGTCGGCCGAGCTGAACGCGATCCCCACGCTCGACGAGACGTACATCTCCTGACCCGAGAACGTGAAGGGCGGCTCGATCTCCGCCAGGATGCGCTGCGCCACGGCCTCGGCGTCGGACTGCGAGATGCCGTATTCGAGGAGGACCCCGAACTCGTCACCGCCGAGCCGGGCCACCGTGTCGCCCTCCCGCACGACCGACTGGACACGGCGCGCCACCGCCTGGATCAGGCGGTCGCCGGCCTCGTGACCCATCGAGTCGTTGATGATCTTGAAGCGGTCGAGATCCATGAACATCACGGCGACCGTGCCGCCGGTCCGCTTCGCGCGGATGAGCGCGTGCCGCAGGCGGTCCATGAACAGGCTCCGGTTGGGGAGACCCGTGAGCGGCTCGTGCAGCGCCTGGTGCGCGAGCTGGTTCTCGAAGGCCTTCTGCTCGCTGATGTCCCGCGAGCTGGTCTGGATCTGGACGATCGCGCCCAGGTTGTCGTAGATCGGGCGCACGGACATCTCGAACCAGGTGTGCTGGTTCGAGCTCGTGCGGAGCCTGAGGTCCGTCCGCGTGTGCCGCCCGGTGCGCGCCGCCGCGAACGCGGCCTGCACGCCCTTCCAGTCGTCGGTGTGGCTGAGCTGGTAGGGGTCCCTCCCCACGACCTCCTGCTGGGTGTATCCGAGGAGGGCCGTGCACGAAGGGCTCACGTACGTGAACGTGCCCTCGAGGTCGTGCACGCCCACCAGATCGCTGGAGTTGTTCGCCAGCATCCGGTACAGGTTCTCCTGACGGCTGAGATCCTGCTCGGTCGCCTTGATCCCCGTGACATCCTGCCCCATGCAGGAGAGCTGGCCGCCGCCTTCGGCGGGGATGAAGGCTACGTTCCAGAGGAAGATGCGCTCGGACTCCGGATCGTTCTCGGTGGGGGGCGTCGCCTCGAAGCTCCGGCGCTCCCCCGTCGCGAGGACGGACTGGAGCTGCTCCTGCACGCGCCCCTGCTCCTCGCGGGCGAACAGCTCGAGGAACGGCGTGCGCAGGATGCGCTCGCGGGACCGCCTGAACTGACGCTCGGCCTCCGGATTCCACTCGAGGATCTGGAGCTCGCGGCCGACGAGGATGAGGGGGTTCGCGGCGCTGTTGACCAGGGATTCGAACCGCAGCGGATCGCCATCGCCGTCGTCCATGGCGGCCCGGCGGTTCCGCATGATGAACAGGTACCCCCCCCGCACCGAGCTCACCGAGACATCGAGCGGCACGAGGTCGCCGTTCCGCGTGCGGCCGCGCAGGGACCCCACCCAGCGGCCGCCCTTCTTGAGCATCGGGATGACCTGCTGCTCCATGCGGGGGATGTCCGAATCGGACATGAGGGTCCGCCACGACTTCCCGAACAGCTCGCTCGGGCTCCGATAGCCGAACAGCGCGGCGCCCGCGGGATTGGAATACAGACAGCGATCGCCCGCGCCCGTGAGGAGGAGGGCGTCGGCGGAGGTCTCGATCGCCTCCATGCGCTGCTCGAGGGTCTTCTGTGCGGACGCGTGCTCCTCGGCCCGGGCCGACGCGCTCCTCGTCCGGACATACAGCCAGAGGATGGCGAGGATCAGGATCGCGATAAGCCCGACCACCACGTACGTCGTCTGCAGCCACGCCAGCACGTCGCCCATTCCACCCCTTCCGCGCTATCGCGCGACGACGAGCTCCCTCGTCGTGAGGACCCGACCCACCCGTGCAGACTGCACCTGGAGCGTCAAACGATACCGCCCCGGCGCGAGATCCGGGAGTTCGACCCGCACCGCGCGGCCGTGGCCCTCCTCCGCGCCCGGATCGGTCCAGCGTACCCCCGCGCGCTCGCCGCGTCGAGCCGCCAACCCCGTCCACTCCAACGCTTTGCGCAGGAAGCTCCGGTCCTCGCGCGTGAGCTCGATGGTCACGGAGGCGGGCTCGGGCGGCCCGTACCACTCCCAGAACACCCCCAGCGCCTCGCCCGGCTGAACCCGATTCGAGCCCCGAACCGCCACGAGCGCTGCATCTAGCGTGCCGGGAAGCGTTTGGCCGGGCTCGAACAGGAGCACGTCGGACAACCACGGGGAGCCCACGGGGAGCGGGCGCCGCGCGCGGGCCGCGCCCGGACGGCCGGGGCAGCGCCGCTCGACCCCCGCCCAGCGGGCCTCCGCGCCCACGGGCTCGAGGGCGCGGAGCGCCCGTTCGGCGGCATCCGTCCCGCTGAGGATCGCGCCGCGCGCCGCGAGGTGGAGCGAGACCCGGCAGGGGGATCCGGCGGGACCCGATCGGGCGGCGGCCGCCGTGGACGGGGCCGCGGGCGCAGGGGGCTCGAGCGCCGCGATCACCAGACGCCGGCCCGCGCGCCGGAACACGGCGATCTGCGGGTCGAGCGTGTCGTCGATGGGCCCGGATGGCGGCGCCCACGTGCTCCGCGGCCGCTCGTCGTCGAGCCGCCAGCCCGGCGAGGCCTCCGCGAGGCCGATCGGGATGAAGCGCTGCGCCGCGGGGGAGCGGTGGGCCTGGATGGCCCGCTCGGTCCGGATCCCGGGATCGCGCCGCCACGCGACGTCCCAGCCCTCCGGCCACCCGTAGCGGACCGTGAGCTCCTCGAGATCCCGGCCCCACCGGACATCGTAGCCCGAGGCCGCGTCGGTCTGGAGCTCGATGCGGACGCGCCGGGCGAGGTGCTCGACGCGGCGCTCGAGCCCCGCCTCGCTCCACAGCGGATCGGCGAGGAGCCAGACCTCGCGCTCGAACGTCTCCCGCTCCACGCCCGGACACGGGAGGTCGTCGTACCGGTCGCGGTCGTCGCGGTCGAGGAGGTCCGAGATGTCACGCCAGCGACACGCGATCGGCGCCGGCAGCCGGGCGAGCGCGGCGTCGAAGACCGCCTCGGCCTCGCGGGTCCGACCCCTGGCGTGCAGGACGAGCCCCTCGAGCGCGACGCACCACCACGGCGTGGCCCGACAGGCGCGCGCGAGCGCCCG
>Ga0299907_10000357_pt1 | contig 21444 bp, 27 predicted proteins | sample RVTome_16_FD_198680 | JGI IMG/M metagenome (GOLD analysis project Ga0299907, IMG submission 198680) | Soil microbial communities from uranium-contaminated site in the Upper Colorado River Basin, Wyoming, United States - RVT152D67 (version 2) ...
GAGTGACGGGGTCAATTGGCTCGGTGCTTCAGCCAGCTTCAGGATCCAGCTGGCGGTATGGCCAGGTGCCCAGGAGGGTTCGAGGTAGCCTCCGCGGGTGGTGCGAACCGAGCGCCGCCAGGCCGCCGGTCACCAGGTCGTGCCCCCCTTCCGGATGGCGCCTTCGTTCCGGCGCCTCACGTGGCTGCAGCTGGCCCACGCCGCCGCCGATGCCGCGGTGGCGGTTGCGCTGGCCGACACATTGTTCTTTTCCGTTCCCACCGGCGACGCCCGGGACAAAGTGGCCCTGTACCTGGCGGTCACCATGGCGCCGTTCGCGGTGCTCTCGCCGTTCGTGGGCCCGCTCCTGGACGCCCGGCGGGGCGCCTACCGGATCGCCCTCCTGGGCGCCGCGTCGGGCCGTGCACTCCTGGCCGTCCTCCTCGCCAGCCGCAGTGAACGGGTCGAGCTCTATCCTCTCGCCTTCGGCCTCCTCGTCCTGTCCCGGGTGCACGGTGTCAGCCGTAGCGCGCTCGTCCCCGAGTTACTCAACCCGAAGCGTTCTCTCGTAGGCGCCAACGCCTGGCTGGCGGTGGTGTCGGTGGTCGGAGCGGCACTGGGCGCGGGAGCGGCGGCCGGACTCAACCGTCTCGGTGGCCCGACGCTGGCGCTGTGGGCCGCGGCGGCGGTGTTCGCCGCCGCCACGATCCCCGCCGCCCGCCTCCCCGGCGCCGGCCCGGGGAGCCGTCGGCGCAGCCCGGTGGAGGGCGCCTGGCGCACGTTGCTGTCCGCCCGACTGGTGGCCGGAGGCGCCGCCATGGCCGCCAATCGGGCCACTGTGGGGTTCCTCACCTTCCTGCTCGTCTTTCTGCTGCGCGCCGAGGGCGAGGACGCCTCCGGCTACGCCGTGGTTCTCGGCGCGGCGGCGGTGGCCGGCTTCGCCGGGTCCGCCCTCGCGCCCGCCCTTCGGGTGGTGCTGCGGGAGTCGTTGCTTCTGCTGGCGTCGCTGGCTGCCATGGCTGGAGCGGCGCTCTGGGCGGCGAGCAGCTATCGGCTCGGGTCGGTCGCCGCGGTCGCCGCCATCGCCGGGTTCGCGTCGGCGGCGGCGCGCCTCGGCTTCGACAGTCTCGTACAGCGGGAAGCACCCGAAGCGGTCCGGGGCCGCACGTTCACCCGCTACGAAACCCTCTTCCAACTGTGCTGGGTGGGCGGAGCCGGCGTCGCCACCGTCGTCCCTTTTGGAGCACAGGCGGGCCTGCGGACCATGGCCGTCATCTGCCTGACCGGCCTGCTCCTGTCGCTGCGGGGCCTGACCCGTGGTCGGCGGGCCATCACCGCAAGCTCAGCTGGTCGAGCCCAAGAACGCCGGGGGCGCCACTGAGGGTACGGGGAACCACCCGCGAGCCGGGGCTCGCGACGTCCAAGCGGCGGATCATCGAGCATCAGGTGGTACGCCGCTCACCACCAGCACCGGGCGGTACGTATCGCGCACGACGCCGGCTGCGATCGAGGGGTCAAACAGCCGCCTCAACGCCGTCTTGTTATGCGATCCGACAACGATCACGTCGACGTCTTGCTCCTCGGCCGCGGCGCAGATTTGCGTCACAGCGTCTCCGGATCGCAGCATGACGTCGGCGTCCGGCACACCGGCGTCCGCGGCAAGGGCCATCAGCTCCGCTTCGTCGTCGTGCGAGTGACTCTTCTCGACTTCGTCAAGCCATTGTGGATCCACCGCCAGCGGGGCCACCTGCCCGAATCCCGCCGCGCCCACCCACGGAGCCGGGAGGGTGGCGACGTTGATCACCAGGAACTCGGCGGCGGAGACAGAAAACAACCGGACTGCTTCGCGTGCAGCTCGAATCGACACGGGCGACTCGTCCAGGGCGATGAGGACCTTCATATCTCGACCTCCTCGATGCGGGCCGAGGTCAGGACGGGACCGCGCCCTGTATCCGTTGGCTGTCGAAGAAGCGGAGCAGCTCCACCGGGATGGGGAAGACCAGCGTCGAGTTGCGGTCGGAGGCGACCTCGGTCATGGTCGAAAGGACCCGCAGCTGCATGGCCGCGGGGTGCTCCTCGAGGATCCCGGCCGCTTGGCCCAGCTTCTCGGCGGCTTCGTATTCACCGAGAGCGTGAATGACCTTGGCCCGGCGGTCGCGCTCGGCCTCGGCTTGACCGGCCATCGCCCGGCGCATGGTCTCGGGCAGTTCCACGTCCTTCACCTCGACGAGCGTCACTTTGACTCCCCACGGGTTGGTGACCTCGTCGATGATCTGCTGGAGCTGCTGGTTGATCTCCTCCCGATTGACCAGCAGCGCGTCGAGGTCGGCTTGGCCGACGATGCTGCGCAGTGTCGTCTGCGCCACCTGGGAGGTACCGAACTTGTAGTTCTCGATGGCCACGACCGACTTCACCGGGTCGACGACGTTGTAGTAGGTCACGGCGTTCACCCGCACGGTGACGTTGTCCTTGGTGATGATGTCCTGGGGTGGGATGTCCTGGGTGACGGTTCGCAGGCTCACCCTCACCATCCGGTCGATGATGGGAATGATGAAGAACAATCCGGGTCCCTTGGCGGCGATGATCCGTCCGAGCCGGAAGATGACTCCCCGCTCGTACTCGGGGACGATCCGGATCGCCGCCGCGGCGAGCATGGCGATCACGACCACGGCGCCTCCGACACCGTAGAGCAGGGATTCATTCATGATGTGCCTCCTTTTTCGCTGGGGGACACGGGATCGACGAGGAGGTCGAGCCCTTCCACTTCCTGGACCCGGACCCGGTCCCCCGCTTTGAGTGGTTGACGGCTGCGCACGTTCCACCAGGCGCCTTCCACCATGGCCTGACCTTCGTGGCCGGACGCCCGAGCGACCTCCAGTTCCCGGCCGATCACGGTGGCCGCACCCGTGGCCGCCGGCGAGCCCCGGGCTCGCAGCGCCAGACGGCCGGCCCCGACCACCGCGACCCCGACGACGGCGACCGTTGGAACCACGGCCGCGAGGCTGAGTGACAACCCCGGGACGTCGTCCGGGAACAGGAAGAGTCCGGACAGAGCGAGCGAGACGGCGCCCAATCCGCCCGCGAGCCCGACGCCGGGGGCGAACAGCTCGGCCACGAAGAGTACGCCGGCCAGGGCGAGGAAGACGAAGCCCACGGCGTCGATCGGGAGCACGGCGAGGGAGAACAGCGACAGGAGGATGAGCACGACGCCGATCCCACCACCGATTCCGACGCCAGGGGACGCCAGCTCGTAGATGATGCCCAGCGTGCCGATCGACATGAACAGGAACGCCAGGTTGGGGTCGGCCAGCCGCTGCAGCAGCCGGCGGAAGAACGACATTCTCTCCTTCTCCACGGCTGCCCCCGCGGTGCGCAGCGTCGCATGGGCGTCATCCGGCAGGGTGATCTCCCGGCCGTCGAGGGCTTCCAACAGCGCGCTGCGGCCGGCGACGATCAGGTCAGCGACGTTCTCCTCGACGGCTTCGGTGTCCGACAGCGCCCGGCCTTCGGTGACGGCGGCGGCGGCGACGTCGACGTTCCGGCCCCGCTCCTCGGCGACGGCTCGGGCGAAGGCGGCGGCGTCGTTGACGATCTTGTCGCCCACCTCGCCGCCCTCGAGGTCGACGGGGGTGGCGGCGCCGATCGTCGTACCCGGTGACATGGCGACGACGTGAGCTGACCACGCGATGAGGGCACCGGCGGAGGCCGCCCGCGCCCCCGACGGGGTGACGTGGGCGACCACGGGAACGCGGGCGGCGAGGAAGGTCTGGACGATGTCCCGCATGGCGGAGTCAAGGCCGCCCGGGGTGTCCAACTCGACCACCAGGGCCTCGTGACCAGCCTGTTCGGCTTCGTCCACCATCCCGGCGAGATGGTCGGCGATGACCGGCGTGATGGGATCGTCCACTCGGGTCACGAGCACGCTCGGTTCCCCGTCGACGCCCTGGGCCGGCGTGGTGGACGCGGCGATCGCGAGCACCGACCCGACGCATTGCCACAGGACCGACCGGCGGCGGCGGCGACTCATGCCTCCCTCCGGGCGAACTGCCGGTTCAGGTTGATGGCGGTGGAGATGAGCCCGACGTGGCTGAGTCCCTGGGGGTAGTTCCCGCAGAAAGCGCCCGTCGAAGGGTCGATCTGCTCCGGGAGGAGGCCGAGATGGTTGCTACGGGAGCAGAGCGAGCTGAACAGTTCCACGGCGGCGTCGAGGCGGCCCTGATAGGCGAGGTTGTCCGCCAGCCAGAAGCTGCAGAGCAGAAAGGCGTTCTCGTCTCCGGGGACACCATCAGGAGACTCCGCCGGTAGGTAGCGGTACAGGAGCCCTCCGCCGGCGTGGAGGCGGTCGGCGATGGCCTGGCTGGTGGCGACCATCTTCGGGTCGTCGGCGCGGATGACGCGCCGCAGCGGGAGGGCGAGGAGGCTGGCGTCCAGTCCCCCGGTGCCGTCGAGGTGTTCGACGATGGCGCCCCGGTCGTCGTTCCAGGCGTCGTCGCGGATGGCGCCCGAGATGCGGGCTGCGTCCGCCTGCCAGCCGTGCGCATCGCCGGGGAGACCGAGGCGGGCGGCCACACGGGCGCCTCGATCAAGGGCGACGAGGCACATGGCCGCCGAGTAGGTGAACGGCCGGGCCGGGGTGCGGACCTCCCAGATGCCGTGATCCGGTTGGCGCCACCGCCGCCTGGCCTCCTCCACCAAAGGGCGCAGCTGGTCCCACAGCGGTCGGTCGATATCGCCTCCCTGGGCGGCCCATTGGTAGGCGCAGTCCAGGATCTCCCCGTAGGCATCATGCTGCGTCTGGTCGGCGGCGGCGTTGCCCCACCGGACGGGCGCCGAGCCGCGGTACCCCTCGAGACGGCCGTCTTCGTGTTCCGGTGGGGGCAGCCCCCCGTCGAGGTCATAGAGGACCCGGGCGGCACCTGAGCGCCCGACCGTGTCGAGGACCCACCCCAGGAACCCGCGGGCTTCACCGGTCAGACCCACCCGGCGTAAGGCATAGACGGAGAAGGCGGCGTCACGCACCCAGGCATAGCGGTAGTCCCAGTTGCGCTGGCCGCCGACCCGCTCCGGCAGCGATGACGTGGGCGCCGCCACGATGGCGCCGTTCTCCAGGTGGTCGAGCAGCTTCAACGTGATCACCGAGCGCCGGACGGCCGCTTCGTTGATGCCGGCGTAGGCCACAGCCTTGATCCAGCGCCGCCAGGCGTCCGCGGTGGCGGTCAGGAGTTCCGCCGCCGGGGCGGTCCTGGCGGCATGGCCGGATCCCGACCAGCGCAACACCAGGTCCAGCGTGTCGCCAGCGTGCAGGCGATGCTCGCTGCGCAGCCCGTCGAGCCACCTGGAGGCGAGGAGCTGAAGGCGCATCTCGGGAGCGGCGGGCCAGTCGAGAGCGATCCCATCCGCCCAGGTCCGGGGTGTGGCCGTCGGGAAGGGCGTCACCTCCACGTGCAGGGTGACGTCTCCGTCGAGGATCCGCACCGCTCGGACCAGCTCGCCGCGTGCGGCGGGCAGATCTTCGCTCAGGTCGGCGCCGGAACGCAGGGTGAGTGCGTCGGTGATCTCCACGACGCCGCCAGTGGCGTACAGCTCGGTGACGAGCACGCCGGTGTCGGTTTCGTATCGCTGACGGGCGGCGCGCAACTCGGTGGGCGCCACTCGGAACGATCCGCCTCGTCGGCTGTCGAGGAGGCCGCAGAAGAGGGGCTGCCCGTCGAAGCGGGGTACGCAGAGCCAGTCGATGGAGCCGTCGCGGCCTACGAGCGCCCCGGTGGCTCCATCGCCGATCAGGCCGTAGTCCTCGATCGGCAGGTAGCCGTCCCGGCGTTCGACCCGGCGCGGCCGGCGGTCAGCCACCGTCGTGACCGGGCTGCGAGCGAAGGACAATGGCGCCGAGAGCGGCGGCGGCCAGGGAGGCGGCGAAGATTCCCAGCTTGGCCTGCTCGAAAGTGTCGCTGCCCTCGCTGAAGGCCAGCCCGGCGATGAAGAGCGACATCGTGAACCCGATCCCGGCCACTGCCCCCACGCCGGCGAGCTGACGCCACGTGACCCCGGAAGGCACCGAGGCGAGGCCGAGGCGGGTCGCCATCCAGGCGCCTCCGAGTATCCCGACCGGCTTTCCCACGACGAGTCCGGCGGCGACGCCCAGGGTCACTGGGCTGGTGATGGCGTCGGCGAGCATCTGGCGATCGAAGCTCACCCCGGCGTTGGCCAGGGCGAAGACGGGAATCACGACATAGCTCGTCCACGGGTGGAGGATCTCCTGGACCCGTTCGGCCACGGGCTGGGACTCGCGCACGAGAAAGGCGACATCCCGCCGCTGCCCCGCTGCATTCCCGCCGTCGGGCTGTGCGATCCCATCGGCCCTCAGGCGGTCGGCCTGCCGTCGGGTAACCAGCGGTCGCGCCGGAGCCAGCAGCCCCAGCGTCACCCCCGCCACCGTGGCGTGCACCCCGGACTCGAACGTGGCCAGCCATACCCCGACCCCGACAGCGATGTACGCCGGCATGTACCAGATACGCAGCCAGCGCATGAGCACCACGGCACCAACCAGGCTGGCGGCGGCGGCCAACCACCCGAGCGACACCTGCTCGGTGTAGAAGAGCCCGATGACGAGGATGGCACCGACGTCGTCCGCGATGGCCAGAGCAAGCAGGAACACTTTAAGGCTCTGCGGGACCCGCGGACCGAGGAGTGAGACGACACCGACGGCGAAGGCGATGTCGGTGGCGACGGGCACCCCCCAGCCCTCCAGAGCACCTCCCGAGGCGTTGACCGCTAAGTAGACCAGAGCCGGAATTGCCATCCCCCCGGCGGCCGCGGCGATGGGCAGCGCCGCACGTCGGGCGTCGGCCAGCTCGCCGGCGACCAGCTCGGTCTTGATCTCCAGCCCGACCACGAAGAAGAAGAGCACCATGAGGCCGTCGTTGACCCAGTGGCGGAGATCCTCCCGCAGCTCGAAGCCGCCCACGTTCAAGCCCGCGTCGGTCGTCCAAAGAGCCTCGTAGGCGTCCTGCCACGGCGAATTCGCCCATGCCAGCGCCACCATCGCCGCCACCAGCAGCGCCACGCCGCCCGCCGCCTCGACGTGAAGCACGTCGATGATCGGCTTTGCCAGGCGCTGCAGGACCGGCCGGTGAGGTCCGAGCCACGGCCGGCGGGGCCCGCGGCGCAGCTCCTCGTCGCTGACGAGCCCGGCGTCGCCGTCGTGGACCTTCATCGCCGGTCATTCCGGGGCTGGTCCATGGAGGTGCTCCTCTGCGCGGTGATGTCCACGCCGACCAGACTTCCCGGCACGCCCTGGAGGAACCCTACCCGCCGGATCAGCACACCGAGGTACGAGCCGGTGCATATCGCGACCCAATCGCGACATGACGTCTACCGGATCGTTATCCGGCGTGGGCAGGAGTACCGAGGGACGGTGCGCCTCTGCCGGCGCGCGAATCCGGAGGTTGGCGGTGATGAGGATGGGCATGAACGCCGGACGGAGCGGAAACCGGCAGCGAGACATCGTGCACCTCACGGACGCCCAGCGGCGGTCCTGGCGAACCCTTCTGCCGATCGGCGCTGCGAGTCTTGTCACTGCGGCAGTGGACGGGTTGCTCGATCCACGTACGAGGCTGGCACCGCTCCTCATCCCGTTCTTCGCATGGGGAATCTCCTATATCCAAAACCATCTCGAGGACCGCGGAATGATCCCGGCGCTACTCAAGTCCAGCCGAGGGGCGTGACCGGTGCCGCCTCGCAGAAGGGAGCGCCGCACGTGGCTCAAGGGCAATTACCGCCATCACTGCGGACGTTCGTCCGACGGCACCTGGTCACCGCCGCCGATCTCGAGGTCCTGCTGCTTGTGCACCGGGAACGGAGACCCTGGACCCCGACCGCCGTGGCCAAGGAGCTGCGGATCCACGCGGATCAAGCCCGGGGGATCCTGTCCCGGTTGATCGCCAGTGGTCTCGTCCAACAGGACGGTGACGATTACCACTACCGTCCCAAGGAAGTCGGCCTTACCGAAGCGGTGGAGGAGCTCGTCGCGTTCTACCCAGCGTACCGAGTGGCGATTATCTCGCTGATCTTCGCTGATCGGAGCGACTCTATGCGGGACTTCTCGGAGGCGTTCCGTCTGCGAGACGATGAGTGATGGCAGAGACCGTCTACTTCCTGTGCGCCGCGACAAGCGCACTGTGCGCGGCACTGCTGCTACGCCGCTTTGCCCGCAGCGGTAGCCGCCTCCTGTTCTGGAGTGGGCTCTGCTTCGTGGGCCTCGCCCTGAACAATGCCATTCTGGTCGTGGACCTTCTTATCGTTCCCAGTGTGGATCTATCGACCGTGCGGCTCGTACCGGCTGTCGCCGGCGTCGCGTTGCTGCTCTATGGCCTGGTTTGGGAGACCAAATGAGACAGGTCCTTTCCGGCGTGCTTGCTGCGGGTTTGTTGGTGGCTGCGCTGTTCTTTCTTCGCTTCTGGCGGGAATCTGCCGATCGACTCTTTGGCTTGTTCGCCGGCGCGTTCGCCCTCATGGGTGCCAACGCACTCGCCCTTGGCCTTACCAGCCCCGATGACGAATTCCGGGTCGTCCTCTACGGAGTGCGACTCCTCGCCTTTCTGCTCATCTTCTATGCCATCTTCGACAAGAATCGAGAGCGCTCTCCAGGTCAAGGACCCCAAAATGATTGATGGAACTGACCGAAGAGTCCACTCCACGGGCATGACTTGACCGTAGGTTGTCCAGCACGCCCCGGACACGTGGAGCGGTCATTTAGCATCGAGGCCCATGTCCTCGGTCGTCGTCGCTGTCAACGGACTCGTCAAGACCTTCGGCCCCGCCCGTGCCCTCGACGGGCTGGACCTGGAGGTCGCCACCGGCGAGGTGCACGGCTTTCTGGGCCCGAACGGGTCGGGCAAGACCACGACCATCAGGATTCTGCTGGGGCTGTTGCGGTCCGATGCCGGGTCAGCCCGGCTGCTCGATGGCGACCCGTGGCGGGATGCGGTCGCCCTCCATCGCCGGCTGGCCTACGTGCCGGGTGATGTGAACCTCTGGCCGAAGCTCACTGGGGGCGAGGTGATCGACCTGCTCGGGCGGCTCCGGGGCGACCTCGACGTGCGGCGGCGCGACGAGCTGCTCGAGCGCTTCGAGCTTGATCCCACCAAGAAGGCCCGCACCTACTCGAAGGGGAACCGCCAGAAGGTGGCACTGGTCGCCGCACTCGCCTCGCCAGCTGAGCTGCTCATCCTCGATGAGCCGACGTCGGGTCTCGATCCCCTCATGGAGGCGGAGTTCCAGTCCTGCATCCGCGAGATCAAGGGCGAGGGCCGCACCGTCTTGCTGTCGAGCCACATCCTCGCCGAGGTGGAAGCCCTCTGCGATCGGGTGAGCATCATCCGGGTCGGGCGCACCGTGCAGACCGGCACGCTCAGCGGGCTGCGCCACCTCACCCGCACCTCGATCACCGCCGAGACGTCGCGGCCGCCGGTCGGGCTCGACGGGCTCCCCGGCGTGCATGACGTGGTGGCCGAGGACGGCCGTGTCCGCTTCGACGTCGACACCGTCCACCTGGCCGCCGCCGTCGGGCGGCTGGTCGAGCTGGGTCTCAAGAGCCTCACGAGCCAGCCGCCCACCCTGGAGGAGCTGTTCCTGCGCCACTACGGCGACGAGCTCCCCGCGGATGGGGACGGGTCCGGCCCCGGCAACGGCCGGTGAGCGAGCTCACCGGCACCGGCGCGCTCGTCCGGAGCATCCTGCAGCGCGACCGCGTCCGCATCCTGGTGTGGATCGTCGGCATCGTGGGGATGGCGGTGTCGAGCGCGGCGGGTGTCAGGGGGATCTACCCGACCGGCGCCGACCTGCAGCGGGCGGCGGCCCTCGTCGAAGGGAACGCGGCGGCGATTGCGTTCAACGGCCCGGTCCAGGGGCTCGAGACCATCGGTGGTCGCATCGCCTTCGAGACGGGCTCGTTCACGCTGTTGCTGGTCGGGCTCATGAGCCTGTTCATGGTGTCCCGCCAGACGCGGGCCGAGGAGGAGAGCGGGCGCCTCGAGCTCATCCGGGCGACGGTCGTCGGCCGGCACGCCCCCATGGTCGCGGCGCTGCTCGTGGTGGCGGCGATGAACCTCGTGGTCGGGGCGGCGGTGGTGGTGGGGTTCTTCGGTCTCGGTCTTCCCGCCGCCGGTTGCGCCGTCTTCGGCGTGTCGGTCAGTGCCGTCGGCCTGGCCTTCGCCGGGATCACCGCCGTCAGCGTGCAGGTGGCCGAGAACACGCGCGTGGCATCGGGCCTGGCCGGCCTCAGCGTCGGTGCCGCCTTCGTGTTGCGAGCCATCGGCGACATCGGTGACGGGACGCTGTCGTGGCTTTCCCCCATCGGCTGGGGCCAGAAGATGCGGCCTTTCGCCGGCGACGAATGGTGGCCCCTGGTGGTGCCGGCGCTGGTGCTGGCCGGCTGCCTGTGGCTGGCGGCGGCGCTGGCGTCCCATCGCGACCTCGGGGCCGGGCTGGTCCAGCCACGACCAGGGTCGGCTGCGGCGGGCCCCCTGCTGGGGAGCCCGTTGGGTCTGGCCGTGCGGCTGCAGCGTGGCGCGCTCGTGGCGTGGGCCTCCGGCGTCTTCGTGCTCGGCGCGGTGTACGGCTCCGTGGCCAACGACGTCGAGGAGTTCATCGCCGACCTGGACGACTCGGTCCGCGAGCTCCTCGCCCGCACCGGTGTCAACATCGTCGACTCGTTCTTCGGCACGACCGTCCTGATCCTCGCCCTCGTGGGCAGCGGCTTCGCTCTCCAATCGGTGCAGCGTCTGCGCGCTGAGGAGAACGCTCTCCACGCCGAGACGATCCTCGCCACGCCGGTGTCGCGCCGGCGCTGGGTGGCCAGCCACCTCGCGGTCACACTGGGCGGTGCCCTGTTGGTGCTCGGTGCCGGCGGCCTCGGCCTCGGGCTGGCCTACGCCCTCACCATCGGGGACCCGGGCGCGGTGCCCCGGCGCATCGGCGACGCCGTCGCCTATCTCCCCGCCGTCGGGCTGATGGCCGGGCTCGGTCTGGCGCTGTTCGGGCTGGTGCCCCGAGCCGTGGCTGCGCTCTGGGGGCTGCTCGTGGTCAGCTTCGTGATCGGATTCTTCGGGGAGGTCCTCGGTCTCCCATCCTGGGCGCTCGCCATCTCCCCCTACGAGCACACACCGCTGCTCCCGGCGGAGCAGTTCACGGCCCTCCCGCTGGTCGTGATGACCGGGCTCGCCTTGGCCCTCGGCGTCGCCGGCCTGTGGGCCTTCCGCACCCGCGACATCGGCTGACGGCCGTCAAGGCAGGGGCGCTGGCCGGGTGAGCAATGCGAGGATGTCCTCCTCGGAGAGCATCCCGACGACACGGCCGGCCCGGGCGACGGCCAGACACCGGCGCTGGGACTCGTCGAGGGCCTCGAGGGCGGTCGGGTCGACGAGGTCGTCCGGAGCCAGCACGGGTGCGCCGCGGTCGGTCAGCGACCAGACGGGCGTCTCCGGAGGCGACGTTCGGAGGCGAGCAGCGTCGACGATTCCGGCGTAGACGCTGCCGTCCACGACCGGGAATGACGACTGGGCCGAACGGCGCAGGATGGGGAGCACCTCGCCGGCCATGGCCCGGCTGTCGACGGTGACGGGATCGAGGAGCATCACCTCTTCCACCCGGTGGCCCCGAGTGCGGGCGTGGGCCGCAGAGGCGGCTTCTTCGCTGGTGGCGCCGAGGTAGACGAAGACGGCGATGAGGACGAGCCAGAAGTTCCAGTACATGCCGCCGACGAGCATGACGGCGGCCAGGCCACGACCGAGACGGGCGGCAACGCGGGTGGCACGCTCATCGCCGTACCGCAGCGTCAGCAGGGCGCGCAGGAGGCGCCCTCCGTCCATCGGGAAGGCGGGGAGAAGGTTGAAAACGGCGAGGAGGAGGTTGAACCAGGCCAGCCGATGCGCCAGGGGACCGTCGTACAGGTCGACGGGCAGCAGCGGTTGGCGGAGGAGCACGGCGAGGAGCGCCGAGGCAGCGGCGAGACCCAGGCTGGCGAGGGGTCCGACCGCGGCGACGAGTGCTTCCGCCCGAGGGTCGGAATCGAGATGGCGGATTTTCGACACGCCGCCGATGGGCAACAGGAGGATCGAATCCACCTCCGCGCCCCGGTTCCGCGCCACCACGCTGTGGGCCAGCTCGTGGATGACCACGCAGGTGAAGGCCAGCACCACCCAGATGAGGGAACCGGCGAGGGCGAAGAGCACGAGGATGGCCACAAAGCCGATGTGCAGGCGGATCTCGATTCCGGAGACGCGCATGAGCGGAAAGGACCAGGGGTCCCTCGGCTGGCGGGAATGAGCGCTGCCGACGGGCGTCACGCCGGTCAGGTCCCGGCACCGGCCGGGCCCCAGCGTCGGTCAACGCCTTTACGCCGGTCGGACCCGGCGCGCAGGTCCATGGTCTGTCGGGGGAGAGTCTCAACGCTCAGGCCGGCACATTGCTTCTCATGGCGGCTCCGCCGGTCGAATCCGCGGCGACGCTCCCGGCGGGTGCGCGGCTCGACGAGTCCGTGGGTGTCCACCGTCGGTTCTCGGCCGACCCCACCTGTGCTCACCTCCGTCACCATCAGGAACCACCTCCCAACATGCCCGCCTAGGTCTCCGGCAGCAGCGCAGGGGACTGCAGATCTCGATCAAAGGCTTTCATGGGAGGCCATCGCGTATCCAGGGTCCTTCGACCTTTTGAGGTACTCCCACCCGTCCGATTGTGACCTTCGGCCGTGGCCGGACGGGCCACGAACGAGCATGCTCGGATGGGAAAGGAGTAACCGTGGGAACCCGCCACGTCGCCGGATTCGTGGCTCTGTTGGCCAGCGCGTTAGGCCTCATCGCCTGTGGCGGAGGGGCCGACACGGCGTCGTCGTCTACGCGTCGACCCCGCGATCATGGGTCATGATGAGGGCCAGGTCGTCGCCACACGACCCGACCTGGCCGTCGATGATGAGCGTGTGGCGGACGGAATGCAGCGCCCGTTCCGCCGTCGCCAGCATCTCGGGATGGACGCTCGAGTGTCCGACCCAGCCTCCGGTGTCAGCTTTGATGATGCTCAGGGTTTCCATGGTCAGCGGGCCGTTTCGTGCTCGAAATGCTGCACGACGGCGTCCGAACCGGGGAAGAAGACGGTCTCGTGACCGCTGTCCTCCCAGCGCACGACGTACGGCGGCCCGCCGTCCGCGCCCCGCACCTCCAGGATCTCGGCGTCCCGATCGGGCTCGCCGACGTGGTGTCCCTTGATGATGAGCCGGTCTCCGGCCTTCGCCTGCATGGCTCCTCCTTGGGCTCGGCGACCGAGCCTCCGATGCCGGCCCGGTACGCGTCCTCTTGCTGTCGAAGGTATGGCGGACAGAGGCGGCGACCAAGAGGCGAAGGTCCTCTTCCCGACTGGACTTCGTCACGTCAGACGAGCAGGACGGCGGCGCCCGTCACCCGGTCGTGGGCGAGGTCGGCCAGGGCCCGGTCGGCCTCGGCGAGGGGGTAGGGCCGAGTGGTGACCTTCAAGTCCAGCCGGCTGGCCAGGGCCAGGAACTCCTCGCCGTCGGCCCGGGTGTTGGCCGTCACGCTGCGGACCTGGCGCTCGTAGAAGAGGTGGCGCTGGTAGTCGAGCGCCGGGATCTCGCTCAGGTGGATGCCGGCCAGGGCCAGCGTGCCGCCCCGGTCGAGAGCGCCGAGTGCCACCGGCACCAGCTCCCCGGCGGGAGCGAAGAGGATGGCGGCATCAAGTGGCTCGGGCGGTGGAGCGTCGGCCGCCCCCGCCGAGGCGACTCCGAGGTCGAGGGCGTGGCGCCGGGCGTTGGGCGAGCGGGTGAGGACGTGGACGGTGGCGCCCTCGGCCAGGGCGACCTGGGCGGCGAGGTGGGCGGAGGCGCCGAAGCCGTAGATGCCGAGCCGCCCGGCCGGCGGGAGCTGAGCCCGGCGCAGCGCCCGGTAGCCGATGATGCCGGCGCACAGCAGGGGCGCTGCCTGCTCGTCGGTGAAGCCGGAGGGAATCGGATAGGCGTAGGCCTCGTCGACCACGGCCCACTCGGCGTAGCCGCCGTCGGCGTCCCACCCGGTGAAGCGCGGATCAGGGCACAGATTCTCGGCGCCCCGCCGGCACCACCGGCAGCGCCCGCAGGTGGCCCGCAGCCAGGCGATCCCGACCCGATCGCCGATCCGGAAACGGAGACAACCGTCGCCCACCGCGTCCACGACGCCCACCACCTCGTGGCCAGGGGTGACCCCGGGCCGGCGGGGGGCCAGATCGCCCTCGGCCAGGTGGAGATCCGTCCGGCACACCCCGCAGGCAAGCACCCGCACCCGGATCTCACCCGGTCCCGGTTCGGGCACGGGACGGGTGACCCGCACCAGAGGACCCTCGTCGATCGGCCCGGGCCGGCCGACCGTCCAAGCGTCCATGACGGGGCCGGACTCAGGAGTGCGGTTCATGACAGGGTCCAGGTGTCGGCGACGCGGTCGGACTGGTTCACCGCCCGGCCAAGAATACGGTCGGCGTAGATGTCGAGCTCGACGAAGTGGTGCCAGGAGAAGGACACGGCCGTGAAGCTCCGCTCGCTGGTGCGCCGGGAGCCGGACGCCGCCCCGGTCACCACGTAGGTGACACCCCCGACCACTTTGCTGCGCTGATAGCAAGGAGTTGGGCACGATGATGGACCTCACCATGATCCCGCTCATCCAAGCGCAGGTCGTCGCCGTCGACCACACGCCTACGTCCTGAGCGGTGGGCCTATTCGGAGGCGAAGGCCTGGAAGAAGGTCGGGAACGTGCCCAGGGCTCCCAGACCGATGAGGACGAGGGCGATGACGAGGGCCCGGCGGGTCTCGAAGGGCTTGTCACGGTAGAAGAGATGGAGGGCGACCCAGGCGATGAGCCAGACGATGACGGCCATGCCGGTCTTGCCCGCGAGGGGCCCGACTGCGTCCTTCCAGTTGAGCCAGTCCTTGATGGAGCTGCTGGCCTCGGCCAGGGTGGTGAACACCCCCAGGGCGAGACAGCCGATGCCGCCGGCGAGGACAGCGGCGACGACGGGACCTTCGGGCTTGTCCGGGAAGTCGATTCCGGGGCTGCCGGTCTCGGGTCGGGTCGTGTCTTCGACGGTGCGCATCGGCGTGCTCCTCAGATGACGGGGGCGACCTTGGTGATGAACGCACCGAAGGCGCCGGCGATGATGGCGAACAGGAACGACACGACGAAGAGGGTCATGGCCGTGCGGCGCACCCGGTCGTGGCGGATGAGGTTGACGCCGTAGTAGACGACGATGAAGGCGGCGACGGTGGCCAGGATCGGACTGAGCCAGGCCACGTGCTCCTTCCACTCCATGCCGAAGTGGTGCCAGTCCTTGGTGGCGGCGTCGCCCAGCAGACTCGACCGCGGGCTGTCGAGGGCCGGGTCGCGGTACCAGGGGTAGACGATCCACGTCCCGGTGATGACCGTGCCCCAGGCGGCGATGGCCATGGCCACCACCCCGATCTTCAGGCGATGCACCCGCTCGGCGATCCCCGCCGGGGTGACCCACTGGGCCCGCAAGCTGTAAAGGCCGGCCAATCCCCCGGCGAACCCGAGGAGGAACAGCGAACCGAACCCCATCCCGTGGATCAGCGTCCACCATTCCCGGTCGGTGAAGTGCATGGCAGCCTCCTTCTGTCTGCACCGATTGTCGAGAATGCACGGATTGAACCGACAGGGCCGAAGGTCCCAGCCGTGGGGGTCTTCCGGCGTTCCCTCCCTCCTGTCAGCCCGCAGCGAGGAGGTCGCGTACCGTCAGCGGCCTCTCGGTTCAGCCGCTACGGGCCCGGTCGATGAGGTGCTCGAGCGCCTCGACGTCGAGTTCTCCGCTGCCCCGGGCGACCACCTCGCCCTGGGCGTCGACGGCGACGAAGAACGGGAAGGCGGAGAGGCCGTAGGCCCGGGCCACGGTCCCGTCGGCGTCGTCGACCAGCGCCGGCAGGGTCCAGCCCTCCTGGTCCAACCAGGTCGAAGGTGGATAGTTCGGGCGGTCCAGGCTGGCGGCGGTGGACACCGAGAGCAGTTCGACACCCTCGGGTGCCCCCTTGTCCGCCAGCCAGCCGGTGATGACCGGCACCTCGTTGCGGCAGTGCGGACACCAGTGGGCGAGGAAGACGATCAGCTTGGGCACTCCGTCTCTGCGGAGAGCGACCGGATCGCCGGCGAAGTCCTTCCCGTCGACCTCGGGGATGACGACGCCCTCGGCCGGGTCGGCGCCGTCGCCGAGCACCGGGAGGGCGGTTCCCGACACGCTGACAGGACGGACCTGCTGCACGCCGGCGGGTACGCCGTCGTGGCCGGCGCCCCGGCTGGCGACGACCGCCACCACGCCGAAGAGGCCGATGACGCCGAACAGGATCGGGACGAGCGGGATCCGGCGGGCGGGGCGCGACGGGGACGGCGGCGGGCTGGAGCGGCGGGAGCGGGGCGCCGGGGTCCGACGGGTGGAGCGGGTGGCCTGGGCCGGGCGGGTCGTGGGCACGGTGTCTCCTTGGTGAACGCCGTTCGGCGACCACGCTCGCCGGTCGTTACGGGCGGGCGGCGAGGGCCAGGACGGCGATAAGGGCGAAGCCCGAGAGGGCCATGGTGGGGATGGTCAGGTATCCGAAGCGCTCCACCCAGATGAGCGAGCACGGGTTTGTCGGATCGCAGGCGCTCGACTCCAGGGTGGGGAAGCGCTCGACGAGGATGTGGTAGACCGACACCGTCCCACCCAGGACGGCCACGCCGGCGAGCACGATCCCGGTCCGGTAGGCCCGCCGCCAGGCGGCGATGGCGAGGAGCAGGACCAAGGGGTACATGAAGCCTCGCTGCACCCAGCACAGGAAGCAGGGGCGGAAGTTGGCCACTTCGGAGAGGTAGAGGCTGCCGGCGGTGCAGACGGCCGCCACCACACAGGCCAGGCGCAGGGCATCGGGACCGACCCACGTCGCCAGCTCGCGCCGCCAGGCGGCGACCGTCGGGCTCCAGCGACCGGCCACGGCGAGCACCACGGCCGCCAGCACCGCCAGTTCGGCGGAGACGGCCAGAAAGGCGAAGAGCAGGGTGGCGGCCTCGGTGTCCACGGTCCTGACGTCACTCCTTCCCGGTCCACCTTCAGAGGTCGTGGGACAGCTCGATGAGGAGCAGCGCCAGGGAGAGGTCGAGGCAGTACTGGGTCCGCTCGTCGTCGGGGGGCGCGGCCGCGTGGGGACAGGAGAGAGTGCCGTCGTCGTCCAAACGGAGTTCCTCCGGGCAGGCGATCGGGTGATGAGGTGAGACCTGCATCGCCAGCCCGGTGGCGGTGCAGGCCGCCAGCGTCCCCTGCAGGCTGACGTCACCGTCCCCTTCGGGCTGGACGTAGTTCACTCGCCCGACCGCTGACGGAAGTTCACGAGCACCGCCTGGTCCTCCAGGACACGGTCGATCTCGTCGAGCAGCTCGTCGAGTTCGTCGACCCGGACCTGCGCCGGGGTGCGACGGGGCGGGTCGTATTCGGGTTCGGTCCTCTCCTTCCGGCGAGCCCGACGCCGACGATGTTGCCTGGTCATCTCTTCATCTCCTGCCCTGGACGACGTCGTGTGTCGTGCTGCCAGTGTCGGACGCACGGGGCACCACCTGGAAGAGTCGAAGGTCCCGGGACGGCCCGAAATGGGCCCACGACGTGATGGGCCGTTCGGCGCTGCCCCCGTCTCCCGGACGCCGGTCCGGTTCGGGTCCAACAGCAGGCCGAATCAGGCCGAACGGCGGGTACCGGAGGCGGCCCGGGTGTCGTACACCTCGAGGAACTAGCGAATTTTGCGACGAAGGAGGCGGCCATGGCCGCAGCACAACGCACATTCAAATGGGCCATCGGCGCGGGGGCGCTCTTCCTCGTCGCCGCCCTGGTGTGGTGGTTGGTCGCCGTCCCCGCCCTGGTCAAGTACCCGACCGACCTCGACGTCACCCCGCAGTACGCCGGCACCTTCCGGCTGTTCGTCAACCCGGCGACGGCCGCTCCGCTGGCCAGCCCCCAGGAGCTGCCCCTCACCATCGAACGCCACCTGGAGGCAGATGGTTCGGAGAGCGGCGCCTCCCGCGTGGTGGTCAAGGAGACCATCACCCAGAAGGCGGGCTCCGTCCTCTCCGCCGTGGAGCACAACGCCTACGTGATGGACCGTCGCTCGATGGAGAACGTGGCCGACGGCCGGGCCTATGCCTTCGCTCCGCAGAACGCGGTGGACCGCTCGGGCTCCTACCGCCTCCAGCTGCCGATGGGCACGGACCGGGACGAGAAGTACCAGGTCTACAAGAACGAGACCGGCGCCTCCTACCCCCTGGTGGGCGACGCCGAGGACGCGACCCGCAAGGTCGAAGGGCTCACCCTGTCCAACTTCAACGCCTCCGCCAAAGAGGTTCCCCTCTCCCCCGCCTACCTGGCCGGGCTGCGCAAGCTGGTGCCGCTGCCCACCGAGGTGACCTTCGAGCAGCTCAAGCCGCAACTGGCGGCGGCCGGCATCGACTTCGACAAGACCCTGGCCGGCGTGGTGGCGGTGATGTCCCCTGAGGACCGAGCCGCCCTGCTCGGAGCCATGGCAAAGCCGCTGAAGATGCAGTACCTCAGCAGCTTCGAGGGCACGGTGGCGGTGGAGCCTCGCACCGGCACCGAGGTCGACGTGGTGGCGATCTCCGAGACGATCTCGGCCAAGCCCGTCATCGAGAACTTCGACCAGCTCCAGGGTCTGCTGACCAAGTACATCGCCCAGCCCGCCGTCCAGGCCGCCGTCCCCGCCCTCACCACGCTGGCGTCGGCTCCGGCCAGCCCGCTGTTCCAGTACGACTACGCCCAGACGGCGCCGTCCGTGGCTGACATCGCCGGCGAGGCCAAGGACATGCGCAACCAGATCGTCCTCGCCGAGCGGTGGGTCCCCCTCTCCCTGCTGGTGGTGGGCCTTCTCGCCCTGCTGCTGGCCGGAAGGGCCCGGATGCGGGGGAGCCGCCTCAAGATGAGGCTCCCGTCGGGCGCTCCGTCCCGTCCCCAGCACGCCTAGGCACAACTGCAGAAATCCCATCGAATATGGGACCTCCGGCCCCTTCCCGGCTGGGGGCCAGGAGCCGACCATCGGGTCATGGACATCGTGAGGGACTGGGCATGGGCACGCCGAAACTGACCTGGCGGCAGGAAACCCTCGACGGGCGGCCGGTCGTCTACGGCGTCGGTGGTGACGGCCCGCCGCTGCTGTTCCTCCACGGCTGGGGTCTGGGATACCGCTCCTATCGCCGGTCGCTCGAGCACCTGGCGGCCCAGGGCTCACAGGTCTACGCCCCGGCTCTCCCCGGCTTCGGGGGGATACCCGCCCTCCCCGCCGAGGAATTCAACGTCGCCGGCTACGCCCGCTGGGTCCGGAGCTTCCTCGACCATGCCGGCGTGGACGGGCCCGTGGCTCTCGTCGGGCACTCCTTCGGCGGAGGGGTGGCCATCCGTTTCGCCCATGATCACCCCGACCTGGTCCGTAGCCTCGTCCTGGTCAACTCCGTCGGTGGGTCGGCCTGGGCGCACCACGGCTCAGCTCTGCGGTCTCTGGCCGAGCGTCCTCTGTGGGACTGGGGCATCCATCTCTCACTCGACCTCCTCCCCTTTCGCCAGTTCACCCGCGTCATCTCCGTCATCCTGGAGGACGCCGCGGGGAACCTGGTGCGAGACCCGGTGGCGATGTGGCGGACGGCGGGGCTGGCCCGGTTGGCCGACCTGACCCAGGAACTCGAGCGTCTGCGGGAGCGGGGACTCTCCATCGTCGTGTTGTGGGGCAAGGCTGACCGCGTCCTGCCCCGGGCCTCCATGGAGTCACTGTGCGCGGCCGCTGGGATCGACCCGGAGCAGTGCATGACCGTGTCGGGGCGCCACACGTGGCTCCTCGCCGACCCGCGTGCGTTCGCCGAGATCATGACCAATGTCGTCGCTCTGGGTGGGTGGCGGCCCGAAGAGGAGGGCGGGAACGCAGCATGAGACTTCGCCTGACCACCGCCGTCATTCTCCTGGCTCTCCTGGGCGCCTGCGGAGGTAGCGGCCTGGCCGCGGTCGAGGGCCCGACGAGCGACGTCCTGGAGCTCGAGGCCACCGAGATGCGCTTCACGCCGAAGACCATCGCGGTGGCGGAAGGACCGGTTCCCGTCGTGCTCCGCAACGTGGGGATCGTCATCCACGATCTGCGCATCGAGGGGAAGCCAAGGTTCCTGGTCGAGGCGTGGCCGGGTCAGACGGGCACCGCCACCTGGGAGCTGCCTGAGGGCCGCTACGAGATCTACTGCTCCATCCAAGGCCACCGGGCGGCGGGCATGGAGGGGATCCTCGAGGTGAGGCCGGCGAAGTAGTCCGGAAGGACCGCATCGAAAGAGCCGTCGGCCCTGCCGTCCGACCGCTGGCGAGCGGATGCTGAGGAGGCGAGAGGAGAGGAGAGGAGAGGAGAGGAGAGGAGAGGAGAGGAGAGGAGAGGAGAGAAGAGGAGAGGAGAGGAGAGGAGAGGAGAGGAGAGGAGAGGAGAGGAGAGGAGAGCCGCCATGAACGCAGTCACCGGTCCCGACATGGAACCGCTCCCGGAGGATGCCCATCTGCTCGTCCCCGTGCTCGAACGGGCCGAACGGGAACCGACCCGACCCGTGGCCGCCTACCGCGTCGGCCCCGGGCTCCAATGGGTCACCGCCGCCGAGTTCGCCAACCGGGTCCGAGCCTTGGCCAAGGGTCTCGTGGCCTCGGGAGTCGCGCCCGGCGACCGGGTGGCGCTCATGTCCCGGACGCGCCTCGAGTGGCCGCTGGTCGACTACGCCATCCTCATGGCCGGCGGCGTGACCGTGCCGATCTACGACACGTCCTCGGCCGAGCAGGTGAGCTGGATTCTGGCCGACAGCGGCGCCGTCCTGGCCGTGCTGGAGACCGGCGACCACCGCGACCTCTACGACCATGCCGACCTGGCCAGGGCCTGCCGGGAGGCGCTCGTCATCGATGACGGGGGCCTCGAGGAGCTCGCCCGCCGGGGGGCGGCGGTTCCCGAAACGATGCTGGATGAGCGCCTCTCGGCCCTGCGGACCAGCGACCTCGCCACCATCGTCTACACCTCGGGGACGACGGGACGCCCCAAGGGCTGCCTGTTGACCCACGGGAACCTGCGGGGCAACGTGCGGCAGGTCCTCGAAGCCGCCGGGCCCATGCTCGGTCCGGACCAGACCACCCTCCTCTTCCTGCCCCTCGCCCACGCCCTGGCCCGGATGATCTGGCTCGTCGGTGTGGAACACGGAATCCGTACCGTGTTCGCCACCGACCTGGCCCACCTGGCCGAGGAGCTCGTCCTGGCCCGGCCCACCATGGTCGTGGCCGTCCCCCGGGTGTTCGAGAAGGTCTTCAACGGGGCACGCCACAAAGCCGCCGCCAAGGGGAAGGGCAAGATCTTCGACCGGGCGGCCGACGTGGCCACCCGGTGGTCGC
>Ga0299907_10000358_pt1 | contig 21398 bp, 17 predicted proteins | sample RVTome_16_FD_198680 | JGI IMG/M metagenome (GOLD analysis project Ga0299907, IMG submission 198680) | Soil microbial communities from uranium-contaminated site in the Upper Colorado River Basin, Wyoming, United States - RVT152D67 (version 2) ...
GCTGGTCGGCCCGAGCTGGTCGACGGTGAGAACCGATTCCCCGGGGGGAGCGAGGTCGTCGGTCACCCTCAACCCAAACGGGGTCAGGGCGAGCCGGGCCAGCTTCACATTCGCCACGCCGAAAGGAATTCCGATGATGGTGACGAAGAAGATGAGGGCGATCAAGAGATGGATCAGGGCCAGCCACCATCCGTCGAGGATGATCCAGAGGATGTTGCCGATCAGCGACCAGAAACCGGATGCGTCTTCCCTTCTGACCACGGACCTCCCGAAGGGCCAGAGCACGTAGTTGGCCAGCTTGAACGCCTGAAGGCCGAAGGGGATCGTGATGATGAAAATCACTCCGATCACTCCGGCGATGAAGTAGAGGATCGACATCCATATCCCGCAGAGAAGGAGCCAGAGGACGTTGCCCAGAGTCGTCATCGACGGGGAAGCTACTCGTTGACGGCAGGCTCCGCCGTCTTCTCCAGCGACATGGTGATCCACTGGTCGATCTCGGCCCAGACGTCGTAGAGCCAGGTCTCCTGTTGCTCGGGGGGAGGGATGTCCTCGGCAGGGACATGCCAGAACTTCACCGAAACCGAAGTGTCCATCGGCATCCCCCGCCATATGTCGGCTGCGGTCTCGAAAGCCTCGAGACCGGCATGTCCGATGAAGAAGACGTCCGACGGATCCGGCGCCGCCTTCAACGCCGTCATCACCCCGGCGGTCCGAGGCGGGAGAGTCTTTTTGAGGTGCTCGGCACGCTCCGCCAGATCCGGCCGCCCGATCTCGCGCAGCTTCTGGATCGCATGCGTCCTCCGTCGTTCCGTGTAGTTCGCCCCCTCGGGAAATATGACGAAGGCGTCGTCATGGTCCATCGTTCTCGCCAGGTCGGCGATCGCCTCGATCAGCGCATCACCTCCCTTGCGTCCGACGGGGACGAAGGCCGCGGGCAATCGATTCAGGATCACGTCGACCGCCGGGTCCCACTGCAAGAACTCCTTCAGGACGATCCTCGGGTCCCGGCGAAACCCGTTCACCAGCCCGTTCATCAAGAGAAATGAGTCGCCGGGGCCGGCGTGCCTCGAGAGGACGAGGATCGCCCGGGACCGCTCCCCCTCGGTGGTGGAAGGACGCCCGCCTTCCAGGTCCAATTCCAGTTTGAAGGTGAACAACGCCGACCGCATGATCGTGCGCAGCATCCATCCCAGAAGCCAGTAGTGGACCTCGACGAAGAAGGGGGAACGAATCTTCCAGCCGAACCCGGATGCCACCCATATCAGGAACATCGCCGCCAGGGCAATGGTCTCGACGCCCAGGTAGAGGAAGAGGAACCAGGCGAGGCGGAGGATGCGCCAGTTCCCTGGCACGTACCGGGACACGAAGGCGGCCGCGATGATCCACAGTGGAAGCGCGACGATCGCCAGGACGACGAGAACGACGATCGCGGGGTCGACGAGCACACGCCGCAACCACCGTGGCGGCAGTCTCACGACCGGTCTGCCTCCAGGTATGTCATCGAGGCGTCGTAGGCGCCGTCGATCAGGCCGTTGGTCGAGCTCACGTCTCGCCACCGCAACTGGCGGGCGTCGTCGAAGGCCACGGGGTTGCCTGAGGGAAGCAGATGGAGGTCGATTCCTTCAGGCAGGTTCTCGACCGCGGTGGTGAACCGGTGTCGTCGGGCGATCTCGAAGGAGATGAGCGCGGCCTCGTGCAAACGTTCCGGCGGGCGAAGCGCCGACTCGATCCGTCCCACCTGGAGCACGTAGATCTCGCGGGCACCGAGCTCGATGGCCCGGGCCAGCGGCACCGAGTTGACCAGCCCTCCGTCGTAGAAGTGCTCGCCACCGATCTCCACCGGCGGGAATAGGGCCGGCACTGCCGACGAGGCAAGCAAGGCCTCGATCAGCGGCCCGGTGACGAACCAATGCTCGGCAGCCCGCTCGATGGACGCGGCGACACACTGAAACGGGAGGGTCAGGTCTTCGATCTTTCTATCGGGCGGGTGGACTCTCTCGAGCAGGGCGCGTAGCTCGGAGGTCTCGTGAAGGGCCGGCCTCATCCTGGCCATGTTCTTCATCCTGCCCAGCCTGCTCCCCTGGAGTACGTCACTCTCCGCGATCTCGATCCAGAGCTCGGTCAGCTTCGCGACTCCTTCCACGCCGGGACGGTCGGCGATCACCGATCCGTTGAAGGCACCGATCGAGGTCCCCAACACCAGATCGGGCTTGATCCCGGTTTCGTCGAGGGCGCGCAACATCCCCACCTCGACCGCCCCCCAGCGCCCTCCACCTCCCAGCACGAACGCCGTGGTCACGACGTTCCCACCCCCGAGCCCGGGAGCGAAGCGACGTCGGGGGAGGTGGCCCAGAGCTCCCCCCTCCCCGGCTGCGCCGGTACTCCCCCCGTTTCCTCCCCCGAAGGGGGAGGTGGCCCGCTAGGGCCGGAGGGGGGGTTTTCTCGGGTGCGTCCCCCCTCCCCGGCTACGCCGGTACTCCCCCCTTCGGGGGGAGAAACGAACGTAGAACGCAGGACGTAGAACGTTTTAAGCCTCCTCTTCGATGTACCACTCCGTGAAGTCGCGGCACCGACCATCGGGCTCGAACCTGATCACGAACAGGTTGCGGTAGCTGGCCGGAGGGTCTTGATAGCGGGTGGTGCCGGTGATCACCGCGAGGTCGTCGGTCTCTACCAGGGGCTGCCACTCGAAGTCCCAGTTGTCCGGCTCGTCGCCTATCTCCTGCCAAAAGCTGATGATTTCCTCGTGTCCGTGCCTCTCCCCGTCGGCGGTTTGCGGGTCGTACACGGCAGCGGGGGCGAACAGGGCGGCGATGTCGAAGCGATCGTTCGAAGTCCAGGCCTCTATGTAGCCGTCCATCCAATCGTCGAGACGTTCGCTCACGACAGGTCCAGCCCGACGACCAGCGGGTCTTCGGAGGTGATCTCGAATGCGAATCTCTGATACAGGTCCAGCGAGCCGTGAAAGGCTGCTCTTTCGTCTCCGGGATCACGAACCGGATATGCCTCCAACCTCCTGAAACCCTGGCCGGGAAATTCCGAGATGACGTGGTCGAGGAGCCGGGTGGCCAACCCGTGGCCGCGATAGGGAGGAGCGATGGCAAAGCAGACCACCGAAGCCACCCCCTCGTCATGGCCATTCAAGAGCCCGGGGAACTGGTCCCGGGCGGTCGCGTTGCACCATCCGACCATCCTCTCGTCGACGTAGGCGAGCATCCCGGTCGTCTTCCCTTCCCTGATCCTGGCCAGCTGGTCGCTGCGGTTCTCCTGCCATGGCTCTTCGCCCCAGTCCTCGTTCCCGCGGCCACCCCTCGGGAAGAACATGCAATAACAAGAGCCCCAGGCCGGATTGTCAGGGAAGGCGTCGATGTCGAAGAACCGAACCACGTCGGGGCCGGACTCGGGCGTGATCGGCCGGATGTCCACCTCGCCGATGGACGCGAGCCGCTCGGTCGGGCCCGCGGACCGGTCCTCCGACTCGAGGTAGTTCCGGACGTTGGAAATGGTGAGCTCGAACTCGGGGTGCTCGGCGTCGAAATGGGCCTTGGTCGGCTCGATCAGCGACTCGGTGTCCGTCGCCGTCAGCACTGCCTGGCAATGGCACGTCATCGACCTGGTCATGGGACAGTCAAGGTACCCGTTCTCGCCAGGTCGCCGTACCAATCGAAGCTTCTCTTCGGCACCCGGGCGAGTGTCGTCTGATCCACCCAGACCAACCCGAACCGTTGGGAGAAGCCCTCGACCCACTCCAGGTTGTCCATCAGGCTCCACACGAAGTAACCGTCGACCGGCACTCCGGTGGCGCGTGCTTCGGCGACGGCGAGGACGTGAGACCTCAGATAGTCGATCCGTCTCCGGTCGTCGACCACCCCGCTCTCGTCGGGCTCGTCCGAATAGCTGGCGCCGTTCTCTGTGACCAGGATCGAGCTGGGCTGATAGGTGTCTGACAGGTGCCGGAGGTAACGGGATAAACCGTCAGGGTCGACCCTCCAGCCCATGTCGGTGTGGCCGGGCGCAGGATCGACGCCAGGCTCGGGACCCGGGTCCGGTCCTTCCTCGGCACCGGCGGCGATGCTCAGAGTCGTGTAGTAATTGAGCCCGAGGAAGTCGATCGGACGAGCGATCAGGTCGAGGTCCCCTGCCGCGATCAGGTCAGGGGCGATTCGACCCCGATCTCGATAGGACCTCATGATGTCGTCCGGGTAGCCGAGTCCGAAGACCGGGTCGAAGAACCATCGGTTCCTGGCGCCGTCGAAGTGGCGGGCCGCAGCCCGGTCCTCCTCGGAATCCGTTGCTGGTTCGACGGGACGACAGTCGATCCCGATACCGACCCTGGCACCGTCCACCACACTGCGGATCTCGTCCACGGCAACACCGTGGGAGACGAGCAGATGATGGCTCACCGTCACCGCCGTTTCCCAGTCGGCGATCCCGGGGGCAAAGTGCCCGTCGCGATGGCCGACCATCGCCGTCACCCAAGGCTCGTTCTGAGTGATCCAGCGTCCACACTCCTCGCCCAGCGCCCCGGCGACCACTCGGGCGTATCGGGCGAAGGCATGGATGGTGTCCCGGGAGGCCCATCCCCCCTTGTCCTGAAGGCTTTGCGGCAGATCCCAGTGATACAACGTGACGAAAGGGGCGATGCCCCTGGCCCGGAGCCCGGCAACCAGCCGACGGTAGAAGTCGAGACCGGCCTGATTCACCCTGCCGTCGCCGTCGGGGATGACCCGCGGCCAGGAGATGGAGAACCGGTACGACGACACGCCGAGGCGGGCGAGAAGGTCGAGGTCCTCCTCCCACCGATGGAAGTGGTCACAAGCGGTGTCCCCGGGGTGCCGGAGGCGACCCAGGTCGGAGAAACGATCCCAGATCGAGTCTCCCTTGCCATCCTCGTTGCGCCCCCCTTCGATCTGGTAGGCGGACGTGCCGACGCCCCATACGAAGTCGTCGGGGAAGGAGGCCACCGACAACCTGGCGGCGTCGGTCGATTGAATCAATCCCGGCCGTGGGTCAGACGCTGGCTGCCACCTTCTGCTCGGACCCGACCCTCAGCCCGCTCTTCGGATCGAAGAAGTGGAGCTTGGCGCAATCGACGATCAGGTCGATCTCGTCGCCCCTCGAGACCCGGGCGTCGGGGCTCACCCTTGCGATGAAGTTGGTGGTGTCGCCCAGTGTGGCGACGTCCTGACCGGTGTCCGCCAGAAGCTCTTCGATATCGGGTGTCACCACCGGGGGCCGGTTCACCGTGAAATGGACATAGGTCTCGGCGCCCAGCATCTCGGTCACTTCGACTTTGGCTCGCATGGTCCGATCCGGGTCCGGGCCCTTCACCGCCGCCGCCTCGAGTGAGTTGGGCCGGATGCCGACCACCAGCTCCTCGCCCATGCGGTTCTCGATCCCGGGATGGCCCTCCAGCGTGGGACGCTCCACCCTCAGCTCGGCGTTGGGCAGCTTGACCCACACCTCGTCGCCTCGGTTCTCCAGGGCGCCCATGGCCAGGTTCATCGCCGGGCTCCCGATGAAGCCGGCGACGAAAAGGTTGTCTGGACGATCGAACAACTCGGTGGGAGCGCCCACCTGCTGGAGGTTCCACGGCCGAGCTGCGGATACCGGGCGAAGCACGGCCACCCGGTCGCCGAGTGTCATCGCCTCGACCTGGTCGTGGGTGACATAGACCGTCGTCGTCTCGAGACGGCTGTGGAGACGCTCCAACTCGGCCCGCATCTGCACTCTCAGCTTGGCGTCCAGGTTGGACAGGGGCTCGTCCATCAGGAAGGCAGCCGGCTCGCGGACGATGGCGCGTCCCATGGCGACACGCTGCCGCTGGCCACCGGAGAGAGCCTTGGGCTTGCGCTGCAGGTAGTCGCGGATCTCGAGGATGTCGGCGGCCTCGTTCACCCGGCGCTGGATCTCGTCCTTGGAGAACTTCCTTAGCTTGAGACCGAAGGCCATGTTGTCGAACACCGACATGTGGGGGTACAGGGCATAGTTCTGGAACACCATGGCGATGTCACGGTCTTTGGGAGCGACGTCGTTGACCACCTTGTCGCCGATGGTCATAGTCCCCTCCGTGATGTCTTCCAGCCCGGCGATCATCCGCAAGACCGTGGACTTGCCACACCCGGAGGGACCGACCAGCACGAGAAATTCGCCATCTTCGATCTCGAGGTCGAGGTTGCCTACGGCTCTTGTCCCGTCCTCGTAGACCTTGCCGAGATCCTCCATGGTGATCCGAGCCATCTGAACATCTCCCTTTCGTGGCCGAGGCCGTGAACCTAGCGGAATTTGCCGGGGTCGGATAGCGCCGATCAGCTGTGACTGACGACTACGCCCTCGTAAGGAGCCAAGGTGAGGTCACCGTGGGCGCGGTCGGATCGTTCGGGGTCCACGGTCGAGAACACCACATTGCAGGCACCCAGCGAGACCTTCGCCTCGTCCTCTCCGAAGTTGAGGGCGACGGTCATGGTCTCTTCGTCCGACTCCCTCCGATAGACGAGAACGGATTCGGTCGACGCCGGATGGGTGAGGTAGGACCCCCGGCGCAGCGCCGTCGACTGGCGGCGCAGGGCGATGAGCCTCCGGTACAGGTTGAGCAGGGATCCCGGGTCCTTCAACTCGGTCTCGACATTGAGCCGTCGAAACTCGTCTTCGACCGGGAGCCAGGGAGCGGAGGTGACGGTCGTAAATCCGGCGTTGGCCTCGGGCGCCCATTGCATGGGGGTTCGGGCCCCGTCACGACTGAGATAGTCGACCGCGTGACCCCAAGGGTCGCGCCGATCTTCCCCGGAGATGGTCGCCTCACGCATCCCCAACTCGTCCCCGTAGTAGAGGAAAGGGGTGCCGCGGAGTGTGAGGAGCAGGGTGGCGGCGATGCCGGCGTGGCGATCGCCGAGCCTGGTGGCGAGCCTCATCTCGTCGTGGTTGCCCAGGGTCCAATTGGTCCAGCCCCCGACCGGAACGTTCCACAGGACACTCTCCACCACCGCCCGGATCGACGCCGCGTCCCATTGGGCCGCCATCAGGTGGAAGTTGAACGGCATGTGGAGCTGGTCGAATGCCTCCCCGTAATAGGAGGCCCACTCCGGCAAGTCGAAGACATGGATCTCCCCGACGCTGACCGCCTCCTGGGGGTAGGTGTCGAGCACCTTGCGAAACGAGCGGTGCACCTCGTGGACATCGGGGTGGCCGAAGTCGTACAGGTGGATGTACCCGTCGTACTCCCCCATGTCCTTGTAGGGCCGGGGGTAGTCATGGGGGGCCGGTGGGTTGTCCCGCTCGAGGGGGTCCTTCATCATCTGATGAGCGGCGTCCACCCTGAACCCGTCAACACCTCGCTCCAACCAGAACCGGGCCACGTCGAGCATCACCTCGACCAACTCCGGATTGCGCCAGTTCAGATCGGGTTGGTCGGGTAGGAACGTGTGGCGGTAGTACTGACCGGTGGCCGGGTCGAAGGTCCAGGCCGGGCCGCTGAACACGCTCACCCAGTTGGTGGGCGGGGAACCGTCGGGACGTGGGTCGCGCCAGACATACCAATCACGTCTCGGGTGGTCGCGGGACGACCTCGACTCCAGGAACCAGGAGTGGTGATCAGACGTGTGATTCATCACGTAGTCGACGATGACCTTGAGCCCACATCGATGCGCCTCGTCGATCAGACGCTCGGCGGTCTCCAGGTCCCCGAATATCGGGTCGACGTCGGTGTGGTCCGAGATGTCATAACCCCAGTCCCGCATCGGGCTCCTGAAGAAAGGTGAGAGCCAGAGGGCATCCACCCCGAGGACGTCGCTCAGGTAGCCCAACTTCGAGATGACCCCCTCCAGGTCCCCATACCCGTCGCCGTCGGAGTCGGCGAAACTCAGGGGATAGACCTGATAGAACACCGCCTCTCGCCACCAGGAGCGGGTCGGCATCCCGTTCGACCGCATGCGATCAGCCTAGATCCGAGTTGCTCTCCTACCAGGGAAAGCCGCGCGGAGTGCTACGCAGGCGCCCTGGTCAGCTCGAATCCGGGCATGCCCTCCTCAATCCAATCGGCGAGCGCCTCCTCGTTGGCCACATCCTGACTCCGCTGGTGAGCCAACACATAACGATGGTTGAGGAAGTCGCAGTACCCCTGGACACGGTCACCGTCCCTCACTGCGGCGATCCGGCCGACGATCGGCTCGAACGAGGTGGTCAGCCATTTGAAGGTGCCGACACTCTTCCCCGAAGCCGTCATCGACCCATGTTTGGCCAGGAAGTAGTTCAGGTCGGTCAGGATCACACGCGCCTGGTTCTCCGAGGCCTCGATCCCGGTGAGCTGGCGCAGACGTTCGGAATGAAAGGTCCTTCCTGCCACGCTCACCGACAGACGCACCAGGTTCCCATTGTCGGTCGGATCCAGGTAGACGTCGTCCACCGAGAAGCCCAGCTCATTGAGCCGCGCCACCCGCTCCCGGATCCGATATGTCTCGTCGCGTTCGATGATCAACTCTTGATCGAGCTCTGCCCACAACAATTCGTAGCGGGAGGCAACATCGTCTCCGAGATGGAGGTCGGCGCTGTCGATCTCGGCACCGGTCATGGCGGCGAGGTCGGCCATCTCCCCGGCAAGGTTCAGCTTCATGATCTCTATGTCTTCGTTCCTCTGGCCGGTGGACAGGTTCTCGCGCAGTCGTGAAGTCTCCGCATCGATCATGATCGCCTCGATCGTCTCGGCGTCGTATCGGTAGAGCACGTTGGAGAGGGAGCAATCGCCCCAATAGCAGCCGGCCAGATGCAACTCGACCAGCAGGCCGGCGACGGCGTCGAGCAGTTGCTCACGCCTCGGCCCGAAACCGGGACCGGAGACGAGGTGGCGATAGGGAAAGGTGTGGTCCACGTACCGGGTGATGACCGCGGCAGACTGCTCGTCGTGAGGGTCGAACCATTGGCGCTCCACGAGGCCGACCGGCTTGGCCGACTTCCTGGTCCGCTCCTCGAGCGCTCGCAAGACGCTGTACTCCCGCTGGGCCAGGTGACGGGGAAGCTCCTTGATGGCGAACACACCCTGCTCGTAGGCGGTGAACACGATCGAGTGACGGTGGATGCCGGCCGGCATTTCGACTATGCGGTCATGGGCCCAATTCGAGATCGTCTGCTCCCAGGGCAGATCGAGGAAGTCGGGGTTGCCTGGTCGAATCTGCACATGTGGCGTCGCCATCGGGCTCCCATTCTGGCCCGTCGCCGCCGTCCGACCGGCGAGACGGTTGACAGACCCCCGTCCGACTTTGTAAGTTTACTTAACTTTCTTTGGAGGAGGAAGGTTGGCTGGAGACAGCACCCAAGTCGACTGGCGTCACGCCAAGGTGACCAGTCATGACTCCCGTCGCAGCAATCTCCGCACCACCCTCGAACTCGTCTCCAATCATGGCGCCACCAGCCGGGCCGAGATCGCCCGGCAGACCGGTCTCTCCCGGGCTGCAGTCTCCAGCCTGGTCGGTGAGCTACTCGACCAGGATCTGCTTCGTGAGCTCGGTCAGGGGATGTCCGCCGGAGGGAAGCCGCCAACCCTCCTCGCGCTCAACGAGCGAGGCCGGGACATCGTCGCCCTGGACCTGGGTCATCAGCCGTTTCGAGGCGGCCTGGTCGACCTGAGCGGGCGCATCCACGAGCGCCTCGATGCCCCCGACACCGGAGGCGCTCTGGTGGGCGAGGCGGCACAACAGGTGGCCGTCGAGATGATCGAGTCGTTGATTTCCCGTTCGACCGCCCCGGTGCTCGGAATCGGAGTCGGCGCCCCTGGTGTCGTCGACCCCGAAGGCAGGATTCTGGAGGCGGCCAACCTCGACTGGCACGGAGTGGATCTGGGCGCCGAGCTTCGTCAGACGTTCGGGATACCGGCATCGATCGCAAACGATGCGGCAATGGCGGCCCTCGCTGAGTTCCGCCGTCACCCGGTCGATCGCAATCTGATCCTCATCAAGCTCGGACGCGGCGTCGGCGCAGGTGTGGTCCTCGGGGGCGCCCTGCACCGTGGCGAGCACTCGGCGGCCGGTGAGATCGGCCACGTCCGCGTCGAGGAAAACGGCGAGACCTGTCGCTGTGGGAACACGGGATGCCTGGAGACGATCGCCAGCGTGCCGTCGATACTCCGGCGTCTGGGCGCTGACCCCGAGCGCCACCCCTGGGATGCCCTGGCACTGGCCGGCCTCGTCGGCGAGGAGCGGGTCAGGAATGCGCTCACCGATGCCGGCCATCGCATCGGACAGGTGCTGGCCGGGGTTGTCGCCACCCTCGACGTCGGCCACCTGGTTCTCGCCTCCGACCTGCTCAACGCAAGCGATGTTCTCATCGAAGAGATCCGCACCGAGCTGCAGCGCCGGATTCTTCCGACCACCGCGGACCTCGTCGAAATCGGGGCCACCCAGCTCGGGGCCGACCTCGTCCTCTCAGGAGCCGCCTCTGCAGTGCTGGTCGACGGCCTCGGGGTGGTGCTGCGGTGAGGGCCACGATCGGTGTCGACGTCGGCGGATCCTCCATCGAGGCAGTGGCCTACGACGAGACGGGGCGAATAGCCGCGCGATACCAAACCGCTGCCGTCTTGCAGGGAGGGCGTCAGATCGCGTCATCCGCGGTGACAGCAGTTCGAGCCCTGAAAGTGGAGGATTGCGCAGCCGTGGGCGTCGGGGTCCCGGGTCAGGTCGACCCGACGACAGGACAGCTGACAATGGCGGTGAACCTGGGTGTGGGAAGCGAGCCCTACGACCTGGCCGAGGAGATCGAGCTAGCCGTCGGAGCCCCGGTGACCATCGAGAACGATGTTCGGGCCGCGGCACTCGGAGCGTTCGAGAGCCTCCTTCTCGAAGAGCAGGGTCTGGAGAGTCTGACTCTGGTCAGCCTTGGAACCGGAATCTCGGCCGGCGTCGTACTGCATGGTGCACTCCTACGCGGCGATCACGGCATGGCGGGCGAGATAGGGCACGTCGTAGTCGACGAGTCCGGCCCTTTGTGCCGATGTGGCCAACGCGGATGCCTGGAGGCCATGGCAGCCGGGCCCGCCATTGCCCGGGCTTGGCCCAAGGGGACAGATGGCACTGCAGCGACCGCCCTCTTCTCGGCGGCGGTCCAGGGCGATCCCAGCGCCCGAAAAGTCGCAAGTCGCATCACCGGCCATGTGACCACGGCGCTCACCTGGTTGGCGGCAGCCTATGACACGGAAGTCATCGTGCTCGCCGGTGGCGTCCCTCAGTCAGGAGATGACTTCCTCTACATGGTGCGAGATCAAGTGCAACAGCGCGGGGCCACCTCCGAATTGGCGGCCCGCAGGCTTCGACCCGATCAGGTGACACTGGCTAGTGTCGATGACCCTCCGGGTCCTCGAGGGGCGGCGGCGTTGGCCGCCAAACAACTTCTTCCACAAGCGGGAGGCTCCCGCACGTACGAAAGCAAGGAAGGAAACATGAGCAAGCTAAAAGGAGGATCGGTGTGAAGAAATACCGAACCTGGATGTGGCTGGCAGTGGTGTTGGGCATGGTTATCGCAGCCTGCGGTGGCGGCGAAGGCGGTGACGGGGCCACGACTACTGCCGGCGGAGGCACCGAGACCACAGGCGGTGGGGCTGCCGAGGCCACGGGCTATGAGCATCTCGACCAGGCGATGGCCGGTGATTTCGAGGGGACATCCGTCGAGATCGTGGCCCAATGGGTCGAGGGCGAGGCGGAGAACTTCAATGCCGCACTCGACCCGTTCCGTGAGGCCACCGGGATCGACGTCCAATACGAAGGTCTGACCGACTACGAGTTGACCCTCCAGACGAGGGTCGATGGCAACGACGCCCCCGACCTGGCGCAGGTGGCTCAGCCCGGCAGAATGGCGACCTACGCGGCCGAGGGTCAGTTGGTCGAGCTCGGAGAGTGGTTCAACGTCGACAAGCTGAACGAGGAATTCGTTGGTGGATACGTCGACTTGGGCATGACCGACGATGGCCTCTACGGCGTCTTCTACAAGACCGATGTCAAGTCGATCGTGTGGTACCCGGTCGAGGCCATGGAAGCCGCCGGTTATGCGGTGCCGACCACTTGGGACGAGCTGACCGCTCTCAGCGATCAGATCATCGCCGACGGCAATGGAAACCCATGGTGCATCGGCATCGAGTCGGAAGCGGCCGATGGCTGGGTGGCCACCGACTGGCTCGAGGACATCGTCCTCAGGACCGCCGGAATCGACTTCTACAACCAGTGGTGGGCCCACGAAGTCCCGTTCAACTCCCCCGAGGTCCTGGCCGCGGCGGAGGAGATGTCGTCGATCTGGTTCGCACCCGACTACGTCTTCGGCGGAAACGTGGCGATCAACCAGACCAACATCCGGGACGTCGCCAACCCGATGTTCGATCCAGCCGGACCAGGGTGCTGGTTCCAGAAGCAGGCGTCGTGGATTCCCGAGTTCTGGCCCGGGAACCGTGATGTCGCCGACCGTGAGGAATGGGCCAACCCGCCCGGCGAAGCGAGCTCGTTCTTCTACCTGCCTGGCATCGACGAGTCGATCGGCAACCCCGTCCTGGGCGCCGGTGACATGTTCGTCATGTTCGAGGACAGGCCGGAAGTGCGCGCGTTGCTCGAATACCTGACGACTCCCCAGGGGGCCCAAGCTTGGATCGAGCGGGGCGGGTTCCTGAGCCCGAACGCCACGGTTCCGGTCGAGTGGTATACCACCTATCCCAACAACGAGTTGGCGCCGATCCTGGCCAACGCCGATGCGTTTGGCTTCGACGCCAGCGACTTGATGCCCGGGGAGGTCGGTGCCGGTTCGTTCTGGACCGGGATGGTCGACTGGGTAGCCGCCAACGGCGAGGGAACGGAAGAGATATTCCAATCGATCGAGGATGGCTGGCCGACAGGCTGAGCCATGTGTCGGTAAGGTCCCCGGCGGCGACGCCGGGGACCTTGCTATTTCCCGGGCCCGGCCCCGGCGTCTTTGAGGAGTTCGATTGGCCCAGACAGTCGAGACAGTTGAAGCCCAGCTAGAGGAAAATCGTCGGCCCCGGTGGACGGTTGCCCGTGACCTGACCGTGGCCGTGGTTGTCGTGGCATTGATCTGGGTGGCCTTGCGGGTGCTTCGCTCCGAGACGGCTCTCGCCGGTCTCGGCCCACTGGGCTCCAAGCTGGTGCAGGCCGTGATCGGGATCGTCCTGGGCGTCGTCGGAGTCTGGGCCCTGTTCATCGTCGCCAACTCGCTGGTCGAGCTGCTTCCCGCTCGGGCCACCGCGATCGTTCGCCCGTACATATTCGTGCTCCCGGCCGTCGCCGTCGTTTCTGTCTTCCTGGTCGCTCCGGCGGTCGGGACCATCATCCAGAGCTTCACCGAGGTGCCCGAGGGCGAAGGCTTCTTCTACAACTACGTCCAGGCGTTCACCGATCCGGATATCCGGGTGGCCCTGCGCAACAATGCCATCTGGCTCATCCTCGCCCCGGCCGGCGCCCTGGTGATCGGACTCGCCTTCGCCGGATTGGTAGACCGAATCAAGCGCGAGTCGCTGGCCAAGACCTTCATCTTCCTCCCGCTCTGCATATCGGGTGCCGGGGCGGCCGTGATCTGGAGGTTTGTCTACGAGTGGCGACCTCCCGGGCAACCCCAGATCGGAATCCTCAACGCCATCGTGTCCGCATTCGGTGGCGAGCCGATCCCCTGGCTTCAAGAGATCCCGACCAACACCCTGGCGTTGATCGTGGTGATGGTCTGGCTCCAGGCCGGTTTCGCCATGGTGATCCTCTCGGCCGCGATCAAGGGTGTCGCAGTCGAACTCATCGAAGCTGCAAAGATCGATGGCGCCGGTGAGTTTCAGACGTTCGTCAGGATCGTCCTGCCCTCGATTCGAGGCTCGATAATCACGGTCTTCACGACCATCGCCATCGCCGTGCTCAAGGTGTTCGACATCGTCTATGTCACCACCAACGGGAACTTCGACACCGACGTGATCGCCAACCGGATGTTCAACGAGATGTTCCGGTTCCGGAACTTCGGATTCGCAACCGCACTGGCCGTGATCCTGTTCGTGGCCGTGATCCCGATCATGGTGATCAACGTCCGCAACCTCCGCCGGCAAGGGATAGGGGCATGACCGCAGAGACCGCCGAAGCATTCCCGGCTCCCGCCGCCGAAGGCACTGCGACCGCACGCAAGAGCAAGACCCCTCGCCGGGAGTCCAGCGGATGGCTGGCAAAGGTGCTGGTCCTCGTCATCGGGATCGCATGGACCATCCCCACCGCCGGGCTCCTCATCAGCTCACTCCGGCCCGAGGTCGATGTCAGCACGAGCGGTTGGTGGACCGTCTTCGCCCACCCCTTCGACTTCACCCAGTACACGCTGGCCAACTACGACCGGGTACTGACCGCCGAGAACATGTTCGAAGCCTTCATCAACAGCCTCATCGTCACCATTCCGGCCACGGTCATCCCGATCACCCTCGCCGCCTTCGCCGCGTATGCCTTCGCCTGGACCAGATTCCGTGGTCGGAGCTTCCTGTTCGCCCTGGTCGTTGGTCTCCTCGTCATCCCACTGCAAATGTCCCTGGTCCCCTTGTTGAGGCTCTACGGCGATTACGACCTCACCGGCACCTTCGTGGGAATCTGGCTCGCTCACACCGGTTTCGGGTTGCCGCTCGCCATCTACCTCCTCTACAACTACATCTCCCAGCTCCCTAAGGACATCTTTGAGTCGGCTCACATCGACGGGGCGTCGCCATTCACCGCCTTCACCCGGCTCGTCATACCGCTCTCTTATCCGGCACTGGCCTCCTTTGCCATCTTCCAATTCCTCTGGGTGTGGAACGACCTCCTCGTATCGCTGGTCTTCCTCGGCACCAATCCCGATGTCGCAGTCCTCACCGCCCGGGTCTCCCAGCTCGTCGGGAGCAGGGGGGCGGCATGGCATCTGCTCACGGCTGCCGCCTTCGTGTCGATGGTCGTGCCCTTGATCGTGTTCCTCTCCTTGCAGCGGTTCTTCGTCCGGGGGATCCTCGCCGGCTCCGTCAAGGGCTGACCTTGACCGTCGCCGCCGCGCCGCCTGGGACGGCAAAGAGATGAGCATCGCCGACCCGCATCTGATGCTCGCCTTCGAGGGGACCGTCGTCCCCGAATGGCTCGAGAAGCGTCTCCAGGACTCGCCTCCGGCCGGCGTGACCCTGTTCCGGGAGTGGAACATGGAGAGCCCGGCACAGGTGGCCGAGCTCACCTCGACTCTGCAGGAGCTCAACTCCTCCCCGTTGCCCCTCCTCATCGCCGTCGACCAGGAGGGCGGCCAGCTGCTCGGGCTCACCGGGTCGACCCCGTTTGCCGGGAACATGGCACTTGGTGCGACCGGTGACCTCGACCTGGCTCGGGAGGTGGCGGAGGCCATGGGCCGGGAGATGAGAGCGGTGGGCCTCAACGTCAACTATGCCCCTGTGGCCGACGTGGCCAGCCGGGCCGACAACCCTTCGCTCGGGATCAGGAGCTTCGGGGACGAGCCGGCCGAGGTGGCGCATCTCACCGGGGCCATGGTCGAGGGTCTGCGCCACGCCGGGGTCTTTGCCACAGCCAAACACTTCCCGGGCAAAGGCGAGGCGAGAGTCGACCCGCATTACGAGCTCCCTCTGCTCGACCTGGATCGGGAGCGTCTCGACGCCGTGGAGCTGCCCCCATTCCGGTCCGCCTTCGATGCCGGAGCCGAGCTCCTGATGATGGGTCACTATGTGGTGCCGGCGGTGACGGGGAGCAATGACCTGCCCATCTCGGCATCGGAGAAAGGGATTGACGGTTTCGTCCGTGCCGAGATGGGGTTTGGCGGCCTGGTGATCACAGACGCCCTGGACATGGGGGCCCTCGACCAGGGCCCGGCCCAGGTAGTGGAGATCATCACCATGATCCGGGGCGGCACCGATCTCCTCCTCTGCATGCCCGACCCCGATCTGCAGGAGCGGGTCAGGGTGGCAGTGGAGCGGGGTCACTCGCGCGGGCTCATCCCCGGTGACACGCTGGACCTGTCTCGGTCGAGAGTCGAGCGGCTGCGTGGCTCGGTCCCGGTCACCGAGATCCATCCGGAGACAGTGGGCGCCGCCGAGCACCTGGTGTTGGCCGCCAGGCTGGCGGAGCTATCTGTCACGCTGGTCCGCAACGACGACGGGCTGCTCCCGCTCCGACCCGCCCCAGACACCCGGATCCTCGCCCTGGAGCCGGTGCCGACCAACGTCACCCCGGCCGACACCACCGCCCTCTACCCGCCGATGTTGGCAACCGCCCTCCGGAACCGACACCCTGCGGTCACCGAGATCGTCTACCCCCACAATCCCGGGCGCGCCGACATCGCAGCGGCGGTGAGCGCTGCCGCAGGGCACGACCTGGTCGTGGTGGGCACGGTCACCGCAACAACCGGCCAGGCCGATCTGGTGGACGCCCTGCTCGGGACCGGAAAGCCGGTGGTCACCATCGCCCTCCGCACCCCGTACGACCTGGCCGCATACCCCCGATCATCGACCCACATCTGCACCTATAGCGGGCACTTGCCATCTCTCGACGGCCTGGTCCGGGCAATATTCGGGGACGTGCCGCTTCGGGGTCGTCTCCCCGCAGCCATCCCCGGGCTCTACCCGCGCGGTCACGGAGTCGTGACATGACCGGAGACATGGTCAACGCCGGCTTCATCGACCTCCAAGTGAATGGCGGCTGGGGGCACGACTTCACCGCCGACCCCTCGTCGATATGGGAGGTGGGTCGCCACCTCCCGGCAACCGGGGTCACCACCTTCCTTCCCACGATCGTCTCCGCTCCCTACGACGTGGTCGACAAGGCCATCGAAGTGCTGCGGGACGGGCCCCCCGCCGGGTATCTCGGTGCCGACCCAAGCGGGCTCCACATCGAAGGGCCATGGATCTCGCCCGAGTGGAAAGGCGCCCACAACCCGGACCGTCTGGTGAGCCCCGATCCGGAAGTGGCTCAACGATGGGCCGACTCGGGCCTGGTTCGAATGGTCACCATCGCTCCCGAGCTCGATCGGGCGTTGGACGCCGCTGAGATCCTCGCCGATGCGGGAGTCGTGGTCTCGGCCGGTCACAGCGGGGCCGACTTCGAGACCGGGTCCCGGGCACTGCAGGGCTCCTGGGGCGCCGTCACCCATCTCTACAACCAGATGAGCCCGTTTCACCACCGCTCCCCCGGCCTGGTCGGGGCTGCCCTACTTTCCGACCGGGCATGCGGGCTAATCGTCGACGGGATCCACAGCGACCCGGCTGCGGTCCGGCTCGCCTGGGATCGGCTCGGGCCCGACCGTTTCATCCTGATCACCGATGGCATGCAGGCAACCGGGCTGGGCGAGGGCATCTACATCCTCGGCGACCGGGAGGTGGTGGTCGGTTCCGACGGCCCCCGCATCAGCCGGACGATCCTGGCCGGCAGCACGCTCACCATGGACCAGGCCGTGGCCAACCTGGTTGCCTGGACCTCGGCCACGGTCGATCAGGGTCTGGCGGGTGCATCGCTCGTTCCGGCCAGCTTGATCGGCCTCGAGGACAGGGGCGTGCTGGGTCCCGGGATGCGTGACGATCGCGTGCGCCTCGACTCGGGGTTAGGAGTCGTGGAGACCGTCGTCAACGGTGAGGTGGCCTATCGGGCGGGTGAGGACTGATGGGACTGCTCGACGACATCCGGGCGCAGCCCGATGTGATCGCCCGAACCATCGAGGCCAACGCGGGACCGGCCGCCGAGGTCGCCCGGATCGCCGCTTCCTGCACCCATGCCGTCATCGCCGCCAGGGGGACATCGGACAACGCCGGTCGTTACGCCCAGTACGTCTGGGGAACTCGCAACGGGCTCTCGGTCGGTCTCACCACTCCTTCGTTGTTCTCCGTCTACGACCGGCCGCCTCGCCTCGATGGGGCCCTGGTGCTGGGGATCTCACAGAGCGGGGAGTCGCCGGACATCGTCTCGGTATTGGAAGAAGGCCGTGTCCAAGGCCGGCCGACAGTGGCCATCACCAACGAACCGGATTCACCGCTCGCCGAGTCAGCGGACGTGGTGATCGACATCGAAGCAGGTGAGGAGTTGGCCGTGGCTGCCACCAAGACCTACACCGCCCAACTCGCAGTCATCGCCCTGATCTCGGAGTCCATGGCCGGCGGCCGAGGCGGTCTCGACGCACTGGCCTCTTCCGTGACCGAGGCCCTGGGATGCGAGGAACGCGCCGCCGAGTATGCAGGCACCCTGGCGTCTATGGAGCACTGTGCCGTGCTGGGTCGGGGCTTCAACCAGGCCACCGCCTTCGAATGGGCCTTGAAGCTCCAAGAGCTCTGTTACGTGGTGGCCCAGCCGTTCTCGACTGCGGACTTTCTCCACGGCCCAATCGCTGTGGTCGACCCCGACTATCCGGTGCTCGCAGTTGTCGCACGAGGTCCCGCCATCGACGACGTCCTCGACGTCCTCCGCAGCTGCGCTGAGGCGGGGGCATCGCTAGTCGTGATCGGCAACGACCCACGCGCCGAGGAGATGACGTCCCAGGTACTCGGGTTCGGCCCGGAGGTGGAGGAGTGGCTCTCCCCCGTCCCGGCGATCGTCATCGGCCAGCTCTTCGCCTATCACCTGACTCTGGCCAAGGGTCTCGACCCGGAGGCCCCCCGGGGTCTGCGCAAGGTCACCCGGACGACCTGACCGCCTTCTCCGCCAGGACCAGCCCACCGGCCAGCCCGGACAGGTCACCAAGACCGGGTGGGACCACGAACCCGGGGCCGTGCTGGGCAAGACCCGGGTAGCCGGAGAGCTCGTCCAGCAGGCTCTCGCCGACCGAATCCAGCAACCCGGGCATCTGCGCCACTCCACCGCCGACGATGACACGCTCCGGGGCCAGGGTGTAGACCAGGTTTCTCGTCATCTGGGCCAGGTAGAAGGCCTCGAGCTGGACCGCCTCGCGTTGCTCGTCTCCGGTGAGCCGATCGGCGGTGTCGCCGAAACGGGCCTCGATCGAGGGCCCACTGGCCAGACCTTCGAGACAATCGCCATGAAGAAGGCAGATCCCCTCGAACCTGTCGTCGGGATAATGTCTCACGGTCATGTGGCCCATCTCGGGGTGACCGAGGCCATGGACCGGCTCGCCGTGGACGATGGCGCCGCCTCCTATGCCGGTGCCGACCGTGACATAGACAAACGTGTCGAGCCCTAGCCCACCACCCCATCGCCCTTCCCCCAGAGCGGCCCCGTTCACGTCCGTGTCGAACCCGATCGGCACCCTCACGGCTTCCTGGATCGGGCCCACCACATCGGTGCCCGACCATCCTTCTTTGGGGGTCACGGTGATTCGGCCGTATCCAGGATCTTTTCGCCGCAACTCGATCGGCCCGAACGATGCGATCCCAACCGCGTCGGGCAAGCCGGCGGTGAGATGATCGATGACTCGCCCCAGCGTCTCGTCGGGCTCTGTAGTAGGGATGGTGACGACAGACGAGAGATCATCGGGCGACGACCCGAACCCGACCGAGGTCTTGGTCCCCCCCATCTCGACACTCCCGTACCTGGTCACCACCCCGAGGCTAAGCGGCCCACCACCCGTTTTGGCGCGGAGATCTGACCCTATAGGGTCAGATCTCCGCGCCAGAATGGTTCAGGGGGACCCCACTCCGGCCGATGACCTTGACATCGCAAACGCCAGGTTGTTTACTGAGAAACCGCACATGAAGCAGTTGTTCACCGCCGCCGACGTACTCCTCCTTATCGTGTAGCGCGCGCAAACAAACTTGCGTGCGCTCAACCCTCCGCCCGGAGGGTTTTTTCTTCCCCGAAACGACATGACAGAACCAGCCAAATTCACCGGAGCACATTCACTCTTTCGGAGCCTCGAGCACGAAGGAGTCGAAATCATTTTCGGCGTGCCCGGAGGTGCCATCCTCCCCGCCTACGACCCCCTCCTTGACAGTCCGATAAGACATGTCCTGGCCCGGCATGAGCAGGGCGCCGGGCACATGGCCGAGGGTTATGCCCAGGCCTCGGGACGAGTGGGCGTGGTGATGGCTACCTCCGGGCCCGGAGCGACCAATCTGATAACACCGCTGCAGAACGCGCTCATGGACTCGACCCCGATCGTCGCGATCACCGGGCAGGTGCCCACCTCGGCGATCGGGAGTGACGCCTTCCAGGAGGCCTATACCACCGGCTTGGCCATGCATTGCACCAAACACTCCTACATGGCCACCAACGCCGACGACATCCCCAACCTCATCCACGAGGCCTTCCATCTCGCCTCCACCGGTCGGCCGGGCCCGGTGCTGGTCGACATTCCCAAGGACGTGCTCAATCAGGTGACCACCTGGCGGGATCCGCATCTGAACAACCTGCCCGGCTACAAGCCGACCGTGTCGGGGCACCCGATGCAGATCCGGGCCGCCGTCGATCTCATCGAGAAGGCGGAGCGGCCAGTGCTCTATGTAGGTGGTGGGGTGATCAAAGCCGGCGCGACAGCCGAGCTCCTCGCGTTCGCCGAGACGGCGAACGCGCCGGTGGTGACGACCCTCATGGCCCGGGGCGCCTTCCCCGACACACATCGCCTGGCCCTGGGCATGCCCGGCATGCACGGGGTCTATACCGCCACCACCGCCATCCAGAAGTCGGACCTGCTGGTCAGCCTCGGGGCCCGGTTCGACGATCGGGTCACCGGTGACCCGGATGCGTTCGCTCCGGGCGCCAGGATCATCCATGTCGACGTCGATCCAGCCGAGATCGGAAAGGTGCGGGTGGCCGACGTCCCCATCGTCGGTGACGCACGGGCTGTCCTCGACGACCTCCTCTCCGCTATCCGCGTCCGACGTGAGACGTCCCCCACCCCGGCCCGCGAGGAGTGGTTCGAGCAGATCGACTCGTGGAAGAAGGATTTCCCGCTCTCCTACGAGCAGGAACCGGACGGCCCGATCAAGGTGCAGCACTTCATCGAGCGCCTCCATGCCATCACCGGTGGCGATGCAGTTATCGCAGCCGGTGTGGGCCAGCACCAGATGTGGGCCTCTCAGTTCTGGGGATTCAGCAACCCGAGGACCTGGGTCAATTCGGGCGGGCTGGGGACAATGGGCTTCGCCGTCCCCGCCGCGGTCGGCGCCAAGGCGGCGCGCCCCGATGACCTCGTCATCGCCCTCGACGGCGATGGCTGTTTCCAGATGACGTGCCAGGAGTTGATCACCGCCACCACCGAGGAAATCCCGGTGAAGATCATCGTGTTCAACAACGGTGGCTACGGGATGGTCAAGCAGTGGCAGAACCTGTTCTACGGGGGCCGGCTCTCTCAAGTCGACCTCGGCTTCTCCTACCCCGATTACCCGAAGCTGGCCGAAGCGATGGGCTGTGTCGGGCTCAGGGTCGATCACCCGTCCGAGATCGACCCTGCCATCGAAAAGGCCCTGACCGTCAACGACCGCCCCGTGGTGC
>Ga0299907_10000359_pt1 | contig 21393 bp, 22 predicted proteins | sample RVTome_16_FD_198680 | JGI IMG/M metagenome (GOLD analysis project Ga0299907, IMG submission 198680) | Soil microbial communities from uranium-contaminated site in the Upper Colorado River Basin, Wyoming, United States - RVT152D67 (version 2) ...
GCCGGATCGTTCACGTCGGCGATGGCGAGGGCGTCCACGCCCCGTTCGATCGCCGCGCCGGCGAGGCCATGGTCCGCGAAGACGAGGTCCGGCATCTCGGCGTCGAGGATGCGGTTCATCGCGTCGGGCGAGTGCGTGTGGCGCGCGCTCGCCTGATCGGTGAGCACCGCGAGCCCGTCGAGGTAGCGGATCTGCCACGGATGGTCGCGGTCGGGGTCGTGCCATCGACGGCCGTCGGCGGGACGGAGCACGTCCACACCGCGGGAGCGCATCTCGCGGCCGATCGCCATGTAGAGGTGTGCGAGGCCGACCGGATGCCCCGTCGCCAGCACCATCCGCTCGCCCCGTTCGGCGGCGCGTGCGAGACGGTCACCGACCGCCTCGCACGCGCCGAGAACGCGTACCGGATCAACGGGAACGGGACCGCTGCGAACGCCTCCTTCCGGTTCGAACCCCGCCGCGGTCGCCACGAGCTCGAGCACCTCGGACTCCGAGAACGTTCCCAGGCCCGACATGCCGAACTGCTTGTCGGGGTCGCCCGCGATCAAAAGATGGATGTTGCCGAGCACGTTGTCGAGCGGATGACTGATCTCCCCGCCCGCGATGCGGCCGTCGAGCAACCCCTCGACGAGCTCGTCATGGTCGACGTCGCGCGTCGTCCAACGGTCGTCGGTTCGCGGCAGGCGCGCGGCGTGTCGTTCGATGACGTCCATCTCACATCCATGGTACGGAAGTGAACGTACGCTTTCGGTGCGATGGAGCTTCGCGACGCCGTAGTCGTCATCACCGGAGCGTCGTCGGGGTTCGGCGAGCTCGCGGCGGTGCGATTCGCTCGCGCCGGCGCTCGGCTCACGGTCGCTGCGCGGCGCGAGGACCGTCTTCACGAGCTCGCGGAGCGGCTCGAGCGAGCGGGGAGCACCGTTCTCGCGGTTCGGTGCGACGTCACCGAGCGATCCGATATCGATTCGTTGCGTGATCGCGTCCTGGACGCCTTCGGCCGGTGCGACGTGCTCGTGAACAACGCCGGGATCGCCGGGGCGGGGCGGTTCGAGCACCAGGATCCGGGGTTCCTCGAACGGCTCATCCGGACGAACCTCCTCGGCGTCGTGCTGACGACGAAGGCGTTCCTGCCGACGATGCTGGAGGCAGGACGAGGGCACGTCGTGAACGTCGCCTCGATCGCGGGCCGGCTCGCAACGCCGGGCCTGGCCGTGTACGGCGCGACGAAGCACGCGGTCGTCGCCTTCAGCGAGGCGCTCAATTATGAGCTCGCGTCGAGCGGGATCCTGGTCACGACGGTGAACCCCTGGCTTTCGAAGACCGAGGGATTCCCGCAACGTCAGACGCCGCGATGGTTGCTCGTCGATGCCGACCGTGTGGCACGCGTGATCGTCGACGTCGTCCGGAAGGACATCGCGCCGGAGATCTCCGTTCCCAGGTGGCCGTCGGCGCTGCAGGCGTTCCGCGTGCTGACGCCGCCGCTGTATCGCTGGGGCGTCGGCGTGGCTGTTCGGCGGTTCCGTCGATGATGCGGGTTACGGCGCGAGCCCGAACGCGGGGAACGCCCGGCGCCGAACGCGCTCGATCGTACGCTCCGTCTCCGGATCCAGGCGATCGCCTTCGATCGGTGGGTCGGTGAACGTCACCGGGATCTCGCGGCCCACCTCACGCTCCACCGTCTCGATCCAGGACTCCGGCAGAGCGTCCTCGAGCGCGGCTCCACACATCTCGGCGAAGTAGATCGTCCAGGCGCGAGGAACGACGTCGGCCCACAGGTAGCCGCCGCCGCCGGTCGCGAGCCACCGTCCTCCCGTCACCTCGTGCGCGAGGGCGTGCAGCTCGGCGGCGGCTTCGCGGTACGCACGCGTCGTCAACCGCAGGTGCGCGAGCGGGTCGCCGGCGTGCGTATCGCACCCGAGCTGGGTCACGAGCATCGTCGGCTCGAACGCGCGCACGACGGGGAGCACGATCGTCCGGAACGCAGTGAGCCACGCCTCGTTCGTTGCGCCGGGTGGAAGCGGGACGTTCACCTTCGTCCCGACCGCATCGCCGGCTCCTCGCTCTTCCTCGAAGCCGGTGCCCGGGAACAGGTACGCGCCGGACTCGTGCAGCGAGACGGTGAGGACGCGAGGGTCGTCGTAGAAGATCGCCTGCGGGCCGTCGCCGTGATGCACGTCGACGTCGACGTAGGCAACACGTTCGACGCCTTCGCGCAGGAGCCACGCGATGGCAACGGCGGGATCGTCGTACACGCAGAATCCCGAGGCTCGCGAGGGCATCGCGTGGTGCAGACCGCCAGCCGCGTTGAACGCGTGAGCCACGGTGCCGTCGAAGATCGCGCTCGCCGCGACGATGGACGCACCTGCGACGAGCGCCCCGGCCTCGTGCATCTGCGGGAAGATCGGGTTGTCGCCCGGCCCGTAGCCGAACCGACGCCAGTCGCCGTCCTCGCCGTGCCCCGCTCGGCGCGTCGCGTCGACGAACTCGGCGGTGTGGACGAGTTCGAGCTCGGCATCATCCGCCGAGCGACACTCGAGGCTCACGACGTCGGGGCGAGCGAGCAGGCCGCACGCCTCGATGAGCTGCCATGTGTAGAGCACTCGCTGTGGTCGGAGGGGATGAGCCGGACCGTGGTCGTAGATCCGGGCCTCGGGGCAGACGACGAGGCCCGCTCGGCCGCTCACCCCGACGTGGCGACGGCGGCGATGGCGTCGGCCGTGCGCTCGACGACGTGGCCGGTCTCCTCGTCGGTGATCGTGAAGGGAGGTCCGAGCATCAGCAGGTCGCCGTCACCGTCGACGTGTCCGACGCTCGAGTAGAGCAGCAGCCCGCGTTCCCTCGCCGCGGCGAGCACGCGTTCGGTCGTCTGGCGTGAGCGCGGGAACGGCGCCCTGAACGAGCGGTCTGCGACGAGCTCGATCCCGATCATCAAGCCGACTCCTCGGACGTCTCCCACGATGGCCTCGTCTCCAAGCCCCGCGGTCAGCTCCTTGAGCAGCCGTTCGCCCTGGCGCGCGCTCGCCTCGATCAGGCCGTCGCTCCGGAGTCGGCGGAGCGCCGCGTGCGCCACGGCGGCGCCGGTTCCGTTGTGGGACCACGTGAACCCGTGGATGAAGCCGTTCCGGCGAACGATGTCGAACACCTCGCCGGTGCACGCGGCGAAGCCGAACGGCCAGTACCCGCTCGTCGAGCCCTTGCCGGCGACGACGACGTCCGGCCGAACGTCCCAGTGGTCGACCCCGAACCATCGGCCGGTCCGACCGAAGCCGGTCATCACCTCATCGGCGATGACGAGTACGCCGTGCCGGCGGCACACCTCCACGATGGCGGGCCAATAGTCGTCCGTCGGAACGGCGGCGGCGAGCGTCGCGCCCGCCACGGGTTCGGCGATGAACGCGGCGACGTTGGACGGCCCGATCTCCGTGATCGTCCGATCGAGCTGCTCGGCGTGCCACGAGCCACACCCGGCCGGGTGGTTGGGATTCGCGCAGCGGTACTCGTACGCGGGATCGACGTGCCGGAACCGCCCCAGCCACGGCGCGTACGGCGCGCGGAGGATCTCCTTGCCGCCGACGTCGAGCGTTCCGATCGTGTTGCCGTGGTACGACGAACGCCGACCGATCACCGCTGTTCGGTCGTCCTCACCGCGTGCCAAGTGGTACGAACGTGCGAGCTTGAGCGCCGTCTCGACCCCCTCGCTTCCGCCGCTGACCGGGTAGATGCGCGCGTCGTCGAGCGGCAACACCGACGCGACGTCGTCGGTGTAGTCCTCGAGGGCGTCGGTCGTGAACGCCGTTCCGTGGACGTACGGCGTCCGCGATGCCTGCTCGGCCATCGCGTCGACGAGCGAAGCGTCGCCATGACCGACGCTCACGACGATGGCACCGCCCGCCGCATCGAGGTAGCGGCGTCCGTCGGCATCCTCGATCCACACGCCCTCGGCTCGCACCGCACGCGGCAGATCGCGCGTCAGCACGCGCGGGAACACGTGGCTCACGACGTGTACACGCCTTCGGGATCGAGCTGCGTGCGGATGAGACGCAGCTCCTCGCCCGTCGGCCGAGGCGTCTCTCCGATCGACTCCGAGACGCGGGGCTTCCAGCCCGTGTTCTCCTCCACCTCGGCCAGAGTGACGCCCGGATGAACGGTGAGCAGCGTCATCTCACCGGTCTGCTCGTCGAACCCGTAGGTGCCGAGGTCGGTCACGACCGTCGTCGGACCGCTGCCGAACCAGCCTCTCGCGCGATCGTGCGCCGGGTCGCCGGAATGACCGGGTGAGGTGCGAAAGTCGAGTCGTTCGACGAACGAGCGGCGCGCCTGCCGCATGATGACCAGGATCTTCCTGGCGTGGATCGCGATCTCGCAGGCGCCGCCCGAACCGGGGAGACGGACCTTCGGCTTGCCGTACTCGCCGATCACGGTGGTGTTGAGGTTCCCGAACCGATCGATCTGAGCGCCGCCCAGGAACGCCGCGTCGATCAGCCCGGCCTGCAGGTAGAACGCGAAGAGCTCGAACATCGAGGTCACCGCGGTGGAGCCCGACACCAGCGTCGGATCGCCGATCGACAGCGGCAACCGGGCCGGCCTGGCGCCGAACACGCCCGCCTCGTAGACGAGCTGAAGCTCGGGGGCGACGGTTCGCTGCGCGAGGTTGCACACGATGTTCGGCAGGCCCACGCCGACGAAGCAGTTCCGTTCGCCGACCAGTGCGCGAGCGCTGGCGACGATCATCATCTCGTTCTTGGTGTGGCCGTTCGAGGCCGAAGCGGTGCTCACGAGTAGTCTCCGTAGTCCACCTCACCGGACATCGCGGTTCCCGGCTTGAGGGAATCCCGTCGGTCGCCCAGCTTCTCGACATACTCCGCGTGCGCCTCGAGGCCGTACACCCACTCCTTCAGCCAGCCGTCGAGCGACTCAGGATCCTTGGAGATCCTCTCCCACTCCAGGTAGAAGGCGTTGTCGCGGTCGTAGTAGCCCTGTGCGTAGCTCGGGTGGCAGGCGAACGGCTGCTCGACGACGGCGTCGACCACGATGCCGGGAATGATCGTTCGATTCGGATCTCGCCGGACGACGGCGTCGTCGACGACCTCCTCGCACACGATGATCACGCGCTCGGCGGCGAACGCGGATTCCTTCTGACAGCCGAGAAGTCCCCAGATCTGGGTGTCGCCGGTCGCCGTGGCGCGCTGCGCGTGCACGATCGTCACGTCGGGCTTCAACGGCGGAACGACGTATACCTCGGTTCCGTCGTCGAAGGGCGATCGCATCGGCTTGATGTTGGGATTCACACGCGGGATGTCGCTCTCGTAGTACGAGCGGATCGGGAAGAACGGAAGGTCCGACGCGCCGGCGACGTACCGGCACACCATGCCGAAGTGCGAGTACTCCTCGATCTCGAGCGGCTCCGGGTCGGCGTGCTCGATCCGGCGGCGGACGGCGTGGAGCGAGCCGACGCCCGGGTTCCCCAGCCACGAGAAGATGAGCTTGCGCGCGACGCCCGCGCCGATCATCTGGTCGTAGATCACGTCGGGGGTCATCCTCGCCAGCGTCAGGTCGCGTTTCCGCTGGCGGATGATCTCGTGCCCCGCAGCGAAACAGATGAGGTGGGTGAATCCCTCGATCGCGACCGTGTCGCCGTCGCGGACGATATCCGCGACGGCGTCACGCATCGTCGCGACCTTGCTCATGCGTACGTCCCGGCCGTCCGTCCCGTCTAGGCTTTCGCCACCTCCGCGACGGCTTCCTCGAACACCTCGAGCGCCGTCTCGGCCTGATCGCGCCGGAGCACGAGCGGAGGCGACAGACGGACGACGTCCTCGCCGGCGCCGAGCACGAGCAGCCCGCGCCGGAACGCGGCGTCCTCGACCGCGACCATGTGCTCGTGGTCGGGGAACTGCACGCCGATCATCAGGCCGAGGCCGCGAACGTCACGCATCTCGGGACGGCGGCTCGCCATCGCGCGGAGCCCGTCGATGAGCACACCGCCCACCTGGCGGGAGTTCTCGATCAAACCGTCCTCGAGGAGCTCGAGGGTGGCGAGCGCGGCGGCGCACGAAACCGGATTCCCACCGTACGTGGAGCCGTGGGCGCCCGCGTCCCACTTCATGAGGCCTTCGCGCGCGATCATCGCCCCGAGCGGCATCCCGCTGGCGATCCCCTTCCCAGCGGCAACGATGTCGGGCTCGGTGCCGAAGTGCTCGATGGCCCACATCCTGCCGGTCCGGCCCATCCCGCTCTGTACCTCGTCGGCCACGAGCAGGATGCCGAAGCGGTCGCACAGCTCGCGCAGGTAGGGGAACCACCCGTCGGGCGGGAACACGTATCCACCCTCGCCGAGGACCGGCTCCACCACGATGGCCGCGACCTCCTCCGGCGCCACCAAGTGCTTGAAGACGACCGTCTCCAGGTGCTCGAAGTCGCCGAAGTGCGTGTGAACGACGCCGGGGAGCAGCGGCGCGAACCCAGTCCGGTACTTCGCCTTGCTCGTCGTGAGTGATAGCGACCCGTAGGAACGTCCGTGGAACGCGTTCAGCATCCCGACGACGTACTGCCTGCCCGTCGCGAACCGCGCGAGCTTGATCGACGCCTCGACGGCCTCTGTCCCCGAGTTCGTCAGGAACGTCTTCGCCGCATCCGAGAACGGCGCGATGCGCGCGAGCTGCTCGCACAGCTCCGAATAGATCGGCAGGTAGAAATCGCTCGCCGAGTAGTGGATCAGCTCGGCGGCCTGACGGGTGATCGCCTCGACGACTCGCGGGTGCGAATGACCGGTCGAAGTGACCGCGATCCCGGCGTTCACGTCGAGGAACAGGTTGCCGTCGACGTCCTCGACCACGCAGCCGGCGCCCTGCTTGGGAACGAAGTCGTACACGCGTGGCAGCGAGGGGCTGGTGACCTTGCGGTCGCGTTCGATCATCTCCCGCGCCTGAGGCCCCGGAACGTCGGTGACGAGCCGGGGGGCCAGCGCGTTCGCCAGATCGGCAAGCTCCGTGACGCTGCTCACTCTTCGATCACCGTCCGAGACTGCTCGCGCAGGTACTGCTGGACGTAGTACGGACCGCCGCCGGCCTTACCGCTCGTCCCGGACCCCTTCCAGCCGCCGAACGGCTGGACCCCCGGCCACGCGCCGGTGGTTGCGCCTGCCCGCCGGTTGACGTAGACGACGCCCGCCTCGATCGAGCTCAGCCACTTGTCGATCTCGGCACGATCCTCACTGTAGAACCCTGCCGTCAGGCCGTACTCGGTGTCGTTGGCGAGCTTGATCGCCTCGTCCAGATCGTCGAATGCCGCCACCGTGACGAACGGCACGAACAGCTCCTCTTTCCAGATCCACGAGTCGAGCGGGACCTCTGCGATCGTCGGCTGAACGAAGGTGCCCTTGGCGTACTCGCCATCGCTCAGCCGCTCGCCGCCCGTGACGATCGTGCCGTTCTTCTTGGCCTCCTCGGCCGCTCGCTCGAACGTCTCGACGGCGTTGTCGTCGATCACCGGTCCGAGCCAGTTCTCCTTCTCGAGCGGGTCGCCGATCTTGATCTTCTCCGACTTCTCCTTGAGCATCCGGACGAACTCGTCGTGCACGCTCCGGTGCACGTACACGCGCGAGTTCGCCGAGCACTTCTGTCCGCCGAACCCGAACGCCGAACGCATCACGCCGTCGGTTGCCTTGTCGAGATCGGCCTTCTCAGTGACGATCGTGGGGTTCTTCCCGCCCATCTCGCAGATGACCGGCTTGGGGTAGTCCTTCGCGAAGTTCTTGTAGATCCCCATGCCGACCTCGTACGAGCCGGTGAACGTGATGCCGTCGACATCGGGATGGTTCACGATCTCGTCGCCGACGACGCTGCCCGGGCCGCTCAGGTAGTGGAAGACGCCCTTCGGAACGCCGGCCGCCATGTAGATCTCGTACAGCTTCAGCCCGGTGAACACGCCCATGTGCGCCGGCTTGAACACCACGGTGTTGCCGGCGACGAGCGCGCCCGATGATGGGCCCGCAGCGAGTGCCATCGGGAAGTTGAAGGGGCTGATGACCGCCCACACGCCGTACGGCCGTAGCACGTCGTAGTACTCGCCGGGCGAGCCGAGCGACTGCATCGGTTTGCGGAATCCGTCGTTGTCTTCGATCTCGTTGGCGTTCCACCGCAGGAGGTCGGCGGACTCCTCGACGTCGCCGAGCGCCTCGAGCCGGTTCTTGCCGACCTCCATGGCCATGAGAGCGGAAAGCTCGTTCCGCTGCTCCGTCATGAGATCGGCGGCCTTGCGGATGATCGCCACGCGGTCCTGCCAGGGGCGATTGGCCCACTCGTGAAACGCCGCCTTGGCGGACGCGACGGCGTCACGAACGTCCTCCCTGGTCCCCTGGGCGAAGTGCCCGATCAGCGTGCCGTCGATCGGCGAGCGGGCCTCCTTGTAGCCGGAGCCCTCGCGCGCCTCCCCGTTCACGTACAGAGGGCGCTTCTGGCCGAGCCACGAGCGCGCGATCTCGATGCCCTTTTCGTACTGCCGGTGCATCTCCTCGTTGTCCGCAGACATCGTGGCGTAGGTGATCCGGAAACCCTGCTCTGCCATCGGATTGCCCTCCCGGAGTGCGAGTGCTGAACTTCCATCGTAGCCGTCCCGCGCGAACGGCCCCAAATCCCCCACACGCTCCCTACTAGCCCACGGATACCCTGGAATCGCACGGTAGCCCGGCGTACCATCGGCCTCCCTTTGTGAGGCTCGTGACCTTCGACCGGAGGGGGCACCGGCGACTGGGAGCGCTTCTCCAGGGGAAGGTCGTCGACCTGCCCGATCTGGTCGGACACCCCGCCTTCCCCGACACGATGGAGCGTCTGGTCAGGCGAAACGGGGGGACGGTGCTCGATGCCGCCCGGGCCGCCCTCGAGCGCGACGAGGCAGACGTGTTGGCCTGCGTCGTCGACGAAGCGCGGCTGCTCGCATCCGTCGTTCCGTCGACGCTCCGCTCATCGGACGCCGCCGAGAGCGACCGCCCCGTGTTCGGCCCCGACGAGCAGATCCCGTGGCCCGAAGGCGCCGGCTGGCTCGAGTTTCGCCCGAAGATCGCCGCCGTCCTTCGCCGACCGGTGGACGACGTGCTGCGGCCCGAGAACGTGCCGGACGCGATATTCGGCTACACGCTCGTGGCGGACTGGTTCGCGCTCAGCGCGTCCGGAGACCCGATCGCCACGCCCGCGGGCGTTCCCGTCTCGATCGGCCCGTGCGTGGTGACGGCGGACGAGATCGACCCGCAGACCACGTACGTCACCATTCGGGTGGACGGCACCGAGTGGGTCAAGGGAAACCTCAACGGTACGGCGCGCTCGTTGCTGCGGGAGGTCGCCGCCGCGTCACGCCACGAACGATTGCGCCCGGGGGACGCGTTCGCGTCGGCGCCGTTGGAGATCCCCGGGTTCGAACACCGGATCTGGCAGGGCGCCGAGGTCGAGGTCGAGGGCGAAGGGATCGGCGTGCTGCGGAACCGCCTGGGCCGCCGCTAACGGAGGGGGGGAGCTACTTCCGGCGCGCTGCCTTGCGCGCCTTGCCCCGCTCCTCGGCGGCGCGCTTGCGTGCTTCCTTCTTTCGGCGTACGCGGTCGTGCGCCCAGCGCACCTTCGCTCGGTCGCCGCGGCCCATCAGCCCTCGTCCTCCTCTCCGCCCTTGGCGAGCTCCGCGCTCCGGTGTCGGGCGGCGTCGATCGCGTTGAGGAACGCCGCGCGGACGCCGGCCTCCTCGAGATGCCGGATCGCGGCGATCGTCGTTCCGCCGGGCGACGTCACCATCTCGCGAAGCTCGACCGGGTGCTTCCCGGTGTCGCGAAGCATCTTGGCCGAGCCCAGCATGGTCTGGATGATGAGCTCGGTCGCCACGTCGCGCGAGAGTCCGAGGAGGATGCAGGCCTCGATCATCGCCTCGGCGAGCAGGAAGAAGTACGCCGGACCGCTGCCGCTCGTCGCGGTGATCGCGTCGAGGTGCGTCTCCTTCAGGCGCAGCACCCTGCCCACGTAGCCGAGGAGCTCCTCGGCCACCGCGAGGTGCTTGTCCTCCGCGTGCCGGCCGGCGGCGCAGACGGACATCGCCTCGTCGACGAGTACGGCGACGTTCGACATCACTCGAACGACGGGAACCATCTCGGTGAGACGCCTCTCGACGAAGGACGTCCGGATGCCCGCTGCGAAGCTCACCACCAGGTGGTCGGACGTCACCGAGTCCGCGATCTGTTCGAGGAGCGCCTCCATGTCCTGCGGCTTGACCATCAGGACGAGCGCCTTCGCGCGTCCGACGGCGTCCGGGTTGGACAGCGTCGCGGAAACCCCGTGCCGTTCGGCGAGCTCGCGAACTCGCTCCTCACGCCGAGCCGTGACAACGATCTCGTCCGCCGTGCGCCCGCCCGAGCGGATCAGCCCCGAAATGAGCGCCTCGCCCATACGGCCGCCACCGAGGAACGCCACCGTCCTGTCGTCCAACTGCCCGTCTCCTGAGGGATTGGTCCCGTCCCTGGCGGGACGGGGCGACCATGTTCGCAGCCGGATGCGTCGCCGTCGAGCCTGCCCGCTATCCGGTAGCGATGCCGCTCCGAAGGACCTCGATGAACTCGCGGATCCGAACGTTGCGGCGTTCGGGGAGGAATGGCTTCCGGTGGACCAGGCCGGGGTCGAGCTCCTCGCTCCCAAGCGCGTCCTGGAACCGTTCGGCGACCCAGTCGAGGACCGTGGCGATCATGTCGGGGTCGACGTCGTCCCGCACCTCTCCGCGCCGGATCCCGAACTCGACGAAGTCGAGCGTTCCGTACGGGTCCTCGCTTCGCATCAGTCGGTCGATCGGCCGGCGGAGGCCAAGACCGGTGTCATGGCGGCCGATCATCGCCACCCTGTTCGGTACCCATGCATCGCTCAGCGACTGCTCCGTGAGGTCGATCCAGTAATCGAAAACGGCCCAGAATCCGCGATCGATCACGTCCTGCGGTGCATCCAGCCATGCGGGCAGCTCGCTCACCGCGCGTTCGAACGCCGCGAGGAACAGCCCCTCCTTGGTTCCGAAGTGAAGGAAGACAGTGCCCTTGGCCACGCCCACCTCGGCCGCGATGTCCTCGACTCGCGCGCCTCGGTAGCCGTGCTCGGCGAAGTGCCGCATGGCGACCTCGACGATCAGCTCGCGTTTGGTCTGCGCGTCCGAAGAGCCCTGCCGGGTGGCCATGGCGGCGCAACCGTAGCGGCGGTGCCGCACCCTGGACAAGGAGTGGATCACACGGGCGGGGTCGGCCCGAACGAAAGAACCCGAGGGACCTCGGGCTCGCCGGAGACCGAAGCCTCCAGCCACCCTCAGCCCCTCGGGCTCGAGTGCCCCGAGCAACCTCTCACGGCCGTCTCGGTTTCCTGGCCGTAGACCCTTTCGTTGGGCTTTGGGGACTCCCGAGCCTCTCCGCCAGCACAGCCAGTTAGCTGTCCCGACCGTACGTGACAGATGCGCCCAGTTATCCTTACGGCTTTCCCAGGGGTCCCGACTTCGGTTCCCTGACTCGGCCGCTCCGGCTGCTCGGAGCGAGGCGAAATCTATCGGCGGCCCCAGACAGGGTCAACCTGGAGAACGTGCTGGTCACACCGCATATGCGCAGGTAGATCGATTGAGACAAAGAGTGACAAGATGTTGAACGGCACGCGACGAGCAGCTTGAACGTGTTGCGGCGCAAGTGTTTTGGAGACATCCCTACGAGAGCACGTAACGCGCTCGAAAGGACGCGTGGCTCAGGACGCGTTACGCCGCGGCCTCGACGTCGATCAGCTCGCGATACACACCGAGCAGCTCAAGGGCAGTGGCGTCCCACGAGAACTGCATCGACCGCTCGACGGCGGCTCGTCCCATGCGCTCGGCCTCCGTTGGGTCGCGGAGGAGCTCGATGATCCTGTCGGCGTGATCGACGGGATCGTGGCCGTCGACCAGGAATCCGGTCGTGCCGTCCTCGATGACATAGCGGAGCCCCCCGACGGCCGCGGCGACGACAGGGATCCCGCTCGCTTGCGCCTCGAGCGCGACGAGTCCGAACGACTCGGATCGCGACGGCACGAGCACCATCTCGGCCGCCGAATAGAAGTCCGCGAGACGCGTCTGCGACTGCGGAGGGAAGAACACCACGCGATCGCCGATCCCAAGCGTTGTTGCCAGGTCGAGCAGGCGGGCGACGTCGACGCCGTGCCCCGACCCGCTCGGACCGCCGACAACGCCGAGCACGACGTCTCGGGTGGCGGCGGGATCTCGGGCTACGGCTTCGGCTACCGCTCGAACGGCGAGGTCGGGACCCTTGTGCGCCTGGAGCCGTCCGACGAACAGCGCGAGCCGAACGCCGGTCAGGTGCAGACGCTCCCTCGCCGCGTCGCGCGGCCGGGGATGGAACAGCGCGTGATCCACGCCCGGCGGCACCACGCGGATCATGTCCGGATCGGCCCCGTACAGGCCGACGAGCTGTGACGTCTCGCTGGGTGTTGCCGCCACGAGACGGTCCGCCTCGGCGATGACCCGTTCTTCGCCGGCGAGCCGCGCGAAGGGCTCGGGCGCGTCGCCGGGCGCGAGCGAGGCGTTCTTCACCTTGCCGAGCGTGTGGAACGACGCGACGAGCGGCACGTCCCAGATGTCCTTGGTGCTCCGGCCGACCCAGCCGGAAACCCAGTAGTGCGTGTGGACGAGGTCGTAGCGCCTGCGTTCGAGCCGTTCGCGGCCGAGCATCCCGCCCAGGAACTCGCCCGCGTACCGCTGGAGCTCGTCCTTGGGGACCGGCGCGCAGGGTCCGGCCTTGACGGTGATGAGCCTGGACCGGCCCGCGAGCGGCTGCACCTCGGGAAGGTCATGCCCGCGGCATCTCGTGAAGACGTCGATGTCGACACCCATCGCCGCCACCCGCTCGGCCGCGGCTCTGATGAACACGTTCATGCCGCCCGAGTCGCCCGTTCCGGGCTGGTCGAGCGGGGAGGTGTGAACGCTGACGACTGCGACGCGCGGGCGTGCGCCAGCGGTCATCCGTGCGTGGGCCATGCAGGAATGGTACTCGGGAGAACCGACGTCGTTGCAGTTGCACTGCCCGGTTCAAGCGCGAAGGCGCGACAGTCGGTAGTCCGCGACCATCTCCCCGACAGGCCGCCCGCCCCCGAGAACTGGGCGGCGCGCGATCGGCTGGAGCATCTCACGCTCGTCGGGCGTCAACGCCTCGAGCAGGGTGAGAGCTCGCACGAGCGCCGGTCCCGCCGCACGCTCTCCACCGTCCGCGATCTTCACCGCGACGCCGATCCCCTGCTCGAGCACTCCCGCGCAGTGCAGAGCCTCCGCGCCGTACTTGCAAACGATTCCCCGAGCGGCCTCCATCACCACCGTGTCAGCCCCGTTCGTCCCGGCGATCAGGAACGGATGAGCGCGCATCGCGGCGACGACGCGTTCCGCGTTCGAGCCGATTGGACCGAGCCGCTCGGGTCGCGCGAGCCGAGCAAAGACCGTCGCCATCGCCCGCAGCGGGAGACCAAAGACCGGTACGCCGCATCCATCGACGCCTGTCATCGGGTCCTGGACGTCCGTCGCCCGAGTAACGGCCTTCTCGATCTCCCGCTGTAACGGATGACCTCGCTCGACGTACGTCTCCAGCGGCCACGCCGCGGCCGCGCATGCGCCGAGCATGGCGGCGTGCTTGCCGGAGCAATTGAAGAAGATGCGTCGGCGCCTCGCACCGGTCCGGGCGATGTCGTCGGGGTGCGCCGGAAACGCGGGAGGACATCGAAGCGCCGACTGCGTCACTCCGCCCGCCCGGAGCAACCGCCGGACCGCACTGAGATGGCGCGGTTCGGCATGGTGCGACGCCGCGCTGATGGCAATGAGCTCGTCGGGGAGGTCGACGCCGATGCGACCGAGCGAAACCGACGCCTGGATCGGTTTCATCGACGACCGGGCGAAGACGAGCCGGTCGGGATCGCCTATCGCCGCGATCAACCGGCCATCCGAATCGCACACCGCGACGTGGCCGACGTGCACACTCTCTTCGAGGCCGGAACGAACGACGCGAACGAGCGGAACCGGCGAGGGCACGCTCACAAGCGTAGCCACACCGACGTCGAGGACGAACCCCGCCAGCCGCCAGAAGGCAGGAACGTCAGCAGGCGTGGCGAAGCGCTGCCGCGAGCTCGGGATCGTCTTCGTCGGCGCCGCGACCGACCATGTCCACGAACACGCCGACGACCTCGGGGTCGAACTGCGTGCCGGACCCGTCTCTGATCTCGCCGAGCGCGCGTTCGATCCCCATCGATCCCCGATAGGGCCGGTCGCTCGTCATCGCGTCGAAGGAATCTGCGACCGAGAAGATCCGCGCCGACAAGGGGATGTCGTCGCCTCGGAGCCCATCGGGGTACCCCGAGCCGTCGAACCGCTCGTGATGGTGGCGGATCAGCTCGACGGTCGTCGTGAGGAACGCCATCGGGGCGACGATCTGCGCGCCGATCAGGGGGTGCGTTCTCATGACGTCCCACTCGGCGACGCTGAGCGGTCCCGTCTTGCACAGGATGTGCTCGGGGATTCCCACCTTCCCCACGTCGTGGAGGAAGAACCCGTACCCGAGGGTCGGCGACCGCACGAGGTCGCCGTCGATCCGCTTGGTCAGCGCGAGGCCGTATGCCTGCGTGCGTTCCAGGTGACCTCGCGTCGTTCGGTCCTTGGCCTCGATCACCTGCGCAAGCGCCTTCATCGTCGCGATGTACGTCTGCTGCAGGTTGCCGAGGACGATCTCGAGCTCGGCGCTCCGAGACCGCTCGAGCCGGTACAGCGCCCCGAGCTCTCGCGCGAAGACGACCAACTGTTCGTGCATCGCCTGCATGTCGGCGTCGGGGGGAGCCGCCGCTGCCAGAGCCGCCTCGGGGAAGGACATCGCCTCGTTCATGACTTCCGGTCGGCCCCGCCTGGGCCGAGGGCCGGTCAAGGGTGGCGTCCCGACGCCACGCGGTCCATAGGTCTCCCGGACGAAAAGCGGCTACCCCGCCGGGGGCCTACGCCGGCGATGAGGTCTCCGACGATCGGCCTGCGCTCGCTCCCCCGGACGGCGGAGGCGCCTGGCGTCACGTGAGCGCGAGCGACGGATCCTCCTTGTACCGGCGCTTGAGCTCATCCTGGAGCGCGTCCAGGACGGCGAGGACGTCGTTCCGCTCCTCGGAGACGGTGCGCTCCTCTGCAGCGAGCATCTCCGCCGCGGTCTTGAGGCTGGCGTCATCGAGTGCGCCGGGGTCGGACAGACCCGCATCTGTCACGAGACGCTCCACACGGCGCCTCGCCAGGAGCATCTCCTCCTCCGGAACACCGACTCGGAGGGCCTCCCCACGCGAGGGGCCCTGCGGCTCGCCGGCGAGGATCTCCGACAGGCGTTCGACGATCGGAACGCCGCCGCCCGAGCCGCGCCGCTCGATCTCCGCCTTCAGGATCTCAGCGCGGCCCTGGACGAGACGACGGAGCAGGGACAGGTACTCCCGTTCGGCCAGGCACTCGTCGCGTCGGGCGCGGAGCTCGTCGATCGATAGGGCGTCGAGTCCACGAACGTACCCCTGGTCGCGGATCCGATCGATGCGCCGCTTGGTTTGCTCGCTCACAAAGACTCCCGCCCGACCGGGGCGTTGGCATCGTAGCGCTCGTGCGTCCGGGGAACCCGAAGCGCACCAGAGAATCAGCAGACCGAGAGGAGCATCTGGTACGCGTTCACGGCCGCCCCTCCGCCGGGGTGGTACTCGAAGTGCAGGTGGTTCGTACCCCCGGCGTTGCCGGTGGTCCCCACGTACCCGATCACGGTGCCGGCGCTCACGCTCCCGGCGGCCGCGTAGCTCGACAGGTGTGCGTAGAAGGTGTACGTGCCGCCGGACATCCGAACGTACGCCTGGAGCCCTCCCAGGTAGCTCGAGCTTTGCGAGACGACCCCGGCATGGGCGGCCACGATCGGCGTGCCGTAGGGCGCGATGAGGTCGATCCCCTGGTGCACCCGCCCGCCCGAGCGCGGCCATCCGAACGAGTCGACGAACGAGTTGGGACCTGCGACGGGGCATCGCTGGATCACTCCGTCGGGATTCGGGGTCTGGCCGAACACGAGAAGGTACGCCGTCTCCTCGCGGACCTGGGCCTTGAGTTCGTCGACCCGATCCTCGATCTGCCGGAACCGCTCGTCGATTGCCGTGCGGGCGGACGCGAGCTCCCGAGCCTCCTCTGTCTGCCGCTCGGACAGCACCTGCAGGTCCTCACGCTGATTTCGAAGCTGATCCTGCAGAACCTGTTGATCGATCGCCAGATCCACGTCGTCCTGTGCCACGCTGCCAAGGAACTCCAGGCGGTCTGAGAACTCGGTGAACGACGAGGACGAGAGCAGGATGTCGATCGTCGTCGCCGGCCCGTTCGTGAACGCCGCGACCGCTCTCCGTGCGAGCCGAGCGTCGATGCGCTCGAGATGGAGCTCCAGATCGGCGATCCGGTTCTGGGCCTGACCGATCTCGGTCTTCGTCGCTTCGAGACGAACGATCGCCGAGTGCCACGCCGTGGTGGCTCGATCGAGCTCAGCCTGGACGTCGGCGAGGTCGGCCTTGGCGCGATCGAGCTCCTCCTGCGTGTCGGCGAGCGCGGGAGAGAGGCCGAGGAGCCCCGCCACGAGGGCCAGGGGAATCAGTGATGAGAACCGATTCCTGCGAGCGGTCGTCCGCACCCCCTTCGGCTCGAAAACCGCGCTCAGGCGGCCGCAGAGTACCGAACGTGTTCGCGCTCGGGCAAGCATCGGTGCGCGCGAGAGCAACCGCGCCTAGCGGGCGCGCATCGCCTCGATCAGGACGTCGGCGACGTCGGGCCGGCTGAACTCGGGGGGCGGCCGCTCGCCCGCGCGCAGCATCTCCCGGACCTTCGTCCCGGAGAGCGAGACGCGGTCCTCATCACCGTGAGGACACGTCTTCGGCGATGCCATCCCCTCACACCGGTTGCACCAGAAGGAGTGCTCGAACATGAGCGGCGTGATCCCCAGCTCGCCGGGGTCGAACCGTTCGAAGATCCTCTGCGCGTCGTACGTTCCGTAGTAGTCGCCGACGCCAGCGTGGTCGCGGCCCACGATGAAATGCGTGCATCCGTAGTTCTTCCGCGCGATGGCATGCCAGATCGCTTCCTTCGGACCCGCGTAGCGCATCGCCGCCGGGAACACGGTGACCATCGCGCGGTCCTTGGGGTAGTAACCCTCGAGCAGCGCTTCATAACAGCGCATCCGAACGTCCGCCGGCACGTCGTCGCCCTTCGTCGCGCCAACGAGCGGATGAACGAGCAGGCCGTCGACGATCTCGAGCGCGCACTTCTGGATGTACTCGTGCGCGCGGTGGATCGGGTTCCGTGTCTGGAACCCGACAATGGTCCGCCACCCTCGGCGCGAGAACTCCGCGCGTGTCTCCGCCGGCGTGAGCCGGTACTGGCGAAAGTCTTCGTGTTCCGGCAGCCGCAGCACTCGGAGCTCGCCGGCGACGCACAGATCACCCGCGTCACTCAGCGCCTTGACGCCGGGATGCGCGAGGTCCTCCGTGCCGAACACCGCCTGCGCCTCACGTTCTCGCTCGCGCTCGAAGACCTCGTCGACCTCGAGGATCGCGAGCGGTTCCGCCGCCTCGCCCGATACGAGCGTGACGGCCTCCGTGCCGCCGATCCGCTTCGCCTCCTCATCGGTGAGCGAGAGCGTCACGGGGATCGTCCACGTCAGGCCGTTCGGCAAGTGCATCGAGGCGAGGATCGAGTCGTACTCCGCCTTGCCCTGGAAGCCTGTCAGCGGCGAGAGGGCGCCGATCGACAGCATCTCGAGATCCGACAGCTCACGCTCGTTCACCGTGAGCTTCGGGAAGTTGCGTGCCTCGTCGGCGAGCTTGTCGCGGTCACGCTCCGATACGAGCAGGTCGACGAGCGTTCCGCCGTGGGGCGCGATCGACTGAGAGGGCTCCATGGGAGGCGTCAGCATAGCCGCGACGATCCGACCGCAAACTCCTGGGCCGACCCCGCCGTTCGATGTGCGGGCCTATACTTCCCGCACCGACGGGGAGACTTCCCTATGTCCCGAACCCTCCTATCCGACTCGGACGTTCGCGACCTCAACGAACGGTTCGAACGCGCACATCCACGAGAGGTCGTTCGCTGGGCGCTCTCCGAGTCCGGCCTCGAGCCGATAGCCATCGCGTCGGCGTTCCAGGCTGAGGGCACGTGCGTGATGCACATGGCGAGCGAGTTCCGCCCCGACGTTCCGATCCTGTTCCTGGAGACGGGGTTCCAGTTCGCGGAGACGCTCGCGTTCAAGGCTCGTCTCACCGAACACCTGGGGCTGAATGTCGTGGACGTCGTCGGGGAGCACACCGTCGCGTCACAAGCGGCCGCCTTCGGGCCGCGGCTGTACGAACGCGATCCCGAACGCTGCTGCGACATCAACAAGGTTCGCCCGATGCTCGCCGCGCTCAGAGGGTACGAGGCGTGGATCACGGCGTTCCGTCGCGATTCGTCGCCGACGCGCGCCCGTGCTCCGATCGTCGATCGGTATGAGGTCGAGAACGGCCGGTGGATCGTGAAGATCAATCCGGTGGCGACGTGGTCGCGTCGCGACACGTGGGCGTACCTGAAAGAGCACGCCCTGCCGCACAACCCGCTGTACGACCTGGGCTATGCGTCGATCGGGTGCGCGCCGTGCACTCGCGTGCAGCTCCCCGGCGAGCACGAGCGCGAAGGCCGTTGGGCCGGGCTGTCGAAGTGGGAATGCGGGATCCAGGAGCGAGGGGGCGCGGGGGGTAGCACAGCGAGCGAAGCGAGCGTTGTGCGGACCCCTGCAGCAAAGGAGACGGCTCCCTAACGCACTACGCGACGACCCACAGCGCCTCGTGGGCGAGGTCGACCTCGAGCCGTTTGTGGTCGCCATGGGAGTCCCCGTCGACCTGCACCGGGAACGGCCTCTCAGACGTCACGAGGACGTGAGACGCGTCGTGCACGTAGTCGATGTCACGACCCTGAACGTGCCGCGCGGAGCCGAACACCTGCCACGCGATGCGCGGGACGCTCCGGCGTCGCAGCTTCCGAACGGACAGCACGTCGAGACCCGAATCGAGCGACGCATCCGGCGTCATCCGCAGCCCGCGGCCCTTGTAGTAGGTGTACGGGTCCGTCCGCCCCACCATCACCGAGAGCGACGGCACCGGCTCGCCATCGTCGATCCGCAGTTGCAGGTCCGCCGTTTTGCCGGCGTAGCGGACGAGCAGCTCCCAGGCCACTGCGCGGAACGCGACCCTGTCGAAGTCGGCCTTCGTCCGCGGGAACTTTGCGTCGAGCCGCCGCATCGCCGCAGCGTCGACGCCGGCGCCGCAGTTCACCGCGAAGTACCGACCATCCGCACGACCGAGCGAGAGCTTGAACGCGTGGTCGTCGAGCGCCTTGCCGATGAGCGTGCCGGTCGCCTCGATCGGATCGAGCGGCAGATCCAACGAGCGAACGAGGATGTTCGTCGCGCCCCCGGGAAGTGCGGCCAGCGCCGTACGCGTTCCCGCGAGCGCGTTCACGACCTCGTTGACGGTCCCGTCGCCGGAGAACACGACGACGAGGTCGATCCCGTCGTGCACCGCCTGCGTACCGAGCTCGAACGCATGACCGCGCTCCTTCGTCTCCGCTACCTCGAGGCGGAAGTCGGCGGAGAGCGCCTTCTCGATGACGGCGAGCGTGGCTTTGGAGTACGTGCGGGCGACCGGGTTGACCACGAGGAGGAGTCGCTCGAAGCGCATGGGGTGGCGCCAGTATGACAAAACCCGGGTCGGCCCGCGCATCCCGTCGATTTGGTCACCCGCCTGACACGGGCGGGAGCAGAGCAACCTCCTCCGAGCCGGTCAGGGCGGTGTCCGGCCGCGCACGCTCGCCGTCGACGACGACGGAGCCGGTCCCAGCGATCGCTTCGAACCGGTGCCCGTAGCGCGCCGAAAGGGCGTCGACCACCTCGCCAACCGTCGAGCCCTCGGCATCGACCTGGCTGGCACCCGCGAGCTCGCGCAGCGAGGCGAACAGGCGGACCTTGACGGTCGTCATCGCTGCTCAGGCTATCGTCAAGCGCCTGTTGCCTCGGGGGTTCGCACAACGCTCGCTTTGCTCGCTGTGCTACCCCCCGAACCCCTCTTGCCTCGGGGGTTCGCACAACGCTTGCTTTGCTCGCTGTGCTACCCCCCGAACCCCTCTTGCCTCGGGGGTTCGCACAACGCTCGCTTTGCTCGCTGTGCTACCCCCCGAACCCCTCTTGCCTCGGGGGTTCGCACAACGCTCGCTTTGCTCGCTGTGCTACCCCCCGAACCCCCGCGGCCGATACTCTCCTCGTCGTGGGTCGCACGGTGATGCTCTCGGATCGCTCGCCGGACGAGGTCCTACCGGCGCTCGCAGGCCTCCTCCTCGACGTCAAGACCGAGCATCTCTCGGTGACGGCGGTCGGCGACATCGTCGAGCTCGAGCCCGACGTCGTCATCGTCGACGCCGCGGAGAACGTCGGACAAGGATTCGCCGTCCTTCGATCGATTCACCAGCACGGGCCACGACTGCCGGTCGTCGCCGTGGTCGAGCGGGCGGATCTCGATCGGTTCGCATGGGACGAGGTTGCCGACGATCTATTGTTCCCCGGGGCTCCGGAAGCCGAGATCCGTCTGCGTCTGACGATGCTTCGCAGGCGTGCCGGCGGTGGCGACTCGAATACCGTGAGACTCGGTGCGCTGACGCTCGACAAGGACTCGTACCGCGTGACGGTGCACGGGCGCGCGCTCGACCTGACGTACAAGGAGTTCGAGCTGCTTCGGTACTTGGCCGAACGTCCCGGCCGCGTCCTGACCAGGCCCGGGCTGCTCCGAGAGGTCTGGGGTTACGACTTCTACGGCGGAACCAGGACCGTGGACGTGCACGTCCGTCGGCTGCGCGCAAAGCTCGGTCCCGAGTTCGAGCATCTGATCGAGACCGTTCGCGGCGTGGGGTACCGAGCGGCGGACGTCTAGCCCGACTTGCGTTCCGGCATCTCGACGGACGGGTACGCTGCGAGCATGCGTGGCAGCAAGACTTCGGAGCTCCGAGCGCTCGCCGGTCAGCTCGAGGCCGCGGTCGACGAGGGGATCGACGAGGCGCGGGCCTGGCTGGCGTCCGAGCAGGGTCGCCGGTATCGCGCGATCGCGGCACGCGGGCTCATCCTGGCCGCTCCGCTCATCGTTCGGCACCCCGTCTTCAAGACGCCGCTCGGCAGGCTCGTGCAGATCGCCGGCGGAGCGATGCTGATCGTCAAGGTCGCGGAGCTGCTCCGTGATTGGGAGCCGTCAGTTCCGGCCACGCTCGCCTCGCGGTAGCGAAACAAAGAGTTAACGCGCCGGAAACGGCCCTTGCCAC
>Ga0299907_10000360_pt1 | contig 21374 bp, 17 predicted proteins | sample RVTome_16_FD_198680 | JGI IMG/M metagenome (GOLD analysis project Ga0299907, IMG submission 198680) | Soil microbial communities from uranium-contaminated site in the Upper Colorado River Basin, Wyoming, United States - RVT152D67 (version 2) ...
CAGGACGGATCAGATTCCAACGTCCCCACCCACCCCAACCAGCCCGACCACCCCCGCTCCCTAGTTAGGGGCCGCCGACCCCCACCAAAACCGGCCCAGAACCCGACCACACCACCAACCCACTCGACCACAACCCAAAACCCACCACCAGACGCAGCCGCGTCCCAAACCCATGTCCGCACCGAATCACGCTGGAGAGACGTCACCGTTACCCTGAGCTGCCATGACGCGGAGCATCCCCGACAAGCCGAGTCTGGAAGGTCTCGAGGCCAAGTGGGACAGCCGTTGGCAAGCCGATGGCACCTATCTATTCGACGCGTCCAAGACCAGGGACGAGATCTTCGCCATCGACACCCCCCCTCCGACAGTCTCGGGATCGCTGCACATGGGGTCGGTGTTCGGCTACGTGCAGACCGACGCCCACGCCCGCTATCGCCGGATGTCGGGCAAGGAGCTCTTCTACCCGATGGGCTGGGACGACAACGGGCTGCCCACCGAGCGTCGGGTCCAGAACTACTACGGGGTCCGATGTGACCCGTCACTGCCATATGACCGCGGTTTCGAGCCTCCAGCCGAGGCGTTCGACCCTCCGAGATCGATCAGCCGGCGCAACTTCGTCGAGCTGTGTCACAACCTCACCGCCGAAGACGAGAAGGCCTTCGAAAGCTTGTGGCGGACCTTGGGCCTCTCGGTCGACTGGACCCAGACCTATGCCACCATCGACGATCTCAGCCGGCGGACCTCCCAGCGAGCGTTCCTCCACAACCTGGAGCGGGGGGAGGCCTACTCCCAAGAGGCACCGGTCCTCTGGGACATCGACTTCCAGACCGCAGTCGCCCAGGCCGAGCTGCAGGACAGGGATCGCCCCGGGGTCAATCACCGGGTTGGCTTTCGGCGCCCGGATGGCACGCCGATCCACATCGAGACGACTCGGCCCGAGCTGATCTGTTCGTGTGTGGCGCTGGTGGCGCACCCGGACGATGAGCGTCATCAGTCGTTGATCGGGACCACCGTCACCACCCCGCTGTTCGGGGTCGAGGTCCCGGTGGTCGCCCACGAGCTGGCCGAACCGGAGAGGGGCACCGGTGTCGCCATGATCTGCACGTTTGGTGACACCACGGACGTCATCTGGTGGCGTGAGCTCGATCTGCCAATTCGGGCAGTGATCCGGGCCGACGGTCGTCTCCAGGAGGAAACACCGAACTGGCTCGAGGGGCCGGGTGTCGAGGTCTATCGGGAGATCGCGGGTCTGTTTCCCAACCAGGCGCGCATCAAGATGGCGGAGCTCCTCACGAGCTCGGGCGATATGGTCGGCGAGCCGCGTCAGATCGTGCACCCGGTCAAGTTCTACGAGAACGGGGATCGCCCGCTCGAGATCGTCACCAGTCGGCAGTGGTACATCAGGAATGGCGCTCGGAACCGCGAGCTGCGCGAACGTCTTCTGGAGCTTGGCGAGGAGCTGCATTGGGTGCCTGACTTCATGGGCATTCGATACCGGCATTGGGTCGAGGGCCTGAATGGCGACTGGCTGATCTCCCGACAGCGTTTCTTCGGCGTCGCCATCCCGCTCTGGTACCAGGTGTCAGAGGACGGCGAGGTCGCGCATGACCGGCCGATCATGCCCGACGAGGACCAGTTGCCGGTCGACCCCAGCAGTGACGTCCCCAACGGATACGACGAGTCGCAGAGAGGAAAACCGGGCGGGTTCATCGGGGACCCCGACATCATGGACACCTGGGCCACCTCCTCCCTTACCCCCCAGATCGCGGGTCATTGGGTCGACGACCCCGACTCCTTCCAGCGGCTCTTCCCCATGGATCTTCGGCCCCAGGGCCCGGAGATCATCCGCACCTGGCTGTTCTCGTCGGTATTGCGCTCACACTTCGAACACGGCGTCCTTCCGTGGCGCACCGCGACGATCAACGGCTGGATCCTCGACCCCGACCGGAAGAAGATGTCGAAATCGAAGGGCAACGTCGTCACCCCGATGCCGCTGATCGAGGAGTACGGGGCGGAGGCGGTGCGCTACTGGTCCTGCAACGGCCGGCCGGGTGTGGACACCGCCGTCGACTTCGGTGTGATGAGGATCGGCCGGCGTCTGGCCATCAAGATCCTCAACGCCTCCAGGTTCGCCATCGGCTTCACCAAGAGCAGTGTCGACCCCGAGCAGGTCACCGAGCCCTTGGACAGGTCGATGCTGGCCAAGCTGTCGGCGACCGTGGCCGAGGCGACCAAGGCATTCGAGCGCTACGACTACGCCCGGGCATTGGAGATCACCGAGCGATCGTTCTGGAACTGGACCGACGACTACCTCGAGCTGGTGAAGACACGTGCTTACGACGGAGGGAGCCGATCGAATTCGGCCCACGCCGCCCTGCAGCTCGCTCTCGACGTCTATCTGCGCCTGTTCGCCCCGTTCCTGCCTTTCGTCACCGAGGAGGCCTGGAGCTGGTGGCGTGACGGTTCGGTCCATCGGACGGCCTGGCCGAGGACGTCAGAGCTGGAGGCTTACGCCGGCGACCCGGCGATCCTGGATGCGGCATCGGCGGTCCTCGGGGAGGTGCGGAGGGCCAAGTCGGATGCCAAGGCGTCGATGAGAGCCGAGGTCGAGCGAGTCGTGGTGAGCGCCGATGGGGCATTCTCGGAGCGGCTCGGTGAGGCGGAGGGGGATTTGCTCGCCGCAGCCAGGGCCCGTTCGATCGAGTACTCCGACGGCGAGTTCGCCGTTCAGTCCGAGCTGGCCGAGGTCTCGAGCAGCTGAACCAACCGGTCGTAGTCGGTGTCGACCGTTGCTTGAGCCCGCTTCTGCATGATGGGAGCGATGAGCTTGAACAGACCCCGATCGGGGCCCCCGGTGATTTCTGCGGTGACTCGTGTGGAGCCCTCGTCGATCGGCTCGACCCGCCTGATCACCTTGATCGGGAAGGTCGACTCGACGGTCTCGATCTCGATGACCCGTCCCGGCTCGAGTCGACGAACCACGAAGGTGGAGACCACGTCCCTGCCCATGAAACGGGCTTTCTGCCGGTAGGTCGATCCGACCCTGATCGGGAGGTCCGAGGTCCACTCACAGCTGACCATTCCGGCCTGCCAGAGAGGGTTGTTGGCGGCGTCGGCGAAGAAAGCGAACACCTCATCGGCCGGTCTGGACACCACCCGCTCTGCAGACAGTCTCATGTCGAAGACAGGTTCGCGCCGAAGGTGGGCGATGCGATAGCGACCCGCCGGGAAGGCCGGTTCGTCCATTGCGCGGTGAGGCTGCTGCTCATTGCCGGTCCCGGTTCAGGACCTGATCGATCTCGGCGAGTCGAGCGCGGATGGAGTGCTCGGCGCCCTCCGCTCCAGGCCTGAAGATCGCGGTCGGGTCGACCCCGTCGGGGAAATACTGCTGGCGGACCAGCCCGCCGGGATGATCGTGGGAGTACAGATAACCCTCGCCGTGCCCGAGATCGGCGGCCCCGCGATAGGCGGCGGATCGCAGATGCATCGGCACGCTGGGGGTGGGCCCGTTCTCGACGAGATCCCTGGCCACCGATATGGCCCGGCCCACCGAGTTCGACTTGGGTGCCGTGGCCAGGTAGAGCGTGGCATGAGCCAGGTGGTACGTGGCTTCCGGAAGCCCGACGTAGGCGAGCGCCTCGGCCGCGGCCACCGCCACTCGGAGACCTTCCGAGTCGGCGAGACCAACGTCCTCCGAGGCGAGAATGATCAGCCTCCTGGCGATGAACTCGGGGTCCTCGCCCGCTTCGATCATCAACATCAGCCAGTACATGGCGGCGTCGGGATCAGACCCGCGGACCGACTTGATGAACGCCGAGATCACGTCGTAGTGGGAGTCCCCGGTCTTGTCGTAGCGGATCAGCCGCCTCTGCAGGGCCTCGGCGACATGATCCGGCTCGACAGTCGATCGCCCTGCTGCCTTGGCCATGCGGGCGGCCACCTCCAGGGCGTTGAGCGACTGCCTGGCATCGCCCCCGGTCCTGGTGGCGAGCTCGATCGCGGCGTCGGGAGGAAGATCGAGTGCGAGCTCGCCCAGTCCGCGGTCCTGGTCGTGGATGGCCGTCTGGAGCAGCTCCGAGATGTCCTCGGGAGAGAGCGGCTCGAGCCGGAACAGCGTCATTCGGCTCATCAGCGGGCTGTTCACCTCGAAATAGGGGTTCTCGGTGGTGGCTCCGACCAGGATCAGTGTCCCGTCCTCCACACCGGGGAGCAGGGCGTCCTGCTGGTTCTTGGCAAAGCGATGGATCTCATCGAGGAGCAGGACGGTTCTTCGCTCCTCGGTGGCGAGGAGGTCACGTGCCGAAGCGAGCACCTCACGGATGTCCTTGACCCCCGCTGAGGTGGCGGAGAGTGTGCGGAAGGCGGCGTCGGCGTGGGTGGCGACCAGCCTGGCCAGGGTGGTCTTACCGGTTCCGGGCGGGCCCCAGAGGAGGATCGAGATCGGTTCTCCGGACTCGACGATGTGCCGGAGGGCCGCATCCTCGTTCAACAGCGCTTCCTGGCCCACGACCTCGCCGAGCGAGCGCGGTCTCATCCGCGTCGCCAAGGGGGCCGATCGGGCCGCCAGGTCCTCCGCCCGGGCCGCGAAGAGGTCGGACATGCCGCGACGGTACCCGTCGTCGGATATAGCGGCGACGTAGCTTTCTCGGGATGCCTACGAGCACAGAAGTCGACGATTGGTTCGAGGATTATCAGCACCCCGCCAAGGAAGCGATGCTCGAGGTGCGGAGGCTGATCCTCTCCGACGATCGCATCAGCGAGACGATCAAGTGGAAATCCCCCACTTTCATGTTCCAGGGCAACATGGCGAGCTTGATGCCACGGACCAAGTCCCACGTGAGCCTGATGTTCCACACCGGTGCGTCGATCCCGGGGGAACACCCGCGGCTCGAGGGGGGTGGTGACACCGCTCGCTACATGAGGTTCACCGACCTCGCCGATGTGGAGGCGGGACGTGAGGACCTCCTGGCAGTGGTGGCAGCCTGGTGTGATTCCAGGAAGGTTTGACAGACGCCGTTCATAGGATGAGTGGGTGGATGCCGGACTCGTCGGCTCGGCGACCCTGTGGGGAGCAGCCCTAGCGTCCCTGACCGCGATCGTCTCGAATCGGAGATGGCCGCTCCGGTTCGCGGTCGCACTCCTGGTCATTGGGACGGCCACCCTCGTCGTCGCCCTGCTCGAAAACGACTTCTCGCTGGTGTACGTCGCCGAGACGACCAGCCTGGCCACACCCTGGCCCTACCGGCTCGCCGCCCTGTGGGGAGGGATGGACGGCTCGATGCTCTTCTACACAACGCTGACCGCCGTCTTCGGGACACTGGCAGCTCGCCGGGCGCCGGTCCGTGCGGTGGCCATCGTCGCGCTCGGCCTGGTCTCCATCACGATGCTCTTCGCCAACCCGTTTCACGAGGTGTCTTTGCCCGCGGTCGATGGAAGGGGGCTGCTGGCGATTCTCCAGCACCCGGCCATGATCTATCACCCGCCGATCCTCTACCTGGGGCTCAGCACCACGATCGTCCCATTTGCGTTGCTCTTCGCCGCTCACGGAGATCGGGACAGCCTGGAACGGACCCGTCGCTGGGTCTATGCCTCCTGGGGCCTGCTCACTCTGGGGATGGCGGCCGGCGCCAACTGGGCCTACGTCGAGCTGGGGTGGGGTGGGTTCTGGGCGTGGGATCCCGTGGAGAACACCGCGCTCATGCCTTGGCTGGCGGCCACCATCTTCATCCATAGCGCGCGAGTGCAACAGGACAGCGGGCGTCTCAGGAGGTGGACCACGGCCGCCGCAGGCATGCCCTTCGCCCTCTCCGTGCTCGGCATCTATCTCACCCGATCCGGCTCCACCGGGTCGATCCACTCCTTTGCCGAGGACCCGGTGGTCGGCAGGGTCCTGCTCGCCGGCTTCGTCCTGGTCATGGGATTGGTCGTCTACCTGGCTCGACGTGAGCCGGGAGGGGAGCCGTGGGGATGTCTGCGGCTCGATCGCGACGGCTGGATCCTGATCAACACCATCCTGCTGGGTGCGGCGTTGGTCTTCATCACGGCAGGGTCCGCCTACCCGGCCTTCATGTCGGTGTTCGGCGGTGACACCGTCTTGGTCGACGGCAGGTTCTTCGTGGTCACCATCCTGCCCATCGCCGTGGTGGTGGCGGCGAGTCTCACCCTGGCCCTCAGGAGGAGGTGGTGGCCGGCCCTCTCCTTCGGGGCCATTGCCGTGGCAGCGATCACCGTTGCGATGGTGGGGCTGCGGCCCGGGGTGTGGCTGATCGCACCTGCCGTCGCCTCTCTGGTGTCGCTGGCATTTGCGATGACAGCGGACCGGCCCCGCGGCCGCCGTTTGGTGGCCCACCTGGCACATCTGGGGATGGCGCTGCTCCTGGCGGCGGTGGCCGGCAGCTCGTTCGGAGCCGAGTTCACTGGCACGATGCGGCCCGGGGAGAGTGTCGTGGTCGGGGGGCACCGGGTCGTGCTGATCGGGTTGAGCACCGGGGCAGCGGACAGGTACGTCTACGCCCGGGCGCAGTTCGAAGTCGATGGGAACCCACTCGTTCCCGAGATCAGGGCTTACGAGGAGCAGGCGTCGCCGGTCGCCGAGCCCGCACTCCGGTCCAACCCGATCGATGATGTCACTGTCGCGATCTCGCTCCTCTTCCCGGACGGGGAGACGGTAGATGTCAGCGTGTTCGTGCGGCCGCTGGTCTGGTGGGTCTGGGTCGGGGCGGGGCTGATCGGTCTGGCGGCTCTGGTGTATCTCGTCGGGATAGGCGGAGACGCCGCAAGGCCACGTCGATCGGCCACAGCAGGGCTGCCGCGAGCAGGAACCACCAGCGGTACTCCCGCTCGGTGACGCCTTCGGCAAGGCCCTCGGTGTCGAATGCCTGGTCGGCGGTGATCTCCCCGCGTCCCCCGGTGTTGGAGGACAGACTCGCCATCAGATCGGGGTCTGGGTCACCTGGCAGGTACTCGGCGGCGAAGGACCTGGTGGCGAGGGCGGACAGCACGACGGTATCGCCCTGTGAGCCCGCGATGCTGAGACCCACCGCATAGGTCCCGCCCTGTCTCGCCGGCGCCACGGCGGAGAACTCGAAGTCCGAGACCCGGTCGAGGCGGATCTCCTCCGACGTGCCGTCAGGGAAGCTGACCCTGGCCACTGGCTCGGTCCCCGCCGGCCAGGCCTCGGCACCCTCCAGCGTGATGGTCATGAGCTCATCGGCGATCGAGGCCTCGATCCGCTCGCCCTCCGAGCCGGTGAGGGGGAAGGTCCCGCGCACCACGTCGGACCAGAAGTCGGAGAACCCGCTCCAAGAGGCCCAACCCGCCGCCCATCGGTCTCCGGCGTCGCTCGTCCAGGCGGTGACTCGGCCCAGACCCACCCGCCAGGCGGCGAGCAGGGGATCCGACAGCGCGCCGAGCTGGAGCTGGATCTCGGCAGTGGGCTTGGGGGAGGTGGCCACGTAGCCGAGGATGGCCGGGGAGGACGCGATGTCCCGCACCGCCTCGTCGGTTGAGGTCACCACCGGGAAGAACTCTCCTTCGTTGATGTAGGACCGGGCGGCGATGCGCGCCTCCTTGACGAAGATCTCCGGGATCTCGTCGAGGTCACGCCCCGGGTAGAACCGCCCGTTCCCTGCCTCGGCTATCTCCTCGAGTGACGGGGTGGCACCTTCCCCGGTGCCCACTATGGAGACGGTGATGCCACTCTCCGCGATCTCCTCGACCGCTTGGAGCAGACCGAGCGACCCACCCCCGAAGCCGCCCATGGATTGGTCTAGCTCCACCTCCGGGGAGAACCCGTCGGTGAAGAGGATGATGTGCTTGAGCTCCTTGCTCGAGGCCAGCAGCTCCTCGGCTGCCTCACGGATGGCGGGCACGATCCTGGTCTCGCCGAATGGCCGCAGGCTGGCTATCCCCTGCTCGATGTCTTGGCGATTGGGGAACGTCTGTAGTGGGATCACCCATCGAGAGGCACCACTGAATGCGAGCAGGCCGATCTCGTCGTTCGGGCCCAGCGCCTCGATGGCGCGAATCGCCGCAGCCTTGGAGATGTCGGTCTTATTGACCCCACCCTCACTGGTGTCGAAGCTGTTCTCCTCGCAATGACATGCGCCCATCGACTCGCTGGTGTCGATGAGGAGCACCTCGGCCACCTCTGCCTCACGCTGTGTGTCGGGCGCCTCGGCGTCGAGGGGGAGTAGGGCCTCGAGCGGGGTGTTCTGGTATCCGCCGAGCCCGTATGAATGGGTGCCCCCGACCACCACCATGCCCCGCCCGATGTCCCTGACGAAGGTGTTGAGCACGGCGATCTTCTCCTCGGTCAGCTCGCGAGCGCTCACGTCCACCAGGACCACCGACCGGTGGACTGCCATCTCCTGTAGAGGGGGCATCTCGGCGACCGGGACCCGCTCGACTTGAAGGCCACGGGCCACCAACGCGTCCTCGAGGACCCCCCCATTGTCGGTCACGCCCTCGAGGATGAGGACACTGGCCGGGCCGCGCACCTCGACGCCGGCGCGATGCTCGTCGTTCTCGGTGACCGAGTCACCGGTCATCGCGACGCGGACGGTGAAGTTGCTGAGCCCGGCCTGCCCCGCCTCGACCGGGAAGGTCACGTAATTGGGGCCGGGCACGAGAGAGACCTGCTGGCTGTCCACGACCCCGCTCTCATCCGAGAGCTCCACGGTGGCGGTGCCCGATATCGTGGAGAGCACTTCCACGGTGGCCTCGAATGCCTCTCCCTCGTTGACCGAGGATGGCATGTCCAGCCCGGCGATCGCTGCGTCAGTCATCTGGACACCGCTGACGGTGTGGACGTCGATCACCACGCCGAGGGTCTTGAGACGGTCGATCTCGGCCTGGAGATCGCCGGTGTTGGCGCGGCCGTCTGACACCATGACCAGACGCTGTCTCGTCTCCCCGGTCAACACTGACTCCCCGAGGCGGATCCCACGGGCCATGTTGGTTGCATCCACCTCGACGCCCCGAGCCCGCCGATACGGCTCGGTTCCCAGCGGCGTGCCGATCCGGGCGTCGTCGCCGAACTCGACGACGGCCCACTCGGCGCCACCCGCGTCGGTGATGGCCGACTCCACCCAGGCCCGGGCGGCGTCCTTGGCCGCGTCACCCATCGATGCGGAGACGTCGACGACGAAGACGGTGGTGACGTCGTCCGAGTTGGCGGTGAACGCCGGGTTGACCAGGGCGAGCACGATGAGGCCGACCAGGACCGCACGGGCGGCGAGACCGATCCTCCACTGCTTGATCGACACGCCGCGGGCCCGAAAGCTGAGATAGAGCTCGCAAGCCAACACGATCAAGAGGGCGGCGAGGACCCAGGGGAGCAGGGTGCGGGCGATCGTCGTCGTGGCGTCGAGGAGGGGTGCGCTGTCGGGGGCCGGCCTGATCTCGGGGAGCGTCTCGGCCGGGGCCAGGTCGGACTCGGCAACGTCCGCATTCACCGCGATGTCGAAAGGCTCCCCGTCGCTGCGCTCTATCACCCAGAACCCGGCCTGGTTCGCACGAGGCTCGGAGTCACCCAGCGAGACGATGGCAGTGGTGCCACGGGGGTCGGTGATCTTCGCCTCGGTGGCTCCAACCGGTATCGGGTCCCCGACTGTGAGCGCCTCGGCGACGCCCTCAGCCGTCGTCAGACCGCCGACCATCCGGGCCCCGATGATGGGATAGGCGATGCTGATCGGCAGGTTCGACTGCTCGAGGCTGAAGGCGATGTAGTAGAAGGGCACACCGTCCGCATCTCCCTCCACGATCAGCGGGGCGCCGGGCGCACCAAGCACGACTTCGCCTTCGGCGACCTGCAGCGTCTGTGCCTGGGCGATCGCGATGCGGCTCACGTCGATGTCGTCGAGCAGCGGGTGATCGGTGACGAGTGTCGGGATCGGGTTCTCGACCCGCCCGACCGGAAGGATCCCGGGTGCGCCTCCTGGCACGTCGATCGCGACGAACGGCACTGTCGGGTTGGGCGGGAGGGGGACACCTGCGTAGACCTCGAAGTCGACTTCCTCGCCCAGGGCGACATCGCTGTCGACGTCGGGGATGGCTGAGAGGAGTTGCTCCACGAAGAACGTGCTCTCGCCGTGGATCCTCGCCTTCAGCGATCCCAGGACGGGGGCGCCGACGAACCGCTGGTTGTCGTAGGCCAGGAGATCTTCTCCATCGAGGTAGGCGGCGACTCGAGTGCCCGTCGGCAGCTCGAAGGAGTCTTCGAAAACACCGCCACCGGGAATCTCGATCTCCTCGCTGAGAACGGTGATCCCGTCCACGTCGAGACGAAGGACCTGAACGGCATCGGGACCACCGGTGGACTCGATGGTGACCCTCGCCTGCATCCCGCCCGGTCCCGAGTTGACCGAGAGCCCGGTTATGGCCCGGTTGGTGTCGGTTTGGCCCACCGGGACATACCGGGTCCCGAGGGGGGCGAGCTTCTGCTCGACCTCGGTCAGCTGCCCGTCGGAGATCAGCACGAAATCGGTTTCCCGGTCGGGGAGGACCATGGACTCGGCGAGGGCGAACGCGGTCTCGAAGTCGGCCCGGCCCCCATTGGTCCTGATTGTCTCCACCGCCCGGCCGAACTCGTCCAGGCTGTCACCCTGCGTGACCAGCACAGAGGGCTCCGGTGAAGCGACGATGAGACTGGCGATGCCGAGGTCGGGAAGCTCTTCGCGCAAGGCCCGAACCCGATCGATGGCGGAGCCGAGGCGGTCCGGGTCGCCGTCGATCGCTGCCATCGAGCCGGAGGCGTCGACGATGAAGACAGTGTGCTCGGCTAGGTCGGCCTCCTCGAGGATGGCCGGTCGAGAGAGCGCCAGCGCGAGCAGGGCGACGGCCAGCAGTTGGAGCAGCAGGAGGAGACTCCAGCGAAGCCGCTGCCACGGCTCGGCCGCGGTGATCGAGTGACGCAGCCCGTCCCAGTGGAGCAGGGATGAGACCTGGGTCGCCGGTCGGCGAGGGGTCAGCATGTGGAGGATGACGATCGGCACCGCCAGCAGCAGGGCGGCGAGGCCGGCCGGGAGGAGCAGGCTCACCGCAGGACCCCGGCGGCGCGCCAGGTCTGGAGCAGCAGCGTCTCCAGGTCATCGGTGGCGTCCACCGGCACGTACGAGGCGCCGGCCGCCCTGGTCGTCTTGGCCACCTCGTCACGCCACGCGTCGACCCGGCGGCGGTAGGAGCTGGCGATATCGTCGGTGACGCTGACCGTCAGCCGGTCTCCCAGCTCACGGTCTACCAACTCGAGGTCGCCAGTCAACGCCGGATCCATGTCCTCCACACATAGGACATGGACGATGGTGAGATCCGAGCCGGAGGCGCGTAACTGGACGAGCGATCGCCACTCAGAGGTCAACATGTCGGAGATGACGACGGTCAGCCCCGGCAGTGAGCTCTGGCTGAGCAGGTGACCTGCGGCTTCGGCGAAGGGCGTCAGCCCCTGGGGCTGCAGCGGCTCCAGATAGCCCAGGAACGACGGGACGGCTGCGCGCCCGGCGAACCTCGGCGCCGCACCGCGGGCCGGGAACGTGTGGATCGTGACCGAGTCGTGGGCGGTCAGCGCCACGAAGCCCAGGGCGGCGGCGAGGCACTTCGCCTGTCGCATCTTCCCGCCGGTGCTCATCGAGGCGGAGGTGTCGATGAGGAGGCGCACGGTGATCTCGTCGTCGGCCTCGAACAGCTTGACCAGGACCTGATCGAGTCGGGCCAGGACGTGATAGTCGATCCGCCGGAAGTCGTCACCGGGGTGGTACTCCCGGAAGTCGGCGAAGTCCACGGTGTTCCCGTGCCTCCTCGACTTGTGCTCACCACCGAAGCGGCCCGTGAGCCGGTGGCGGTTGGAGAGCTGGATGGCCTCGAGCCGTGCCATCAGCGCCGGGCTGAGCAGGGTCAAGGGACGCCCCGGATCTCCGGTCTCGGCTCGGGCACCGAATGGAGGACCTCGTCGATGATCGCATCGGAGCGGACGCCCTCTGCCGTCGCCTCGTAGCCGAGGACGAGGCGATGACGCAGCGCAGCCGGTACCGCCCATCTGATGTCTTCGGCCGTGACGTGCGGTCGGCCGTCGATCATCGCCGCTGCTTTCGCCGCCAGGACGATCGACTGGGCACCGCGTGGCGACGCGCCCCATCGCACGTAACGCTTGACCGGCGGGGAGGCGGTGTCGCCTTCTGGGTGGGTGGCCTCGATTATCCGCGACACATACTGGAGGAGATGGGTGGCCACCGGCAGCTGTGGGGTGAGGGCGATCATCGACGCGATGGTCTCGATGTCAACTGCGAGCGGGACCTCCGGGACGGAGCCCGTCGTCGTCCTGCGCAGGATCTCCTCGAGGACCTCGGCAGTCGGCGGATGCACGGTGACCTTGAACATGAATCGGTCCAGCTGCGCCTCGGGCAATGGGTAGGTGCCCTCGAGCTCGATCGGGTTCTGGGTGGCGAGGACGAGGAAGGGCCGGGGCAGGTCTCTTGTGCGCCCTGCCACGGTCACCTGCCGCTCCTGCATCGCCTCGAGGAGGGCGGCCTGAGTCTTGGGGGTGGCCCTGTTGATCTCGTCTGCCAGCAGGAGGTTGGTGAAGACCGGGCCGGCTTGGTATTGGAAGCGCCGGTGACCGCTCTCGTCCTCCTCGAGGACCTGGGTGCCGACGATGTCGGCCGGCATGAGGTCAGGGGTGAACTGGACACGAGAGAAACCGACCCCGATGGCGTGGGAGAACGCCTTAACCAGCTCGGTCTTCCCCAAGCCGGGAACCCCCTCCAACAGCACATGCCCTTCGGCGAGGAGCCCGACAAGGGTCTGGCGGATCAGGTCGGGCTGCCCGGCGATCATCGTTCCCACCGCGCTCTCGACCGCATGGGCCACCGCGGCGTAGTCGTCGAGGTTGGCTTGCTCCAGTCTGACCATGATCTTCCCTACTCAGCGAGCTTCGGCGGCGAGCAGGTCGAAGTAGGCCTGGACGATGCTGCGCATCGAGGGCGGCAGCCGCAACTCGCTCAGCGCATCGGCAGCCTCGTTGAGGTACTCGGGGAGGACCTGGGCATACGGGACTATTGACTCACCACGCTGGGTGACGCCATCGGCGCGACCCACGATGTCACCCTCTCCGGCCCCGCCATCGATGCCGACCTGGACCAGGTCGGCAAGTGCACCTTCGTCGATGGGGGCGAACACCTCGGCCGTCTCGACGTCGGTCCCGTGGTCCTGTCCCACGTCGGCACCGATCCTCCCCTGCCCACCATCACCGGAAGCCGACCCGTCGCCCGGTGCGACACCGGTGATCTCGCCCGAGGCACCGTCTTGGGGCTGCCCACCTGCACCGGCTCCTTCAGCCTGTCCCTCGCCGCTCTGGCCCTGGCCGCTGCCTTGACCCTGGCCCTCGCCCGGCTGACCCTGCCCGTCCTCGCCCTGACCACCCTCAGCCAGCTCGCTGGTGCCCGCACCTTCCCCGCTCAACCTGGTCCTGGCTCCGTCTAGGGCCCTCGAGGTCTCGACCAGCGCCTGTTGACCGCTGAGCTGGTCGAAGCCGGTTCGCTGCCGGCTGGCGGCCTCCTCGAGCGAGATCCGGGCCTCGCTGAGATCGCCCTCCTCGAGGGCGCGGCTGGCATCGGCCAGATGGCCCGAGAGCTCGGGGTTACCGGCCGCTTGTGACTCGGCGAGGTCGCTCAGCCGGTCGGCCAGGGCGGCCAGCTCCGGAGTCGATAGCGATGAGAGGGTGTCGGCGAGATGATCGAACTGGGAGGCGGCATCGAGAGGGGCCCCATCGGCCAATGGCCGCAATGCGAGGTCCCGGGCCAGACCCTGGATGGCGGCTTTTTGGGATAGGAACGCGGGATCCAGCCTGGCGTCGAGCCTCGTGTCGGCGTCGTCGAGCGATTGGAGGGCCTGTTCCAGGGACTCGGCATCACGCAGCTCCTGGGCGAGACGCTCGAGCTCGGCGATTATCTCGTCCGAGGTCTCGACGTCCGCAGCGGCCACGGCAGCCGCCAGCTTCTCGATCTGCGCCGCCTCGGCATCCAGGGCCGCCTCGATGTCGGCGGACAAGGCCGACGCGCTGCCGAGTGGTGGCAGGAGACCAATGAGCAGCGCCAGCGCCGCCGTCATCCCTGACTGTCGCAGGCGACTGCCGTCGGCCCGGAATGGGATCGCCCGCGACGGGTCGGATCGCTCCACGAGAAGTTCCGCCCGGGTCTGGATCAGGCGATGCACGTCGTCATCGGGGTCATCGAACTCGAGCGCCGAGGTGAGGGCGTCGCGCGCCGCCAGCCCACGCTCGGCTGCACGGGAGGCGTCCCAGTCGGTGATCCTGATCGCCGATGCGATGATGATCAATGTCAACAGGAAGGTCGCGACGAGCCCAGCGGCGACCAGCCACCCGTCATCGAACGGAGTGGACCACTGGAGGGCCAGGACCAGGATCACGGCGAGACCCAGATACGGGGCGAATCGCTGAGCGGTCGCAGACAGCCAGGCGAGCCGCATCCTGAGCCGGATGCGTCTCAGGAATCCCCTTCGTGTCTTGGTCAAATCGGCATCTTCCCTTGGGACATATGACGCCCGGGACGTCGAACCTGGTTCCCGAGGCCCGACCGGCCACAGCTCGCACGATGGGTGAGAGCCATCACGTCTGACAACAGTTAAGCAGGGGGCTGTCGGTGTCAGACAGGCCCCGACCGGGCCCCCAGGGTCACGCGGTAGGGCGATGGAAGACCAGCGCCGCGCCGCTGTCGTCCACCAGAAGGATCTCGATGTCATTGGCCCCGGTCTGGAATGCCCGTATCGGCAGCATCGCTTGAAAGCCGGTGGATCCGTCCTCGCTGTAGGTGCGGACCACTGCCTGGACGGTTCCGTTGACTGCTATGGCGAGAACGACGTCGCCGGTCGGGCCGTCAGTGGCCCTGACCAGGCTCCCGGTGATCTGCGCCGGGAATGGGTCGCTCCGCAGATCGAGGTCGTGGTATCTGGTGGCGTTGTTGACCCGGATCGACAGGGACTGGTCGTCAATGACTTCGAGACCTTCCAACGGGACACCGAGCAGGTGACCGAATCCGTGCGGCACCAGGCTGAAAGGATCCCCCGAGTCGAACCACCTCTCCCGCCATCGGGCGACCGCCAGCTTCTCCTCGCCATCGTCGTCGAAGGTGACATCCCCACGTGTCCCCCTCATTGTCGTGGTCGGGCGTTCCGGCCTGGTCGTGGCGACGAGTGAGGTCCCGTCCACGGTCCAGGGGATGTCCAGGTCGAGGACGTCGGCAATCGTCGGCAGCACATCGATCGTCTCCGCCCGATAGTCGTCGACACCGGTCTTCGTCATCCCCGGCAGCTTGACGAAGAGGGGTATGGCGGCGATGTGACCCACCGTGTCCGGCGTGATGACCCGTCGATGCCCGACGTTGGGGATGTCGGCCGTGCCGTGGTCGGCCGCCACCACGATCAGGGTCTCCCCATAGATGCCGGCCTCCTCGAGCGTCGCGATGACCTCCCCGATGATGAGGTCGGTGTACTGGACCTGAAGCAGATGGCGTTGCTGGGCCTGCATCACCAGCCACTCGTCCGGGCCCCAGCCGGTCGGGGTCGACCCGGGAGCGCGGCCCTGGGTGTGATAGCGCTGCCCGGTGTCGAGATAGGTCCACGGGATGTGAGGCAGCAGCACGTGGGCGAAGTAGAGGGTCGGTTGGGAAGCGGGTGCCCTGAGGAGGTCGAGGAAGCGGTGGATCTCGGAGCGCCGGTCGGCCTCGACATGCTCGTTGAACCGCCTCACGATGTTGAACTCGTCCCGCGCCTCCGGGGTGGCGCTGGCGAAGTCGCCCCAGGTGTTGGCGATCGACGGAAGGTCCTCACCGACATCGGACGGGAGCAGGAGGTGGGCGGCCACGATGCTCAGGTCACCGATGGTGGCTCTCCACCTCTCTACCGCGGGAGCCACCACCCTGCTCCGGTTCTGGCATGCGTACTCCGGGCACAGCTTGGTGACCGCCTCGACCGCCCTGATGTCGTAGGCGTCGCTCAGCAACGAGAAGAGGCTCAGCGGGTAGTCGGCGGTGATCGGGATCGCATCGCGATCCGAGGGCTGACGTCCGGTGAGCATGGTTGGGATGGCCTGCTCGGTCTGCTGCTCGACCGCCATCGCGTTGCGAAACCAGGTGCCCTCCCGGGCGAGGCGGGCATAGTTGGGATATGCCTCCTCGAGGAGGTTGCCGTTGGAGTCGATGAGCGAGGCGACCGGGAACTCGTCGAAGACGATCATGACGACCGGGCTCGGGCTGCCGACCTCGACGCCGGCCGGCCTGTCCACTGAGCCTGATGTGGTGAGGAGGTCCGAGGTCGGAGAGAGGAATAGGAACATCACCAGAAAGACAGGCGGCCCGACCGACGCGTAGCGAAATGCGGACCGCAGCAGGTCGAGCCTCATGTACCCGAACCACAGCAAGGCACCGAGCAGCAGCCCGATCGCCAGCTCGACCCAACCGACCACGGGGCCCCAAGGGAGCCGTTCCATGACACTCACCACCAGGGCCGCGGTCATGGCGATGAAGAGGGCGCCGTGGACCACCGCGCCGGTCGGCCGGTGGGCGGCCCGGAGCGCGACCACGATCAGCGTCAACATCCCGGGAATCGACACGATGAAGATGAGCCCGACCAGGACGATGTCGACCGCTGGGGCCGCCCGGGCGAGAAAGAACTCCGGGTTGCGCCCCACCAGGTCGAGCAATGGCTGGGCGATGGCAAACGTGAACAACACCCAGGTCGACAAGGCCAGGTCGAGGGTGCCGATCGACGATGCCTGGCTGAGGACATCGCGCACCCGACTCTGTTGCACCGGGTGCCCGACCGCCCCAGGCGCGGTCATCGCCGCGGCCGGATCTGCCAGAGGACCCTGGTCCCGGACTCGAGCGAGCGTTCAGCGATCACCTCGAACCGCTGCGAGACCAGGTCCTTGAATGAGGCCTCGTCGCGCCCGGGATGCAGCTCGCTGTGCAGCTTGTTGGCGGTGAGCTTTCCCACCATCTCGTCGTCAGGGCCAACGAACTCGACGACGAGCGGGCACTGGAACGAGGCCAGCCAGTGGACCACCGCGCTCGGTGGGACGCTCGAGGTGTAGATCAGATGGTGGATGAGGCCGTAGGCGATCACGAGGTCGGGGCGAGCCCTCGCTACCAAGCCGGGCCGCTCGGCTCCGGCCCAGCCCTGCGCTGGTGAGGGATCGGTCAGGTCGGTCAAGGCCACGCTCACTGCGCTCCCGGATCGATAGACCGAGTCGAGGACGGTCTCGTCACCGTCGATGGCTACGGCCAACGCCCCTCGCTGCCGGGCGATGTCGGAGAAGTACGCGTCGTTCGCCCCGAGGTCGAGGACCCGTTCCGGCCGGTGACGCTCCAGGGCAGCCTCGAGAAACCCGGCCTTGTCCTCCCGGTCTCTCCCCACGTGCCCACAGCTCCGATATTCGCTCCAGCCCGAGACATCGGGATCCCAGTCGACACCCTCGATGAGCCGATGCAAGCGGTCGACATTGGCCAGGATGAGTCGGGCGTCGAAACCGGCAGCTCCGAGTCGGCCCCTCACCGCCGTGCCCGACAGTCGCTCCTCCATCCTGGCTTGCAGGGTGACGTGCAACAGCGCGGCAGGGCGCAGTCGCTTGCCCAGCGGCAACAGCCTTCTCATCTCGGCGGCGGTCGGGCCATCCATGGCCCCGCGTAGCCATGGCTGGAACGGCACCCCCACCCAGGCGCGCAACAGCAGTGGGAACAGGAATTGGCGGGTGAACTGGCGGTAGCCGATCCAGGGCTCGCCCCGTCGGTATTCCTCGAAGGATCCGACGTCGATGAAGACCGGCTTGCCCTCGATGAATTGGATGTTGAACGGTGTGGCGTCCTTGATCGTGATCCCCTCGGCGAGTGACCCGGCGAGCAGCTCGAGATGGAGGAGAGCGGCGTCCTTCAGCATGGAGAAGGTCCACTCCCACGGGTAGGAGATGAAGGGGACGCGGGGATGCTCCAGGGCCGCCGATGCCCCGTCCGGCGCCTCGGCCAGCGGCTCGGCGCGGATCAGTCGCTCGGATTGGGTCTCATGATTGAAGAACCGGGTCTTCGACAGTGACTCCCAGGCGCGTGCTCCCCGCTCGTCGAGCAGGCGAAGCACCCGGTCCCCATCGAAGACGACGTGAGATGCGGGATCTCGGAATGATCCCGGATCGGCCTCGAGCACGCGCTATCAGGGCTCGGCGATCACGTGCTCGTCGCTCTCGGCCGTCGTGTCCATCACGGCCTGCTTGCCGGTGATCCGCGACTTCCACGCCTTGAATGCGACGAGTATCCCGGCGGCTCCGCCGAGGATCGCTTGCAGGATCAGGCTCCCCGATCCTACGTCGAGGTATCCAAAGATCATTGATTGTCCTTCCCAGGGGTGAGCGGGTTCGACCGCTACCGGGCCATATTCGTCCAACCGCGCGGTCATGCCAACCCGCCACGGGTGTAGACCACCGATCCGTCGCGATCGTCGAGGGCGATCCGACCGCCGAGACGGAGATGCTCGAGATGTGACAGGGTCTCGAGAAAGGCCAGCCTCGCCTGTAGAGGTTCGAGGTTGGGCCGGAATGACTGGGTCATCACCGACCAGGCGGTGGCGGCATCGGCCTGCACCAGCTCGGCCATGTCCGCCAGCCTGCGATCGTGATGAAGGAGGATCTGGAGCGCGCGCTCGCCGCCGTCGTCGATCAGCGTCCCATGGGCCGGGTAGGTGGTGCCTATGCCCATCGCGATGAGTCGGCGCAGCGAGCCCATGTAATCGCCCAGCGGATCGCCTGCCTCCTCGTCGTACATGATCACGGGGGAGATCCTGGGGAGGATGTGGTCACCCGAGAACAGGATCCCGGTGCGACTGTCCCGTAGGCAGATGTGCGCTGGCTCGTGCCCGGGGGTGTGGACGACGCTCAGCGTCCTCCCATCGCCGATGTCCACCTGATCCCCGTCCTCGACAACGTGGTCGGGTGGCTCGATCGGGGGCATGTAGTCGGGCCGCTCGACGGTGGTGACGGCGTCGAGGACGCTGTCGGGCACCCCATGGGTGGTGGCGAGCCCGCGGAGACGGGCGGCGAACCCTGGGGTGTCGTTATACCGATCGACCAGCATTCGGGCCCTCTCGTGCATGACGAATCGACATCCCCAATCCCTCACCAGACGGGCCGACATCCCGACGTGATCGGGATGGAGATGGGAGACGAGAAGCGTGTGCACCGATGACTCGTCGAGGCCCAGAGCCGAGAAGCCCTGGCGCAACGCCGTGCGCCCCGGTTCCCAATCGGCTCCACAGTCGATGAGAAGGATCCCGTCCCCGGTCTCGACCGCATAGACGTTCACCGAAGGCGGCGACTTGTAAGGGAGTGGCGCCGGGATCATGTGGATCCCCGACCCGAGAGACTGCGCCGGAGGTGCGGTCACGCGGCCTGGGGTTGCGGCGATCGCCGGTTGGCCCACCAGAGATACAACGTCCCTAACCCGAGGATCACGGCCAGGACGATGATCGACCAGATGGCGACACCCCCGTAATCGCCGACCTCGTGGGGGTCGAGGATGGGGTAGGGGTAGCGGTCGGCGATGGGGCCCCGGATCAGGGTGTAGGCCAGGTACCCGGCGGGAAAAGCCAGCCACGCGGGCAGTGCCCCGGTGCTGAGGCGGACGGGCGGCGGGTCCAGGATCCAGTCGAGGGCGACGGCGATGGGACCGACGACGTGGAGCGACCAGTCGACCCAGGGCTCGGTCAGGGCGAGATCGATCGCGACCGGTGCCAGGACGACGACGTAGATCAAGCCGGTGAGGCTCATGTAGACCGTGACGGCACCGCGAAAGGAGGCGAAACCCGGCCCCGAGTCGCGACCCGGGTCGAAGGCCAGCCATGCCATGAGGACCATCGCCAGGATGTTGGACAGGATCGTGAAGTAGGAGAGGAAGTTGACCACGGTGAGGCCGCTCCGGCTCATCCCGATGGCCAACTGCGCCGTCATCGCCACCAGGAGGAGAGATGCGAGAGTGAGACGGAGGGCCCGATGCGTCGTGACACCCATCAACTGATGCTAAACGTGAGAAACGGCCCCGACGGACCGGGGCCGTTCCCTTGGTGCTCGTGTTGTCTAGGCCGGCGACCTTCTCATGCTGCCGTAGATGACGACGAAGATCGCAGCCACGCCGACCTGGACCAACAGCCTGATCCAATCGATGCCCGACGTCTCCGAACCGCCCAGTGCCTCATAGATGAGGCCTCCGGCGATGGCGCCTACGGCACCGAGGACGATGGTCATGCCCAGCCCGATGTTCTGCTTTCCGGGGAGCACCAGGCGGGCGAGCGGCCCGATGATGATCCCGGCGGCGAGGCCCCAGAGGATGGTTTCCAGTACTTCGCCCATTGCTCCTCCTTCTTACTGTGCAGGCGGTGCGAGAGCCTAGTCGACGGGTCTCACACCCTTGTCGCCGCGGTGACCGGCCCGAATGTGAGGCCGGTTTCCGGCCAAGCAGCCGCTCGTGGTGGTTAGGCTGACACGATGGCCACGAACTTGTTTGTAGGGAATCTCCCCTTCAGCACCAGCTCACCCGACCTCGAGCAGATGTTCGCCGTCTACGGCGAGGTCTCTCGCGCTCAGGTGATCACCGATCGTGACACCGGCCGCTCGAGAGGTTTTGGCTTCGTCGAGATGGACTCGGCGGACGAGGCACAGAAGGCGATCGACGCGCTCGACGGCAGCGAGATCGACGGGCGACAGATCACTGTCAACGTCGCCAGAGAGCGATCACGCTGACCTGAGACCGGGCCCTCGGGCCCGGAGACGCTACCCGTGCTCGACCGGGTCCTTGATGCCGAATGTGATGTCGAGTGTGACCGTGAACACGGTGGGGGCACCGGAGGAGTCGACTTCACCACCGACCTTGACGATCTCGAACCCGTGGATTTCGGAGATCGTGCTGGCCGCCCGCGCCAAGACCGTCCTCACCGCGTCCTCGATGGAACCGCCTGCCTTGCCCGACAGCCTGATCGTCTTGGTGATTGAAGACATCGGCTCCTCCTGAGCCGGGACGGTAGCCCGCTCTCAGGCGAGTGTGGCGGCCACGCGGGCAGCACCCTTCCCCAACATCAGCGTGTAGTGATTGAGGTCCGCGAGGTACTCGACCGTCAGGTTCGGGTTGGCAAGGGCGGCCGCCTCGGCATCGGCGCGTGGGGTCATCCCGCCCGGCTGATCCATCGTGCCCCTCTCGACGACGACGAGAAGGGTTGGAACCGAAGTCCCGGCAGCTGCCTCGTTGGCCTCTGCGTCGGCCGAGATCTCGGCACCGGCGATCGCGATGGCCTCTCCGTTTGCCTGTGGTGCCACCCCTCCTTCCACGGCGATC
>Ga0299907_10000361_pt1 | contig 21353 bp, 19 predicted proteins | sample RVTome_16_FD_198680 | JGI IMG/M metagenome (GOLD analysis project Ga0299907, IMG submission 198680) | Soil microbial communities from uranium-contaminated site in the Upper Colorado River Basin, Wyoming, United States - RVT152D67 (version 2) ...
CCCCCAACACGCTCCGCCAACGTCTTCGTAATCGCAGCCGTCAACGTCGTCTTCCCATGATCAATATGACCCATCGTCCCCACATTCACATGAGGCTTCGTACGCTCAAACCTTGCCTTGGCCATTCCTTAGACGCTTCCTTCCTTGTTCGAATCTGTGCGCCGACAGACTACGCGTCGGCATTTATGTAGCGGCGGGCAGACTCGAACTGCCGACCTCTCGATTATGAGTCGAGCGCTCTCACCAACTGAGCTACGCCGCCTCGGTCGCGACCCTCCGGACCGCAGAGCCCCGTTCCGGAATCGAACCGAACACCTCTTCCTTACCATGGAAGCGCTCTACCGACTGAGCTAACGGGGCTGGGTTGTCTGACGCTTTCGGGCGTCCGCGTGCCGGGAGAAGGATTCGAACCTCCGTAGGCGTATGCCGGCAGATTTACAGTCTGCTTCCTTTGGCCGCTCGGACATCCCGGCGCACACCGAAACCGTGCGCAATCAACGCACGGCTTCCGAAAGCGCAATATTAGCTAGGCACTTGAGCAGTGCCCAATGGGATCAGTTGGCCGTGCACCAAGTCTCGGAAACCACGACCTGTTGCTATAGCAACGCCTCAGCCGACCCCCATTGCCATGTTCTGGAGACGTTCGATGCGCTCCTCCACCGGGGGGTGGGTGCTGAAGAGTTTGGAAATGCCCCGGCCACGGACCGCACGGAGCGGATTGTCGATGAAGAGCTGGCTGGTTGCCTCGTTGACCCGCATCGGGATCCGAGAGGTGCCGTCCGAGATCTTCTGCAGGGCACTGGCCAGTTGCATTGGCTGGCCGGTGATCTCCGCACCCGACCTGTCAGCCTGAAACTCACGGGTCCTGGAGATGGCGAACTGGATGATCATCGCCACCAGAGGGGCGAGGATCAACGACAGGATGGCCCCGATCGCCCCCAGTGGGTTGTTGCGGTTGTCACCGCCACCAAACCAGAACCCGAACCGGGCGATGATCGTGATCGCGGCGCCGATCATGGCGGCAACGGAGCCGATCAGGATGTCGCGGTTCTGGACGTGGGCGAGCTCATGGCCGAGAACGGCCTCGAGCTCTTCGTGATTGAGTGTTTGCAGGATTCCGGTGGTCACGGCCACCGCAGCCTTTCTCGGGCTGCGGCCGGTGGCGAACGCATTGGGCTGAGGGGAGTCGATGACGTAGATCCTCGGCTCCGGGATGTTCATCTGCATGGCGAGACGCCGGACGATGCCGTATACCTGAGGAAGTTCTTCTTCGGTCACCGGACGGGCCCGACTCGAGGCAATCGCCATCTTGTCAGAGAAGAAATACGCGAGGAGGTTGAAACCGACGATGACGGCGACCATCACGCCGACGTTGTCCCAGCCACCCAACCATCCCACCAGCAAGGCCAACAGCGCCGACATGAAGGCGAGCAGACCGACCGTCTTGACGTTGTTCATAGAAAAAAATTCTAGGGAGCCGCCGGGGATATCGACTTCGCCGAATTCTCCGCAACCACGCTCCGTGATCATTCGCTATGGTTCCGGGCGGCCCGGCCCGCCCACGGTCGGAGGCCCGGAGGAGTACATAGGAGGTGTACGTGTGAGACGAGCGACCATACTCGCAGCCGTCTTTGCCACTGCGTTCGCGTTCAGCGTGCCGACAGTGGCTCAGAGCAATGAGTTCGAGGCCGAAAGCCTCAGCCCCGATTCAGTCTTCCAAGGCTCGGCTGCCAAGTCGGGCGACATCGTGAGGGTGATCGTCGAACTGGACGATCAGCCGCTGGCTTCTTATGACGGGGGAGTCGCCGGGATACCCGCGACGAGCCCCAGGGTCACCAAGCGTGATCTCGACGCCAATTCCACGGCAGCTCGCGACTACACCAACTACCTGCTGTCGAAGCAGAGCGACTTCAAGGACAGAGTGAAGGACGTCGCACCATCCGCGCGGTTCGGCGAGGACTTTCAGGTGGCAGTGAATGGGGTGTCGATGACGGTGACCGTCACGGACGCCGCCCGAATCGCCACTATGCCCGGTGTCGCAGCGGTTCTCCCCGACCGGCTCGAACAGCCCGACACCGAGGTCAGCCCTCAGTTCATCGACGCGCCGGTGCTGTGGAACCAGCTGGGAGGTCAAGCAAGCGCAGGCGAAGGAGTCATCGTTGGTGTCCTCGACACCGGAGTCTGGCCCGAGCATCCGTCCTACGCCGATCCCGGCCCCGTGGGCGGCGACTATCCGGCGCCGCCGACAGTGCCCGGATCGAACGGGTTCGGATCGGGCGGCCCTCGCTCCACGTGTGATTTCGGAAACACGGCGTTCAACCCCGATGACGTCGCGTTCGAGTGCAACAACAAACTGATCGGGGCCTACAGCTTCCTCGACACCTACAAGGCCGTCGAAGGACTCATCCCCACCGAGTTCGACTCCGCCCGTGACTCCAATGGCCACGGCACTCACACCAGCAGCACCGCCGCCGGTAACGCCGGAGTCAACGCCACGCTCTTCGACATCGACCGGGGCATCCTGAGCGGTATCGCACCACGAGCCCATGTGATCATGTACCGGGTTTGTGGTCTCGAGGGATGTTTCCAGTCCGACTCTGTGAGAGCGGTCGAGCAGGCGATCCTCGACGAAGTCGATGTGATCAACTTCTCGATCTCCGGAGGCGGCTCGCCGTACTCCGATGCGGTGTCACTGGCATTTCTCGCTGCATACGATGCCGGCGTCCTGGTCTCCGCATCCGCGGGCAACAGTGGCCCCGGTGCGGACACGGTGGCACACCGTGAGCCGTGGACCATGACTGTGGGCGCGAGCACCACCGACCGACACTTCCTGAGCACGGTCACCCTCGAAGCCGGAGGGGACAGCCTGGAGTTGACGGGAGCAACAGTCACGGAAGGAATCGACACACCCACCGAGGTGGTGATCGCCGAAGACACCGATGACGACGACGGCTCCTGCAACGAGCCGTTCCCGGCCGGGACCTTCAATGGTGAGATCGTGATCTGCGAGCGAGGAACGACTGCGCGGGTAGCCAAGAGTTTCAACGTGGCCGCAGGCGGCGCCAGCGGATTGTTGTTGTACAACCCGACCCTGCAGGGTCTGGCCACCGACAACCATTTCATCCCGAGCGTCCACCTCGAGAACGACGCTGGTGAGGACCTCCTCGCTTTCATGGAAGACCACGATGGCGAGACGGTCACGGCGACGTTCACCGATGGCCTGAGCACTGTGGTCAACGGCGATGTGATGGCCGCCTTCTCCAGCCGAGGAGGCCCCGGACAGACGCTCGGCGTGTCCAAGCCCGACGTGACCGCTCCCGGCGTTCAGATACTCGCCGGGCACACCCCGCTGCCCGAAAACGAGGTAGGCGGGCTCCCCGGACAGCTGTTCCAGGCGATCCAGGGAACGTCGATGTCCTCACCTCACAACGCGGGATCGGCGGCTCTCGTGAAAGCACTCAATCCCGATTGGACGCCTGGTCAGATCAAGTCGGCTCTCATGACTACTGCGCTGACCAGTGGCATCACCAAGGAGGACCAGACGACCACGGCTGATGCCTTCGACATGGGTTCCGGCCGGATCGACCTGAGCGAGGCAGGGACACCCGGATTCACCTTCGATGAGTCGGCAGTCGACTATCTCGCCTTGGAAAACAATCTGTGGGACGCCAACTACCCGAGCCTGTACGTGCCGGACATGCCCGGTGCCATCACCGTGAAACGCACGGTGCACAGCGAACTCGGCACTGGTGCCAAATGGAAGACGAGCGTCGACGCTCCCTCCGACGTGAGCATCAGCCTGCCGAAGAACATCAACATCCCACCGGGTGGAAACACGACCTTCTCGATCACGGTTGATGCCCGCGATGTGCCGATTGGTGCAACCCGTATGGCCAGAGTCACCTTCACCAGGGGCTCCGAGTCACTGACGTTCCCGATCACTCTGGTGAGAGGGGAGGCGGTGGCAGCTACCACGAAGGTCTGTGATCCTGCGTCGTTCCCGAAGGGCGACACCACGACCTGCACGATCAGTGTCACCAACAACGCCTTCGAGGAGGCCACGGTGATGGTGGTTGACAACCTTCCCCCACAGCTCGCCCTGGTCGACGGCTCGATCGTCGGCGGTGTGAAGAGGGGCAACGGTGTCGCCTTCACCGGGACCCTGTTCCCGGCGGAGCCGCCGACCCCATCAGTGGTCGATGGGACGGGGACGACACCGGCGGGGTATCTGCCCCTGTCGCTGTTCGGCGTCGCGCCCATCGGCGGGATCGGTGACGAGACCATCGCCAACTTCAACACCCCACCGTTCGTCTACGCCGGGGAGACCTTCACCTCGATCGGGATCGTGAGCAACGGCTATGGTGTCGTCGGGGGTGGGACCGGAGCCGACGTCGACTTCATCAACCAGGATCTGCCCGATCCGGCGCTGCCCAACAACGTGTTGGCGCCGTTCTGGACCGATCTGAACCCCGCCGCCGGCGGAGCGCTCAGAGCGGCTAGCTTGACCGACGGGGTGAACAGCTGGATCGTCCTCGACTGGGAGGGGGTGCCCGAGTTCTCCAACGGAACGCCGGCCAACTTCCAGATCTGGATCGGGGTCAACGGGACCGAAGACATCTCCTACACCTATGGGGACGTCGGCGATGGTGACGGCGGGTTCCTCACCGTTGGCGCCGAGAACGCCTTCGGCAACCGGGGGAACAACTGGTTCCTCGACGGCGAACCAGCAGGAAACCTGCCGGTCGCCGGAACCGAACTCAGGGTGGTTGGGGTTCCCGGCGAGCCGGGTGAGACCCACACCATCACGTTCGACGCCCAGGGGGCAAAGCCGGGTGCGTACACCAACTATGTGCTCACAACCAGCGATGCCTTCGCCGGGACGTCGATAACCAGCTTCTCGGGTGAAGTAACCCAGAACTGAGCCGGACCGACGGTAAGAGAGAGAGGCCCGACTTCGGTCGGGCCTCTCTCATTCGTCGTATCGAGGGGGTGGGATCAACTTGTCGCCCTCTACACCCGTGAACGAGCCCTCGACGGAATCTTCACATAGGAAAGGCACCCCGGACCCGCCCTGGTGATACAAGTAGGTCGTGGCGGCGTGAACCAGCGTCACCCGGGTACCGGAGACCAGGGCCTGGGTGTACAGCGCGCCCGGGTCCGGGCAACCGATGCTCCCGTCTGACCACACCCCAGTCTCAACGGACACCGTCTTGATCGACTCCCGCTCGACGGAGAGTCGCTGGGCGAGATCGGCGATTGCCTGCTCCTCGACGAATGACTTGTTTGGAGTATCCGGTTCGATGACAGCGCCCTCCTCCACGGTTGCGGTGGTGTCATGACGAAGACTCGTCGACGTCGACTCTGGTGCCAATGTCGTAGGCGTGGTCGAGCCGACCACGCCGGCGGTGTGGTTGCCCGTCTCCTGAACCCCGCATGCGGCGAGTGCCAGAAGGAGCCCAAGCACACTTCTACGTACCACTCTCACCATACCGGTTAGACGCTCACATATCCGGTGACGGTTCCATGCCAACCGTGACCTCGAGCACTCTGAAGTCACCGAGACCACGCGGGTGGAGCAACGTCTCCGCTTCGGTCTTAGAGGTTCGCAGGCGCAATCGCCGTCCGTCTTCGCCGTCCCTCGCAGCCGCCAGCTCCTGACGACGCATCTCGGAGAGACGTTCCCGCAGCCCGAGTTCAGCGAGGAAGTCGTCCTGTCGATGCAGGGTGGCGCTGGGGTGGAGATCGAGAAGGGGGCTGAAGTTCACGTCCGAGGTGATGTCGGTCTCCCCGGGCTCATCGAATGGGTGGGGACCGAGATGGTGTGCTCGATAGGTGCGCAGTGTTCCGTCCTGACGTCTCGGCAGGAGGCCCTCGGCCGTGTCACCGTAGTCGATGACCAATAGCGAGCCCGCCTCGAGACTGCCGATGGCCTTCGCCACCCACTCTCGAGCCGCCACCTGCACCTCGACCCAGCCTCCATCGGGCACCGGCCCGGCGTATGCGTCGAGCCAGGCGATGACCTCTGGACGCGGTGGAGCGTCGACGAATACGAGGCCACCATCTTCGACCCCAACCCAGCGTTCTCTCCAGGCGTCCCCGGCCCGTTGCGCCACCGCCATAGGCAGGTTGTCAAGAAGCTCGTTGGCGATGATCACACCCCTCACGGAATCAGGCATCCCCCCTGAAACCGGCACCTGACCGGACAACGCCTCTAGCGCCGCCGGCGAGGCCTCGACTGCTTCCGCGTCAACGTCAACGACCGACAAAAGGGCCCGCAGTAGCGAACCTGATCCGGCGGCGGCCTCGACGAGCCGGAACGGTTCGCCGATGCGGCCCCGCACCGTGTCCACGTACCTTGCGAGGGTCTCACCGAAAAGGGAGCTGACCTCGGGTGAGGTTAGGAAATCGCCACCCCTCCCCGAGCGGAGAGTGGCTCCACCAAAGAATCCCTGTGGGTCGTAGAGGGATATCTCCATAAACCGCTCAAACGGCATCGGACCGGTGGCGGCGATCTCGGCGATGATGCGCTGTTTCAGGCTCATTTTCGATTCCGTGAACCACCTGAAGTTCGGAGTGTTCATTATTCCCAACCGATACATCAATTCGCCCCGACCATTTCGCCACCGAAGTGGAGGAACGGATGGCTCCGGCTCGCGGAAAGATTCGCAGGAAATATAGGGTTCGAAAAGTACTGAGAGCTGGCTGCAGGACGCCGTCGGTCCCGCGACGTAATCGGTTGAGCACGCATCTAGGTCGACTCGTTTCCGGTCGATCGCAACGGCTCCGACTGAGCCAGCGTGCAGCACGTCACACCGAGGAATTCACGTATACCGTGAAAGGATGAAGTTCGGAGTCTTCATCTTCGCAACCGACACATCAATCCGCCCTGACCGTCTTGCCCGTGAAGTAGAAGCCCGGGGGTTCGAATCACTGTGGTTCCCGGAACACTCTCACATCCCCATTTCGCGGGAGACTCCTTGGGGCGGCCAGAAGGATGCCCCGCCACTCCCCGAGCACTATTGGCGGACCCACGACCAATTCGTGGCGCTGGCATATGCGGCGTCCGCGACCACCAACCTCAGGCTTGGAACCGGGATCGCTCTCGTCGCCCAGCGCGATGCCATATGGACGGCGAAGGAGGTGGCGTCGCTCGACAATCTCTCCGGGGGCCGCGTGATATTCGGAGTCGGATATGGGTGGAACAGGGAGGAGATGGCCCAGCATGGCATCCCGTACGCGCAGCGACGTCAGGTCATGCGGGAGAAGGTCATGATGATGAGAGCGCTTTGGACGGAGGAAGAAGCCAGGTTCGACGGTGAGCATGTCTCCCTGGAGCCGTCGTGGGCATGGCCCAAGCCGACCCAAAAGCCATACCCGCCGATCGTGATGGGAGCTGCAGCTGGACCAAAGACCCTGAAAGACATAGTCGATTACTGCGACGGCTGGATTCCCCTTGCCACTCGTCACGAGATCGCCGGTCAGATAGCGAAGGTGAGGGCTGCCGTCGCCGAGGCCGGCCGGGACGCAGAGCAGTTCGAGGTGACCGCGTACTCGACGAAAATCGACCGTGTGGAGGAGTTGGAAGAGGCTGGCGTGGACCGAGCGGTCTTCTCCTTGCCGCCGCTCGGTCCCGAGGTGGTGATCCCGAAGTTGGACGAGTGGAGCAACGCATTGGACCTGAAAGGGACCTCAGCCTAGGAAGACACCTCGTCGGCTGCTCGAAGTCCAAGTATGCGCTTGGGTGCGAGGGCCAACAGGACTATCAGCAGGAGGAACCAGAGCAGAGCTACCACCTCGGACTCGGTGTTGTCGGCCACACGCGTGATCGCGGCGACGTATTGGACATGAATGGCAACAAGCGGACCCCGACGCAGCCTGATCTCGGTGCTGTGGACGAGGAAAAGCGATCAACGAAATCGTCGACAGGGCTGCCCATGCCGTGGCGACTTGATCAACGGTTTGTGTCGCCATGTCTCTCGTCTCCCTCTTCCCACCGCACACAGGGGCAATCCCTGGACTCAAGCATGACGATCATTGGTAACCCTCGCAATAAGGGATCGCCCCGATGTGTGGGGTCTTCACCCCAACCTCGTTGAGGTCTATCCGCCACGTATCCCTGCTGGCTTTGTTCAATGACCAGGGGAGACACCTGCAAGAGATGACGCGACTGCCACGAAGTCTTCACATGCAACGCCGAGGCGGGTGGGCTGACACTCCATCGAACGCAGATCGCTTTCGTGCCCTGGACCGGGCTACTCGTACTCTCCAACTGCCACCGCCATGACCAGGGCCGAGACATCGGTGTGAGTTATCGTCACCAATACTTCGGTGACGCCCAATCTCGCGGCTCGTTCCGCGGCCTTCCCGTCCAGTCTCACTGTTGGTTTGCCACCACCTGTGATCTCGATGTGCTGCCAGGGAATCTGTCGCCACCCGACACCGAGGGATTTCATCACCGCTTCTTTGCCGGCGAATCTCGCTGCCATCCTCCGCTCAGGTCGCGCATAACGGAATGCGTACTCCCTCTCGTGCTCGGTGAAACAGCGTGCCGCGAATCTGGGGTACTTGTCGAGTACCCGACGCACCCGCTCGATTTCGGCGAGATCTACTCCGAGCCCGAGGATCCTCATTCCCGCCAGCCTAAAGGCCCGAAGAGCATGAAGGTGGCGACTGCTGGATCTCCATGAGTGATGAAGACGGATTCACGAACATCTCGACCGAATCGACGATGAGCACCGGCTCTCTGCCAAATTGGCCGAGTAGCCGGCCTTAGGGTGACCGAGTATCAAGAAAGTACATGGCCTTCGGGGATCTTCGCCATCCTGGAAAAACTCCGTCTCTTTCCGATCGTCGACAGATCCACGACGACGATGGGGCCGCAGTTCCCTATCCCACGCCGTTGGGCGCTGACCCCGCGGAGCTGTGAAACGCTGGGTCTGGCCAGCGATCACGGCGAGACGCTGTTGACCGCAACCGAATTGGGCTCGTCCATCGGATCGGGCGGAACGGTCGTGAGCGACGTCGTGGTAGCGGTCCACGTGGCAACCAGTGAGACTCTCGATGCGATACCCCGGTCTCAGGGCGTGTCCATCGTGTTGTCACATTCCTTCAATCACCACAAGGACCCGTTGGGAGCCTTCAGGCTGGCCACGAGCACGGCGGCCGGGGCGCGGGTGTGAAGACACTGGATTACCACCTCCCGATGCGGGCAGCGGAGCTCTTGTCAGACATGCTGAGCTGAGGAAGTTGCGCCCAGCGTGATTATGCGGTGAAGACTTCCCTCACCCCATGGACAACGCGCTCGAACTGGACCTCGGTCATCGACAATCCGCCGGGCAGGCAAAGACCGCGCTCGAAGAGGCGCTCCGAGACCGAACCGCCGAAAAACGTTGCACTCATAGAAGACAGGCTGGAGATGCGTCGGTTTCCAAACGGGACGCGCCTCAATGTCGAGTGACTCGAGGTGGAGCCTCACCTGATCACGGTCCACACCGGCAGACTCAGGGTCGATGACAAGAGCGGTCAGCCAAAAGGTCGAGTGGTTGCCTTCGGGCTCTTCCATGAGGCTCACCCCGGGAAGGTCCAATAGGGCTTCACGGGAGAGCTCTTTGTGTCGCCGTCGGACCTCCACTCGCTGTTTCAGGTCGGCGAGCTGAGACTTACCCAGGCTGCGAGCAGATTGGAAAGTCGATAGTTGCAACCGACGGTCGAATGCTGATAATGCGGCGCAGAATCCCGGGCCTGAGTTGCCAGCCACTGCTCCCTTTTGCCCATTCGGCGTCATCGGTCACAAGCGCTCCTCCGCCACTGGTCGTCATGATCTTGTTGCCGTTGAAAGACGGCGCGGCCATCGCCCCAAAGGAGCCGGCGGGACGACCACGATGGCCGGCTCCCGAGGCTTCTGCGGCATCCGCCAGAATTGGCACCCCGCTTGAGGAGCAAAGGGGCTCGATTCGCGTGTAGTCGGCGCACTGACCGTAGATGTCAACGGGATGCAGGCTGCGTTTCGACCCGAGTCGAGAGCCTCAGCCAGACGCAGTGGATCCAAGTTCCAGCTGTCAGGCTCACTGTCGACAAGAACTGGCTCGGCGCCCACTTAGCAGATCGCATTCGCCGTGGCCGAGAAGGTGAGACTCGAGAGGAGTACGCGGTCACCAGGACCCACCCCGAGAATAACTAGAGCGAGATGAAGTGCTGCGGTGCCGGAGGAGAGGGCGACAGCATGCGAACGATCCGTCGGACCCGCCAGCTCCTCTTCGATTGCATCGACTTCAGGCTCCCAAAGGTGCGATCCAACTGCCCGCTATCGCACGCAAGATGGCCTCACGATCCGTCGGACCTACGTCCAGGGAGACAAGTAGATGCGGGTATCGTGCCGGATGGAGGCTGACCGAGTTGGCACAAGCTGTACGCCCGGTGACCCAGACGCGAATAGCGCACCAACACTTGTCGCTAGCTGGGAGAAGCCGGGCCGGGGGGCTCGCCGAATGTGCGGAATCACCGCTAGGGCCGAGAGCAGGCGTTCCGGCCGATGCGGTTTGATCCCAAACGCACCTCGACGTGGCGTGGACATCTCACGATGGTGACCGCGTCAACCGATTGAAGTAAGAGAGCCCCGGGGAACCCGGGACTCTCTCGTCGGATCAGGTCTGCGTTGGGACTAGAAGTCCATGCCTCCACCGTGGTCATGACCACCACCGGGCATGGCCGGGGCATCCTCGGGCTGCTCGACAACGAGAGCCTCGGTCGTGAGCAGGAGTGCTGCGATCGATGCCGCATTTTGGAGGGTCGAACGGGTGACCTTGGCCGGGTCGATCACACCGGCGGCCAACAGGTCCTCATAGACGCCGGTGGCAGCGTTGAATCCGCTGCTCCCCTCGGCGCTGCGGACTTGCTCGACGACCACTCCACCTTCGAATCCCGCGTTGAAGGCGATCTGGCGGAGAGGCTCCTCCATTGCCTTGCGGACGATGGCGCGGCCGGTCTTCTCGTCGTCCGATCCGCCACGGATCTTGTCGACGGCGGTCTGCGCCCTCAGAAGGGCAACGCCTCCGCCTGGGACCACACCCTCTTCGACGGCGGCGCGGGCCGCCTGAACGGCGTCTTCGATGCGGTGCTTCTTCTCCTTGAGCTCGACCTCGGTCGCCGCGCCGGCCTTGATGACCACAACGCCGCCCGACAGCTTGGCGAGACGCTCCTGGAGCTTCTCACGATCCCAGTCTGAGTCGGTGTTCTCGATCTCACGCTCGATCTGGCCGATACGAGCCTTGACATCGGCCTCCGACCCGTCACCATCGATAACGGTCGTGTTGTCCTTGGAGATGACCACCTTGCGGGCACGGCCGAGCAACTCGGTGCTCACGTTCTCCAGCTTGAGACCGACCTCCTCGGAAATCACGGTGCCACCGGTGAGGGTGGCGATGTCCTGGAGCATGGCCTTGCGACGCTCACCAAAGCCGGGGGCCTTGACGGCGATCGAGGAGAAGGTGCCGCGGATCTTGTTCACTACGAGAGTGGCAAGAGCCTCGCCTTCCACATCCTCGGCGATGACGAGGACGCCCTTGCCCGTCTGCATCACCTTCTCGAGAACCGGGACCAGGTCATTGACCGAACTGATTTTCTGGTTGGCGATCAGGATGTAGGGGTCGTCGAGGATGGCCTCCTGGCGATCCGCGTCGGTGATGAAATACGGGGAGATGTATCCCTTGTCGAACTGCATGCCCTCGGTGAACTCGAGCTCGAGACCGAAGGTCTGCCCTTCCTCGACGGTGATGACACCGTCCTTGCCGACACGATCCATGGCATCGGCGATGACCTCACCGATGGAGTTGTCGTTGTTGGCCGAGATGGAGGCGACGTGGGCGATCTCCTCGGTGGTCTCGATATCACGGGCTTGTTCGCCAATGGACTTGACCGCGCCTTCGACGGCGCTCTCGATGCCCCGCTTGAGCTCCATCGGGTTGGCCCCTGCGGCGACCTGACGGAGACCCTCACGAACCATCGCCTGGGCCAACACCGTTGCGGTGGTGGTCCCGTCGCCGGCCACGTTGTCTGTCTTGTTGGCTACCTCATAGGCGAGTTTGGCGCCCATGTTCTCCCAGGCGTCCTCCAGCTCGATCTCCTTGGCGATGGTCACACCATCGTTGGTGATCGTGGGGGCGCCCCATTTCTTTTCGAGGACGACGTTGCGGCCCCGGGGGCCGAGCGTCACCTTCACGGTGTCGGCGAGCTTGTCGACACCGGCCTGGAGCCCCTTGCGGGCGTCCTCACTAAAGCGAAGATCTTTCGCTGCCATATCTTCTCAGCTCCTCAGTTGACGATTGCCAGAATGTCGCGCTCGCTAAGGACGAGATACTCGCCGGAGTCGAGTTTGACCTCGGTCCCGGCGAACTTCGAGTAGAGGACCTTGTCCCCCACCGATACGTCCATGGCGATGCGCTCACCGTCGTCGTCCCGGGCACCCGGTCCAACGGCGATCACTTCTCCGATTTGCGGCTTCTCCTTGGCGGTGTCGGGGATGACCAGACCCGAGGGAGTGCGGGCTTCCGCCTCCTCCGTGGGTGTGACCACCACTCGATCACCGAGCGGCTGAAGCTTCATACTTAGCTCCTCCTTGAGCGTGTACCTGTGCTTTCGACAGGCCATTCTGGTGCCGACTTGTGAATAGCCGGCAAAGACCAGGTAGCCTGTCCGTTAGCACTCTCTAGTTGTGAGTGCCAGGGAACTTTAGCACTCACCCGTCGAGAGTGCTAAATCGAATCTGAGCCGTCGCGACTCAGATTTACTGTCTTCATTCCTAATGCTGTAGGGACCATATACGGGCATTACGGCGTTTCATTGAGCCACCGACCCCCACGACATCCGTACGAAACCCTGTAGGGACCGAATACGGCCCCTACAGCATTAGGAATGGTTATAGGACCATAGAGGGGTCGACGTTTTCTGCCCAGTCGGTGAGACGGCCGCGAGAAAGCCAGTGGGCGCCGGCGACGCCGATCATGGCGGCGTTGTCGGTGCACAGGATGGGGTCGGGAAGAGCGAGGGTGATCCCCCGCTTGTCCGTCTCCTCAGCAAAACGGTGCCGCAATCGCCGGTTGGCCAGCACACCGCCGCCCCCGGCCACGACACTGACCCCGGTGGCATCCACGGCAGCGAACGTCTTGTTGACCAACACGTCGACGATGGCCTCCTGGACGGCGGCCGCGACGTCCTCCAATGGCGGAAGCTCATCGTTCTTGCGGGCCTTTTCGATGAACGTCACCACCGACGTCTTCAGACCGGAGAAGGAGAAGTGGTAAGGCCGTTCCGGCAACGCACGGGGGAAATCGACGGCTGTCGGATCGCCGCCTTCTGAGGCGACGTCGATCGCGGGACCGCCGGGAAAACCGAGACCCATGACCCGCGCCAGCTTGTCGAAGGCCTCACCGGCGGCATCATCGATGGTGTGGCCGAGCGTCTCGTACTCGCCCCAGTCGGACACGTGCACGATCTGAGAATGCCCGCCTGAGGCAAGGAGTGCGACAGCAGGAGGATTGAACTCTTCGAATTGGAGACGCGGCGCCATCAGGTGGCCCTCCATGTGGTCAACGCCGACGAAGGGGAGCTGACGGGCCCACGCCGTGGCCTTGGCGAATGAGTGCCCGACGAGGAGGGCGCCCACCAACCCAGGCCCGGCCGTTGCAGCCACACCGTCGAGATCGGACGGGTGCATGCCGGCTTCGGTCAACGCCTTGTGGGTCAGCGATCGGATCGACTCGACGTGGGCTCGGGCTGCTACCTCAGGCACCACACCACCGAACCGTGCGTGCAAATCGACCTGGGACGAGAGGACGTTGGACAGAGCCTCCCTGCCGCGGACCACGGCGACAGCGGTCTCGTCACAGCTCGTCTCGAAGGCGAGGATGGTCGGGTTCACCGGAGACTCTCCAGGTATTCGGGTCGATCGATGTCATGGGCCCAGAGGATGAGGGCGTCGTCGTCCCCGTAGTAGCGGGGCCTGACGCCGACCGGCGCCAGACCTAGTCGAGAGTAGAGGGCTCGGGCCGCCTCGTTGCCGGTCCGCACCTCCAGAGTGAGATGGAGAGCACCCATGCCCACCGCGGCCTCGATCAGCGCCAGCATCAGTCGCCGACCAATCCCTACACGACGAATGTGCTCCGACACGAGGAGATTGGTGACATGTGCCTCATCTCCGATCACCATCACCCCCGCGAACCCGACGACTCGATCTCCACCCGCTGCAACGAAATAGATCCGATTCTCGGCATCGACCTCGTCACGAAAGACTTGCTCGGACCATGGTCTGGGCTGTAGGCCGGCTTCCATCGCGGCGACCTCGGCCAGGTCGTCATGGGTCATCGGGCGGATCGTGATCACTGCCGCCCCCATGGGCCTTCCTCTCGTAGCTTCTCCCAGTTGATCGTGACGTCCGGCTCTCGCATATATAGAGGTCTGATCTCCTCGGGGGAGGGGTAGTCGTCACGCTCGAACTTGCCGGCGCCGATTTCTGCCAGCGCAACGGCGTATGGGTATCGTGGTTTGGCCGTCTTAACGTGATGCATTCCACGGAAGAACCCGTCCGGCAGCTCGCCGGGATCCCCGACGAGGAGACTGTCATCGGCGGTCGATTCCAAGGCAGCCTGGAGCACTTCGGGATCCATCAATTCAGTGTTCGACTCCCGCACCACCCCACCCGGGACCGGGCGATAGCGGGCGACGGCGAACTCGCCACGACGGGCATCGACCACGGCCCAGACCATGCGATGACCCGTCTTGGCCTCGAGGGCGAGGGCATCCACCGACAGTGCCGGGATGATGGGGATGCCGAACGCCGCGGCCAGCCCTTGAGCGGTTGCGATCCCCACCCGGATACCGGTGTAGAGACCGGGACCGATGTCGACCGCAACGGCGTCGAGATCCTCGGGTGACCAGCCGACTTGATCAAAACAAAAGTCGATCGCGGGCACCAGGAACCCGGCGTGGCCCACCCGGTCGATCCGGGAGGCGGCGGCCAGGGTGCGCCGGTCCTCCACCACGGCCACCGACGACCCCGGAGTGGCTGTCTCAATGGCGAGCAGCTTCATGTCAGAGTGTCCAGCTCCCGCATCGCCCAGGTGCCCTCGCTCTTGAAACGCAGGATCCGTGAGCTGTCGTCAGCGATGTCGAAATCGATCCTCAGGTGATCGGGGGGCAAAGCGGTCTCGACAGCGCCGCCCCACTCGATGACCAAAACTCCCTCCTTCGACATCTCGAGAACGTCGAGGTCGTCGAACTCGTTGATCGAGCCCAACCGATAGACGTCGGCGTGAATCAGCGGCATGAACCCACTCTGGTACGCACGAACCAGGATGAAGGAAGGACTGACCACTGGCTCGTCGACACCTAAACCCGTCGCCAGGCCCTTGGTGAACAGGGTCTTGCCTGCCCCCAACCCACCGGCAAGGACGACGATGTCGCCGGGGCGGAGGCTGGAGGCGACCCGCCCGCCAAGAGCCTCGGTGTCATCCGGCGTGGCACAGCGGACCTCGATCACGACAGATCCAGACTGTTCTGCACCGGGGCGGGCTCATCTGTTTCAGCTGAAGACTCCGCGAGAGCCCGGGCCACGAGGGCGAAATCCTGCTGCATCTGCTCCTTGACCTGGGGACGACCCCGGAGTGCGGCGGCGGGGTGGAAAGTGGGGATGAGCGTGGCACCCAGCCACCAGTTGATTCGCCGGCCACGCATTCTCGTGATGCCCATTTCGGTCGGGGTCAACAACTTGGTGGCGAAATTCCCCAGGGTCACCACCACGTCGGGACTGATCAGCCTGATCTGCTCGCGCAGATATCCCTTACAGGAGTCGATCTCATCCTCCTTGGGATCCCGGTTACCGGGCGGTCGGCATTTGAGGACATTGGCGATGTAGACCTCATCACGCTTGATTTCGATACCGGCTAGAAGCTCGTCGAGCAGTTGACCGGCGGCGCCCACGAACGGCTCCCCCTGGGCGTCTTCATTCTTGCCCGGCGCCTCCCCCACCAGCATGAGGTCCGCCTCCGGATCGCCGACACCGAACACCACGTTGGTCCGCGTGTCGGCGAGACGACATGCGGTGCAGACGAGGGCGCGATCCCGTAACTCGTTGAAGAGGAGGGTCGATTCGGTCACGTCTCTTCACGGTACCAGTGGGTCAGCGGACCAGATCGGCAGCGTCCAGCTTGATCTTCGCGGTTCCGATGTCGAGAGTGGGATTCTCGGCGGGACCAAAGGCGCCCACCCTCCATTGGTTGTCATCGACCTGATGATGCACGAATAGGTAGCTCCATTCGGGGACAGACCCCGAGCGAGGGTCGGTCAGGAATTCGAGGCGCGTACAGCCCTCTCGATGGCCCGTCCGGTCGCACCGAAAGCAGCCTCGGCGAGCGTGTGGACCTCGGCATGCTTGGTTCCGACCGAAGCGGCGAAGACCACATCTCCGTCGAAGTCGGTGTGCACGGGCCGGAGACATACGGCGAGGGCGTCGTGGGCCCGGACCACGAGCCGGAACAGCTGGAGACGGCTCAACTGGGCGTCCGTTGCGATCATGACCAGTGTGGTGTTGGTGAAAGCCTCCGGGGTGAGACGAGGCGGACCTGGGACGGGATCTCCCCCTGTCAGCGACTCCCCTTCGAGAGTAAAGACATCACCCACAGCGTTGACCACAACCAATGCTCCCACGGATGCATCACCTGCCGTCTGCAACGCCGTGCCCAACCCGCCGGGGCGCCGGCTCTCGAAACCCCGCCACTTGGCCACTGTGGCGCCGGTGCCCGCACCGACTAGGCCTGAGGCCACGGGGTCGGTGGTGGCGGCGCGGTAGGCCGCCTCGCCCTGATCGGGGCCGGGACGTGCCCCGAAGTCGGGGAACAGATCGAAGATCACCGCACCAGGGACGATGGGTACCCGGCCCACCGGTGTCTCGTGTCCACGGCCATCGGCCTCCAGACCTCGAACGACCCCCTCCGCGGCTGACAATCCGAATGCGCTGCCCCCGGTGAGAAGGATGGCCTGAGCCTGCTCGACCCTCATCCCCGGCTGAAGGAGGGCGAACTCACGCGTGCCTGGCGCCGCACCGCGGGCCTCACCCGCCACCACGTTGGGCTCGGGCAGCACGATCACCGTGCATCCGGTCATCACAGTCTCATCGTTCCAGTGCCCTACCCGGACGCCATCGATAGCGGTGATTGTCTCGTTCATGCCGCTTAATACCTTCTTGGGACTCGAGGGCCGATCGATGACACCACCTCATAGCTGATCGTGCCCAGCTCGTTTGCCCACTCCTCGGCCGTGATTTCCTCATCACCTTGGCGGCCGAGGAGGACCACCTCGTCTCCTAACTCATACTGGTCGTCACCGACGTCGATGACGATCTGATCCATGGTCACCATGCCAGCGAATGGATAGCGGCGCCCCCCGACGAGGGCAGATCCGTGCCGGGTCAGGGCCCGTGTGAAACCGTCGGCGTAACCGACGGGTGCGGTGACCAAATTGGCTGGTCTATCGAGTGGCCTGATCCGTCCATAGCTGGGACGCTCCCCGGCAGCGAGACGCTGGACGTGGCTGACATGGGTGACCAGGCGCATCGCCGGGCGCAGCTCGATGTTGTCGACGGTCTCCGGGCAGGGATGCAGGCCGTAGGTGCCGAGACCGATCCGACACATGCCCCTTCGGGCCTCGGGGAACAAGACGGCGCCCGCGGTGTTGGCCAGGTGGGTGAACTCAACTTCGTAGCGATCGGCAACCGCGTCGAAACGTTCGATCTGGATGCGGGTGAAGTCGGCGTCCTCGTCCGCTACGGCGAAATGGGTCCACAACGCGGCGAGGTTTAGGTTCGGGGCACCGTGGATGACGGTCACCAGATCATCGACCCGGTCCGGAGACACCCCCACCCGATGCATCCCCGTGTCGACCTTCAGGTGTATGTCATGCTCGTTCCCCGAATCGGCCAGCGCCTCGATGAACGCAAGCGAGTATGCCGTCGGCGTGAGATCCCACTTGACGATGTCACCGGCATCGGCCGCCGAAGGTTCGCTGAGGAGAAGGATGGGAGCGCCCATCCCGGCCTCGCGGAGTCGGGCTCCCTCCTCCACGAGAGCGACGGCGAGAAGATCGGCACCTGCATCGAGGGCGGTGTTGGCCACCGGGACGTCACCGTGCCCGTACCCGTCGGCTTTGACGATGGTGCACACCCGGGATGGAGTGATGAGTTGCTTGAAGGCGGCGACGTTGTGGGCGATAGCGCCCAGGTTCACCTCTGCATACGTGGGTCTCACCATGCGTGGGCAGATATCTGGTCGGCGAGGACGCTTGCAGTCACGGTGGCGTGCTCGGCGAGCTCGGCGGCGGCGCGTCCGTGCCAGTAGGCGGCGGACACACTCGCGTCCATGGAGCCCAACCCTCGTGCCCAAAGAGCGGCGATCATCCCGGCCAACACGTCGCCGGTGCCGATGGAGGCCAGTTCGGGGCCACCGGAGGTCACAAGGACCGGAAGGCCTCCATCGCTGACCATTGTGGGATTTCCCTTTCTCAGCACCGTGATGCCCTCTCGCGAGGCGAACGACCTGACGGCGTAGATCCCGGCTCCCACTCCGGCGACCCGGATGAACTCGGCATCGTGCGGAGTGACAACCACCTCCGCATTTGCCGCCCGTGCCGCCTGGAGTGTCGCCGGAGTCAGGCCTCCTGCGTCGAGCACGACTCGTGCCGCGCTCTCCAGAAGCGGGCGGACCGCGCCGGCGTCTTCCTCGGCGAGACCGGGCCCGGCCACAACTACGTCGAAACGCTTGAGTCGATCGGGGACGTCATCGAGCGATAGCGACGGCAATTCGGGAGCGATTTGCTGAACCAGGTCGACGCGCGGCGTGGCCACGTACACAGCTCCCGCACCGAAGTTCAATGCCGCCCTTCCCGCGAGCACCGCAGCCCCGATGAGCCCGGCCGAGCCCCCGAGGATCAGCACGGCACCAGCAGACCACTTGTGGGCCTTTCGCTCCCTCGCCGGCCGCTGGGCGTCGGCCTCTTCGGCAACGAACAGTGTCGGCTCGCCACCTGCGATCCCGATATCGGCGACGGTGACCTTCCCACAACGGTCCGGACCGGAACCGAGCACGTGACCTGTCTTGAGGGTCGAGAAGGTGACGGTCTCGACGGCGCGGAAGGCGTGGCTCTCGACCTTCCCGGTGTCGGGGTCGAGCCCGGTCGGATAGTCCACGGCGACCACTGGTGTCGTCGTGGACATCCAGTTGAGGACGGGTTCGGAGAATCCACCCCTTGCCCCACCCCCGAACAGGGCATCAACGACGACATCCGCCCTGACCACATCGCCTAGCTCGACCGTCGGGACACCGGCAGAGGCTGCCTTGTGGGCGGCATCTTTGGCCACCGTCGTCTTCGGATCGGCAAGTGCGTAAATGGTGACGAAGGCACCACGTAGTTTGAGGTAGCGAGCCGCCACATATCCGTCACCTCCGTTGTTGCCAGGCCCCGCCAAGACCGCCACTCGTGCTCCATAGGTGGCGCCGGCCCGGACCGCGGCCCCGGCAACGGCCTGACCCGCTCGATCCATCGCCTGGATCAGATCGCCCAGAAAGGACTTGTCGACCCGGCGGTACTCCTCGGCAGTCAGAACCGCTAGCATTGGTTTGAGACTACAATCGGTGCTTGATCAAATCGGCTTCGAAGTCCGATCGGTCGCGTCACTTCGACCGTGGGTTCGTTTGAAGGCGGCGTGGGGTTGACTCGGAGGGGGGCATTACGATGAGTCTCTTATGCGTGAAGGTCCAGTTTGACTAGTTCTGAACCGGGGCTCTTCGCAGCTGCATGGCGACGTAGGTGGCTCGTTCTTGGCATAATTGCCGTGGCTGTCGGACTCGCCCTGGCGTTCAATTTCGTGCGGCCACAGGAACCCAGACACTCAGCTTCAGCGACGATTGTGATCCAGGAACAGATCACGGCCGATACCGTGGAGTTTCAGGGCCTGAACTTTGCCTACATCAGCTCACAGCTCGAGATACTCAGTTCGCCCCTCGTCGCCGAGCGTGCACGAGAGATTGTCATTGAGCTCGACCCGCAACTCTTGGCACCAGAGGACCTCGTGCCAGAGACGACGATCATTGGAACCGACGACAGTCCTCTTGTCACTGTCAACACAATCGCTCCAACAGCCGACCTAGCGGTGGCCTACGCCAACGCCGTCGCCGATGCCTATCGAGAGGTGAGTTCACGTCAGGCGACGTCCACATCCGAAGCGCAACTCGCCCTCATCGATGCCCAGATCGAGAGCATCAACGAGCGGCTGGGTGAAATCGAGCAGGAAGTCGCAGAGTTCATCGCAGATGACGAGTCCTTGGCCGAGCTTCAAGCGCAGGCCAACAACGCCACCGGGGAGATCGCTCGGCTCCAGACAAGGCTGCTGACCGAGAACCTGTCCCAGGAAGAGGCTGAGGAAATCCGGCAGCAAATTCAGGATCACCGCGATGTGATGGAGGTGTACGACCAGGTATTGAACGCCACCGCATCCAACCCTGAGCGACGTGCGTTAGAGGAGGAACAAGCCCGCCAGGTCGAACGCAGGGCAAGGTTGCTCACCCTGCGAGATGAGATCGCAGTCGACATGGGCCTTTCACCCGATGCCATCGCTTTGGTCCAGCCTGCACAAGCCGCGGAGGAGTTGCCGGGAGACCTGGCGCAGATCCTTGGCGTTGCGTTGCTTGGTGGAGCGGCGATCGGCCTGGCACTGGCGTATCTGCTGACTGTGTCCCGTCGTGCCTTGACTGGTCGTGCAGAACCCGCGGGGCTGCTGGGAGCGCCGCTCCTCGCAGATATTCCCGACTTCGAACAGGAGGGGCTCGACTCACCTGTGCCCGTCCGGGATAATCCTCGGTCGGCAACGGCTGAGTCCTTCCGCATTGCTTCTGCAACTCTCGAAGTAGCCATGCGCGGTTATTCGGCGCGTTCGGTCTTCGTTGCCTCGTCGACCATTGGGCGGGGTAAAACAACAACTGTTGTCAACACAGCAGTGGCGGCCGCCGTGAGCAATCACAAGGTACTTGTTCTCGACTGCGACTTCGGAAACCAACAGGCGAGCAGATTGCTCGCCGGCGACAACCATGGATCACTCCTCGGAGTCACCGATGTCATCGAAGGTGAAGCGATGGCCAGAGAGGCTACCCATAAGATCGATCTCGGCAACGGTGCCTCGCTGCATCTGATGCCCCGAGGCACAGGGCCGAGCCTGGCGGCGACCACCCTCCAGTCAACGGACGGCCGCAAGCTGGTCGCGTTGCTCGCCGGCATGTACGACTTGATAATCATGGACGGTCCTCCCATCCTGC
>Ga0299907_10000362_pt1 | contig 21286 bp, 23 predicted proteins | sample RVTome_16_FD_198680 | JGI IMG/M metagenome (GOLD analysis project Ga0299907, IMG submission 198680) | Soil microbial communities from uranium-contaminated site in the Upper Colorado River Basin, Wyoming, United States - RVT152D67 (version 2) ...
TCCGCGACTTCGACTGGGGAACGACGCGCCGCCTCGCCAGCGGGCGGGTCCTGCGCGAGTGGCGGATCGATGCCGTCGACAAGGAGATCGAGCTCGCGCCGGGCGTCAGCTACCCCGCCTGGACCTTCAACGGGCGGGTCCCCGGCCCGACGCTGCGCTGCCGCGAGGGGGAGCTCCTGAGGATCCACTTCGGCAACGGCTCCTCGCACCCCCACACGATCCACTTCCACGGTGTTCACGCGGCGCTCATGGACGGGATGCCGGGGGTCGGCGAGGATCGCGGCGGTGGGTTGATCCAGTCGGGCGCTTCGTTTACCTACGAGTTCGACGCCGCTCCGTTCGGCATCCACCACTACCACTGCCACGCCAGCCCGCTCGCGGCTCACATCGCCAAGGGCCTCTACGGGCTGTTCATCGTCGATCCGAAGGGGGGCCGCGAGGACGCCGACGAGCTGGCGATGGTGATGAACGGCTTCGACACCAACTTCGACAACGCCAACGAGCTCTACGCCGTCAACACGATCGGCTTCCACTACCAGCGCCACCCGATCCAGGTCAAGCGGGATCAGCCGATCCGGATCTACCTGCTCAACATCCTCGAGTTCGACCAGATCAACTCGTTCCACATCCACGCCAACTTCTTCAACTATTACCCGACCGGGACCTCGCTCGAGCCGGCCGAGTTCACCGACACGGTGATGCAGGCCCAGGGCCAGCGGGGGATCCTCGAGCTGCGCTTCCCCTACGAGGGGAGATACATGTTCCACGCCCACAAGACCGAGTTCGCCGAGCTCGGCTGGCTCGGGTTCTTCGAGGTGGGCTGAGTGGAGGCGCGAGGAGCGACCGAGGCACCGCCCCGGATGCCGATCTGGGCCGTCGGACTCGTGCCGCTGGCGCTGATCGCGGCCGCCCTCGCCCTCTTCGCTCTGCTCGGCGGGCCCGGCCTGGGCGACCGGACCGGCCCGCCCGCCGAGGACCTGATCGTGGAGCGGACCGTTTTGCACCCCGGCGAGATCGAGCTCAGCGTCCGCAACGATGGCCCCGACGCCGTGGGCGTCGCCCAGGTCGCCGTCAACGACGGCTACGTCAACTTCACGCCCCGCGCCCCGGAGATCGGCCGCCTCGACGAGAGCACCCTGACCATCCCCTACGAGTGGGTTGAGGGCGAGGCCTACGAGATCTTCCTCCTGACCTCGACCGGTGGCACGATCGAGCACACGATCGACGTCGCCACCGAGACGCCTGAAGCCGACGCCGACTTCTTCGGGCTGATGGCGCTGCTCGGCATCTACGTCGGTGTGATCCCGGTGTCACTCGGCATGCTCTGGCTTCCCTTCGTGCGCCGTATCGGCCCGAGCTGGCTGGGGGCGCTGATGGCGCTGACGATCGGCCTGCTCCTGTTCCTGGCGATCGATGCGACCGCCGAGGGGATCGAGGTCGCGAATGATGGCCCGCAGGCCTTCGGCGGCGCGATCCTGGTCTTCCTCGGAGCGCTCGCCTCCTACCTGGCCCTCTCCGGGATCGAGGGCTACATGCGCTCGCGGCAGGATCGGGCCGCCGCCGCGGGTGCCACGGGCTCCTACCTCGCCCTCCTCGTCGCGATCGGGATCGGGCTCCACAATCTCGGCGAGGGCCTCGCGATCGGCTCGTCCTACGCGGTCGGCGCGCTTGCCCTCGGCACCTTCCTCGTCGTCGGCTTCGCGATCCACAACACGACCGAGGGCCTGGCGATCGTCGCGCCCCTCGCCGAGCGTCCGCCGCGGTTCTCGCGGCTCGCCGGACTCGGGCTAATCGCCGGCGCCCCTGCGATCGTCGGCGCCTGGATCGGCGCGGCGGCGTTCAACTCCAGTGTCGCCGCCTTCCTGCTCGGGGTCGGAGCCGGTGCGATCGTCCAGGTGGTGCAGCAGCTCGTGCCGGCGATCCGCGACTCTGCCGGCCGGGCCCTGCACCCCGTCAGCGTCGGCGGAATGCTCGCCGGCCTCCTCGTCCTCTACGCCACCAGCCTTCTGGTGAGCGTCTGATCGGCCGCTCCGGTGGTAGCTCGCGGAAGCCACGCCCGGCACGAACGCCGCGCTCCGACGACGGAGGCGATCGAGGACTACGCCAAGGCGATCTACGCGCTGGCCCGCCGCGGGGAAGGACCGGTGGGAACGAGCGAGCTCGCCGAGCGCCTCGGCGTCACGCCGGCCTCGGCGACGGCGATGCTGAAGCGCCTCGACGACCTGGGCCTTGTCCGGCATCAGCCCTACCGGGGAGTGACCCTCACCGGGGCGGGGGAGAAGGTCGCGCTCGAGGTGATCCGTCATCACCGCCTGCTCGAGTCCTACCTCAGCGAGGCGCTCGGCATGCCCTGGGACCGTGTCCATGAGGAGGCCGAGGTCCTCGAGCACTACATCTCGGAGGAGCTCGAGGGCCTGATGGCGGCGAAGCTCGGACAACCCAGCCACGACCCACATGGCGACCCCATACCCGGGCCCGACCTGGCGCCGCTCGCCGACGAGGGAGACACTCCCCTCGAGTCGCTCGAGGCCGGTCAGCTCGCGACTTTCGCCCGAGTGTCCGATGGCGATCCGGAGATGCTGCGATACCTCGCCGAACGCGGGATCCGGCCGGGTGTGCAATTGAAGCTGACCGGCCGCCAGCCCTTCGGCGGGCCGGTCGTGATCGAGGTGGGAGGCCGGGAGCACGCGCTCGGAGGCGAGCTGGTCCGCCGCATGCGGGTTGCGCAGTAGGGTTCGCCGATGGCCCTCGCCGACTCGTTCCAAGAGGTGCTGGACTCGCTTCCCGCCGATTGGACCGACCTCGAGCTCGACCTGCGCATCGCCGACGAGGAGCGCTACATCGAGGCCGCGGTGATGCTGTCGACGGTCAATGCCCAGCCCTATTCGAAGGCGGATTGGCACTGGCGACTCCTCGTCGCCCACAGCTTCGGCCACGCCGCCGCGGCCGAGACCGTGGCCGGGGTCCTCGCCAAGCTCGACGCCGACGGGATCGAGGGCGAGATGCGCCTGCGCGAGGTGCGCGAGGGCCGCTCCGAGGTGGTGCAGATGTGGGGCCGGCCCGAGTCGGTCCGACGCGAGTTCCGCGAGCGCCGAGGCTTTTAGCCCGAGAGCGGCGGCGGTGTCCCGGGTCCTCGCCATCGCTCCCGATCTGATGCTGGGTAGTCGGATCGAGACCGCTCTGTCGGCTGCCGGGCACGACGTGACCCTCTCGCCTTCCTTGTCCGAAGCTCCGCTCGATCGGGCCGAGCTCGTGGTCGCCGACCTCGACAGCGAGAACCCCGAGGCACTGGTCGGCCTCGGGGTACCCGTCCTCGGCTACTACTCGCACGTCAACGTCGACACGCGGCAGCTCGCAGAGTCGGCCGGGGTCGATCTCGTCGTGCCGCGCTCGCGCCTTGTGCGTGAGATGCCGGACCTAGTCGCCCGGCTGCTGGAAGGCTGAGCCGATGTCGAGCGGCTTCCGCAGGATCCCGTGCTCCAGGTCCCAGGACGCCCAGGCGCGGAGCGCTTGCCGCCGGAAGCGTGCAACGGGTTCGAAGGCCGACGCCTGCGCCAGCGCGCCGGTCTGAGCGCGCTGATCCGCAGCGACGAGGCCCGGCGACAGCTCGAGGAGATCGGCAAGGGCGTGGTCGGGTCGCGCCGCGGCAAGCCGATATCCGCGCGTCGTCGCCGCAAGGACCGCGCGGACGAGATCGGGATCGCCGTCCACGGCTGCCTGGTTCGCGCAGAGGACCAACTCGGGATAGCGGGGCGCCCCGAACCGGTCGACCCTGAATACGCGGATCGGAACCCCCTGGCGCCGCAGGGCCACCGCCTCCGCGTTCCAGAATCCGGTCGCCGCGTCGATCCTCCCTGCCGCTAGCGAGGCGACGGCGTTGAACCCAATCGTCACCCGATCCACCTGGCTCGGATCGCCGCCGTCGGCCTCCACTTCGGATTTGAGCACCGCGTCGTCGGATGGCAGGCCGGTGACGCCGACGGTGCGTCCCTCGAGATCCCGAGGACGGCGGATGCCGCGATCGGCGCGGGCGATCACCGACGCAAGCGGCCGCTGCACGATCGGCATCACCGCGACGATGTCGAGGCCGCGCTGCCGGGCGATCCCGAGATCGTGGATGTCGAGGATCGCGAAATCGGCGCGGCCGGCTTCGAGCAGTAGGGGCGCGTCCGTCGAGGCCCCAGGCTGGCGGATGTCGAGCTCGACTCCGGCGTCGCGGTAATAGCCGCGCTCGCGCGCGGCGTAGATTCCGCTGTGGACCGCGTTCGGCGTGAAGTCGAGAACCAGGGTCGCGCCCCGCGGCGCGCCCGGTTCAGCGCCGTCGTCCCCGCAGCCTGCGACGGCGAGCGCGAGGAGGACGGCCGCCAGCGGCGCGACGACCCTTCGCATCGAGATCGGAAGGATAGTGTTGGAGTGTGGCGGAGGAGCTGCCTTCCGGCGACGAGTTGCTGGCCTTCATCGAGATCCCGAAGGGGAGCCGCAACAAGTACGAGTACGACGAGGACATCGACCGGGTGATCCTCGACCGCTTCCTCTCCTCCTCGATGGTCTATCCGACCGACTACGGCTATCTGATCGGCCACCGAGGGCGCGACGGCGATCCCCTCGACGCGATGGTCTGCGTCTCCGAGGCGACCTTCCCGGGCTGCGTGATAGCCGTGAAGCCAATCGCGCTGTTCAAGATGCGCGACGAGAAGGGCGAGGACGACAAGATCGTCTGCGTGCCAACTCACGATCCGGGCTGGAATACCGCCGAGACCCTCGAGGACATCACCGAACAGCTCCAGAACGAGATCACCCACTTCTTCTCGGTCTACAAGCAGCTCGAGGGCAAGACGGTCGAGGTCGACGGCTGGCGCTCGCGCGAGGAGGCGATCGAGGTGATCGAGGACGCAAAGCGGCTCCACGCCGAGCATGAGGCCGGGGCAGACGGTGGGCTCACGCCCTAGCCGGCGCCTCTTTCCCCTCGCCGTACTCGCCCTGGCGATGGTCGCCGGGCTTGCGGTCCCCGGCGCTGGCGGGGCGGCGACCGGGGGCGGGCCGCTGGTCGCGGCCGCTGGCGACATCTCCTGTTCGGTGGCGAGGACGAAGACGGAGCGCGTCAACCCGCTCCGCTGCAAGCAGCGCGAGACCTCCGACCTGCTCGTTGGCGGCGGCTACCGAGCGATCCTCGCGCTCGGCGACCTGATGCAGAACCTGCACCCCGACCTGCGCGACTACCGGCGCTCATATCTGCCGACCTGGGGCCGCTTCAAGGAACGCACCTTTCCGGCGATCGGCAACCACGACTACGGCTTCCGCGACGGCAAGGGCTATTTCGACTTCTTCAACGGCGTCGGCGATCCCCGCGGCCGCGCCGGGATCCGCGGCAGGGGCTGGTACAGCTTCGACCTCGGTCGCTGGCATCTTGTCTCCCTCAACGCCAACTGCGGCCGCCCCGATGTCTCCTGCGGGCCGGGCTCGCCGCAGCTCGAGTGGCTTCGCCGCGACCTCGCTCGCCACCCGAGCCGCTGCACGCTCGCCTTCTGGCACCAGCCGCGCTTCTCCTCCGGCGCACACGGAAACGACGAGCGCGTCAGCGCCTTCTGGCGGGTCCTTTACGCGGCGGGGGCGGATGTCGTCCTCAACGGGCACGACCAGCTCTACGAGCGCTTCGCCCCTCAGACACCGCGCGGGGAGGTCGACCGGAGACGCGGGATCGTCCAATTCACGGTCGGCACCGGCGGCGAGGCGCTGTTCGAGTTCCGGCGCATCAAGCGCGCCAGCCGCGCCCGTCAGAACAGCACCTTCGGGATCCTGCGGATGCGGCTCGCGGGCGGCGGTTTCCGCTGGGCCTACCTGGCCGCGCCGGGGGGAGAGGCACTTGACAAAGGCCATCGGCGCTGCCACGGACCGGCTGACCGCTCACCCGGATAGACTGCGCGCGCTTCAGCCCAAGTACCCGCCGAGAGCAAGCTCCCCAGGAGGTTTCGCCAAGTGCAGGATCGAGGACTCGCCGCCTACATCGCCGAGCTGATCGGCACCTTTCTGCTCGTCTTCTTCATCACCAGCTCCGTCGTCCTGTTCGTGGCGACCGGCAACCAGGCCCAGTTCGGCTCGGACTTCGCCGTGGTCGGGCTCGTCCATGCCTTCGTCCTCTTCGGCCTGATCCAGATCTTCGGCGGCGTCAGCGGCGGGCACTTCAACCCGGCCGTCACCCTCGCGGTCGCCGCCGTCAGGCGCATCGACCCGGTCGACGCGGTCGTCTACATCCTCGCCCAGCTCTCCGGCGGTGTGCTCGGGGCCCTGCTGACCAAGGGCCTGCTGCTCGACGAGGGACGAGCCTCGAACTACGGAGCCGCTCAGGTCTCCTCCCTGCTCGGCGGCACTTCCAGGGCGCAATCGCCGAGGCGATCGGGACCTTCGTTCTCTGCCTCGCGGTCCTCGCAGTCGCCCTTGGCGCCCGCGCCGCCAAGGATTGGGCGCCGTTCGCGATCGGGGCCACGCTCGGCCTCGGGGTGATGGTGATCGGGCCGCTCACCGGTGGTTCTCTCAACCCGGCACGCTGGTTCGGTCCCGCCCTGGTCGGCAACGAGTTCGGCGACGTCTGGCCCTACCTGGTCGGCCCGGCCGTGGCCGCCATCCTCGCCGCGGCGGTCTTCCGCTTCGTGCTCGAGGCAGCCGAGGCGAAGGAACCGGCGCCACCACCGCCCGGCAAGAGCTAGCGGACAGCTTCGTGCGGTAGCGTCCGTTACGTGCGGAGGGTCACCTTCTCGCGTAATTACACGCTGTCGCTCTCGCGCACCTGCCAGTGCTACTGCAAGTACTGCGCCTTCGCCACCCACCGGGCGCACATCTACTCGCCGGCGGAGGTGGAGCGGCGCCTCGACGACGCGCTGCGCCGCAATTGCAAGGAGCTGCTCGTGCTCACCGGAGAGCGGCCCGAGGTCAACGCCGAGGTCGCGGAGCGGCTCACGGAGTGGGGCCACGCCGACTTCACCTCCTACGTCGCCTGGGCCTGCGAGCGCGCGATCGAGCGCGGAATGCTGCCGCACACCAACATCGGCGTGCTCGACCACCAGGGGCTGCGGCGCCTGCGCGAGGTGACCGCCTCGCAGGGTCTGATGCTGGAGAGCGTCTCGGAGCGCTTGATGGAGACCGTCCACGCCGGCTCGCCGACCAAGCACCCAGCTCGGCGCCTGGCCACGATCGCCGCCGCGGGAGAGCTGCGCATCCCGTTCACGACCGGGATCCTGGTCGGGATCGGAGAGACCGAGGAGGAGCGGATCGCCTCGCTCGAGGTGCTCGCTGAGCTGCAGCGGCGCCACGGGCACATCCAGGAGGTGATCCTCCAGAATTACGTCGCGCATCCCAGCTACCACGGGCGCGAGGTCGCCGAGATCGCCGATCAATCCGCGACGAAGCGCTGGACCGGCAACGAGGAACGAGTAACGAGCCACGAGGAGCCCGAGCTTCCGACCTGGGCCACTCCGATCGCCCTTGAAGACATGAAGCGCCTCGTTGCCGAATGCAAACGGCTGATGCCGGATGTGGGGATCCAGATCCCGCCCAACCTCTCCGATTGGTGGGTGGACCTGGTCGAGGAGGGCGCCACCGATCTCGGCGGCCTCTCCGCCAACGGCGACCACATCTCACCCGAGCACGCCTTCCCGAGCCCGCACCAGGTCCGCAAGCGACTCGCGCCGCGCGGCTACGCGCTGACCGAGCGCCTCCCCGTCTATCCCCAGTACATGGACTCGGAATGGATGGAGCAGGGGGTCCTCGACGTGATCAAACTGCGCTACTGGAGCTTCATCCCCCGCCGCGGTTCCGGGCGGCGGCACGACGAGGTCGTGAATCCGGATGTCGCGCCCCGCGCGATCTCCAAGGGACGCCGGGGCGAAGCGCTCAGCGAGGACGAGCTCACCGGGCTGTTCGCCGAGACGCGGCCGGAGGTGATCGAGGAGATGAGGGCCGCCGCCGACGAGCTGCGGGCGGAGCTGGCCGGCGAGCGCGCCACCTTCGTCATCAACCGCAACATCAACTTCACCAACGTCTGCATCGTGGGCTGCGCCTTCTGCGGCTTCGGCCAGGGCAAGCGCTCGCCCGACGCCTATCACGTCAGCGAGGCGGACTTCGTCGAGCGGGTCCGCGAGGCGGTTGCGTTCGGGGCGACCGAGGTCTGCATGCAGGGTGGCATCCATCCCGAGTACACGCTCGAGGACTACGGGCGCTGGCTGCGCCTGGTCAAGGAGGTCGCCCCGCAGCTTCACCTCCACGCCTACTCGCCGATGGAGATCCACTTCATGTGCGAGCGCTCCGGGAAGCAACCCGAGGCCGTGTTCGAGTACCTGGTCGGGTGCGGCCTCGGATCCACCCCGGGCACTGCGGCCGAGGTCCTCGACGACGGCGTGCGCCAGCGGATTTCGCCCAACAAGCTGCCCGTCGCACGCTGGGTCGAGATCATCGAGGCGGCTCATCGCTCCGGGATCCGTTCCACCTCGACCGTGATGTTCGGCCACATCGAGGAGCCGCGCGAGCTCGCTCGTCACATGCGGGTCGTGCGCGAGCTACAGGAGCGGACAGGCGGCATCACCGAGTTCGTGCCGCTCAGCTTCATCCCGTTCAACACCATGCTGGGCCGGACCCACGGGATCGAGGAGATCTCCCGCAGCGAGAACCTCAAGCACACCGCGGCCTTCCGCCTGGCGCTCGGCAGGACGATCCCCAACCTGCAGGCGAGCTGGGTGAAGATGGGCCTCGACGCCGCCACCGAGAGCCTGCGCTGGGGCGTCAACGACCTGGGCGGGACCTTGATGGAGGAGAACATCTCGCGCATGGCGGGCTCCCAGCACGGCGTCCGCCTCGAGCCCGAGCAGCTGATCGCCGCAGCGCGCGCCGCCGGGCGAGTCCCCACCCAGCGTACGACCCTCTACGAGGTGGTGAACACCTACTGAGGCACATCGGCTCGGGCCCTCACCGAGCCGCCGTTGAAGTGCTACGCGCAAGCCCCGCCCGCCTGTTGACGGCCCGGCGGGCCCCGCCGGCGGCTTCGACCAGTGCCGCCATCAGCGCCACCGCCTCCGGGTCGTCGAGGCCCTGCTCGCGCGCGAGCGATTGCCAGGTCGCGAAGGAGACCGCGTGGCGAACCGCGGCGGTCACTCGCCGCCGCGCCGCGCCGCGCTCGGGGCGGCCGCGCAAGATCGCCTCGGCGACTGCGTCGACGTATGCGCGGAACGCATTGACCGCGTCCGCCATCGGTTCGACCAGCGAGGCGTCGCGGCTGGTCCGCTCGAGCATCTGCTCGGTGCTCCGGTACCAGCGGTAGAGATCCAGCAGGGCGCGGCTCAGGCGCTCGCCCGGATCCGCGATCGCTGCCCAACGGTCGGGCTCGGGCCGCGGATGGGACGCGAAGTAGTGGGAACTGCAGGCCTCGAACAGGGCCTCCTCGGTGGGGAAGTGGCGGTAGATGGTCGCCCGCTGGACGCCCGCCTCGCGGGCGATACCGCTGACCGTCGTTCGGGCCGGCCCCACAGTCCCGTGGAGCTTCACGGCCGCCTCGGTGATCCGCTCGCGGGTCCGCCGCTCCGACTCGGCGCGCCGGCGCTTGCGGTAGCGCCGGGTCTCAGTAGTTTCATCAGACATAGCTGTCCAATGAATCTTGACAGATGCGGCGGATGCTGCTAGGTTCGCCGCACAGCACTGTTCATCCAATAGTGGGAGGGAACGAGATGGAAGCTTCGACCACAGCGGTTCAGTCTCGATTCGACGGCAGCGGCGGGCCGCGGGTCATCGGTCCCAGCGGAGGCAAGTCGGTCGACTTGGGCTCCGTCGGCGTCCGCTTCATGGCCTGGACCCGGGAGACCGGCGGCGGCTTCTCGCTGGTCGAGCACCCGATTCCGCCGCGCACCTTGGTGGCGCCCGTCCACCGGCACAGCAACGAGGACGAGTACAGCTACGTGCTCGAGGGCCGGATGGGCGCTCTGCTCGGTGACGACGCGGTCGAGGCCGGCGTCGGGGACTTCGTCTTCAAGCCGCGCAACCAGTGGCACACGTTCTGGAACCCGGGCGAGGAACCGTGCCGGATCCTGGAGATCATCTCCCCGGGTGGGTTCGAGGGGTTCTTCGACGAGTTCGGAACGATCATGGACGAGGCCGGGGGGGACTTCGACCCATCGGCGCTCGGTGAGCTGGGCGCTCGCTATGGGCTCGAGTTCGATCCCGACAGCGTGCCGCGGCTGTGCGCCGAGCACGGGCTCGATCACCCGCTGCTGCATCTGGGTTGACGGCTGAGGGCCGCGGCGCGCCGGGCGGCCATTCCGGCCCCAGGACGGAGCCAGCGGCGGGACAATGGATGTCGTGCGGGCGATGGTTCTGAACGACCAGCAGCGGCCGCTGCGCCTCGAGGAAGTCGAGCCCCCGCGGCCGGGATCCGGCCAGCTACTGGTGCGGGTCCACGCCTGCGGCGTCTGTCGCACCGACCTCCACATAGTCGACGGAGATCTGGCGCCACACGGTTTGCCCCGCACTCCGGGGCACCAGATCGTGGGGACGATCGAGGCCGTCGGCGAGGGAGCGGAGCGTTTTCAGCGGGGCACCCGCATCGGCGTCCCCTGGCTCGGCTGGACCTGCGGCGAGTGCCGCTACTGCCGCTCCGGACGGGAGAACCTCTGCGACCGGGCCCGCTTCACCGGCTACGACCTCGACGGTGGTTACGCGGAGATCGCCGTCGCCGACGAGCGCTTCTGCTTCCCAATCCCCGAGGGCTACCCCGATCTGCAGGCGGCGCCCCTGCTCTGTGCCGGGTTGATCGGATATCGCTCGCTGCGGCTGTGCGGAGATGCCGAACGGCTGGGCCTCTACGGCTTCGGCGCCTCGGCGCACATCATCTGCCAGGTCGCAGCGCACCAGGGGAGGCGGGTATTCGCCTTCACCCGCACTGGCGACGAGGAGGGCCAGGCCTTCGCCCGCGAGCTCGGGGCGGAGTGGGCCGGGGCGGCGGACGGCCCTCCCCCCGAGGAGCTCGATGCCGCGATCATCTTCGCCCCCGTCGGCGCGCTCGTCCCGGCGGCACTGCGCGCCAGCGCGAAGGGGGCGTCCGTCGTCTGCGCCGGGATCCACATGAGCGAGATCCCGGCCTTTCCGTACGAGGTCCTCTGGGGCGAGCGCGCGGTCCGCTCGGTCGCCAATCTGACCCGGCGCGACGGCGAGGAATTCATGCGGCTCGCTCCCCAGGTCCCGGTCCGAACCGAGGTCGAGGCCTTTCCGCTAACCCGTGCAAACGAGGCTCTCGACGCCGTGCGCGAGGGCAGGGTCCACGGCGCCGCCGCGCTGGTCATCGACACCGATGAGGCGGATGCCACGGATCCGCTCGTCGGCTAGGCGGACCTCAGCGGAAGAGATCGTCCCCGCGCGCGCGTCTCAGCGAGAGCGCGCCGGGGCCGTCCCCCCGGATCACGTGGCGGCCGGCGCCGCGGACTATCACCGCCGGCATCCCGTCGGCCTTGTCGCGGGCGAGGTCGGCTGCGGCGGCGATCTCATCGGCGATCGCGATCACGGTCGCGGCCAGCTCGTTACCGCCCCGATCCGCACGCCCGCGCCAGTCGTCGAGCGCCTCCAGTCCGGCGCAGCCGATCGCGACGTCGGCCTGTCCCACCCTCCAGGCCCGGCCGAAGCTGTCGGCGATGACCACGGCGGGGGCGACCTCCGCGGCGGCGCGGATCTCGTCCCTGATCCGCCTTGCCGATGCGTCTGCGTCCTCCGGGAGCACGGTGACGGTGCCCTCGCCCGGAACGTTCGATACGTCGACGCCGGCGTTGGCGCAGACCCAGCCGTGAACCGTCTCGGTGATCAGCACGTCCCGCTCGGCCCGCAGGACCTCGCGCGTCTGATCGAGGATCACCTGGACCAGCGCCGGATCCTTGTGCAGCCCCGACGCCAGCTGCAGAGCCTCGGCCCCGGGCTCGACCTCGTTCAGGCGCCGGACCGCGCCCTCCGCCTTCGACACGACCTTCTGCGAGATCACCACCACGTCGTCGTCTCGGAGCTCCGCTCGGGCGGCGATCAAGCTGCCGAGAGCGTCCCCCTCCCGAATCTCTTGGAGGCCCGGGACCGCGGTCAGCTCGAGCCCCATCAGAGCCCCAGCGCCCGGGCGGTGTGTCGCGCCTCGCTGCTCCCGGCCTCGAGTGCCCGGGTCAGCGCCACCATGTCGGCCGGGGTGTCGAGGTCGAGAGCCAGCGAGCCCAGCCGTTCCACCTCGTGAGGCGCGCCGGCCGCGCGAGCGGCGCCGACGTGTCGCTCGCAGCTTCCCTCTCCGAAGGCGGGACGGATTACCCGCGGGGGCCGCAGGACGAGCGCGTTGGTGCCGGTGCCGTGACGATCGGGAACCACTGCGACGAATCGCTCCGGAACCCCGGTAAGGGCGCGGTCGAGCTCGCGCGGGTCGAGCAGGGGGCAATCGCCCGGAAGCAGGGCGACGCAATCGGCGCCTGCCGCAACCGCGGCCTCTATGCCGAGCAGCGCGGCCTCGGAGTGGCCGCTGTCCTCGGGGTCGGGGATGACATCGGCCCCCGCCTCGGCGGCGATCGTCGCCGCCTCGGGCTCTCCGGTGACCACGAGCATTCGCTCCACCATTCGCGCCTCGCCGATCGCGTCGAGCACGTCGCGGAGCATCGAGGCGACCAGCTCGCGCCGGCGCTCCTCGTCAAGCCCCAGGCCGAGCCGCTGCTTGGCGGCGCCGAAACGCTTGACCGGGACGATCGCGGTTGTCCTCATGGAGCGAGCTCGCCCGCGAACTCGAGCACCTGCTCGGCCACGCGCCTGCGGGCGGTGGCGCCGTCCATCAGCGTCGGGATGGCGACCGTCGGCAGGTCTCCCGGCGGCTCGTCGGGATCGTCCGCGTCGACCACCATGGCGTCGAGCAGCCCGCCGTAGAGCGATGCCACACCGCTCGCGGTCCGCGGCCGGCCGACAGCGTCCATGAATACGTCCGTGGGACCCTTGACCACCTTTCCGGCCACGAACGGGCTGACGGCGATCACCGGCGCGCCCGAGGCGCCGATCGCCTCGCGCAGTCCGGGGACGGCGAGAATCGGGCCGATGCTGATCACGGGGTTCGATGGGCCGATCACGACCAGGTCTGCCTCCTCAAGCGCCCCCTGCACCTCGGAGGTCGGCTCGGCGGCCTCGATCCCGGTGAGCTCGACGTCGGTTACGGGCCCCCGGCCGGCGTCGATGATCAGGAACTCCTGCAGGGCGCGCCATCCCGCCTCGGTCCCCACCCGGGTCCGCACCCGCTGCTCACACATCGGCAGCACCGCGGCAGCGACGCCCAGCGATCGCGCGATCTGGGCCTGAGCATCGGTCAGCCGGCCCCCGTCGTCGAGGAACTGCCGGCGGTAGAGGCAGGCGGCGAGGTCACGGTCGGAGAGCCGGAACCAGTCCGGCGCTCCCAGTGCGGCGAGCCGCTCGAATGTGACGAACGAGTCGCCGCGAAGGCCCCAGCCGCGATCCTCGTCGATCTCGCCGGTGAGCCAGTAGGTGACCAGGTCGGGGTCGGGAGAGACGTGGACGCCGAGGATCTCGATGTCGTCGCCGGTGTTGGCGATCACCGAGAGCTCCTCGCCGATCAGCTCCTGCACGCCCGCGGCGAGCTTCGCGCCGCCGGTCCCGCCGGCGAGCAGCGCGACCTTCACTGCACGGGTTCCCGCTTCGCTCGCTCGCGAAGAATCAGTTTGCGACGCTTCGCTCGCTCCGCGCTCACTGCCAGGAATCCCCCTCGGGGAGGCCGGTGATGCGGATGCCCGCGTGGGTCTTGTAGCGGCTGTTGATCGAGATCAGCAGCGGCGTCAGCTGTTCGACGATCCGCGCCGTTTCGAGCGCGCCGGCGTTGACCGCGCGCAACCCGGGGATCAGCTCGATCATCGCCGCGATCCGCGCCTTGTCGGCCTTGCGGTCGCCGCAGATCAACACGTCCTCATCGAGCTCGCGCTCGGTGTCGTTGAGGACGGGCGCGCTGACCGTATGCAGCGCTGCGATCACGGTCACGCCGTCCGGAACCATCTCCTGCGCCTGCTGGGCCGCCGAGCCCTGCCAGACGCCGAGCGATCGGGTCGCCTTGCCGCTCACCGCAGCGGCGAGCGGCACCGTGCAGTCGACCAGCAGCTGGCCGCTCGAGAGCGCCCCGCGCAGATTGTTGAGGTTCTCGGACTGCGCCCGAAAGGGGACCGTGAGGAAGACGATCTCCGCTCGCCTCGCCGCATCCTCGTTGAGCAGTCCTTCGACGGAGGCGCCCGGAACCGCCTCGCGAAGCCGGGCCGCCGCCTGCTCGGCTCGCTCGGCGCTGCGCGAGCCGATCACCACGCCGGCCCCAGCCCGCGCCCAGCGCGCGGCCAGGCCGTAGCCGAGCGCGCCGGTCCCACCGATGATCGGGATCGGGTCCATCTGGCGGGCCATCATCCCCCTTATCCTGCCGACCCGTGAGGCTCGAGGGACGGAGGGCGCTCGTCACCGGCGGCGCCAGCGGTATCGGAGCGGCGATCGCCCGCCGACTGGCCGCCGAGGGCGCCGAGGTCTGGATCGGCGACGTCAACGAGGACGGCGCCGCGAAGGTGGCCGCCGAGATCGGCGGTAGGTCCGTGGCCCTCGACGTGACCGAACCCGACTCCGCTCGCGCCGCGATCGAGGCGACCGGCACGGTGGACGTGCTCGTCAACAACGCCGGCACCGATGAGTTCGGATTCTTCGCCCAGACCGACCCCGGCCTCTGGGAGCGGGTGCTCGCGGTCAACCTCAAGGGTGTGTTCGCCTGCACCCACGCGGCCCTGCCCGGCATGCAGGAGGCGGGCTACGGCCGGATCGTCAACATCGCCTCCGAAGCCGGTCGGGTCGGCTCCAAGGGCTCGGCCGTCTATTCCGCCGCCAAGGGCGGTGTGATCGCCTTCACCAAGGTGATCGCGCGCGAATACGCGCGCTACGGGATCACCGCGAACTCGATCGCCCCGGGGCCGATCGAGACCCCGCTGCTGATGGCGGCGAAGGACTTCGGCGAGGTCGGGGAGCGGATAATCGAGACGATGCGCAACGCGACGCAGCTGCGCCGTCTCGGCAGCCCCGACGAGGTCGCGGCCGCGGTCGCCTTCCTCGCCTCGGAGGAGTCCTCCTATGTCACCGGCGAGACGCTCGGCGTCAGCGGCGGGCTCGGAATGGTCTGATGAAGGGAGGCTGGGACGAGGCCGATGCCTATGGGCGCGGCGACGGCCGGCTCGCTCCGGGCATAGAGCGCTCCGAGGACTTCGTCGTCGACGGTGTGCTGCTGACCGACGTAGGGGGCACGATCGGCGCCAGCGTCCTCTCGACTCCGGCGATGGTCGGGCTGATCGAGCGGAACTCGGCCATCCTCGCCTTCGAGGGACTCCCCGAGGGCAAGGCCACGGTCGGGTTCGAGGTTTGCATCAAGCACGTCGCCGCCGCCGCCGAGGGCGCCAACTGCACCGTGACCTCCCGACTCCGCGAGGTCGAGGACCAGCGCAAGCTTCGCTTCGACGTCGAGGTCACCGAGGGCGAGCGCACGATCGGCGTCGGCACCCACGAGCGCCGCGTGATCGACGTCGGCGGCATGAAGACGACGTGAACCTGCCGGCCCGAGTGCGAATTCGCGAGGTCGGTCCCCGGGACGGGTTCCAGAACGAGCCCGAGGTGATCCCTACAGCCGAGAAGGTGAGGCTGATCGACCTGCTCTCGAGCACCGGGGTAGAGCGGCTCGAGGTCACCTCGTTCGTGCGCTCCGACGTGATCCCGCAGCTCGCCGACGCCGAGGATGTACTCGCTTCGATCCGGCGACCGAGCGACGTCTCCTTCTCAGTGCTGGTCCCGAACGAGCGCGGGCTCGAGCGCGCGCTCGAGATGCGCGACCGCTTCGACGAGGTCAACCTCTTCCTCTCGGCGAGCGAGACCCACAACCGCAAGAACGTCAACCGCTCGATCGAGGAGTCGCTCGCCGGCCTCGAACGGACGATCGGGTCGGCGCGCGAGGCCGGCCTCCGTTGCGAGGGCGTCATCTCCGTCTCCTTCGGCTGCCCCTACGAGGGCGACGTCCCCCCCGAGCGGGTCTTCGCGATCGCCGAGCGCCTCGCCGCCGCCGGCTGCGAGGAGCTGGCCTTCGGCGACACCACCGGGATGGCCAACCCGCGCCAGGTCGGTGAGTTCTTCGCCCTCGCCCGGGAGCGCCTCACAGGGGCCGAGCTGACCGCCCACTTCCACAACACCCGCGGCCAGGGCCTGGCCAACGCGCTGGCTGCTTTGGAGGAGGGAGTCGAATCCTTCGAGAGTTCGTTCGGCGAGCTCGGGGGATGCCCCGTCCCACCCGGCTCGACCGGAAACGTCTCGACCGAGGACCTGGTCTCGATGCTCGACGAGATGGGGGTCGAGACCGGGATCGAGCTCGAGCGGCTGATCGCAGCCTCGCGGGCGGCTCAGGAGGCGCTGGGACGGCCGCTCGGGGCGCACGTTCTGCGGGCCGGGCCGGTCGACTGGCACCGATAGCCACGTTTTTTGCGCAATTTGCGGCTTCCGAGCTGAAGCCTCGCGGTCGGACTCGGACAATCGAGGTCGGGTCGGGCAGACAAGGAGAGACATGACGTCAGCACGCCTGACATCGCTCGACGCAGCCTTCCTCGCGGTCGAAACCCCCACCGCGCACATGCATGTCGGCTGGGCGGCGAGGTTCGTGCCGCCGCCGGGCGCCGAGGCGCCGCGATTCCCGGCGATCCTCGAGCACATCGAGCGGCGGGTGCCCCGCGCGCCCCGCTACCGGCAGAAGCTCGCCGAGATTCCTCTGGGCATCCACCATCCGGCCTGGATCGACGACGAGGGCTTCGACGTGAGCCGCCAGGTCCTGCGCTCCGGGGCCCGCACGCTCGGGGAGGTCGTGGACGAGTCGATGTCTGAGCCGCTGCCCCGCGACCGCCCCCTGTGGCAGATGCGCGTCGCCGACCGGCTCTCCGACGGCAGCGTCGGGGTCGTCGGCAAGGCCCACCACTGCATGGTCGACGGCATCGCCGCGGTCAAGCTCGCCTCGCTTGTGGTCGATCCCGAGCCCGACCCGCCACAGCCCCCGCCGGAGGATTGGGAGCCGGCGCCGGCGCCCGGGGGCTTCGAGCTGTTCCGGAGGGCCCTGGTCGACCGAACTCGGCAGGAGCTCGGCCTCGCTGCGATCCCCGCCCGCGTCATCCGCTCTCCGGGACGCGTGCTGGGCGGCGCGCGTCGCGCTGCATATGCGCTCGCCGATGCCTTCCGCCCGGCCGCGGACAGCTCGCTCAACGAGCCGATCTCACCACTGCGGCATCTCGCCGCGCTCGAGCGCCCGCTCGACGATCTGCGCCGCATCAGACGGGCCTTCGGGGTGACCGTCAACGACGTCCTGCTCGCCGCGTCCGCGGGTGCCGTTCGGCGCTTGCTACAGGATCGCGGCGAGCCCGCGATCCCTCTGAAGGCGATGGTCCCGGTCAATGTCCGCGATGACGGCGCGGACGGAGAGCTCGGCAACCGCCTCGCGTTCATGTTCGTCGACCTCCCCTGCGACGAGCCCGATCCGGTGCGGCGGTTGATGGACGTCCACATGGCGACCAGCAGCCGCAAGGAGGGCGGGGAGGCCCGGGGCGCGGGAGCGGTCCTCGGCGCCCTTGCCTACGCGCCGCGGCTGATCCAGGGCGCCTTCTCGCGGGCAGCCGCCAGCCCGCGCGCCTACAACCTGGTGGTCTCGAACATCCCGGGCCCCCGCGAGCCCCTCTACCTGCTCGGCTGCGAGCTGCGGGAGGCCTACCCCGTCGTGCCGCTGGCCGACGGCCACGACCTCTCGATCGGGGTCACCACCGTGGGCGAGCGCGCCTGCTTCGGGCTCTATGTCGACCCCGAGTCGCTGCCCGACGCCGATGCGCTGGCCCGCGATCTCGACCGTTCGATCGACGAGCTGCTGGCGCGCGGTGTCGACGAGGAGCTCGCCGCACCGGCGATGGCGATGTCGTGAGAGGCGCCCCCCGGCCGGCCCACCGTTAGGCTCCGCGCCGCAAGCGGAGCGAGGAGGGCTCGTTGGAGATCAAGAAGGTTGGAGTGGTCGGCTGCGGTTTGATGGGTCACGGCATCACCCAGATCTGCGCCCAGGCCGGTTGGGACGTCGTCGTGCGCGAGGTCTCTCAGGAGAAGCTCGACAGCGGCATCGGCAAGATCGAGAGGCAGCTCGGCCGCGCGGTCGAGAAGGGCAAGATGGAGCAGGCGGACGCCGACGCGGTTCGGGGGCGAATCCAGGGGACGCTCGACTACGACGACCTCGCCGATTGCGACCTGGTCGTCGAGGCGATCACCGAGGACCTCGACGCAAAGCTCGAGATGTGGCGCGAAGTTGACGAAAGGGTCAAGGACGATGCTTACTTCGCAACCAATACTTCCTCGCTGCCGGTCTCGGAGCAGGCCGCGGCGACCAAGCGCCCCGATCGCTTCCTCGGTCTCCACTTCTTCAACCCCGCGCAGGTGATGCCACTGCTCGAGGTCGTCCGTTCCGAGGCGACCGGGGAGGAGGCGGCCAGTCTCGGTTTCGCGCTGGGCGAGAAGCTCGGCAAGACCACCGTCGCCGCCGGCGACAATCGAGGCTTCATCGTCAACCGGCTGCTCGTCCCCTACATGCTCGACGCGATTCGCGCCCTCGAGCAGGGCGTCGGCTCGATCGAGGACATCGACACTGGGATGATGGCCGGCGCCAGCCACCCGATGGGACCGCTGACGCTCGCCGACTTCGTCGGTCTCGACACGCTCGTCTCGATCGGAGATGTGATGTTCGAGGCATACGGAGAGGAGCGGTTCTCGCCCCCGTCGACGCTTCGCAAGCTGGTCGACGAGGGCCACCACGGACGCAAGTCGGGGCGCGGCTTCTACGATTACGGGGGCGAGAGGCCTGTGCCCGTCGATCCAGGGACCTAGGAGGAGAACGTGGAACAGGACAGCATTGAGCGGATCCGCAGCGCGACGTTCAGCGTCGGCCGGCGCGGCTACGAGAAGCGCGAGGTCGACACCTTCCTCGCGCGGATTGCCGATTGGCTGGAGGCCGGGGGAGGCGATGTCGCCCGCTCGGAGACGATCAAGCGGGAGCTGGAGCGGATCGGCGAGCGCACCGGCAAGATCCTCGGCGCGGCCGAGGAAGCGGCGGAGGCGATCCGCGGCGACGCCCAGGCAGAGGCGACGGACTTGATGGAGGAAGCCCGGACCCGGGCCGAGGCGATCCGCGTCAGCGCCGACAAGTACGCGAAGGAGACCCGGGATGACGCCGACGCCTACGCGGAAAAGCTGCGCAGCGAGGCGGACGCCTATTCGCAACCGACGCGTGACGAGGCGGACTCCTACGCGGAGACGACGCGCGCGGAGGCGGAGTCATACGCCGCCGATGCCCGTGAGACGGCCGAGATCAAGGCGGCGGAGATGATCGAAGATGCCAAACGCCGTGCGGGCGAGACTTTGGCCGAGGCCATGGCCAAGGCCAAGGGGCTGGTCGAGGAGGGGACGCGCCGCCGGCGCGAGACCGAGACCGTGATCTCGGACCTCGAGAAGAGGCGCGACGGAGTGCTGGCCGGGATCGAGCAGCTCACAACCCAGCTCGCCGGCGCCGCGACGCAGCATCGCCCCGAGAAGGGCGACGACACACCGACCCGGAAGATGAGCACCGCGCCGCCCGTCGCGGAGCCGGAGGAGCCCGCGAGCGCCCCGTAGAATCTGCGGCGCCATGGGAGAGGCACGGGAGGCCACCCAGCTGCAGCGAGCGCTCGACGCCGCCTTCGCGGGCGGTCCCGAGCGCCACCAGGAGAAGACGGCCGAGCAGGGCAAGCTGCCGGTCCGCGAGCGCGTCCAGCGCCTCGTCGACCCCGAGTCCTTCGCCGAGGAGGCGCTGCTCGCAAACTGGGAGCACGAGGGGCTGGGTGCCGACGGCGTCGTCACCGGCCTTGCCCTCGTCGGCGGCCGGCGGGTCGCGCTGATGGCGAATGACCCGACCGTCAAGGCGGGCTCCTGGGGGCCGAAGACGGTCGAGAAGATCCTCCGCGTCCAGGAGCGCGCCGGCAAGCTCCGCCTGCCGATGATCTACCTCGTCGACTCCGCCGGGGCGCGGATCACCCAGCAGGTGCAGATGTTCCCGGGCCGCCGCGGGGCGGGACGAATCTTCTACAACCAGGTCGCGCTCTCGGGCCAGGTCCCGCAGGTCTGCGTGCTGTTCGGACCCAGTGCAGCCGGGGGCGCCTACATCCCGGCGTTCTGCGACGTCGTGATCATGCGCGAGGGCAACGCCTCGATGTACCTCGGCTCGCCGCGGATGGCGGAGATGGTTATCGGCGAGCGGGTGACGCTCGAGGAGATGGGCGGGGCGAAGATGCACACCGCCGTCTCGGGCTGCGGCCACTTCCTCACGGCCAGCGACGAGGACGCGATCGACACCGCCCGCCGCTACCTCTCGTTCATGCCATCCCACTGGCGGGAACCGGCGCCAACCGCTCCCCCCGCCGACCCCGCGGCCGACTCCCGCCCGGTCTCCGAGATCGTGCCGGAGGACGAGAAGACCGCGTTCGACGTCAAGGAGCTGATCGCCGCCGTGGTCGACGGGGATTCCTTCCTCGAGGTCCATGAGCGCTGGGCTAAGGAGCTCGTGGTCGGGTTCGCGCGGCTCGAGGGCCGGGCAATCGGGATCGTCGCCAACCAGCCGAAGGTGAAGGGCGGCGTCCTCTTCGTCGACTCGGCCGACAAGGCGACCCGCTTCATCCTCACCTGCAATGCGTTCAACGTCCCACTTCTCTTCCTCGCCGACGTGCCCGGATTCATGATCGGCACCGACGTGGAGCGCCAGGGGATCATCCGCCACGGAGCGAAGATGATCAGCGCGGTCTCCGAGGCGACCGTGCCGAAGGTCTCGGTGATCGTTCGCAAGGCCTACGGGGCTGGGCTCTATGCGATGGCCGGCCCCGCGTTCGAGCCCGACTGCTGCATCGCGCTGCCCACCGCCTCGATCGCGGTCATGGGCCCCGAGGCGGCGATCAACGCCGTTTTCTTCAACCAGATCCAGGCGATCGAGGACGAGGCCGAGCGCGAGCGTTTCGTCGAGCAGAAGCGCCGCGAGTACTCCGAGGACATCGACATCCTCCACATGGCCTCGGAGCTGGTCGTCGACGCGGTGGTCCAGCCGGACGACCTGCGCGGCGAGCTGGTACGGCGGATCGGCATGGCCGAGGACAAGGACCGCCGCTTTAGCGAGCGGCGCAACCCGATCACGCCGGCC
>Ga0299907_10000363_pt1 | contig 21255 bp, 20 predicted proteins | sample RVTome_16_FD_198680 | JGI IMG/M metagenome (GOLD analysis project Ga0299907, IMG submission 198680) | Soil microbial communities from uranium-contaminated site in the Upper Colorado River Basin, Wyoming, United States - RVT152D67 (version 2) ...
AATTCCCGTGCCCGCCCGAGGAGGCGCCCCGGCCGAGTGGCGGGAGGCCGACGGTCCGCAGGGGCCGGCATCTCGCCCGCGAGCCCTGTCGCCAAGCGCTTCGTCGCCGGCACGGTTGAAAAGCGAGGCCTCGTCGGGTACACTACCCTGACTGGCACGCTTCGTGCACCGACCGCGTGCCGGAAGTCGCCCAGGGTCACGTCAGCGGTCGGTCCTTTCGACCCCACCCCCGGACAGAGGCGATGGCGCTTAGGCAACAGCTCGCCGTAACGCAGCGACAGGAGATGAGGATGAACCCTCGCCTGTATCAGGCGATGGATCTCCTCTACCTGCCTCTCCTCGAGCTCGAGCAGCACCTCAAGCAGGAGTTGACCGCCAACCCCTTCCTCGAGATGAACGAGGTCGAGGAGGAGTTCGCCGAGCAGGAGGAGACCGAGGAGCCCGAGGAAGAGGAGGAGGAGATCGACTGGGAGGAGATCCTCCTGGACGGCTTCGACTCCGGATACCGGGGCGGCTCCAGCTACGAGGAGCTCGAAGAGTACGATCGCGTCCCCGAGACGACCGCCGACCTCTGGGACCACCTCCTGCAGCAGCTCTACCAGAGCAACGGCCATCAGGACGGAGACATCCGGATCGCCGAGGAGATCATCGGCAACATCAACGAGGACGGGTTCCTGACCTGCTCGCTGGAGGAGATCGCGGAATCGGTCTCCGCCCCGCTCGCGCGAGTCGAACGCATCCTGGCCCGAATCCAGGAATTCGATCCGCCCGGAGTCGGCGCCCGCGACCTGCGCGAGTGCCTGCTGCTCCAGATCGCCGACCGGATGGGCGCCGACAGCCTGCCGTACCGGATCGTCGAGGGGAACTTTTCCGAGCTGTCGTCCCACAAATACCAGGACATCGCGCGCGCGCTCGGGATCTCCGCGGTCGAGGTCCAGGATGCCGCCGACCGGATCGCCACCCTGGACCCCCGGCCGGGACGCAAGTACTCCGACCTGACCCCGGGGTACGTGACGCCGGATATCATCGTCGACAAGGTGGACGGCGAGTACGTGATCGGGCTGAACGACGGCAACCTGCCGCGGCTCCGGATCAGCACCGCCTACCGCGACCTGGCCCGCAACGGACAGTTCAAGGGGCAGGCCAAGGAGTTCGTCCAGAACAAGCTGAACAGCGCCAACTGGATCATCCAGGCGATCGAGCAGCGCCGGCAGACGATGCTCAAGGTGATGCACGTCCTGCTCGAGCGGCAGGGCGAGTTCTTCGAGAAGGGCATCCGCTACCTGCGGCCGCTGACGCTCAAGGAGGTCGCGGACGAGATCGGGATGCACGAATCGACCGTCAGCCGGGTCACCAACGAGAAGTTCGTCCAGACGCCGAACGGGGTCTTCCGGTTGAAGTTCTTCTTCTCGAGCGGGCTCTCGACCGACGAGGGGGAGGACGTCTCGGCTCGCGGCGTGAAGGCCCGGATCAGCGAGATGATCGCCGAGGAGGATTCCCGCAAGCCCCTCACTGACCAGCAGATCGTGGAGCTCCTCAAGGACGAGGGCGTCAACATCGCCCGCCGGACGGTGCAGAAGTACCGCGATCAGCTCGGCATCCTTTCCTCGCGTTACCGCAAGCGGGTATAATCGCCCCACCAGATCGGTCGCCTCCATGGCCCGCGCCTTCCGCACCCGGACGGTGCGGGCGGGGTCGCGGTTTTCCCCTGTCGATTCCCCCGAGGAAGGAGCGAGACCCATGCGGATGACCTTCAGCGTACGCCACGGCGATGTCCCGGATCGGCTCCGCCGGCACGCGGAGAGCGAGGTCGAGGGGCTCTCGAAGTACTTCGATCGTCTCGTCGAAGCGGACATCATCCTGGATCAGGAAGGTCATCGTCACATCGCGGAGGTGCGGATCCACACCTCGACCGACACCCACTTCGCGGCTTCCGCGGCGGACGACTGGCGGAAGGCGATCGACGCGACGATCGACAAGCTCCGAAGACAGCTCAAGCGCCACAAGGAGAAGCTCGAGCAGCGACGCTCGAACCGCGAGAAGCGGGAGCCGGCGCTTGAGGTTCCCGGGGACGGCTCGGAGTCGGTCCAGGAGGCCGCGACCCCGGCGTCCTGGGACCGCCTGAGCCGCGATGAGGCCGTCGCCCGGCTCGAGGCACAGAGGGGCGAGGACGTGCTGGTCTTCGTGGACGTCACCGACGAGGCGGTCAAGATCGCCCGTCGCGACGAAGCCGGGTCGGTGAGCGTGGTCGAGGCCGACGTGTTCGAGATCGGGGAGCGCTGAGCGGGTCGGCTCCGCCTTGGCCAGCCTGACCGTCGCCGAGCTCCTCTCCCGCAAGGCGCAGCCTCTCGGGCTCACCCTCTTGACCGAAGGGGGAACCGCGGGCCGGGAGATCCCGAGCAGCGAGGCGGCCAGCCCGGGTCTGGTCCTGGCCGGATACACCGACCGCTTCGTCCACTCGCGGGTCCAAGTCCTCGGCGAGACCGAGATCACCTACCTGGAGACCCTGTCGGAATCCGAGCGCGCTTCGGCCATCCAGCGGTTTCTCGATTTCGACCTTCCGGTCGTGTTCATCACGAAGGGTCTGGAGCCCCCGGCCGGGCTTCTCGAGCGCGCCAACGCGCGCGGGATCCCGATCGTTTCTACGCGCTTGAAGACCGGCGCCTTCTATTCGGCGATCAAGGCCTTCCTCGAGACCTTCTACGCTCCCAGCACATACATCCACGGCTCCCTCGCCGACGTCTACGGGGTGGGGCTCCTGTTCATCGGCCGGAGCGGGATCGGCAAATCCGAGTGCGTGCTCGACTTGGTGGAGCGGGGACACCGGCTGGTCGCCGACGACCAGGTCCACGTCACGCGCCGGGCCGCCGGCCTCCTCCTCGGTCGTGGCAGCGACGTCCTCGGCTTCCACATGGAGATCCGCGGAGTCGGGATCATCGACATCCAGTCCTTTTTCGGGATCCGGGCGGTGCGCCTCCAGAAGCGGATCGAGGTCGTGGTCCGGCTCGAGGAGTGGGACGAATCGACGCACGTGGAGCGGGTCGGCCTGGAGGACGAGAAGACGGAGATCCTGGAAGTCGAGCTTCCGCTCGTACGTGTGCCGCTCAACCCGGGGAAGAACATCACCGTGATCGCCGAAGTGGTGGCGATGAACCATCTGCTGCGGTACGCCGGCCGGCACGGCGCCGAGCGCTTCAACCAGCGTCTGATCGAGCGCATGCGGACCCAGGCCGAGACCGACACCTATCTCGAAGAGGACTACGAGTGACGGAGCGCTGTGGGGTGATCGTGGCCCACGGCGGTCTGGCGGAAGGGTTCCTGTCGGCCCTCACGCGGGTCGCCGGCCCGCAGGAGAACCTGTGGCCGCTATCGAACGAGGCGCTCTCCGGCGAAGCGCTGACGGCGCGGCTCGGGGAGCTCCTGGACGCGCGGGCCCGGGGGCGCGAGGTCTTCCTGTTCACGGACCTGGACGCCGGGTCGTGCGGTCTGGCCGGCCGCCGTCTGCTGGCCGACGATCGAGTCCGGGCGGTCTTCTTCGGGATCAACCTGCCGCTCCTGATCGAGTTCGTCTTCCGCCAAGCCGAGCCCCTGGATAAGCTCGTGCCGCTCATGATCACCAAGAGCCGGGCCGCGCTCGGGGTCCGGCCGTGACCGTGGTCCTGTTCCGGGTGGACGAGCGGCTGATCCACGGCCAGGTCGTGGTGGGGTGGGGACGACTCCTCGAGGCCGAGTCGCTGGTCGTGGTCAGCGACGAGTTGGCCGGCTCGGCGAGCGAGCAGGAGATATACCGGACCGGGCTTCCGAGCGGGCTCGAGGCCGACTTCTGGACGGAGGCAATGGCCGCGGCCCGGCTCCCCGAGGTGATGGAATCGGACGCCCGGATTCTCGTCCTGACGCCGGACCTCGGCACGATGTGGCGGCTGGCCGTCGCCGGCGTTCCGATCCACGAGGTGAACGTGGGCGGGCTCCACGCGGCATCGGGTCGCGAGTCCGTGCTGCCCTACGTGTATCTCGACCCGGACGACCGCCAGCGGGTGCGTGACTTCGAGGCGGCGGGCGTCCGGGTGACCGCCCAGGACGTCCCGGGCGGGGTGCGCGTGCGGCTCGAGCGCGTGCTCTAGGGGGGATCCGGCGCGGTGGGCCTCCAGGAATGGCTCCTGCTGGCTGCCTTGGGCGCCCTCGTCTTCCTGGACGCGTGGCCGGTCGGGCAAACGATGCTGTCCCGGCCGATTGTCGTCGGCCCCCTGGCGGGGGCCGTCCTCGGCACGCCGGCCGAGGGGGTGTTCTGGGGCGCCGTCTTCGAGGCCGTCTACCTGGGGGTCCTGCCGGTCGGGGCGGCCCGCTACCCGGACGCCGGCCTGGCCGCGCTCGTCGGAACCGTGGTCGCCTCACACGGCGGTGGGGAGGAGACGGCAGCGTATCTGGTCGGGGTGGCGTTGGCCGCGGGCCTCCTCGGGGATTGGACGAGCGGGTTTCAGCGCCGCTGGAACGGTCGGGCCGCGGCCGCGGTGCGGAGCCGGGTCGCGGCGGGAGACCTGGGCGCCCCCGGTCGTGCGATCGCCGTGGCGGTGGTCCGCGGTGCCCTGATCGGAGCCGCCGCGGCGGTCGGGTCGGCGACGGTCGCGCTGGCCGGCCTCGAGCTCGTCGAAGGGACCGTCTGGGCCGGTCCGACGAGCCGGTCAGTCCTCCGGCTGGCCGCCCTCGCCGCCATGGTCGTGACTGCCGGCCGACTCTTCCTGGAGCGCCGCTCGGACCGCCTCGCGTGGACGGCCGGTCTGGTCGTGGCGGGCGGGCTGGCGTCGTGGGCCAGCGCCGGAATGGGATCGTGACGGTCGTGCCCCGTCAGGGATCCCGCGAGCGCCGCGTGGTCGCCCTCCGCTCCGTCTTCCTTCAGTCGGTCTGGAACTACGAGACCCTTCAGGGAGTCGGGTTCGCATGGGCTGTTCTGCCAGGTCTCCGCCGGCTCCATCCCGACCCCGCGAAGCTCGCCCAGCGTCTCCTCGCGCACCTCGAGCTCTTCAACAGCAACCCGTACCTCTCCACGATCGCGATGGGGGTCGTGCTGCGCCTCGAGCACGAGGTGGCACGCGGGGTGGCGGGGGCCGAGCGACGGGTGGCCCGGCTCGTCGGCGTCCTGCGCGGGACCCTGGGCGCGCTCGGCGACGAGCTCATCTGGGCGGGCTGGCGCCCGGCGCTCGGAGCGGCGGCGGCCACCGCGGCGCTCTTGGGCGGCGGCGTCTGGACTGCCGGCGCCTACTGGCTCTTCTACAACGCGCTCACCCAGGCCATCCGGCTGCGCGGGGTGACGGCCGGCTTCGCCAGCGGTGCCGGCATCGCCCGCGTCCTGCAGGATCCATTCTGGCGCCGGACCGCCGCGGCGGCCCGCCTCGGCGGGGCAGCGGTCGGCGGCGCCGCGCTCGCCCTGGGAGTCGTGCTCGGCCACTCCGGTGGCGGCTGGCGGGAGGCCGGGATATTTTTGGGTTCGGTCGCTCTCCTGGGGTTGGCGGCCCGGCCGCTCGGGTCCGGGGGCCGTCGGCTTTCGCCCGCGCTGGCCTTCCTGGCCCTCGTGATCCTGCTCAGCGCTCTCACTCAAGCCCGCGCGGGGACGGCGCCGTGATTCCACAAGGCCACGAAGTCGAGGTCCGGATCCGGAACCGGCTCGGAATGCACGCGCGTCCGGCCGCACAGTTCGTCCGCTGTGCCGCGCGGTTCAGCTGCGATGTCTACGTGAGCCGGGACGGAATCGAGATCAACGGCAAGAGCATTATGGGGGTCATGATGCTGGCCGCCGAGCAGGGGGCAGTGATCCGGATCCGGGCCGAGGGCGAGGACGCCGAGCACGCTGTCCGCGAGCTGGCCCAGCTCGTGGAACAGGGTTTCCACGAGGACGACGAGGGTCGCCCCGTCCTCGACGGCGACGCCGCCGGAGCGGGCTCGTGAGCGACCAGGACACCATCCACCACGGCTTGGGCGTCTCGAACGGCGTGGCGTTCGGGCCGGCCTATCTCATCGCGCCGGACGCCCTCAGGGTCCCGCGGCGTACGGTCGAGCCGCACGCCGTGGAAACCGAGCTGGAGCGCCTTCAGACGGCGCTCGACCGAACCCGGAGCGACATCTCGCGTGTCCGCGAGGTCCTGCGAGCGGCCGGGAAGCCCGCCGAAGCCGCCATCTTCGATTCGCATCTCCTGATCCTCGAGGACGACGAGCTGCTCGGTGGTGCCCGGACGAGCGTCCGGGACGGAAGGGTGAACGCCGAGCACGCTTTCCACACGGCGGTGCTCGAGGCGCTGACACGGCTCGAATCCAGCGAGGATCCGTATCTGAGAGAGCGGGCCAAAGACGTCCGCGACGTCGAGCATCGGGTGATCCGGTGTCTTCTCGGCGAGCGCGAACCGGCGGTCGGCGACTTGATGCAGAACGCCATCCTGGTGGCCCACGACCTTCCCGCGACCCTGACCGCCGAGCTGGACGGGGACCGCATTCTCGGCTTCGCGACTGAGGTCGGCGCGGCCCACAGTCACACGGCGATCCTGGCGCGGGCCCTGGAGATCCCGGCCGTGATCGGGCTCGGTCCGGTGATGCAGCGCCTGCGCGACGGAGAGCAGGTGATCCTGGACGGGCGGGAGGGGCTGCTCATCGCCAATCCCTCGCACGAGACCCTCAGCGGTTACGAACGGATCCGGGCAAAGATCGCGCGCAAGCGGGCCGAGTGGGTCAGCCTGGCCGATGCCCCGAGCGTCACGGCCGACGGGACCCGGCTCGTCTTCCAGGCGAACATCGATTTCCCGCGCGAGGTCGACGCCGCGCTGACGTTCGGTTGCGAGGGGATCGGGCTCTATCGGACGGAGTACCTGTTCCTGCACAGCGGTGGCGAGGCCGGCGAGGAGGACCAGGTCGAGGTCTATGGGGGGCTCATCGACCGCATGGACGGGCGTCCGGTCACGATCCGCACGGTGGACCTGGGAGGCGACAAGCTGCTCCAGGGGATGGAATCGGAGGCGAACCCGTTCCTCGGCTGGCGAGCGATTCGCTACTGTCTGGACCGCCCCGAGGTCTTCCGCGGTCAGCTCCGCGCCATTCTGCGCGCGGGTGTCAACGGACCGACGTCGATCCTGGTTCCCATGATCACGACCGTCGAGGAGGCCGACCGCTCGCTGGAGGCGCTGGGCGAGGCACGCCACTCGCTCGAGCGCGATGGCATCCCGTTCGCGGCCGAGTGCCCGATCGGGACCCTGATCGAGACCCCCGCCGCGGCCATGCTCGCCGAGGAGCTTGCGAGGCGGTTCGACTTCCTCTCGCTGGGGACCAACGACCTGATCCAGTACACGCTGGCCGTCGATCGCGGGAACCGGCGGGTGGCCCACCTCTTCCAGCCCTTCCACCCGGCCGTGCTGCGGCTGATCGGCGAGGTGGTCGCGGCGGGCCGTGACTCGGGGCGCGAGGTCACGGTCTGCGGCGAGATGGCCTCGAACTCGCGCGCCGCGACGCTGCTGCTGGGACTCGGGGTCCGGCGCTTCAGCATGGTCCCGGCCCGGATCCCGCGGGTGAAGCAGGTGCTCGGTCGGATCGCGGTCGCCGAGGCCGAGGAGGCGGCGCGGGTGGCGCTCGCGGCGGCGACGGCCGAAACCGCCCAGGCGGTGATCGAGAACCGGTTCGGCGATCGGCTGCGTCAGGGGGCGACGGCGGTCGCCGGCGGGGACGTCCGGTGACGGGGAGATCACGCGCCGCGCAAGTCCCGGCGGGTGTCGAGCCCGAGCGGGTCGCGGTGGTGGACTCGTATGACATGCGGAGCCGGATCGAGGGGCTGCCGGGCGACCTGGTGGAGGCGGCCGGCCGGGCGGCGCGGTTCGCGGACGGGCTGGACGGCCCGCCCGCCGGGGCCCTGGCGGTGCTCGGGATGGGCGGCTCGGCGATCGGCGGGGACCTGGCGGCGGCCGCGACCCTCGAGCGGCGTCGGGTCCCGATGGAGGTCGTCCGGGGCTACGATCTCCCAGCCTGGATCGATGGCGACGCATGGGTCGTTGCGTCCTCATACTCGGGGGACACGGAAGAGACGCTCGCGGCGTACGAGGTGGCGAAGGCGCGCGGGCTCCCGGTGGTCGCGATCACGACGGGCGGCAGGCTGAGAGAGAGGGCCGAGGCTCACGGCGACCCGGTGCTCTTGCTTCCGCCCGGCTATCCGCCGCGGGCGGCCCTCGGACACTCCTTCGCATCGTGCGCGATCGTGGCCGCCGCGGTCGCGCCGGGCCTCGAGGTTCACGCCGAGGCGGACGCGATCGCCGCCGCGGGCGAGGCGATGCGGCCGCTGTCGGCGGAGTGGCTCGCGACGGATCCCGAGAACCCCGCCCTCGCCGTAGCGCGGGAGGCCGTGGCCGGGCTGCCCCTCGTCTACGCGGGCCATCCGGTCGCGGTAGCGGCAGCTCGGCGGTGGCGGACCCAACTCAACGAGAACGCCAAGCTGCTCGCCTTCACGTGTGAGTTTCCCGAGCACAACCACAACGAGATCGTGGGGTTCGAGGCCGATCCCGTCGTCACTCCCGCCGTCTTTTACCTGGAAACGGCGTGGGATCCGCCTCGCGTGCACCGGCGGATGGAGATCGTGCGTCGACAACTGGACAGGCGGACTCTGTCACAGCGGCGTGTCGAGGCGGGCGGTGGAAGCCCGCTCGAGGCCATGCTTCGGTTGTGTCTCCTGGGGGATTGCGCTAGCTTCCTCGCTTCCGTCATCATGGGGCGAGACCCCACCCCTGTCGCATCCATCGACGCTCTCAAGAGCGAACTCTCACGCTGAGTCCAGGACCCAGGTGAACGTCGTCATACCCGCGGCCGGGCAGGGAACGCGGCTGCGTCCCCACACGCACACGCTGCCGAAGGTCATGCTGCCGGTGGCCGGTCGGCCGATCATCGGTCACATCCTGTCCGACCTTCGAGCGCTCCAGCCGCGGGAGGTGCGCCTGATCGTCGGATACCGCGGCGAACGCCTGGAGTCGTACGTTCGAGAGGAGTTTCCGGACCTGCCGGTAAGGATCGTCTGGCAGAAGGAACAGCTCGGGCTCGGCCACGCCGTGCTCCAGGGTCTCGTGGCGGGCGAGGACGAGCCCGTCCTCGTCGTCCTCGGGGACACCGTATTCGACGTCGATTACGCGGCCTTCGTCGCCAGCGGGAAGAACGTGCTCGGCGTCCGCTCCGTGCCCGATCCGGAGCGGTTCGGGATCGTCGAGCTGGATGGCGATGACCGGATCGAGCGGCTGGTCGAGAAGCCTTCCGAGCCGAAGACGGACCTCGCGCTGGTCGGTCTCTATTATGTCTCGAATGGCGAGCTCCTCCGGCGCGCGATCGCGGGGCTCGTGGACGACGACGTCCGCACCAGGGGGGAGTACCAGCTCACCGACGCCCTCCAGCGGATGATCGACGAGGGACACGTCTTCGTCCCGTTCCGGATCGGGAACTGGTTCGACTGCGGCAAGCCCGAGACCCTGCTCGACACCAACCGGGCCCTCCTCGACCGGCGGGCGCCCGAGGTCCCCGCCGCCTTCGAAGATGCCCACATCGTGCCTCCGGTGGCGATCGGCCCGGACTGCACGATCGCGCGCGCGGTCGTGGGTCCGTTCGTCACCCTCGGGCGGAACGCGGTCGTGCACGAGTCCGTCGTGCGCGACTCGATCATCGGTGAGGGGGCCTCGGTGCGCGGCTGCGTGCTGGAGCGCTCGATCGTGGGGCCCGGAGCGAGCGTCGAGGCTCCGGCCAGGACCGTCAATCTCGGAGAAGGATCGAACGTCTCATGCTGAAGACCCGCACTCAAAGCGCACCGGCCGTCTCGCCACTCGCCTCGACCGCCAGGCGCTTCCTCTTCACGTCCGAGTCGGTGACCGAAGGGCACCCCGACAAGATCGCCGACGCCGTCTCCGACTCCGTCCTGGACGTGGCGCTGGAAGGCGATCCGCAGAGCCGGGTGGCGTGCGAGACCCTGGTCACGACCGGCCTCGTCATGGTCGCCGGGGAGATCACCACCGAGACATACATCCCGGTGAGCGAGGTCGCGCGGCAGACGATCCGCGAGATCGGCTACACCGACGCCCGGATGGGATTCGACGCGGCGACGTGCGGGGTGCTGGTCTCGCTCGACCAGCAGTCGCCCGACATCAAGCGCGGCGTGGACGCCGAGGGGGCCGGCGATCAGGGGATGATGTTCGGGTACGCCACCGATGAGACCCCCCAACTCATGCCGCTGCCGATCGCCCTTGCGCACGCCCTGGCGCGCCGGCTGAGTCGGGTCCGGAAGGACGGCGTGCTGCCGTGGCTCAGGCCGGACGGGAAGAGCCAGGTGACGATCGAGTACGACGGCGGGCGGCCGCGCGAGATCACGACGGTCGTCATCTCCACGCAGACGGGGGACGAGTCCGAGGTGTCTCTCGAGGAGATCCGGGAGGGGGTCCGGAAGCAGGTCATCTTCCCGGTCCTGCCCGAGGACCTCTACGACCCGGGCACCCTTCGCATCCACATCAACCCGACCGGCCGGTTCGTGATCGGCGGTCCGCAGGGCGATGCCGGGGTGACCGGCCGCAAGATCATCGTCGACACCTACGGCGGCTTCGGGCGTCACGGAGGGGGCGCGTTCAGCGGGAAGGACCCGACCAAAGTCGATCGGTCCGGGGCCTACGCTGCGCGCTGGATCGCCAAGAACCTGGTGGCGGCCGGGTTGGCCGGCCGGTGCGAGGTCCAGCTCGCGTACGCGATCGGCGTCGCCGAGCCGGTGAGCGTGATGGTCGACACGTTTGGCACGGGGCGGCTGCCGGACGACGTGCTGGCGGAGCGGGTCGGGGAGGCGTGGGACCTGCGGCCGCGAGCCATCATCCGGGCGCTCGACCTTCAACGCCCGATCTATCGTCCCACGGCGGCATACGGCCACTTCGGCCGGGAGCCCGAAGGCGGTCTCTTCACCTGGGAGAGCATCGAGAAGGCGGAGGAGCTGCGCGACTGGATCGAATGAGGTCCCGGCTGGCGCGCGGATCGATCGTTGTCGGAGACGAACGGGCGAAAGGAGCCACGGAATGGCTAAGGCGCACAAGGCGGGGACGGACGCGATGACCCGCGAATACGACGTCAAGGATCGCGGACTGGCACGCAAGGGCGAGTCGCGGGTCGAGTGGGCGACTCGCCACATGCCCGTCCTTCAGCAGATCGGGGACCGGTTCGAGCGCGAGCGGCCGCTCGAAGGAAGGCGCGTGTCGGCGTGCCTGCACGTCACGACCGAGACCGCCAATCTGGTTCTTACGCTCCAGCGCGCCGGCGCGGATGTCCTGCTCTGCGGATCAAACCCGCTCTCCACGCAGGACGACGTCGCGGCGTACCTGGTGGACCGCGGGATCCGGGTCCATGCCATCAAGGGCGAGGACCACGAGACCTACTACCGCCACATCCGCTCGGCCCTCGAGCACCGGCCGGAGATCACGATGGACGACGGCGCCGACCTGGTGAGCGCCATTCACTTCATCGGCCTCGAGCGTTACGACGACCTCCATCCGGTCATCCGGGAGTGGGCGACGACGCTCTCCCCCGCCGAGCGGAAGGCCATCGTGGACGGCGTGCTCGCGTCGACCGAGGAGACCACGACCGGCGTGATCCGGCTCAAGTCGATGCAGGCCTCGAACGTCCTGCTGTTTCCGGTCATCGCGGTCAACGACTCCAAGACGAAGCACCTGTTCGACAACCGGTACGGCACCGGCCAGTCGACCTTGGATGGCATCCTGCGGGCGACCAACGTGCTGCTGGCCGGATCGACCGTGGTGGTCGCCGGCTACGGATGGTGCGGGCGCGGCGTGGCGCGCCGGGCCCAGGGCGCGGGAGCCAACGTGATCGTGACCGAGGTCGATCCGATGCGGGCGCTGGAAGCCGTGATGGACGGCTACCGGGTCATGCCGATGGCGGAGGCCGCGCCGATCGGCGACATCTTCATCACCGTGACCGGCGACATCCACGTCATCCGCGCCGAGCACTTCGAGCGCATGAAGGACGGCGCGATCATCGCCAACAGCGGCCACTTCAACGTCGAGATCGACCTCGACGCGCTGGCCGGGATGGCCGAGGGGACACGCGAGATCCGTGAGTTCGTCGCCGAGTACCGGATCGGCGATCGATGGTTGTACGTGCTTGGGGAGGGGCGGCTGGTGAACCTGGCCGCCGCCGAGGGCCATCCGGCGAGCGTCATGGACATGTCGTTCTCCAATCAGGCCCTGGCGGCGGAGATGATCGCCCGGGATCCGGCCGGCCTCGCGCCGGGCGTCTCCTCGGTCCCGGAGGCGATCGACGCGGAGATCGCGCGCCTCAAGCTGGCCTCGATGGGGGTGGGGATCGACACGCTGACGGCGGAGCAGGAGAAGTATCTCGCCTCCTGGGAGATGGGGACGTGATTCGGGCGCTGAAAACGCCCGATATCTGCGGTGCACTCCTCTCGCCGCCTTCCCAGGGCCACGCCCGTTCGGGTCGGGTTGTGCCCCCGCGAGCGGGGCATGTATGTTGCACATCCTGTTCGGACGAGGCCGGAGGAGCCGTGTCGATCGAAGTCGTCGAAGTCACCGTCGCCAGTCTGGGGATCGATTCCTCGACGCAGTCGCCGATCGTCATCCTGAAGGAGAAGGAAGGCGACAGGTACCTGCCGATCTGGATCGGTCCCAGCGAGGCGAGCGCCATCGCGACGGAGCTGGCCGGCGTCAAGTTCAGCCGGCCGCTGACCCACGATCTCATGAAGAACCTTGTCCGGGCGCTCCACGGGACCCTGACCCAGGTCATCATCGGGGCCCTGAAGAACAACACCTACTACGCACAGGTCTTTGTCCAGAACGACGAGGACGTCGTGTCGATCGACGCCCGGCCCAGCGACTCGATCGCGCTGGCGCTCCGGCTCGGGGCGCCGATCTTCGCATCCGAGGAGCTGCTCGACCACACGGCCGAGGAGGTGGGCGAGGTCGAGGAGGAGAAGTACGATCCGGAAGACCTCAAGGAGTACCTTCGGCGCATGAACCCGGAGGACTTCGGACGTTTCACGCTCTGACGGGAGGAACGCTGATCCAGAACCTCTGATCCCATTTCGAGCCTCGGGGTGCCCGTCCGCCGACCGTGCGACCGCACGGGCGTCGGGAGAATAGGGAATGCGGTTCGAAGCCGCAGCGGCCCCGCCACTGTGAGGCGAGAGCGAACGGAAGAGCCGCGCTCCGCCAAGCCAGGAGACCTGCCACGAGGCTTGTTGTCGAGATCCTTCGCGGGAGGGGTCCGGCGACTCGACCCTAGCACCTCCGGTCGCGCGCCTGCCTCCCGCGGCAGGCGTTTTCTTTTGGCCCGGAGGCCATGATCCCCGACCGCCGCTCGCTTCGCCACCTCGCTCTCCTCCTCCTGGCGGCCTGCTCGGGGGACCCGGATGAAGGCGCCGACCGACCGGGCGGCGCGCGCGCGACCGACCCCGCGCCGGTCGCCGCGACCGTCCAGACGGCGGTCAACCTGACCGACGATGCCGGCCGCGCCGTGCACCTCGATGCGCCCGCCCGCCGGATCGTCTCCCTGGTCCCCAGCGTCACCGAGACTGTCGTCGCCCTCGGCGAGGCGAAACGTCTGATCGCGCGGACGGACTACGATCATGGGGCGGCCGTGGACCACCTGCCCAGCCTGGGCGGGGGGCTCGACCCCAGCCCCGAGGCCCTGGTGGCGCTCGATCCCGACCTCGTCGTCGGCTGGAGCTCGGCCCGTGATGGGCGCCTGAGAGGGCTCCTCGAGACGGCCGGGATCCCCTTCTACGCGGCCGCGATCGAGGACACGGCCGACGTCTTCCGGACGTTCGACCAAGTCGGTCGGCTGGTGGGGGCTCATGCCGCTGCGGAGGGGCTGGCCGGCGCCGTGCGGGACTCGTTGGCGGCGGTCGCCGCCCAGCGCCCGCCGGGGCCCCGGCCGACCGTCCTTTTCACGATCCTCGGAGTTCCGCCCAGGACGGCCGGGCCCGACACGTTCATTGCCCAGCTGATCGAGATCGCGGGGGGACGGATCGCTTTTCCCGAGCTCGACGAGCGCTGGCCCGAGGTGTCGCTGGAGGCCGTCGTCGCCCGGCAGCCCGATGTCCTGGTGGTTCCGGTCGTGCCGGGAGGCCGGCCGCTCGCCATGCTGGCCGACCGGGCCGGGTGGAGGGATCTGGGGGCGGTCCGGACGGGGCGGGTAGTCGGCGTGGACGCAGATCTCTTCACTCGGCCCGGGCCGCGGCTCCCTCAGGCCGCCCGGGCTCTCCAGCATGCGTTGCTCGAGGTTGGCCCCCGATGAGGGCGCGGCGGCTCTTCGCGGGGCTCGCGCTGGCGCTCCTGGCGACCCTCCTCGTCAGCGTCCGGTTCGGGGCCGCCGGGCTCGACTGGACCGCGGTCGGGGGCGGCCTCCGGGGGACGGCGGACCCGGCCACCGTCACGATCGTCCGGGACCTGCGCCTCCCGCGCGCGCTCCTGGGGGCTCTGATCGGGGCCGCCCTCGCCCTCTCCGGCGCCACCTTCCAGGCCCTCCTCCGGAATCCGCTTGCCGACCCGTATGTGCTGGGGGTGGCCGGCGGGGCCGCGCTCGGCGCGGTGGCCGTGATCGGCGCCGGGTGGGCCGCGGCCGCGCCGTGGGCGCTCCCCGTCGGGGCCATGGCCGGGGCGTTCGCCACGATCGCCGTCGTCGTCCGGATCGCCCGTGGCGCGGGACCCGGCTTGGACATCCGGGCGCTCCTCCTGGCCGGCGTCGTGGTGGGCGTCTTCTGCAACGCCAGCCTCCTCCTCGTTCTCAGCCTCCAACGGGGCGAGGCCTTCCGGGAGGCCGTGTTCTGGCTGATGGGGAGCCTGGCCGGGGCGAGCTGGACGGCGACCGCCTGGCTCGCCGCCGCGGTCCTGCCGATCGCGGCGATCCTCTGCCTGGCGGCGCGGCCGCTCGACCTCCTCGCGGTCGGTGAGGAATCCGCCCGGCACCTCGGGGTCCGGGTCGCGCGGACACGGCTCATGGCGTACCTGGCGGCCTCCTTTCTGACCGCGGTCTCGGTCGCGGTGGCGGGATCGATCGGGTTCGTCGGCCTGTTCGTCCCGCACGCAGCCCGGCTCCTCTGGGGAGGCGGCCACCGCCGGCTCCTGCCGGCCGCGGCGCTCCTGGGAGCGGCCTTTCTTCCGCTCGCCGATACTCTTGCGCGGACGGTCGTGGCCCCGGCCGAGCTCCCGCTCGGCGTCATCACGGCGTTCGTGGGGGTCCCCTTCTTCGTGGCCATCATGCGGCGGCGGCTTGCCGGGAGGCCGGGATGAAGGACCTCTGGCACGCGAGGGGGCTCGCCTTCCGTTATCCGGGGAGCCCGGTCGAGGCCGTCCGTGAGGCCGACCTCGACCTGAGGGAGGGAGAGGTCGTCGCCCTGGTTGGTCCCAACGGGGCCGGGAAGACGACCCTTCTCCTTCTCCTCCTGGGCCACCTGACGCCTCTTCGGGGCGGGGTCGAGTTCGCCGGCCGTCCGCTCGCGGAGTGGTCTCCGGCCCGCCTCGCCCGTCGCGTCGGGGTCCTGCCCCAGCACGAGGAGCCGGCCTTCCCGGTGACCGTCCGGGAGCTGGTCGCGATGGGACGCTATCCGCACTTGGGCGCCTGGCGACGGGAGCGGCCGAGCGACATCGAGGCGGTCGAGGCCGCGGTTCTCCGGTGCGGGCTCGCCGACCTGACCCCGCGGCCCTTCGCCACCCTCTCCGGCGGCGAGCGCCAGCGGGCGCGTCTGGCCCGTGCCCTCGCCCAGGGGCCCGATGCCCTGGTCCTGGACGAGCCGACGGCCGGCCTCGACGTGGCCAGCGAAATGGAGATGTGGGAGCTCCTGCGACGGGAAGCCGGGGCCGGACGCGGGGTCCTTCTCACGACCCACAACCTGAACCTCGCCGCGCGTTTCGCGGACCGGCTCATCCTCCTGGGAGGCGGTCGCCTCCTCGGGGAGGGACCGGCCGCGGACGTCCTGACCGGTCCGCGGATCGGGGAGGCGTACGGCTGGCCCGTCCGCGTCTTCCCGCATCCCGGCCCGGGCCCCGACCGGGGCGCACCGCAGGTCGTCCCCCTCCGCCCGAACGGCGAAGTCGAAAGGAAGGTCCCATGAGGAAGTTCTCTGCGATCGCGCTCGGTCTCCTCCTCGTCGCCCCCGCCGCGCGGGCCCAGGAGCAGGAAGCCGCCGAGGACACCCTCGGTCTGTTCCACGCGCCTCCGATCGTCGTCACGGCCGACCGGGTCGAAACACCGGTCTCCCAGGTCGGTGTCACGACCACCGTCATCACCCGTGCCGAGATCGAGCGTGCCCAGTACAGGACGGTGGCCGAAGCCCTCCGTGACGCGCCCGGCGTCGAGGTCGTCCAGACGGGCGGCTTCGGGGGCGTCACCTCGGCCTTCCTGCGCGGGTCGGGCCCGGAGCACGCGGTCGTCCTGCTCGACGGGATCGAGCTCAACGACCCGAGCGCCCCGGCCGGCGCCTACGATCTGGCGGGGCTCCTGACCGACGACGTGGAGCGGATCGAGATCGTGCGCGGCCCCCAGAGCACCCTCTACGGGTCCCACGCGATGGGGGGCGTGATCCAGGTCCTGACCAGGGTCGGGTCGGGACCGCCCGAGGCGACGACGCGGCTCGAGGCCGGAGCGCTCGGCACGCTCCACGCCGCCGCGCGCATCGACGGGGGCGAGGGCGCGCTCGGCTGGGCGGTCCACGCCGCCCGGCGTCAGACGGACGGCGTGTCGGCGGCCGCCGGAGGGGTCGAGCGTGACGCTGGCGAGTCGACCGGCGGCTCGGCCGTCCTCGAGTGGCGGCCGGAAGGGCCGTGGTCTCTCCGCGGCACGGTGCGGGGCCGGCGCGGGGAAGCGGAGATCGACCATGGAGGCGGGGCGTCGTCGGACGACCCGAACTTCGTCTCGGACGCGACCGAGCTCGCCGGCCACGTCGAGGCGCGCTTCCGGACCTCCGGCGGGCGGTGGGAGCAGAGCCTCGGGCTCGGGCTCACGCGGCATGACCGCGAGTCCACGGACCGCCCCGACCCGGCGCGGGAGCTCACCAGCTCGCTCGGCGAGTTCGACGGTCGGCGCTGGAAGCTGGGCTGGCAGAACGACGTCCGGTGGGGTGTCCACCGGTTGGTCACCGGGATCGACCACGAGGTCGAGACCGCCCGGACCTCGTTCGCCTCGGACGGCGAGTTCGGCCCTTTCGAGACCGAGATGCCGGAGACCTCGGCGCGGACGACCGGCGTCTTCGCCGAGGATCTGGTCGTGCTCGGGGAGCGTGCGCACGTCGCGCTAGGCGTCCGTGCCGACGACCACAGCCGCTTCGGCGGCGCCGTGACCTACCGCGTGGCACCGGTCCTGCTTCTGGCCCCCGGGCTCCGTCTCAGAGGAGCGATCGGCACGGGCTTCCGCGCGCCGGGCCTGTCGCAGCTTCTCGATCCCCTGTTCGGGAACCCCGAGCTCGAGGCCGAGCGCAGCCGGGGTTGGGAGGTCGCCGTCGAGGCGGGGCCGAGAAACGGGGCGCTCCACGCCGGCGCGACCTGGTTCGACACCCGCTTCGAGGACCTGATCGTGTTCGACGGCGAGGCCCTCCGGAACGTGCGGGAGGCCGAGACCCGAGGGCTCGAGCTGACCGCGGTCGCGCGCCCGACGGAGAGCGTGGCCGTCCGGAGCGCCTACACCTTCATGGAGGCGGAGGAGACCGCCGGTCCCGAGACCGGCACGCGCCTCGTCCGTCGGCCCCGGAACGCCGCCGATCTGAGGATCGACGTGGTCGGTAACCGCGCGGACGCCAGCCTGGGCCTCCACTGGGTCGGCGAGCGCGAGGATCTCGACTTCTCGGCCTTCCCGGCCGCGCGGGTCTCGTTGGACGGCTACCTGACGGCGCGATTCGCGGCGTCGTGGCGATGGACCGAGCGGATCCGGGTCTACGGCCGGGTCGAGAACCTGACCGACGAGCGGTACGAGGAGATCTATCGCTTCGGGACGGTCGGAAGGGCAGTCCACGCGGGGATCACGGCCGCGTTCTGAGGCCTGGATCGCGTTCCCCGGCGGTGGCGGGGCCTTCGGGCCGCTCCTAACTTGCGCGGCCCGATGCCCCGGCCCCGCCTCTTCGTTCCCCTGGCCGTCGCGATGCTCCTCCCGTCGGCGCTTCCCGCCCGCGCCGGAGCCCAGGACGCCGTCGCCGACAGCGTCGCCGAGGAGGACAGCCTGGACGGCGCGCCGGAGGGCGCGTTCCCGGCGCCGATCGTGGATCCCCGGCTGACCCTCCTCGGCGACACGCTGGCGCCGGGCGATACGACGCGCCCCAAGTTCTCGGAACTCCCCGAGTTCTATCCCGATACGGTCGTCGATCCGTACGTGGCCCCCCGGCCCGGCTCCCGCCCGGCGTGGACGCTGGACGGCGAGGAGCTCATCGGCCGCGGCGCCTTCAGCCTCCTGGACGTCCTCGAGAGCGAGTTCCCGGTGTGGGCACTGGACCTGGGGGGAGGCGGCGTCAACACGTTTCTGGGTCCGGCGCTCGGGACCGTGTCAGGCGTCGAGGTGTTCGTCGACGGCGTCGCCCTGGGCGACCCCCTGACCGCCGCGTGGGACCTGCGTCAGATCCCGCTCGAGGCGATCGCCCGCGTGGCCTGGCATCCGGGACCGCAGGCGGCCGCCTGGGGCGGAAAGGGAACCGCCGGGGTGCTGGCGATCACGACCCGCCGCAGTCTCGCCCCGTCGGCGCGCTCGCTGCTGGCCTTCTCGGCCGGCTCCTTCGACACCGAGACCTTTAGCGGGCGCTTCGGCCGTCCGGTCACCTGGCATGGGGACGTTTTCGTGGCCGCCAACTTCGACGCCACCGACGGGTTTCTCGGCTCGGGCGACTTCACGCGGAACCAGACCGTCCTCAAGGCGGGCTGGCGACCCTGGCTCGGGCACCGCTTCGAGGCATCACGTATCGGCGATGACTTCTCGGGAGAGGACAACCGGGTCGGGCTGGCCGGGGTCCAGGAACAGGACCGCTCCATGTGGCACCTCTCCTACGTCGGGGCGATGGGGCCGGTCGAGGCGCGGGCCCACTACGCGCGGACGCGGCTCGACCTGGACGAGAACTTCGACTTCGACGACGTCCTCGGGCTGATCGGGACCGGGGAGCGGAGTGACGTGCGGCTCGACCTCACCTACACGCGGGGACCCCTCTCCGCGTGGGGAGCCGCTGCCAGGGGGGAGGAGGAAGCGTCGTCGGGTCACGTGCTGTTCGTGAACGGACAAGGCACGAACCTGCTCGATCCCCCCGAAGGCGTGCAGGGACTGGTGAACCCCCGGACCACATTCGAGCTGGGCGGGGGGGCGGGCGTGGCAATGCCGGGAGGGCGGCTGGCCGGCCATCTCGCGGTGCGCCGTCTCGACCACGACAACTGGGCCGAAGGCGGAACGGCGTGGCAGGCCGCCGTCAGCGGCCGGCCGGTCGAGAAGATGGAGATCAGCCTCGCGGCCGGTCGCGCCGTACGCCCGCCGGACTTTCCCGAGATGTCGATCCTCTGGACGCTCGCGGAGGCGCGCCTGGACGTCCACCCCGGCCGTCCCGCCGAGCCGACCGCCCTCGAGGCCTGGCAGGAGGTGCGCGGCGAGGTCGCTTACGAGGGCGAGGGGTGGCGGGCCGCCGTGCGGGCGTGGTCGGCCGATGCGGACCGCGCCTTCGTCTGGCTCCCGCCGACGGCCTGGGTCAGGTTCGACCCGGTCGCCGGAGGGGTCCGCCTGGGCGAGGAGGGGTTCAACACGTTCGACGCCCTGGACCTGTCCGCCTCGGGCGTCGAGGGAGACGTGGCCTTCCCCCTCCCGTGGGGGCTCCGCGGCCGGGCGGTCGGCCGCCGGACGATGGTCGAGGTGGCGGACACCGGGGAGCGGCTCCCATACCTCCCCGAGACCCAGGCCCTGGGCCAGCTCCGCTACGCGCGCCGGTTCTTCCCGAGCCGAGACCTCCTGGTGGAGGCTCGCCTGACGGGGCGCTACATCGGGGAGCGTACGACCCTCGACGGGACCACGCTGCCGTCCTATCTCGCCACCGACGTCCTCCTCCAGGGGACGATCATCAACTTCACGATCTTCGTCTCGTTCAAGAACGTGGGCGGCCTCAACTACCGGACCGAGGAGGCGTTCTTCCTGCCGGGGCGCGAAGGGTACTTCGGCGTCAACTGGCGGTTCAGGAACTAGAGCGCCCTAGCCCCGCCACGCGGCGGTCCGCTAACTTCGGCGACGTCATCCCATCGCCCGATTCGACCTCATGCACGAGAGGAAGACGATGAAGATCCGTGTCCCGGCCGCATGGTTCCTGGCCGCCGCTCTCACCTTCGCCTGCGGTCAGGGCGGCCCGCCCGAAGGCTCGGCCGACGCGGTCGACAGCGCGGCCGCCCAGAAGACCGCCGTGGCCGCTCTCCAGGCGGGCATGTCCAAGGACGAGGTCAGGAACAAGCTCGGGGAGCCCCGCATCCGGGTCACCATGGACGGCGGCCTCGAGCGCTGGACCTACTACAGCTACGATGCCCAGGGGCGGATCGCCGCCAAGACGATGATCATCTTCGGCGACGACGGGACGATCGTCGAGATCAGCGACGCATCGTCCTGAGGCGGCGGTTTCCTCGTGCTGCGCACCGCCTACGCGTGGACCCTGGGGGTGATCCTGACCCTCTTCTGGTCGACGCTGGGCCTCGTGACCTGGCCGGTCAGCCCTCGTGGCGAGCTCTACCTCAAGTTCGCCCGCATCTGGTCGCGGATGATTCTGGGCGGGCTCTCGATCCCGCTCGAGGTGGACCAGGAGGCCGAGCTCGACCGCGAACGCCCCTTCCTCTTCATGTCCAGCCACCGTTCGGTGTTCGACATCTTCGCGCTGTTCCTGGCCACCCGGCACTCGCTCCGGATGGTGGCCAAGCGGGAGCTCTTCTTCATCCCGATCTTCGGCTGGGCGCTCTGGATGTGCGGTTTCATCCCGATCGACCGGTCGAACCGGGAGAGCGCGATCCGGAGCCTGGAAGAGGCCGCCCGCAAGGTGCGGGAGGGGATCAGCGTGCTGGTTTTTCCGGAGGGGACCCGCGGTCCGGGCGATGGGCTCCTCTCGTTCAAGAAGGGCGGGTTCATCCTCGCCCTCGAGGCCGGCGTGCCGGTCGTGCCGATCGCGATCCTGGGGAGCGAGCGGATCATGCCGAAGGGCTCGTTCAAGGTCGGGCGGGGCCGGATCCGGGTCAGGCTGGGGAAACCCATCCCGACCGCGGG
>Ga0299907_10000364_pt1 | contig 21250 bp, 25 predicted proteins | sample RVTome_16_FD_198680 | JGI IMG/M metagenome (GOLD analysis project Ga0299907, IMG submission 198680) | Soil microbial communities from uranium-contaminated site in the Upper Colorado River Basin, Wyoming, United States - RVT152D67 (version 2) ...
CCGTGAACGTCGAGACCGCCCCGACGTGCTGGACGAAGGCGTACGGACCGCCGTTCGTCGTCGAGCGGTAGATGTCATAGCCGTCGGGCGCGACGCCGGTACCTGGGGGCGTCCAATTCAATCTGATACGGCAGTTCAACAGCCCGCTCACATAGGTGGCGCTGTCGAGCGTGGGCGCATTGACGCGGCTCGCCGTGAATCCGTTCGAGGCGACGGCGCTGGTCTCGACGAACAGACCGGCGGCCGGCGCACCGAGGCCGATCACAACACCGAGCGACAGCGCGACCGCGGCCAGCGCCTTCCTCGCCTTGGCCCGGGCCGGCCGCGCACGACGCCGACGCCGTAACGTTCGGATCTCACCCCACAGGAGCAGAAGGGCGGGGATCACGACCAGAACGATCCGGCCCTGAACACTCGTCGCGAACCAGTAGAAGACCCCGAGATCCGGGATCCGCAGCGCCACGCTTCCGAGGACGTTCGCCGCCGGGACGAGATTGGCGTCCGGTCCACCGTTGGCGTCGCCCTGCGTCTGGAAATACGGGGTTCTTCCGATATCCACGCGTTTGAGCACGCGGTGGGTCACGATCCCCTTCGAGCCCAGCGGGGTGAAGGAGATCACATCGCCCGGCGACGCGTCCACGGCGGAGGAGGTGCGCAGCACGACGGCATCCCCGGCCTCGGCATACGGCGCCATGCTCCCGCCCGCCACGACCATCGTCCGGTACCCGAGCGCAAGTCCCAGCAGCGGCAAGGCGACCACGAGACACACCGCTGCGACGAGCAGGGTCATGAGGCCCGCGCCCGCGCGGCGGGCGCGGGCACTCGATCCGCTGGAAACAGAACGACCTGGTGCTTCCCCCAGGGGAAGCACCAGGTCGAGCTCTGAGATCAACGTCCTAGTTGTTCGTGGTCTGCTCGGCGACGAAGTCGAACGTGGCGGTAGTCGTTGCGTCCTGCAACGCATCGCCTGCGGTCGTCGGCAGCACGACCGACACGCACAGCACTTCGTTCGTCGCAGCGGCGAGAACGCGGTCGTTGAGCTGGGCACCCGTGGTCGCGTCGCCGACGGTGTTCGTCGCCGTCGCCGGGAACCCCAAGCCTTCGTAGAGCTGGGTGTCGTTGGTGAGCGTCGTGGTCGTTCCGTCGGTGTTGAAGTAGGGGAAGTCGCAGCTTCCTCCCGACTGAAGACCGACACGGAGCCGCAGCGAGTCACGCAGGCCCTTGACGTCGGTGTTGGTCGCGGAGCGCTGGATCGCGTAACGGAGCTCCAGGCTTCCGTCGTTGGCGACGATCAGCGTCCCGTTGGACCTGTCGCCCGGCGCCATGTTCGCTGAGGACACGACGGCCGACGTCGGCGACGTGGAGATGTCGACGGTCCCCGTGGTGAAGTCGTTCGACACGGACTCGTCGTCGGTGAAGATCGCGCCGGTCGCCACGACGGCGATGGCCGACAGCGACAGCATCAGAACGGCAACGGCACGGCCCACACGGCGACCGCCGCGGCCCGACTCTTCATTTCGGTTTGCTGTGGCAGACACGAGTTCCCTCCTTGGACTTGGGCGAGCGGACTCCGCTCCGCTTCGATCGAGAAACGAGCACCGCGACCTGCCAACCCATCCCGCGCGCATCAGACCGGGTAGCGAATCCGAACTAGTCACCCCTACGCTGACCCCGTGAGCGACCCGGGCCTGTTCGAGACGCTGTACACGTCGCGTGCGCTACGGCGGTTCAAGCCGGATCCGGTCCCCGAAGAGGTCGCCTTCCAGCTCGTCGACGCCGCCATCCGGGCCCCCACCGGTCACAACCGCCAGGACTGGCGCTTCGTCCTCGTCACCGACCCGGGAGCGAAGGCGAAGATGCAGGAGTGGGCCGAGCGCGCCTGGCAGCTCGCCTTCGGACGCGACTATCCGACGCTCAAGTCGATCGACGCGCTCCCCCGCACGGCGAGGCTGTCGATCCGCGGCGTCTACGACCTCGCGCACGATCTCGCGACAGTGCCGCTCATCGTCGTGATCTGCGGCCTGAAGGACGCGCATTCGAGTCCGGGCGGCAGTCACTTTCCGGCGGCGCAGAACATGCTCCTCGCCGCGCGCGCACTGGGACTGGGCGGATCGATCTTCAACCTGCCGATGGTCGGCGGTAAGGAGCTGTACGAGCTGCTGGGGATCCCGGAATCGAACGAGATCTACTGCGTCGTCCCTATCGGGTACCCCACCGATCGGCCGGGACCGCTGTATCGCAAGCCCGTACGCAAGGTGGCGTACCGGGAGCGCTTCGGTCGGCCGTGGCCGTTCGCAGCCGAGCAGCCCGACGAAGGCTGGACCGACAAGTGGATCAACAAGGAGGGGTGATGGATTACGAGCAGATCATCTACGACGTAACGGATCGCATCGCGACGATCACGCTCAACCGTCCCGACCGGCTCAACGCGTTCACAACCCAGATGGCGCGTGAGCTCATCGATGCCTTCGGACAAGCCGACGCCGACGACGACGTCCGTGTGGTCATCGTGACCGGATCCGGGCGCGGCTTCTGTGCGGGGGCCGATCTCGGCGCGGGCGGCGGGACGTTCGACAACCGGGTACGCGGCGGCGCACAGTCGATCGAGGAGCACCGTGACGGCGGCGGCGTGGTGACGTTGCGCATCTTCGACATGAGCAAACCGGTCATCGCCGCGATCAACGGCGCCGCGGTGGGCGTCGGCATCACGATGACGTTGCCGATGGACATCCGCCTCGCCGTCCCGGACGCCAAGATCGGGTTCGTCTTCGCACGCCGTGGCATCGTCCCCGAGGCGTGCTCGAGCTGGTTCCTGCCCCGCATCGTCGGCATCGGCCGCGCAACCGAATGGGTGTACTCCGGACGGGTCTTCCAGGCGTCCGAAGCGCACGAGGCCGGACTCATCCAGTACATCTGCCAGCCCGACCAGCTCCTGCTCAAAGCCCAAGAGATCGCGCGCGACATCGCCGACAACACATCGGCCGTCTCGGTGGCGCTGTCCCGGCATCTGATGTGGAGAGGCTTGGGCCTGGACCACCCGATGGAAGCTCACAAGCTCGATTCGATGTGCATCTACTGGATGGGCCAGTCCGCCGACGCGGCCGAAGGAGTCACGTCCTTCCTCGAAAAGCGCGACGCGAACTTCCCGATGCGTGTCCCCTCCGACCTGCCGGACTTCTTCCCGTGGTGGGAGGAGCGCGCCTTCAGTCCGTAGAGCGCGGGCATCATAGAGACATGGGTCGCGAAACCACCATCGCTCCGGAGCGCACCCGCGACGTCGAGACGGGTGAACGATGGAAGCCCGACAGGCCCTGGCTCGTCATCGTCCACAACGATCCGATCAACCTCATGTCCTACGTGACGTGGGTCTTCCAGAAGCTCTTCAACTACCCGCGCGCGAAAGCCGAGAAGCTGATGATGGACGTCCACACGAAGGGCAAGGCCGTCGTGTCGTCCGGGCCCCGTGAGAAAGCCGAGGCCGACTGCTTCCGGCTGCACGCTTACGGACTGTGGGCAACGATGACGAAGTCGGATTAGTGCCCGACTTCCGTCCGGCTCCCGACGGAGCCACGCTCGTGCTCGACGAGGTGGAGACCGCGATCCTCCGGCAGCTCACCGCCGAGATGCGCGCGCTCCTCACCGGCAAGCACCAACGCAACGACCCCGTGTGGGAGCGGCTCTTCCCGGCCGCCTACGAAACGCCCGAGGACGAGACGGCCTACCGCGACATGACCGGCGACGACCTCACGCGACACAAGCTCGACGCCCTCGACATGGTCTCGACAGGACTGAGTGACGGGCCAGCCGAGATCACGATCAGCGGAGAGCAGGTTGACCAGTGGCTGGCCTGTCTCACCGACCTCCGGCTGGCCATCGGCATGCGCCTCGACGTCGACGAGGAGCAGATGGGGACCGAGGTCGATCCCCGGCATCCCGACGCACAGGCGCTGGCCGTCCTGCACTGGCTCGGATGGCTCCAAGAGGGCCTGTTAAGGTCGGTCGCGAAATGACGACCGACGCCTACGACGAGCTCATCAAGCGCTGGAAGGATGCGACGCTGCTCGCTTCGAGCGCGTCGCTTCTCAGCTGGGACCAGCAGACGATGATGCCGCCCGGCGGCATCGAGCACCGCAGCCGGCAGATGGCGCAGCTGGCTGGACTGATCCACGAACGCGTCACGCATCCACGCGTCGGCGAGCTCCTCGCCGAATGCGAATCAGACTCCGAGCTCACCGCCGATCCGCACTCCGATGCGGCCGCGAACGTGCGCGAGATCCGCCGCGAGTACGACCGGGACACGAAGCTGCCCGCCGAACTCGTCGAGGAGATGGCACAGACGACGTCCTTGGCCGAACACGAGTGGGCCGAGGCGCGGGCGAAGTCGGACTTCTCGCTGTTCCGTCCGTGGCTCGAGAAGAATCTGGAGCTCTTCCGGCGGGCCGCCGAGTGCTACGGCTGGGGTCCCGACGAGGAGCCGTGGGACGCTCTCGCCGAGGGCTACGAGCCGGGCATGCGCGCCCGAAGCGTCGAGGCGGTCTTCACACCACTTCGAGACGACCTGCAGGATCTGGTGTCCGATCTGATGTCCGGTTCCCGGAAACCGTCGACGGCGATCGCGGCCCTCTCGTTGCCCATCGATGCGCAGACCGCGTTCGTGCCGAAGATTGCCGAGGCGATGGGCTTCGACTTCTCGCGAGGACGGATCGACCCTTCGGTGCACCCGTTCTGTTCGGGCTCCCACCCCGGCGACGTCCGCATCACGACGCGGTACGCCGAGGACAAGTTCTTCGACGCGCTCGGCTCGACCATGCACGAGGCCGGACACGGCCTCTACGAACAAGGTTTGCCGCCCGAGAACAACGGCACGCCGTTGGGATCGGCCGTCTCGCTGGGCATGCACGAGAGCCAGAGCCGGATGTGGGAGAACTTCGTCGGACGCTCGCGTCCCTTCTGGCAATGGTGCCTGGCCGAGGTGAACAAGGCCTTCGGCGACGCCACGTCGCACCTCACCGTCGACGAAGTGTACGAGGGGATGAACACCGTCAGGCCCGACCTGATCCGCGTCGAGGCGGACGAAGCCACGTACAACCTGCACATCATGGTCCGCTTCGAGCTCGAGCGCGCGCTCATGTCCGGAGACCTCGACGCGGCCGACCTCCCGCACGAATGGAATCGCCGGTACAAGGAGTACCTCGGCATCGACGTCCCCGACGATGCGCGCGGTTGCTTGCAGGACGTCCACTGGTCCGCAGGACTGTTCGGATACTTCCCCACCTATACGCTCGGGAACCTGTACGCCGCGCAACTCTTCGAGAAGGCCCTCGAGGACATGCCGGATCTTTACGCAAGCTTCGAGCGCGGCGACTTCTCACCGTTGAAGGCGTGGCTCAACACGAACCTGCACGCGCACGGGAGCCGCTACCTGCCCGCCGAGCTGTGCGAGCGCATAACCGGGAAGCCCTTGGAGCCCGAGCCGCTGCTCCGTCACCTCAACACCCAGTTGCGGCCGTTGTACGGCGCCTAGTCCAGACGGAAGCCGATCTTCACCCCGACCTGGAACTCTCCAACTTCGCCGTCCCGGATCGTTCCGCGGACTTCCGAGACCTCGAACCAGTCCAGGTTCCGGAGCGTGCCACTTGCGCGCTTGACCGCATTGCGCACAGCCTGCTGAACCGATTCGGTCGACGTCCCAACGACTTCGGTTACGCGATACACCTTGCCATCGTCAGCCACGCTGTCCTCCTCTCGTCGGAGGTTGAGCATGCGCTGTTTCGTGATGCCTTCGCTTCAGTCCTTCGCCCGCATGCTGTCCAGGATCGACCAGACCGCGTCGCTCATCTCCTTCATGGCTCGATCACGGTCCGGCGCGCGGGCGATCTGGATGGCGGCCTCGCTCAAGGCGGCGAGGAACAGCCGCGCCAGCGGATCGACGGGCCGCTGCTCGATGAGGCCGGCCTCCATCGCTCCCTCGAGGCTCGCCCGGGTGATCCCGTAGCCGTAACGCTCGTCGATCTCCTTCCACGCCTCCCAGCCGAGAACCGACGGCCCGTCGATGAGCACGATCCGTCCGACGGCCGGGTCGAGCGACGTCTCGAGGAAAGCTTGCACGCCGAGACGCAGGCCCTCCCAGACGTCGGACCCGGCGCCGGCCGCCGCCGTGATGACCTTCTCGATGAGCTCCTGCTCGAGGTCCTCGAACACGGCCTGGAAGAGCTCGCGCTTGTTCCGGAAGTGGTGATACAGCGCGCCCTTGGTGACCCCGGCGCGCTCGGCGACGTCCTCGATGGGCGTCGCGGCGTAGCCCGGCTCGGTGAAGAGCTCGCGCGCCACGCGCAGCAGCTCACCCCGGGTTGCTCCGGATCGCTCGGCTTGTCTTCTTGACATACATACCGCCGGTATGTAAGATACCTTCTTCCGGTATGTTAGTCGAGCCGAAGGAGGGAGGCGAGCATGTTCGCCAGACCCAACGCCCGAGCGCGGGAGCTCTCGCGCCTCGAGCCGTTCGCCGACTGCTCGTACATGACGACCCTCGCCCAGCGCTTGCGCGAGGTCCAGGCCGCCTAATAAGGAGGATGACATGGTCACCCAACAACGCATCGCCGACGAGCTCCGCAGCGAACGGCAGCGCCTGACGGCGTACCTCGACGCGCTCCCCGAAGCCGCGTGGGACAAGGAATCGCTCTGTGAGGGCTGGACCGTGAAGGACGTCATGGCACACGCCATCGGCATCGCCTCCGACGTCGCCAACCGGCGCCTGGACGGGGTCGGCAGCGCCGAACAGAACCAGCGGCAGGTGGACGAACGCCGTGATCGCACGCCGCGTGAGCTCTTGGATGAATGGAACGACCAGGGCAAGCTTCTCGAGGACGGGATCCTCGAGCTCGACGACGAGTTCTGGACGGCTCCCTACACCGAGAACTTCAACGTGGGACAGGCACTCCAGCGCATGGTCGAAGACATCTGGGTGCACGGCCACGACATCCGAATCCCGCTCGGCGACGAGCCGGTCGGCGGTCCCGGCCACCGGTCGACCCTCGAGGTGGGGGCCCGCGAGTGGCAAGTGCGGCTCCCCCGCTTCGCGCCGGACGTCGGTTCGCTCGAGGTCGAAGCCGGCGACTTCACGACCTCGGTCCCCGCGCCGGGTGGCGTCGCCGTGAAGCTCACCGGTGACCCGATCACCCTCGCCCTCGTCTCCACCGGCCGCATCCCGCTCGATCAGGCAATCGGCGACGGCAAGCTCTCGGTCTCGCCGTCGGTGCCGGACGGCCTCTCGGAGGCGATCAACATCTACGGGCCTGCGTGAGCTTCCCCGCCGAACGCCTCCGGGAGCTCGTGCCCCTGGCTGATGGCTTGCGCATCGAGCTCGACAGCGCGGCGCCGGACGAGGTCGTCGGACGGATGGCGTGGGCGGCGGAGCTCTGCACGTCGGCAGGTGTGCTGCACGGAGGCGCGATCATGGCCTTCGGCGACACGCTCGGCGCGGTGTGCGCTTCGCTCAACCTGCCGCAAGGGTCGCTCACGACGACGATCGAATCGAAGACGAACTTCTTCCGCGCGGTGACGTCGGGGCATGTCGAAGGACGTACCCGTCCTCTCCACGTCGGTCGGCGCACCATCGTCGTGCAGACCGATCTCACGCGCGACGACGGCAAGCGCGTGGCGCAGACCACCCAGACGCAGGCGGTGATCGAACGTGAGTGAGATTGGTATCCCGGCCGGCGTCATCGACGTCGAGGAGCACGGCTCGGGGGAGCCGATCGTCTTCATCCATCCCTTCGCCACGAACTCACGCCACTGGCGCAAGGTGGTGCCACACCTGGAGATGAGATTCAGATGCATCCTTCCAACACTGCCTTTGGGTGCTCACACGCTGCCCGTCCGCCCGGATGCCGACCTGAGCCCACCGGGCCTGGCCGCGATCGTCGTCGATCTGCTCGATGCGCTCGGGTTGGAACGGGCGACGCTCGCCGGCAACGACACCGGCGGCGCGATCGCCCAGATCGTCGCGGCGCAGCATCCCGAACGAGTGAAGGACCTCGTGCTCGTGTCCTGTGACGCCTACGACGTCTTCCCGCCGCGCATGTTCGCCTACCTCAAACCGGCCGCGTACATCCCCGGTGCGATGCGGCTTCTCGCGCAGACCATGCGCATACCGGGAGCACTGAGGTTGCCGTTCACGTACGGCTGGGTGACGAAGCACCCGATCGACTCCGACGTGCTCGCCTCGTACACGGCGCCATTGCGCGATCCCGACATCCTTCACGACGTCGTGCGGGACACCGTCAAGGTGGTGAAAGGTCTCGGCCCCCGGCACACGATGGCAGCCGCCGAGCGCTTGCGCTCGTTCGAGGGCCGCGTGCTCGTCGCCTGGGGAGCCGAAGATCGGTTCTTCCCTCGACGGCTGGCCGGGCGCCTGGCCCGCGAGATCCCCCGCGCGCAGCTCGAGTTCATCGAAGGAGCGCGCACGTTCGTCCCCGAAGATCAGCCCGAGCGCCTCGCGGAGCTGATCGGGTTGTTCGTAGCCGACCAGGCTCGGCGCTAGAGCTTCCTTCGCTCCGCATCGTTGGCGATTTCGAGGATGAGTCGCGGCCCCCGCTCGCGGGCCACATAGCTCCACGCCCAGTTCAACAGCACGGACAGTCGGTTGCGGAAGCCCACGAGATACAGCAGATGGAGGAACAACCACGACAACCAGCCGATCGTGCCCGCCAAGTGGATGCCAGACGGCAGCTCGGTCACGGCCGAGCGCCGGCCGATCGTGGCCATGATCCCCTTGTCCTTGTAGATGAACGGCTCACCGTCGCGCCCGCGGAGGCGGCGTATGGCCTGCTGCGCAACGTGCTCGCCGGCCTGGATCGCCACCTGGGCGAGCTGCGGGTAGAGGGAGCCGTCGGGCGCGGCGGCTGCGGCCATGTCGCCGACGACGAACACGTTCGGATGCCCGGGCAGACTCAGATCGGCATCCACCACCACCCTGCCGCCTTGCGTCTGCTCGGCCCCCAGCACGTCGGCCAGCGACGACGACTGCACGCCGGCCGCCCAGATCACGGTTCGCGTCGCGATCTCCGCGCCGGACACGAGCCGGAGCACCGTCGGCGTGACCTCGGCGACCTTCTCGCCGAACAGGATCTCAACGCCGCGTTGCCGCAGCGCCTTCAGTGCGTGTTTCTGCGAACGGGGGCCGAACGGCGGCAGCACGACATCGCGCATCTCAACGAGGACGACCCGCGCCGCACGCGCGTCGGTTCTCGGGAAGTCCTTGCGTAGCACGCCCTCGATCACCTCGACGAGCGCCCCGGCCATCTCCACGCCTGTGGGTCCACCCCCGACCACGACGAAGGTGAGGGCGCCGGCGGCAGCCAGCTGCGGGTCGGCGTCGGCCGCTTCGAAACATCGCAGGACGTGATTGCGTAGGCGCACGGCGTCCGTCAGCGCGTACAGGGCAAAGGAGTGCTCCTCTGCCCCCGGCACACCGAAGTACGCCGCACGCGCGCCGGCCGCGACGATGAGGACGTCGAACGCAACCGCGCCGCCGTCGCTGAGCCCGACGAGACCGGCGCTGTGGTCGACGCTGGTGACTTCGCCGGAGAGGAACCTACAGTTCCGGTAGCGGCGCAGCACCCCCCGGACGGGGAAGGCCACGTCCGCGACGTTCAGCCCGGCCGTCGCCACCTGATACAGCAGCGGCTGAAAGGTCTGGTAGTTGTGCCGGTCGATGATCGTGACGTCGACGGGCGTGTCGCGCAGTGCCCTCGCGGCCCGCAGTCCGGCGAACCCGGCTCCAACGATGACGACTCGCTCCACACGTCGAGCGTAGCGGCGTTGGAGCCATTACTCGACGGTGACCGTCAGCTTGTCCATCACCGGCGGATCGAAGGCGTAGTGCTGTCCGTCACCGAGCACCACCCAGAGCGTGTGCGCTCCCTCTTCGAGGCCCGAGATGGTCGTTTCGCCCTCGATCGTGTGGATGATCTCGTTCTCCTTCGGCGCAGCGATCACGTCGCCGGCCTCGGGCGGGTCCTCCGGATCCACGAGGACGTGGAAGTGCCCCGATTCGTCCGAACGCTCTCCGTCGGCCGCCACGAGCTCGACGCCGTCGGCCTCCAGCTCGATGGTGACGTCGTCACCTTCCTGGATCGTCGCCGGCGCCGTGCCGTCCACGGAGGGACCCTCGACCTCGAACGTCACCTGCTCCTCGAGGTCCTCACCGATGCGCTCGTGCGCGCCGTTACCGATCACGATGGTGGCTTCGTGCTCACCGACGCTGAGTCCGTACAACGTGATGGGGTTCTCCGCCGTGTGGACGATGCCCGCTTCTACCGGGATCGTCTCGCCGACGTCCACAGGCTCACGGTCGATGAACACGTGGAAGTGTCCGCTGTCGCCGGACGTATCGCCGTCGGCGGCCACGATCTCGATCCCCTCGACGTCGGCCTCCATCGAGACGACGTTGCCTTCGACGGTGCTGGGTGGATCGGCGATCTCCATCGACTGCGTTGGTTCCTGCGCGCACGCGGCCGATACGAGCACCAGCGCGAACGCCAATACGGTGAGTCGGGTCACCGATCGCACTTCAGCCTCCTCATGGTCGGATTAGCTCCCACTTATACCCGGTTCATCGTCCACAAAGCGTTACGGCTACTCGCCCAGGATGTTGGGAAGATCTCTGGCGGCCGGACCCGTACCCGGCCCGGCTTCGTCGGCCAGCCGGCGCAACCCACTCACGAGGCCGAACACGTAGCGTCCCTCGGCGAAGTACGGCGTCATCTCCTCGATCGCGCGAGCGGCAGCATCGTCGGTCAGGCGGTCGCGAACGGCCGGTGCAGTGATCACCTCGACACGTCGGCGGTCCGGAGCGACGAGAACGAGGACGGCGGGCCGCTCGTGCAGGCCCGCCTCGACGAACAGGCTCTCGGCGCGGGCATGCGCGTCGCCTTCGGCCGGGCCGAGGTAGATGCAGAACTGCAGGCCCGTATGGTCCTCGGCCTCGCGCACGGCTCGGTCGACGGCACGTCTCTCGCGGCGGGTCATCACGCTTTTGGGCTCACCAGCCACCGCTCGCGCCACCTCCCCCCGAACCGCCGCCACCACCGCCACCGAAGCCTCCGCCCCCGCCGAACCCTCCTCCGAAGCCGCCGCCCGAGGTGCCCGACCCGCCCCAGCCGCCGCCGAAGAAGATGGGCAGGAGGCTGAAGTCTCGGCGTCCCCGCCCGCCCCGGCCTCGCCCGCCTCGGCGACGCCGCGATCGCTGGAATGCGCCGTAGATGAACAGGAACGGGATCAGTCCGAAGGCGAGGGGGAAGAACGAGTCCCGACGATCCTCTTCCGGCTCGGCGTCGGGCGGAGCGACGGCTTCGGTGTCCCCGAGAGCCACACGGATCGCGCTCGTTCCGGCTTCGATGGCGCCGCCGGCGTCGCCGTCGCGCATGCGAGGTTCGATCTGCTCGCGGACGATGCGTCCGGCCTCGAGATCGGTGAGATCGCCTTCGACGCCGAAGCCGACCTCGATCCTGATGCGGCGTTCCTCCATGGCGATGACCAGCAACACGCCGTTGTCCTTGCCCTTCTCACCGACGCCCCATGCATCGAACAGGTCCTCGGAGTAGTCCTCGATCGACGCCTCGCCCAGCGTCTCCACGACGGCAACGGCGATCTGGTTCGTGGAGCGGCGCTGGTAATCGAGCAGGGCCGCGCTCACACGTGACTCGGCGTCGTCCGGCACTGCGCCCGCAGCGTCCACGATGGGGGCCGAGAACCGCGGGAAGTCCTGCGCTACGGCCGACGGTGCCGCGATGAGAACCAACACGAGCGCCGCGAGCCAGACGTGCGCTCGGCGCGAGGTCACTTAAGGTTCCGGCGTGAGCCCGCTCTCGAGGTCGACGCTCGGGGGCTCCCGGGCCTCCGTGGCGGCCTCGAACAGCGGCTTGCGGTCGAAGCCGAAGGCGCCCGCGATGACGCTCCGGGGGAACTGGCGGATCTTGACGTTGTACGTCGTCACCGCGCCGTTGTAGTCACGGCGGGACTGGTTGACCCGGTTCTCCGTACCCTCGAGCTGGACCTGCAGATCGCGGATGTTCTCGTTGCTTCGCAGCTGCGGGTAGTTCTCGAAGATCGCCAACAGGCGGGCCAGCGCGCCCTCGACCTGCTGCGACGCGTCGGCTTTCTCCTGGATGGTGTTGGCGCCGGCGTACTGCGTCCGTGCGCGGGCGATCTCGCCGAACACCGCTTGCTCCTGGTTGAGCGCGCCGCGGACGGCGCTCACCAGGTTGGGGATGAGGTCGTTACGGCGTTGCAGCTGCGAATCGAGGTCGGCGAAGGACTGGTCGACGGTGGCCTCTTGACCGACCAGACCGTTATACGCGCCGACGAGCGGCAGGACGATGATCAGGATCACGCCGACGACGACGGCGATGGGAATGAGCCAACGAGGTCTGTTCACGAACCCGATGCTAGCGTTTCGTCGACTTGCGAGCCTTCGCCTTGGGGCGCGACGCCGGCTTGCGCGGTACGGGCTTCCGACCGTTCGTACGCCCGGCCGGACGCGGAGCTGTCTTGGTCCGGGCCGGCGCGCGTGCGGGGGGCGCTCGCACGTACCCATCCTGTTGCGGTGCGCCATTGGGAACGAACCGATTCGCGATGATCGCCGCGAAGATGAGGAAGCACGCCGCGACCACCAGCGCGAGGTGGAACCCGTTGAGGAACGATGCGTTGAACGCGTCGCGGACGGCCTCGGCCTGCGCCAACGGCAGGCCCTGTAACGCGACCGGATCGAGGCGGCCGTGCCCGGCGGACGCGACGATCGCCGCCTCTCGGCTCGGCTCCAGCCCGAGCGCCCCGATCGTGGATATCAGAGAGCTCTTCAGCTGGGTCGTGAGCAGCGTACCGAGCAAGGCGATACCGAACGTCCCGCCGACCTCTCGCGCGGTGTTCGTCGTTGCCGAGCCCAGACCGGCACGCTCGGGACCAACGGCGTTCATGACGGCGGCGGTCATCGGCGCCATCGTCATGCCCATGCCGGTTCCCATCATCGACAGGATCGGGATCATCACCGGGTACGGCGTTTCGGCCCCCACGCGGCTCATGAGCAGCAGGCCCGTCCCGGCAAGCAGGGGGCCGATCGTCATCGGCCAACGCGAGCCGTAGCGCTGTGCGAAGCGGCCGGCCTGCGGCGCCACGAAGAAGATCATCGCGGTGAGCGGGAGGATGCGGATGCCGGTGGCGAGGGCCGAGTACCCGCGGATGAGCTGCATGTAGAGGCTGAAGAAGAAGAACGTCCCGAACATCCCGAGCGATATCGAGAACGCGACGGTCGCGCCCGCCGAGAAGGCCGGGATCCGGAAGAAGTGCAAGGGCATCATCGCTCGCGGCGTCGCGCGCTCCCACAGGACGAAGGCGACGAGGAACGCCACGCCCGCACCGAGCGTGCCGATGATGAGGCTGTCGGTCCACCCGCGCCCGTTGGCTTCGATCAGGGCGTAGGTCAACGAGAAGAGCCCCGTCGTGCCCAGAGCCAGACCGCCGAAGTCCAGCCGACGCATCTCGGCCGCCTTCGACTCCCCCACCACGCGCGACGCGACGAAGAAGGCGAGCATGCCGATCGGCACGTTGAGGAAGAAGATCGCCTCCCAGCCGACGTGCTCGACGAGCACGCCGCCGGCCGTCGGGCCCAGGGCCAGCGCGAGCCCGGAGACGCCGGACCAGATGCCTATCGCCTTCGCCCGCTCGGTGGGCGGGAACGTGACGGTGAGGATCGACAACGTGCCGGGCATGAGCAGGGCGGCCCCGACGCCCTGCAGTGCGCGGAAGGCGATGAGCTGACCGATGGACTGCGACAGGCCGCAGGCGAGCGAGGCGATGGTGAAGATCGCCAGGCCGGACAGGAACATGCGCTTGCGTCCCCAGCGGTCGCCGAGGATCCCGCCGGTGAGAAGCAGGGTCGCGAACGCGAGCACATAACCGTCCACGATCCATTGGAGGCCGCTCACCCCGGTCTCCAGCTCGCGGCTGATCGTGGGCAGGGCCACGTTCACAACGGTGTTGTCGAGCATCGCCATGAACAGGGCGAAGCACATCGTCAGCAGGATGAAGACCTTCCGGCGCGAGTCGCCGGAGAACAACGGGCTCACGTGGCGGATCCTCTCGTCGCCAGACCCAATACGTGCGTGTCGATGCAATGATCGATGAGACGTTCGACCTCAGGCCACGGGAACCACGGCTTCGCGATGAGCAACGAGGTGATCCCGTGGACAGCCGACCACAACCCACATGCCAGGAAGAACGCATCCTCGGCTGGGAACATTCCCGCGTCCACGCACCGCTGAGCGCGCTCGACGACGAGACCGAACCCGGACGCCTGTTTCAGGCGCTCGAGCAACAGCGGTGATATGGAGTCCTGCGCCCGGCTCATGAACATGATCCGGTACTGCTCGGGGTGATCCAGTCCGAAGCGCACATAGGCCCGGCCGCAGGCCCGGACGGCCTCGACGGGATCGTCCACCCCTTCCGTGGCAGCCAGCGCCACCGCCTCCAGGGCCTCGAAGATCCGCTCGCACACGGCGAACACGAGAGCGTTCTTGTCGTCGAAATGCAGGTAGATCGACGGCGGCGTGCAGCCGACCTCCTCGGCGATGTCGCGGACGCTCACCGCTTCCACCGATCCAGTGCGGATCAGTAGCCGCTCGGTCGCCTCCAGGATCTCTTCGCGGAGCTTGTCGCCCTCACCGCGGCGCGAGCGCGTCCTCTTCGTAGCCGTTTTCGCGCTCATCGGGTCGCCTTACGACGACTGGCCGGCTTGGGCTTCGCCGGCTTGCGCCTGGCCGCGGGCTTCCGGTGGTTGGTCCTCGCCTTCGGCTTTCGAGCGCTCACCTTGGCCTTGGCCTTCGGAGGGCCCTTGCGCGGAGCCGGTTTTCTCGGCGTCGACGGCCGAGACGGCTCGGGGGCCATCGGAGCGGCCCGGGGCTCTGACACCTCGCTGATCCTCACCATCGCGTGCAACGGCCGCAGGAACCTCGGCAGCCACCAGTTGGCATTGCCCGCCAGGCGCATGAACGCGGGGACGAGCGTCCCTCGGATGACGAAGGCGTCCATGAGGACGGCCAATGCCATCCCGAGACCGAAGAGCTTGATGAACCGAACGCTGGACAGACCGAACGACAGGAACGTCACCGAGATCAGGACGGCCGCGGCTGTGATGATCCGACCCGTCCGTTCCAGACCGATCGCCACGGATTGCTCGTTGTCCCCCGTCACGTCGTACTCCTCCTTGATGCGCGAGAGCATGAAGACCTCGAAGTCCATCGACAGCCCGAACGCGATGCAGAACATGAGGATCGGCGACGAGATGTCCAAGGTGTCCGTGGCGGTGAAGTTCAACAGCCCCGAGAGATGACCGTCCTGGAAGATCCAGACCATCGCTCCGAACGTCGCGGTGAGGCTCAGCAGGTTCAGGACGAGCGCCTTCAGCGGAACCAGCAGGCTTCCGAACATCAGGAAGAGCATGATGAACGTCGACACGGCGATGAGCCCGAGGGCGATCGGGAGCCGCGAGAAGAGCGAGTCCTTCGCGTCGACGAGCTGCGCCGAGGCGCCGCCGACGAGCACGTCCTCGAACGGTCCATCAGCGGTACGGATGTCGTGGACGAGCTCCTCGGCTTCCTCGGAGAACGGATCAACCGAGGGGACGACCTGGAACCACGTACCGTTCGCCGCGGCGAACCGGGCCGAGAGGGGCGAAGGCGGCTCCACCTGACGCGAGTCGGCATACCGTCCGGCGACCGAATCGACATGGTCGACGCCGTCGAGGTTCGACAGGGCTGTCGCATAACCGGCAATGTCGGCCCGACGTTGTACGGGGTTGCCGATCCCCGTCACGACGACCCGGGTCGACTGCACTTCCTCGGACGGGAAGTCGCGGCGAAGCGTGTCGTGCACCTTGCGCGTCTCGGCCGACGGCGGCAGGACACGCTCGTCGGGCAGCCCGAGGTTGACGTGCAAGAAGGGGACGCCGAGCAACAGCAGGACGACCACGACGACCGACGCGACAGGGATGGGCCTGCGCATGACGAGCACGGCCATGCGGTGCCAGAAGCCCTCGCCCACCTCCTTCGGATGACGCTGCCACAGCGCCCACTTGTCGACGCGGGGGCCGAGCCAGGCCAGCACTGCGGGAAGGAAGATCACCGCTCCGACGGCGGCCGTCAGCACGACGCCGATGCCTGCGTAGCCGAATGACTTGAAGAAGTACAGCGGGAAGACGAGTAACGCCGACAACGAGAGGGCCACGGTGATCGCGGAGAAGATGACCGTTCGTCCCGCGGTTCTCATCGTCGTGACGACGGCCGTTTCGGTGTCGAAACCTTTGCGGAGCTCTTCCCGGAAGCGCGAGACGATGAACAGGCTGTAGTCGATCGCGAGACCGAGGCCCATCGCCGTCACCATGCTCAGCGCGAAAACCGAGACGTCGGTGAGCGAAGCGATGATCCGCAACACAAGGAAGGTGCCGATGATCGCGAAGATGCCGATTCCGAGCGGCAGGAACGCTGCCACCACGCTTCCGAATACGACGATGAGCAGGACGAGCGTGATCGGCACCGCGATCGATTCACCGCGGGCGAGGTCGGACTCGATCTGTTCGCTGACCTCGGAGAAGATGGCCTCGAATCCTCCGACGCGTACGGAGACGGCGGCGTCGTCCCGCGTGTATTTCGGGATGAGTTTCTCGGCGAGCTCGTTGCGTTCGGAGTCGCCCCCTTCGAGCTCGGCGACGATGATCGCCTTGCGACCGTCCCCGGATCGCAACGGTGACCTTAGCCCGAGGCTCCAGTGCGAGAGCACCTGGCCGACGCCCGGCTCACTCGTGATCTCGTTCGTGAGCGTGACGCCCGCCTGCCGGGCCGGACCCTCATCAACGGTGCCGGTCTTCGCCGTGACGAGCAGCAGGAAGTTCGGGGGTGCCTGCCTGAACGTCTCCCGGAGAAGAGCCGAGGCTCGCTCGGACTCAACGTCCGGGGAGTCGAAGCCACCGGCCTTGAGATGGTCCGCTACGTTCCCGCCCAGGGCACCCGCGGCAAGGATGAAGACGGCGGTGCCGGCGAGCACCCAGCGGCGCCGGCGTACGAGGAAGTGTCCGAGGCGGTCGAGCACGGCGGATCCTTTCGGCAGGGGTCGATAAGTTAACGCCGTAAACCTAGCGGCGTTAGCCGAAGGGCGTCAACCGGCTGTGCCTAGCTCTGGCCCATCTTGTTGCGGACGAAGGCGGAGATCGCGAAGCCACCCATGAACGCTCCGCCGACACCCGTCAGCAGCGCCAGGAACGTGACGCCACCGGTCACGTCGGCCCCCGTGGGCTCGGCGTCGCCGACGGGCTGCGCCTGGGTTGGATCGGCCTGATTCTGCCCGACGACCACGAGCGTCCCGCGCATCCGTCCGGGATGGATGTTGCATCGGTAGCTGTAGCTACCCGCCTCGGCCGGCGCGACGAGCGGCGCGTCGGCGCCGGGCTCGATGGTCTCGGTGTCCAGGTCGACGTCGTCGAACGTCGCCGTGTGTGGTGCGTTGCCGGTGTTGTCCCACGTGACGGTCCCGCCGGCCGCGACGGAGGCCTCGGGCGGCTCGAAGGCGAAGTCGACGATCTTCACGCTCGCCTCGCGGGGGGCCTGCGAGGCCGCCGCTGGCCCACCTTCCTTTTCCTCCCCAGTAGCCGTGATCACGCCCTGCATCGCCTCGGGATGTACCTCGCAATGGAAGGGATGTCGTCCGGGCGTGGTCACGGTGACCGACGCGTTCGCGCCGGCGAACTTCCCGCCTCCCGCACCGGGCGTGACGATCCCCGTATCGAAGCTCCCGTCGTCGGCGGTGAGCGTGTGCGGCTTCCCGCCGACGTTGGCGAGCACGATGGGGATCCCCGTCCCGACGGAGAGTTCGCTCGGTGTGAAACCGAGCTCGCTGCCCTCGCGGGCCGGGTCGGTGGCTTGCACCCGCACGGCCCTCGGCGCCTCGTCGCCGGGCGTCACCTCGATGACACCGTTCATCCGGCCCGGGTTGATCCGGCAGAAGAAGGAGTACGTGCCCGGGACGCTGAACGTCACGCCGTTGACGGCTTCCGGGGCGATGGGTCCGGTGTCGAAGGTCCCGCCGCGGTCGCTGACCGTGTGCGGCCGGGCGCCGTTGTTCGTCCACGCGATGGTCTCGCCCACCGAGACGCTGAGCCGACGCGGCGCGAAGTCGAAGTCGACTATCGCGGCTCGCTCGTCGGGGTTCTGGAGATGGTTCTCACCGAAGGCCGCCGGGCCCGCGAAGAGCACACCGATCACCAGCGCGAGCAACGTGATCCGCACCGTTCTCATTTGGCGCATGTGGTCTACCTCCCGACGTAATCGGCCACGCTCGTGCCCCAGATCACACCGAAGGTGAGGAACAAGGCCGTCCCGACGTAGGGAAGGACCTTCGTCCCACGGCGGAGCACGCGCAGGATCGTGAACTTCGTGACCAGGATGACGAAGACGAACGTCCCGAAGATCGAATGCAGCATCACGCGCGTCGGCGAGAGCGGACCGGCCGGCCCCGCGATGCACGAGATAGCGACGAGGACGGCGAGGCTGAGAGTGACGCGGCCGTTCCATCGGTGCAGCGCCGCGGCCGTGCTGGTCTTCAGAGGCGGGAACCCGGTCACTTCCCAGAAACGCGCCGCCAGGAAGATCTGGAAGCCCGCGCCGAGGAACACGATGGTCGCCACGACGACTTTCCAGAACAGGAGGTTGCCGCCGGTGACGTTGTTGAGGAAGCCGACGATATCCATTGGATCTCCTAGCCTTCGAGCAGGATCTCGGCCGTCATCGACGGGTGCACCTCGCAGTGGTAAGTGAAGGGTTCCTCGACCACGAGCTGGAAGGCCTTGCCCGGGTCGAGGAGGCCCGAGTCGACCGGGCCCTCGTCGGCGGTGACGGTGTGCGGCGCGACGTCTTGGTTGTCGAACGTGACGTTCGTCCCGCGCGGGACGGTCAGCGTGGCCGGGTTGTAGGCGATCCGTGCCATCAGGACTGTGGACCCGTCGCCGGTCGCTTCGGCTCCCCCGGTGTTCTCACGCACGATCACGACGACGGCCATGATCGCGATCGCGGCGAAGCCCGCAACGATCGCTGTCCACACAACGCGGCGCATCAGGAGAAATAGTCCAGGAACGGCGCCTGCGCCGTCCAGAGTTCTTCGAACATCGAGCTGATCTCCTCCAGCGAGCACACGGCCGCCGTCAGGGGGTCGAGCATGAGCGCATGCCGGGCCGCCTCGCGGTCTCGGTCGAGCAGGGCCGTGACCATCAACTCGTGCACGGCCATGTGCGGTCTGTTCATGGCCGCGCACTGCTCGGGCAGGGAGCCGAAGGGCTGTGGGTGGATGCCTTTCCCGTCGACCGTGCAGGCCACCTCGACACAGCCAGCGGGGAGGTTGTCGATGCAGCCGTCGTTGGCGACGTTGCCGTAGACGACGGCCGACCGATCAAGCTCCTTGGCCTCGACGATGTGGGACGCGTACTCGACGCTCCGTCTGGACGGGATCTCCTTCTCACCGGACAGCATCGCCCGTACCCGGTCCTGCGCCTCCTCCCGCCACCGCGGCCAATTGTCGGCGTAGAAACCGGACTGGCCGCGGTAGCCCTCGCGCGCGTACCGCTCGACGAGGTCGGGACGCTTGCGGAACCACGGGACGTACTCGGAGAAGTGGCCGCTCGACTCCGTCACGAAGTACCCGAGGTGCAGCATCGTCTCGAAGCGCACGGGGTCCTGCTCGTAGACCTGCGCATCGCGGGCACGTTCGCGCAGGCGCGGGTACAAGTCCCGGCCGTCGTGCTCGAGTCTTGTGAACCACGCGTTGTGGTTGATCCCGGCGCACTCCCACTTCAACTCCGGATACGGCACGCCGAGATATCCCGCCAGCTGCATGGACGTCCCCTGGACCGAGTGGCACAAGCCGACGACTTGAAGGTTCGTGGCGCGGAGAGTGGCCAGGGTGAGGATCGACATCGGGTTCGTGTAGTTGAGAATCATCGCGTCGGGACAGCTGCGCTCGACGTCGCGGCAGATGGCGATCCACTCCGGTCCCGTGCGCAGAGCCTTGAAGATCCCGCCCGGCCCGATCGTGTCGCCGATGCACTGATCTACGCCGTAGCGCATCGGGATGTCGTAGTCGTGCCGCACGTTGTCCAGGCCGGCGACCTCGATCGAGTTGACGACGAAATCGGAGCCGTCCAGGACGTCTCGCCGCTCTGTCGACGCCGACACCTTCCAGTCCTTGCCCGAGCGGTCCACGAGTTTCTCGACCAATCGATGTGAGAGCTCGAGCCGCTCGGCGTCGATGTCGACGAGCGCGAACTCACCGGAGTCGAGCCCGTCGATGGCGAGGATGTCGGTGATCACCTGACGGGCGAAGACGGCGCTCCCGGCGCCGACGTAGGTGACCTTCGGCATCACGGCGACAGTAGTACGGTGCTCACGTGGGCGTCACCTGGGAGCGGACCCTGGCGCTTGTGAGTACGAGCCTCAGGCCTCGAACACCCAGCGCGTAGCCGTCTTCGAAAAGTCCTCGGTCGCCTGGAACGCGAACGCCACAGTTGGACGAACGATCCAGATCGGACCCTCGTCGATGGTCTCGCCGTACTTCTTCTTATAGGCCTCCGTGAACCCAACGGGCAGCTCTGAGAGCTCGGCTTTCCCTTCGAGGACCACGGCGTCGTCGCCGTCTCCGGCCGTGATCACGCACCTGTCGTTGGCTTTGAGATTCTCCGACTTCACCGACGTGATCGCCGTCGACATGCAGTAGGCGTCGCCGAGCCACAGACCCCACAGCGGCATCGCGTGCGGACGGCCGTCCGGCCGAACGGTGCCCAGGACTGGATTTCGCACACGGTTGAGAAGATCGACGGCCCAGCTCCAGGGCAGGACGTTGCGCGTGTCCTCCTGGATCCCGTACCCGGGCATGTGTGGGCGTTCTGCCCGAGGCTCGACCATATGCGGCCGAGTCTACGGACTCACCGCGACCTCACGGTGCTCCGTTGTGTGTCGCTACCCGATCGATCGCGTCCTCGGTGATCACCTCCTCGGCTCCCGCGAAGAACACGAGGACCTCCCATGCCTGACGCAGATCCTCCACGTCCACAAGACTGATGACGGCGTCCTCGTCCGACGACGGGACGTGATCGTCGGGCACCCATATCCGTCCCGCGCACGGGCCCGCCGGGAGATCGTTCAGCAAGAGCTCG
>Ga0299907_10000365_pt1 | contig 21227 bp, 21 predicted proteins | sample RVTome_16_FD_198680 | JGI IMG/M metagenome (GOLD analysis project Ga0299907, IMG submission 198680) | Soil microbial communities from uranium-contaminated site in the Upper Colorado River Basin, Wyoming, United States - RVT152D67 (version 2) ...
GTAGAGCATGTTGCGAAGGACCTCCGTGGTCATCACCACGATCGGTGCGTCACCGTTTATGGCGTTGTCCCCGGTGAGGAGGCCCACGTGCATCGCGCCGTGCCTGACCGTGAGGTCCCCGTACTTCTGGTTCGACAGGGCCTTGAGGGGCGTCGTGTAGAAGGTCTTCCCGCCCTCGCCGAGCGCTCGCTCGATCGCGAACTCCGCTACCACCGTCTTTCCCGAGCCGGTGGGCGCCGCTACCAGCACCGACATGTCCTCGTTGAGGGCCTCGATGGCATCCCGTTGGAACCCGTCGAGCGGGAACGGGTACTGCGCCGCGAACGTGTCGGGAGAGGTCACGATCACGCCAGTCTACGGTTGGGTGGTCGGGCGCCCGGGGCGAGCTCAGGCGAGACCGCAGCGTTCCGCGTGTCCGACCAGGAGCTCCGAGAACTCCCCCGTGCGCTCGAGGTTGCTGAGGTGCCCGGCTCCCTGGATCACGGCGAGCTCCGCCCCGGGGATCTGCTCCGCCATGGGCGCCGAGACCTCCTGAGGGATCAGCGTGTCCCCGTCGGACGTGATCACGAGGGTCGGGACGTCGATGCCGGCGAGATCGGCGGTCGAGTCGGCCCGCGCGGCCATCCCGAGCGACGCCGCGGCGATCGACGCGGCCGGCTGATCGGCGATCACACCCCGGACCCACCCCCACAGCTCGTCGGAGGCATCTGCGCTGAGCAACGGCGGAGGGGACTCGACCAAGAACGCGTTGCCCTCCGCACGGAGCCGCTCGGCCAGCTTCCGGCGACCGGCGGCTCCTTCCTCGGTGTCGGCGCCTGAGCGGGTGTTGGCGAGCACGAGCCCGCCCACCCGCTCGGGCGCCGCCCCCCACAGCTCGAACGCGACGTAGCCGCCCATCGACAGCCCGCACACCATCGCCTTCCCGATGCCCGCGTCGTCCAGGGCCTGCACGCATCGGCCGGCCGCCGTTCCCATCGTCATCGAGTCGCCTGCCGGCGCGGCGCCTCCGAAACCCGGCAGGTGCGGCGCCGCGAGCGGGACCCCTCGAAGCGCCTCGCGCTGCGAGTCCCACATCCGGGCGTCCATCGGGAATGCGTGGATCAGCAGCACGCCGTCGGTCATCGGACCGCCACCGCCTGCGGGCCGACGACGAGCGGCAGCGCGCCGGGCAACACCTCGAAGTGCGCCGGAAGCGGCCCCACGCGTTCACCGTCCGCGTAGACCTGCACACGTCGGTCCGCCTCGACGCGCACCGTCCTGCTCCGTGCCATGCGGATCTTGGGGTGGCTGACGTGCGTGCCGCGGAAGACCCGGGGGAACGCTCGCAGGAAAGCAGGGATCGTCATGGCCTCCACGATGCACAGGTCGAGGACCCCATCGACAACCGACGCTCTGGGCGCCACGCGCATGCCACCTCCGTAACTCACCGAGTTCGCCACCACGACCAGCATCGCCGAGAGCTCGAGCACCTCGTCGTCCAGCTCAACGCGGAAGCCCGCCGGCTCGAACTTCGCGAGTGTCTTCAGGATGGAGATGACGTAGGTGCCGGTGGCGCCGATACGCACACGGGCGTCGTTCGCCGTCTCGTTCACCTCGGAGTCGAAGCCGGCACCGGCGATGTTCACGTAGTGCCGGCTCTCAGCACCGGTGGTGATGCGAACCACGTCGATCGGCTCGATCCTGGGGTCCACCAACTGCCGGACCGCCCGCTCGACGGAACCCATGCCCACGGCCTTGGCGAAGTCGTCGCCGGTTCCCGACGGCAGCGGAGCGAGCGCTGCCCCCGTTCCCAACAGGGCATCCGCAGCGATCGAAACGGTGCCGTCGCCGCCGAGCGCCGCCACGATGGACGCCCCCGCCTCGGCTGCCTCCCTCGCCAGCTCCCCCAGGTGCTGGGCCGACGTGGACACTCGTATCTCGTGCTCAAGTCCCGAGCCGAGGAGGAGGCGATCGACCTTGCCGATCAGCCGGCCGGCCTTGCCACGCCCCGCGGACGGATTCGCCACCACCACCAGCGCCGCTTGGGCCATCGGACCTACGAGGCCGCCGCTTCCGGCAGCGGGTTGATACCGACGCTCTGCTTGACCTGTTCCAGGTCCCGCCAGCCGCCCGCGAAAAGGATCAGCGCCCCGTCTCGCAGATCGGCGGCGATCTTCCCGAGTCCTGCCCCTCCCGACAACGAACGACGCGCGAGCACGACCGCGTGGCGGTAGTTCCTGAGGCCTTCCAGGAGCTTGGTCTTCGAGTTCAACAGGTAGTTGGTCTGTGGGATGTCAAATCCCTTGTTCCTGATCTTGTCCAACAGCTCATAGGTGTCCAGCGTCTCGATCGCGGTCGCGAGGTCCGCCTCCGCCTCGTCCAACGTCCCCCCAGCGCCCGTCACGTCGTCGCCCGCCGCCACGCCGTCGATGACCGCGGAGGCAGCCGGAAGCAGCGTCGGAGGGATGCCCGGGCCGGTGACCTGGCCGATCGTGCCCACCTGGGTGTCCACCACGCCCGCCCAATCCTGCACGGTCCCACGGGTTCGCTGGAGCTCGGCTGCCTCCCGTTCGCGGGACCGCTCGATCCGGCTCTGTTCGCGGAGGCCGTTCGTGACCCACACCAGGAGCATCATGGCCAGGAAGCCGAGCACGAAGGCGCCGGTCACCTGTACCCAGCGCCGCGTGAAGAATGGGGGCTTCACGTGCACGGGCTCGTGTCGCGGTGGCCTCGGCGCCCGCCGTGGTCTCGTCTTCCCCTTGCCCTTGATCGCCATCGGTCACCTCTTGAGCGCGCGGCCGATGATGATAGACGCCTCGTAGAACAGGTACATCGGGATCATCATCGCGAGCATCGTGTAGGGATCGCCGCTCGGCGTGATGACCGCCGCGAAGATCGCGATCGCCAGGATGGAGTATCGGCGCCAGCTCGCGAGCCGCCGTGCGGTGAGGACGCCCACCAACTGCAGGAAGATGAGGAAGATCGGGAGCAGGAACGCGAGGCCGAAGGCAAGCGTGACGAGCACGACGAATCCGATGTATCGATCGCCGGTGATGAGAGGTTGGAACGCGTCGCCGCCGAAGCCCAGCAGGAACTCGAGTCCTTGTGGGAGGAAGACGTACGAAACGAATCCTCCGAGCAGGAACAGGATCGTCGCCGCCGCGGTGAAAGGGATCGCCCAACGACGCTCCCGGTCGGTCAGTCCGGGCACCACGAATGCCCAGATCTGGTACAGCACGAACGGGAGCACCGCGAGCAGACCCAGGAAGACCACGACCTTCAGCTTCAAGAGGAAGATGTCGGTGACGGCGATGAAGTTCAGCTCACAACGTCCTCCCGGCGGCCGCTGCTCCGGGTGAGCGGCAAGGAAATCGCAGTACGGCTCCTTCACGAGCTCGATGAAGGGATCGAACAGGAACCAGCCGATCACCGCTCCGAAGGCCAGGGCGACCATCGACAAGATGATCCGGTGACGGAGCTCCTCGAGGTGCCCCATCACCGGCATGGTGCCGGAGCGCTGTTCCTCCGATCGCCGACGCTTGGGCAGGACTCGCATCGCCTGCTCAGTCGGATGCCGCGGTGTCGGACGGAGGAGCGGTCTTCGACGTCGTCTCGGTCGAGTCGTTCGCCGGTGCCGCCTCGCCTTCCTTCGGCGGATCCGTGGACGGGGACCCGGCGCCCGCCAGTCCGCTCAGCGCCGATCGAGGCCGGGGCGTCCGATGGGGTCCTCGCTTGGTCGATGGGAACAGCGGCTTGACGTCCGTGACGTCCTTGACGCCGCCGGTGATCTCATTCGACGTCCGCTTGAGCTCATCGGCCGTTCCGCGAACCTCCTTCTGCACGTCGGCGAGGTCGTCGCCGATGCCCGTCTTCACCATGCCGCGGACCTCGTCCTGGACCTTCCGGAACTCGCGCAGCGCGCGCCCCACCGTGCGGCCGAGCTCGGGCAGGCGCTGCGGCCCCACCACCACCAGGGCGATGATGAGGATGACGAGCAGCTCAGGCGTTCCGATTCCGAACATGGCACGGAGCGGGGACGGTCCCCGGAACGGGGATTCTACCGCCGGCCCGGGGGGCGCCCGCGATGAGAAGACATCCGCAGCTTTGCAGCCCGGTCGCTCGCGCGCGCCGATTGGCGGGAGATCTCCTCGGTGATCAGGCCTAGCTCGTCCGTAACCCTTCCCACGGAGCGGCCTATCAGGATGACGTGCCGAACGAGCCAGACGGCAACCGCGGTGAGGGCGGCAGTGCTCACGAGGCCCACGACGAGCCACACGACGAGCCAGCTGGACACGGGGGGATGCTACAGGCGCGAGCGCGCTCAGGAACCGCCGCTCGAGGCGAGGAACTCCTCGATGTATCGATCGTCCTCGAGGAGGAAGTGGAACTCGATGATGTCGTCGATCGTGAAAGCAGGGCCGGCCGCCACGGGGGCGCTCTGCGAGTCGTCCTGATCGAACATCAGCTCGGGGTGTGCCTGGCCGGCCCCCGGCCGGTCGATGTCCACACCGGCCGACACCAGCAGGGCGACGATCTTGCGGTCGGCCCGCTTCTCGACGTCGTCGGCGCAGCTCGGGCACGTGAACCGGTAGGCGCCCTCGCGCCCGTTCTCGCGAACCGAGAGCAGGATGGCTTCGGGGCCCATGTCGACCTCGCCGCAGCGAGGGCACGTTGTCCGGATCGTTGTCATCTCGAAGCAGCTATCGGCGGTGTGCGAGGTCGGCTTGAGGGTCCGAAGGCACGACGGGGCTACCCCATCTGGGCCAGGTCTATCGGTACCGGGCCAGCGTTCGGCGGGCCATGTCGCGGACCTCCTTTGACAGTTCCGCGGGTTCCAGGATCTCCGCATCTTCGCCCAGGCGCAGGAGCAGCCCCGCGATGCGATCGAGCCGTCTCGCCGGAAGCGTGACCTCGAGGGTACCGTCGGCATGCTCGACGAGGTCGATGGTCACGTAGTACTCGGCGACCCATCTGGCGGATGGGTGGAGTCGAAGTCGAACCGGCACGTCCTCGCTCGTGGGCGAGTACAGGGCCCGCCCCGCTCCCTGCAGCCCGCGCGGCTCGAACGTTTCCGGCCGCTGTTCGGCCTCGAGGATCCGGTCGACCCGGAACAGACGCTCGTCGTCGGCTTCGATGTCCCATGCCGCGACGTACCAGCTCCCCAAGCTTGCGAAGACCTCTTCGGGCTCGATCGTGCGGGTGGTGTGCTCGCCGGTGGTCGCGGCCACGTAGTCGATCCGCAGGCGGAGCCGTCCGCGGGCCGCCGCACGGACCGTCTCCAGATGCTGCGGAGCCACGCCGGCGGCGGCGGTCTCGATCCCGTCCTCGTCGCCGAGCGCGGCCCGAAGCTTCGTGAGAGCGCTGGCGAGCACAGTCGCCTCCGGAAGCCCGGGGGCGGCGACGAGCTCATGTCCGCGGACGTAGACGGCGAGCGCCTCGCGCCTGGTCAGCCGCAGGGGGCGGGCGAAGTGATCCGCCATCGAGATCCAGACCCGTTCGTCCTCGTCGACCTCGACGTCGATCAGATCCCCCGGTCCGTACGGGGGAAGACCGGACAGGAAGAGCAGATCGATGTCCTGCCTGAGCTGTTCCTTAGGCACGTCGAACAGGCGAGCGACCTCGCCCAGCTCGCTGCCTGCATGCTGCACGAGATACGGCACGATCACGAGCATCCGGCCGAGCCTCTGTGCCGTCCTCGCCCCCGGGCGGCGGCGCCGTTCAGACACGCACGAACGCCTCCAGCCTCGACATGACCTCCTGGCGGAGGACAGCCGGCTCGAGCACCTCGGCCTCGGGGCCGAACTGCAGGAGAAGGCTCGCCGCCACGGCAGCATCCGCGAACGGAACGGCGAGCTCGATGCGGCCATCCTCGCGCTCCCGGAGACGTTCGGCGCCGGCGAGCGAGTGTCGGGCGAGCCATGCTGCGTCGGGCTCGAACGCGACGACCGCCCGGTCGTCACCGGTCGGCGTCCACGGACCACCTTGCACGTGGTCGGAGGCCCGGAACCCCTCCGGCGGCTCATGACCGTCCCCTTCGACGGAGAGCTCACCGGTGAATCGAGACAGCCGGAACGCCCGAACGTCGTCACGCGCATGGTCTCTCCCGAGCAGGTACCAGTGGCCGCCGCGGAACACCATCGCGTAGGCATCCACGTCGCGTTCGCCCGTCTTGCCTTCTGAGGTTCGGTAGCCGAATCGCACGTGGCGCCGGGTCTGCGCGGCGTCCGCCGCGGCGAGCACCAGCGAGCTGCGAGCGTCCGAGCCGCTCGCAAGGGGGCCTCCGGCCAGTCCCACCAGGATGCCGCCGTCCGCGCCGTACAGGAGCTTCCTGATGCCCTGCTCGGCCGTCGTGTCCCCGCCACCGCCCTGGGCCGCCACGAACAGGGCCGCCATCTCCTCCGACGTGAAGGCGATCTCGGGGAGGTAGTACTTTTCCTTGTCGATGACGTAGCCCTGTTCGACCGCCCACGCATCGGTATCCACGAGCTCGAGCGGCACGCCGTACTCGCGGAGGATGTCCTTGTCACGTTCGAACATCCGTTTTGCGGTGTCGGGGTTGTCCGCGCGGTAGGCCACGAGGGTGTCCCTGATCTGGTCGAACGTGAGGGGTGTGCGTGCCTCCAGCAGGAGACCGACGAGATTGAGCAGGCGTTCCAGCGGTTCCATACGCTCCTCCCCCGCCATGGTGCGGCATCATATCGGCGCCTTGTTCGCGCTCCGGGTAGCCTCGTGATCCGCTTGCGTCGCGGCGTCGTGACGTCCGTGGGTGCCGCTCGCACGGGCGCGGTGGAGCTCGAAGTGGACCTCGCGGGCGACAGCGCGTCGGCGCTGGCCTACCCCGAGCTCACGGGACCTGTAGAGATCGGCGACTGGGTCGTACTGAACACCACGGCAGTGACGTTGGGCCTGGGAACGGGCGGCGTGCACTTCGTGGTCGCCGTGGAAGGTCGCGAGTCGGGGCACGAGCCCGTCGGCCACGTCATGAAGGCCAGATACACCCCGATGCAGACCGCCGTGAGGACCGTGGAGGAATCGCATGCCGAGATCCTCGAGCGCTCGGAGGGTCTGAGGGGAATTCCGGTAGTGGTCTGCCCGCTGCACTCGATGATCGGGCCTGTCGCCGCCGGAGCGAAGCGCGCCGCCGGCGCCGCCACCCGAGTGGTGTACGTGATGACCGACGGTGCCGCGCTGCCCGGCGCATTCTCGCGCCTCGTGCCCGCGCTCCGAGGTGCAGGCCTCCTCGACGGCTGGATCACCTGTGGTCAGGCGTTCGGCGCCGAGCTCGAGGCGGTGACCGTATGGACGGGGCTGCTCGGCGCCGTCGAGGTGTTGGAGGCCGACGTCATTGTGGTGGGAGACGGACCCGGCAACCTCGGGACCGAGACCACCTGGGGCGTCAGCGCGCTGGCTGGTGGCAACACCTTGAACGCCGCATCACGGCTCGGAGGCAAGCCGATCCCGGCGCTACGGGTATCGTTCGCCGATCCGAGGGAGCGCCATCGTGGCCTCTCCCACCACTCCCTCACGATCCTGCGGGACGTGTGCATGGTGGAGGCCACGGTGCCGATCCCGGCGCTCCACGACCCCACCCAACGCGTTGCCGTGTGGGACGCGCTCAAGGAGTCGAAGCTCGAGGACCGTCATCAGCTGGTCGAGGTCGATGGTCGTCCCGCCCTCGAGGAGATGGCCGCCCGAGGCGTCGAGGTCACCACGATGGGTCGCCGTGTGCAGGATGATCCGGCATTCTTCGAGGCAGCAGGCGCGGCCGGGGTCCTGGCCGGCCGGATGGCGGCCGAGAGCCGCCGCTGGCGTCGCTAGCGGCACGCTACATGTGCGCGATCAGTTGCTCCACTCGGTCGTCGGTGCTCTTGAACGGGTCCTTGCAGAGCACTGTGCGCTGCGCCTGATCGTTCAGCTTGAGGTGCACCCAGTCGACCGTGTAGTCGCGTCGCTTCGCCTTCGCCTGCCGGATGAAGTCGCCTCGGAGCTTGGCTCGCGTCGTCTGCGGTGGCTCGCGCATGGCCTTCGAGATCTCCGCCTCGGAGCAGGCGCGCTCGACCTTACCCGCCTTCTCCAGCAGGTAGTACAAGCCACGCGACCGGTTCACGTCGTGGTACTGGAGGTCCAGCAACGCGACCTTCGGTGAGGAAAGGGTCAGGTCGTGCCTGGCCATGTACCGCTCGATCAAGGTGCGCTTGGTCACCCAGTCCACCTTGCGTCCCAGGCGTTCCGGTTCCTCCGCCTCCAGCGCCTTCAGGGCCTCGCCCCATTCGGCGAGCAGCGTGATGGACGTCTCGTCGGCTCCGCGACGCTCCACGAACCGGGAGGTCTTCTCGAAGTACTCCGTCTGCATCTCGAGCGCCGACAGCTCACGGCCGTTCGCGAGCTTGACCTTCCGCGTGCACGTAGTGTCGTGACTGATCTCGCGGATCGCGCGGATGGGGTTCTCGAGCGAAAGATCGCGCATCACCGTGTTCGCCTCCACCATCCGCAGCACGAGGTCGGTGATCCCCACCTTCAGGAACGTGGTCCATTCGCTCATGTTCGAATCGCCGACGATCACGTGGAGCCGCCGGAACCGTTCGGCGTCGGCGTGGGGCTCGTCGCGCGTGTTGATGATCGGTCGAGAGCGCGTCGTCGCGCTCGACACCCCCTCCCAGATGTGCTCGGCTCGCTGGGAGATGCAAAACTGGGCGCCGCGCGGCCCGTGCAGAACCTTCCCGGCGCCGCACCAGATCTGTCGCGTCACGAAGTACGGGATCAACACGTCGGCCATGCGTGCGAACTCACCGTGACGGGCCACCAGGTAGTTCTCGTGGCAGCCGTACGAGTTGCCCGCCGAATCGGTGTTGTTCTTGAACAGGTAGACCTGGCCGCTGATGCCTTCCTCGTGCAGACGCATCTCGGCCGCGCCGAGCAACGCCTCGAGGATCCTCTCCCCCGCCTTGTCATGCGCCACCAGCTCGCGCACGTCGTCGCATTCGGGCGTCGCGTACTCGGGATGTGAGCCGACGTCGAGATACAGTCGGGCACCGTTCTCGAGGAAGACGTTGGAGGACCGGCCCCAGTGCACCACGCGCCGGAAGAGGTACCGAGCGACCTCGTCCGGCGACAGTCGCCGCTGCCCCCTGAACGTGCAGGTCACCCCGTACTCGTTCTCCAGCCCGAAGATCCGCCGATCCATCGATCAAGTGTAGGCCCATCCGTTCGGGGCTCAGGCTAGGACCTATGTTCACGTAGTGAGGGCGAACACGCTCCTGACGACCGTGATCCTGACGATCGCGCTTGTAGCCTGCGGGGGTGGCGCGGATGGATCTACGCCGCCGGACGGAGCCACCACAACACCCTCGGACTCGTCAGTTGGCGAGGAAACCGGCGATTTCCGACTCCTCTAGTCGCCGGAACTTTCGACGTTGTGTCCTGGTTCGGTCGATGACACCGGACTCGAGCGTGTCCGCTGCGAGCGTTCGGCTGTCGGGCCCCCCCAGGATCTCGGCGGCGTTCTTGACGGCGGCCCCGAGATCCCACGAGGCGTCGTACCGTTGCTCCAATGAGTCGGTGAGCTCCTCGGCGTGGCCCCCGATCGCCACGGATCCCCGGACGTCGGTCACGGATCCGTCGAACAAGATGTGGTACAAGCCTGCGGCTTCGGCCTCGCCGGCGACCTCGCCGACCAGGACTTCGACCTCGTACGGCTTCATCTGCTGAGTGAAGATGGTCGACAGCGCCTGGCTGTACGCGTTCGCGAGATCCCGAGCTTTCACGTCCTCTCGCCCGTACGAATAGCCGCGCACGTCGGCGAGGCGGATCCCGGCGATCCTGAGCTCCTCGAACTCGCTGTACTTCCCGACGCCGGCGAACGCGATCCGGTCGTAGATCTCGCTGATCTTGTGAAGGGTGTTGCTTGGGTTCTCGGCGATGAAGAGCAGGCCGTCAACGTACTCGAGCCCGATAACGGAACGCCCGCGCGCGATGCCTTTGTGCGCGTAGTCGGAACGATCCTTCATCAATTGCTCGGGCGCGACGTAGGGCATGAACGACATCAGGCGACGCCCCTGTCCACGAGCACGGCATCGACCGCCGACGCCAGCTCAGGGTCGGCGACGTCGTGGGCCCCCGAGGTGGTGACGGTCATCATCGCCGGGAAGATCCTGCGGGCAACGTCGGGTCCGCCCGTCGCCACGTCATCCTCGGCGGCGTCGATCAGTGCCTCCACGGCCACACGAACCGCCTCATCCTGGCTGAGGTTCGGACGCCAGCGCTTCTTGAGGGAGTTCTTGGCGGGCTGCCCGCCGGAGCCGGTGGTCTGGTAGTCGTCCTCCTCCCACCGTCCGCCGGTCGCGTCGTAATAGAAGATCCGGCCCTCTGCCTGCCGCTCGTCATAGCCACCGAACAGCGGCACGACGACGAGGCCCTGCAGCGCCAGCGGGAAGTTGCCACGGATCATCTGCGCCAAGCGGTTGGCCTTGCCTTCCAGTGAGAGCCGGTCACCCGTGATCTTTTCGTAATGCTCAAGCTCCAGTTGGAAGAGCTTGACCAGCTCCACGGCCTGGCCGGCCGCGCCCGCGATCGCGATCGCGCTGTAGTCGTCCGCCGCGAAGACCTTCCTCATCTTGGCGTCGGCGATCGTGTAGCCCGCCGTGGCGCGCCGGTCGCCCGCCATCACGATCCCATCCGCGAACTTGAATCCGAGCACTGTCGTGGCGTGCGCCAGGCCCAATGCGGCCATGCCGGCCTCGGTCAGCCCCGGCGGCATCGCCTCCGGTCGCTCCCGGCGGAGCAGCTCCACGAAGCTGGGGCTGGCGCCGAACGGTGCTCCGGAGACGGGCAGCCGCAGCCGTTCTGTCACTCCCCGCCCTTCTGGACGTAGGACTTGACGAACTCCTCGGCGTTCTCTTCCAAGACCGAGTCGATCTCGTCGAGGATCTCGTCCATCTCCTCCTTGAGCTCCGCGGCTTTCGTCGACCCCTTCACCTGACCGGCGTCTGCCCCATCGCCGCCGCCGCCACCCTTCTTCTGGATACGCTTGTGCTCTTGCTCCTGCGGCACAGCTGGCCCTCCTTCGTCGACGGGATTCTAGCGGCGACCTGCTGCGGCGCGGCTCAGTCCTGGAGCTTCTCCACCAGCTGAGCGGCGTCTTCGCACGCCTCGAGCAGGTCCTCGACGTGCTCGCGCGTGCCACGGAGTGGTTCCCGCATGGGGATGCGCTGCAGCGCGTCTGCGCCGGTGTCCATGATGATGGAGTCCCAGGATGCGGCCGCGATCGCATCCGGGTACCGCGAGATGCAGCGACCTCGGAAGTACGCACGCGTGTCTTCGGGCGGCTCCATCACGGCGCGGTCGATCTCGGCGTCCGTCACGACGCGCTCGACCTTTTCCGTGGCCACCAGCCTGTGATACAGACCTTTGTCCCGGCGTACGTCGTGGTACTGCAGGTCGATGGCGTGGAGCCTCGGGTCCCCCCAGTCCAGGCCGTCGCGATCGCGATACGCCTGGAGCAGCCGGTGCTTGGCTACCCAGTCCAACTCTCGATGGAGGGAATACGGCTCATCCTCGAGCGTTGTCAGCACGGCCTCCCACCGATCGACGACGTCGCGGTTCACCTCTGTGTCGTCCTCTCGTTCCACGTACTTCTTCGCGTGCTCCAGGTACTCCCATTGCAGCTGCACCGCTGTCAGGCGCCGTCCGTCCGAGAGCACGACGTGATTTCGCAGCTCGAGGTCGCGGGCCACGTCATGGATCGCCAACACGGGCGCCTGCAGGGTCAGATCGGGAAGGAAGGAATCCTCGGTCATCTTGAGGACGATCGAGGTACTGCCCACCTTGAGATACTGCGCGACCTCGCACATGTTCGCGTCGCCGACGATCACGTGGAGGCGCCGGTACTTCTCCGGGTCGGCGTGCGGCTCGTCACGCGTGTTGATGATGGGGCGCTTCAAGGTGGTCTCCAGGCCCACCTCGGTCTCGAAGAAGTCAGCGCGTTGGCTCAGCTGATAGATGGGCCGGCCTCGCTCGTCCCACTGTGCCTCGGCCCCGAGCTTGCCGGCACCGCAGAAGATCTGGCGTGTCACGAAGAACGGCGTGAGGTCTCGGACGATGTCCGCGAACGGTGTCGCACGATCGACGAGGTAGTTCTCGTGGGTGCCGTAGGAGTTTCCCTTTCCGTCGGAGTTGTTCTTGTAGATCGAGAGTCGCGGGCCACCCGGCGCGTGTGCCACGACCTCGTCCAACGACCGTTCGAGTATCCGCTCCCCGGCCTTGTCGTGCACGACCAGCTCGCGCGGGGTCAAGCACTCGGGCGTGGAGTACTCGGGGTGGGCGTGGTCGACGTAGTAGCGAGCCCCGTTCGGCAGGATCACGTTGGCGAGGCCGAGGTCCTCGTCCGTGCCCGCGGAGGCCGGTACGGGCTCGAATCCGCGCGCGTCTCGCAGTGGCGACTCGTCCTCGTAGTCCCATCGGATGCGTCGCAGAGACCCGGCGTACGTCGAGATCAGCAGCGAGGATGCGACGACAGGATTGAACTCCGGCTGCCCGGCGGCTGCGATGCCGTACTCCGTCTCGGTGCCGAGGACCTTGGGGATGGCCACGCGGCCAACCCTACAGGTATTGCCCTGCGTTCACGCGCTCGACCTGCCGGCCGTCACCGTCGTTGCCCAGCAAGGTCCGGACGTACACGATCCGCTCACCCTTCTTGCCCGAGATCCTGGCCCAGTCGTCCGGGTTGGTCGTGTTGGGCAGGTCCTCGTTCTCCTTGAACTCGTCCCGGATCGCGTGCGTGAGGTCCTCGATCTTGATGCCCTTCTCACCGGTCGACAGGAACCGCTTGATCGCCTCTTTCTTGGCCCGTCGGACGATGTTCTCGATCATCGCGCCCGAGTTGAAGTCTTTGAAGTAGAGGATCTCCTTGTCGCCGCTCGCGTACGTGACCTCGAGGAAACGGTTCCGTTCGGACTGCTCGTACATCTGCTCGACGGTCTTCTCGATCATGCGTGAGCACGCGAGTGCCACGTCGTCGCTATACCTCGCGACCTCGTCGGGGTGGATCGGGACGGAGGCGTGCAGGTACTTGGACATGATGTCGGAGGCTTGCTGCTGGTCCGGTCGCTCGATCTTGATCTTGACGTCGAGGCGGCCCGGACGAAGGATCGCAGGGTCGATCAGATCCTCGCGGTTGGACGCCCCGATCACGATCACGTTTTTCAGGGTTTCGACGCCGTCCAGCTCGGAGAGCAGCTGCGGCACGATGGTCGACTCCACGTCGGACGAGATGCCGCTGCCTCGCGTGCGGAAGATGGAGTCCATCTCGTCGAAGAACACGATCACCGGCAGACCTTCTTCGCTGCGCTCCTTGGCGCGCTGGAAGATCTCGCGGATCTGACGCTCCGTCTCGCCGACGTACTTGTTCAGGAGCTCCGGGCCCTTGACGTTCAGGAAGTACGAGCGCGCGTCGTCGCGGCCGGTGCGCTCTGCCACCTTCTCGGCAAGCGATTTCGCGACGGCCTTTGCGATGAGCGTCTTGCCACATCCGGGAGGCCCGTACAGCAACACGCCCTTGGGTGCCTCGAGCTCGTGCTCGGCGAACAGCTCCGCGTACAGGAACGGCAGCTCCACGGCATCGCGGATCGCGTCGATCTGGCCTTCGAGACCTCCGATGTCCTCGTAGCCGACGTCGGGGATCTCCTCGAGGACAAGCTCCTCGACTTCCTCTTTAGGCAAGAGCTCGAGAGCGACGCCGGAGCGTGAGTCGTACAGGAGTGGGTCACCGGCGCGAACGCCGCCGGCGGCGAGCGCCGATGCGAGGAACGCCACGTGTTCTTCGTCGCCGCGGCCGACCACGACCGCCCGGTCACCGCCGAGACGTTCCTTCACCTTGACCACTTCGCCTGTTTCGTCCGGGTCGAGGACCTCGACCACGTTCAAGGACTCGTTCAGCACCACCTGGGCGCCGGGACGAAGCATGTCCTCGGGCAGGTCGGGCGCCGGCAGCACGCGCATCTTCCGCCCGGCGGTCACGACATCGAGCGATCCATCCTCGACGATGGACAACAGCACCCCGAAGGACGCGGGCGGCTGACTCAGCTTCTCGACTTCCTGGGCCAGCGACTCGATCTTGTCGCGCTCGGCGCGCAGGGCGTCGGCGAGCTTCTGGTTCTGGGCCATGGCCCGGCCCATCTGCTCGCGGGTGTCGGCCAGCTTCTCTTCGAGGATCGATACCTGCCTCGGCGCGTTCGTGAGGCGGCGGCGAAGGAGGCCCACCTCCTCTTCCAGGAACTTCACCTGGCTCTGAAGCTCGTGGACCTGCTTGTCGTACCGCTCCACTTGCTCGTCGTGCGCGGGCATCTCGCTCACCTCCTCGCGAGGGGCCGAGTATATGACCGACCGCCGACCCGACGGTGGATGCTCGGGCCTCGTTTCGGCGCTTCCACTCCCTATACGGCACGAACTGCCGTCAGGCTTAGGGCTTCTTCCGGGTACTTCGTGATGCCCGGAACTGGGGTTCGATACACCGCACGCGATGAGCATGGCGATCGTGTGTCAAGCAAGCCGGCGGGCGATCGACAGGAATCCCGTGTGCCCGACCATCCGGTGATCGGGGCGGACGCTCCGCTCGCCAACGTGCCAGGTACGGCGAAGTGTCTCGAAGCTCTCGATGTGCAGGAACCCGCCGTCTGGCAAGGCTACGACCAGTTGCTGGAGCTGCACCGTCGTGGGCAGGTACGTGCAGAGCACCGCGCCGGGCTCGAGCACGGCGTGCAGGGGCGGCAGCGGCACCCACGGCTCCGGCAAATCCAACACGCACCTGTCGAACCTCCGCACGTCTGTTCCGACCTCGGAGACGTCGCCGGAACGGAGCTCCAGTTGATCGGGGACCTTTCCGAAGAAGGCCTCGATGTTGTCGAGTGCCCGGATGCGGTGCTCGTCCCGCGCCTCGAACGACACGACACGACCCTGCGGGCCAACGGCCCGGCAGAGCGCGATCGTGAGGGCACCGGAACCGGTCCCGGCCTCGATCACGCGTGCGCCCGGATGTACGTCGGCGTACATCACGATGGGTCCCAGATCCTTCGGGTACACGACCTGCGCCGCGCGCGGCATCTTCAGGACGTGGTCGGCGAAGCGAGGGCGGAAGGCGGTCAGGACCATGCCGCCGGAGGTCTCGATCCGGGTGCCCTCAGGCCGGCCCAACAGCAGGTCATGGGCGAGCGTTCCCGAGTGCGTGTGATAGGTGCCGCCGGCTTGTGCCGCGAACACGTACGTGCGCCCACGCTGATCTACGAGCAGGATGCGCTCCCCTGGCTCGAACGGAACGCTCACGACGGCTCCGAGCCTAAACGCTCAGGGCAGCTCGGTGGGCAGTGGCCTCGTGCCCAGCGTCACGTCGAGGGTGCGGACGGCGCCATCGAGGCCCACCAACTCGACCTCCACCTGCTCTCCGGGCCGGAGCCCGTCCAGGATCCGGCCGAGGGCCTCGGGCGAGGTCACGGCTCTGCCGGCGATCGAGGTGATCACGTCGCCCTCGCTAATACCGGCTCCCGACGCGGGCCCGTCGCCGGTCGTTCCGAGCACGAACGCTCCCTCCTCCACCTTCACGTCGAACTGGAACGAGAGGTCGCTCGTGATAGCCGTGGTCGACACACCGAGGTACGCCTCAGGCGCGAGGGGATCCTCGATCGCATCGAGGATCGCAGTCTCGACCGAGTCGATAGCGATCGCGAAGCCGATGTTCTCTGCGGCGTCGCTGCCCGCGGTGTTGATCCCGACCACCTGGCCCTGCATGTCGACCAGGGGTCCGCCCGAGTTCCCGTGATTGATCGCGGCGTCCGTCTGGATCACATCCGAATAGGTGCGAACGCCGTTCGGACATGCCTCGCAGCCAGGATCCTGCGCTCGGATCGTCCGATCGAGTGAGGAGACGATGCCGGTGGTGACGCTTGGACCACCCTCGAGGGCGAGGGCGTAGCCAAGGGCGACGACCCGCTGACCGAGTCGAAGGTCTCCGGATGCACCGAGGGCAACCGTCGGCAGGTTGTCGGCCTGCACCTTCAGCACCGCGAGGTCGTGGAGGCAGTCCCCGCCGATCACCCGTGCCTGGTAGCGGTCCGGCTCCTCCTCCGACGTGGACACGGTGATCCTGGACCCCCCTTCGACCACGTGGCAGTTGGTGACGATCACGCCGTCGGAGCGGACGACGAACCCGGTGCCCACGCCCTGGCCCTCCGCCGTGCCGCCCAGCGGATCGGCGCGAAACACGTCGGTGGTCACGTTGACGACGGCGGGAAGCACCCGATCAACGACCGCTGCGACCGGCTCACGACCGGGCTCGATGGGTGGGAGTGCGGCCGGTTCCGCCAGATCTGTCGTCGGCGTTCCGTTCGAGGGGGAGCAGGCGCTCGCCAGCACGGCGAGTGTGACCAGGGAAATCAGGATTCGGCGCATTCGAAGGAGCCTCCGTCCGTGTCGTCGTTACCCCTCATTCGGCTCGTCCACGCACCGGGTTCGCCGTAGCGTGAAGCAGCGACGTCGCCAGCGTGACGGCACCTACGTCGATACTAGCGAGCCGGCCGGGCGCTCCTTCTTGGGGTCGACGAAGGGTACCGAAGCGGTGCGCCCGACGAGCCAGACACCGTCCTCGGCCTCCACGTCGAGCCGATTCCCGGGCGACGAGAGCTCGATCGGCACCCAGACGTAGCCGATGTTCCTTTCGAGTCCGGGTGACCAGACGGCGTCGGTCATGTGTCCAACGACGGAGCCCTCGGAATGGACCGGCCAGAACTCAGACATCTCGGCCCGCAACTCGTCGCCCTCGAGCTCGATGCCGACCAGTTTGCGATCGACGCCCTTGGCGCGAAGCTCCTCCAGCGCGGCCTTGCCGATATAGTCCTGAGGCTGGTCCTCGACCAGCCGCTCCATGCCCATCACGTGCAGCGGAGTGTCACCGAGCGTCATGTCCGATCCGTAGTTGAAGATGCCGGCCTCGATCCGGCGTCCCTCGCACGGAGCGATCGGCCGGATGCCGAACTCCTCGCCCGCCTCGGCCACCGCGTTCCACAGGTCGTCGCCGCGAGCACCGTCCAGGAGGTTGACCTCGAAGCCGGGGATGGCGGTCCAACCGGTACGGCTGATCACCACCGGGATGTCTCCTACCTCGAACGCTTCAATCCAGTAGTACTTGATGTCGTAGATGGCCGGGCCCACGAGCTTCTCCAGCGTCTTGGCGGAGAGCGGGCCTTGTACCTGCATCGGATGCACGTCTGGAAGCATCACCTGCGCGTCCAGACCGGCCGCGGCCGCAACTCCCAGGGCATACAGGCCGGCGTCGGAGTCGGCCAGCTGCATCCACCAGCGGTTTTCGGCCACGTGCAGGAGCACAGGGTCGTTCACGATGGATCCGTCGGGCGCGATCACCGGCATGTACTTTCCCTGCTTGACCGCGCATTTCGTCAGGTCGCGGCATGTGATCACGTCCATCAGTCGATCCGCGTCGGGACCGCTCACCTCGACCGTCCGCTCGACGCCGACGTCCCACATCGTCACGCCGTTCGCCAGCAGCCAGTACTCCGTCTCCGGATCATCGTAGTACCCGGGCAGGTACATGTGGTTGTAGATGTCGTACGCGGTACAGCCGGCTCGCAGCGTGGCCTTGAAGAAGGGCGACTGCCGGTACCACGGTCCGAAGTACAGCGTGGCGCTCTTCGCCAGCATCTCCGGTCGTTCGTTCGCCATCGTCGGAGCCTCCTCAATCGCCACGGACCGTCCGGTCGACCTCCTGAATGATGATTCAAACGTCGTCAGGGCGCAATCCGCGCTCGTGATGCTCCCAAGGATCCGCGTCGCGTGCCGTTCGTCACAGAGCCCTTAGGAAACGGGGATCTCCTTGCTCGGATCGACGAAGGGCATCGCGGTGACGGTGGCCGTGCGCGTACCCCACTCGGTCTCCGCGGAGACCTTTTGGCCCTGGTGGCTCCGATCGGATGGGAGCCAGCAGTACCCGATGTTTCGCTCGAGCCGGGGCGAGTAGATGGCGGACGTCACCTTGCCCACCCGCTCCTCCCCGATCGACGCCTCCCATTTCACGTTGTTGAGCGCCGGGAACGGCTCGCCGTCGAGGAACACGCCGTTGATCTTGCGGTCCACGCCCTCGGCGGCGATGCGGCGGTACGCCGCGGCCGAGATGCAGGCCTCGTCCGAGAGCGAGTCGATGTCGACCAGTCGCTCGAGTCCCAGCTCGTACGCATTGTTCTCGTACGTCATGTCGGCCCCCCAGTTGAAGATGGCGCCCTCGATCCGACGGATGTCCGAGGGGCCGGTGGGCCTGATGCCGAACTCTTCCCCCTCCTGCATGATCGCTTCGTACACCTCGTTTCCGCGTGAGGTATCCGTCGTGTAGACCTCGTAGCCGACCTCCGAGGTCCAGCCAGTGCGCGTGATCACGACCGGCACGTTCGCGATCTTCGCCTCGGTCCAGAAGTAGTACCTGAGTTCCAGGATCTCCTCGCCGAGCAGCTTCACCATCAGGTCCTTCGACCTCGGCCCCTGGACCTGCAGTGGGGCAACGTCTGCCTCCTGGATGCTCACGTCGAGCTGCGGATAGGCGTTGCGCAATCCCCGAGCGAACAGGAGCGCGTCCGACGAGGCGAGTGCGAACCAGAACGTATGCTCGTCCATCCGCGTCATCACGGGGTCGTTCACGATCCCGCCGTCCGAGTCGCATATGAGGACGTACTTGGCCTGTCCTACGGCGCAGCTCGTGAGATCCCGGGGAGTCAACAGCTGCGCGAACCGGAAACCGTCGGGCCCGGAGATCTCGAGACACCGCTCCACCGCAACGTCCCAAAGGGTGACACCGTTCAAGAGCGCGTCGAACTCGTTCTCGAAGGAGTCGAATCGGATCGGGAAGTACATGTGGTTGTACACGGTGAAGCCCTTCGGTCCGTATCGCTGAGTGGCCTCGTAGTACGGCGTGCGTCGATTACGGGCCCCTCTTTGGACCTGCTCCATGTCGAACGGCTGTGCCATCTCGTCTCCTTCGTTCGCGGACGGGTGACCAGAGGTCATCCGTCCGCAGGGATCGCTCTTCGGCGGATGGGTCGTTTGCGCTGCGTAATGGTCCCGAAAGCGTGGCGGTTCGGGCAAGCAGCCTCGTTGACCGGAGGTCAGGGTCTTTGGCTTCAGGCGCGCGCCGCCGCGCTCAAGGGTGGTGGCCGCGTCGCGCGTCCGTCGAGGTACGCCCTCGCGACCATGGCCATGAAGCTGTGGACCTCGTCTTCGCTCCGTGCGAACGGGCCCTGGCGGAAGCCGGTGTCCTGAAGCCCCCGGTACACCGACTCACACGCGAGCCAGTCCTGGCGGTTCGTGATGTCCCAGAACTCACGGGCGTACTCGGGGCTGAAATCGGATCGGTCCTGGGCCTCGGGCGGGAACAGCCATTGACATTCGATCCGGGTCCTCCCTGGCGCGAGCGGCTCCAGGCGGTGCGTGAGCACGTAATCGGGGTGGAGGCTGATCAGCAGGTTCGGGAACAGGCCGAAGTAGTACACCTCGCGTGCCTGGCGATCCGAGAGCCCCCGGATCCGAACACCCTGCGACTCGCCGGTCAGTGACATCGTCTCCGCGAAGTCCTTGAGGGTCATCGACCCACCCACCCAGAGTCCTTCGTGGGCGAAGTTCTTACCCGAATCCGGCGGCGTGACCACGCAGAGCTCGGGATGGATCGACGGACAGTGGTAGCACTCGTGGTAGTTCTCCGTGATCGTCTTCCAGTTGGCCTCGATCACGTAGGTGTGCGAGGCGCCGACGAACATCTGACCGACCTCCCACGCCTCGACGAGGCCGTCCAGATTGCCCACGTATGTGTCGAACGAGTCCGCCTCGCCGGAGGGGTTCGCGAAGAGCCATCCGTGCCACTCCTCGATACGCACCGGGACCAGCGGATACTCCCCCTTGTCGAACCCTGCGAGGTCGCCGAACCTCGGCGCCCCGTTCAGGCTGCCATCGAGCCCGTACACCCAGGCGTGGTAGGGGCACTTGATCGCGTTGAGCCTCCGTCGACCCTCGGGCTCGAGTAGCTCGTGGCCCCGATGACGGCACGTGTTGTGGAAGGCTCGCAGGATCCCATCCTTGCCGCGCACCCCGAGCACCCCGTCGCGTCCCACCCGGTACGCGCGCTGGTCTCCAGGCCGGCCGAGATCGTCGGCTCGGCCGAGACACGTCCAGCCCCGGTCGAAGAACCTTTCCCCCTCCCACACGAAGACCTCGTGCGATGTGTACGCGTCGGCGGGCAACGTGCGGCCCGCGCCGAGATCTGGGTCGAGCACCGATTCGAGCACCTGGGGATCGATGGGAGCACGCGACATGACCGGATCACCTCCGAGGCGTTGGCACGCCGGTTTGAATGGCCATTCAAACTCGGGATCCGCAGTCTAGCAGGGGGTTCGCGCCGTTCGGAATCACCATCGCCGACCGGCAGTCAACAGTCAGGTGCGAAGGACCACGCGACAGACCACCCCGGTCCCGATCTCGGTCGCGCGTCCCTCGTACCGCCGGAAGCCGGGGCGCCGACGGATCAGGGTCAGGACGACGAAATCGCCGTCCGCGTCCGTCGTGAACACGTCGTGGAAGACCCGCTTCTCCCTATCGAGGATCTTGAACCGCCAGTCCCGGTTCGGTGTGTTCGTGAGCATCACGAAACGAACCCGGATCCGGGTCTCCCGCTCGGTCAGGCGCATTCGGCATCTGCCTTCGGAGCCGGAGCCGCCTGCCTGGGCGGCCAGCCCGGACGACAGCACGGCGACGACCGTCGCGAGGGCCAGTGCGCGTCTCATGCTCCCTCCGAACCGTACACGCGTTTCCCCCCAACGTACGTGAGGTCCACGCGGGCCTCCGCGATCTCCTCCATCGGTCGCGTGAACACATCACGATCCACCACGACGAGATCGGCGAACTTCCCGGGCTCGATCGAGCCGCTCTCATGATCCAAATGATTCACGTACGCCGAGCCCATCGTGAACGCCGCGAGCGCGGTCGCAAGGTCGAGCCGTTCCTCCGGCAAGAAGATCTCCTCCGTGTCGGTCCGATGGGGATAGGAAGGCGGCATCTTCCGGTTGACCGCGACGTGGAGCTGTTGGAGGGGATCGGCGGTCGATACCGACCAGTCGCTCCCCATCGCGAGGAGCGCCCCGTGGCGAACCAGGCTGGCGAACGGGTACTGCCAGGAGGCCCGGGGTTCCCCCAGGAACGGGATCGTGAGC
>Ga0299907_10000367_pt1 | contig 21201 bp, 22 predicted proteins | sample RVTome_16_FD_198680 | JGI IMG/M metagenome (GOLD analysis project Ga0299907, IMG submission 198680) | Soil microbial communities from uranium-contaminated site in the Upper Colorado River Basin, Wyoming, United States - RVT152D67 (version 2) ...
TGGTCTTGATTGCCGCCGACCATCCGGCTCGCGGAGCGCTCGCAGCACGGGGCAAGCCACAAGCCATGGCCAATCGCCAGGACCTGTTGGCGCGACTCGTGACGGCACTCGAGCGCCCCGGGGTCGACGGCGTTCTAGGGACCCCGGACATTGTCGAGGATCTACTCCTGCTAGGCGCCCTGGAGGACAAGGTCGTCATCGGGTCGATGAATCGAGGAGGTCTGGCGGGATCGGTGTTCGAGCTCGATGACCGATACACCGCCTACGACGCGCGATCGCTGGCGGATTTGGGTCTCGATGGGGGGAAGATGCTCATCCGAATCGCTCTCGACGACCCGGGCACAGTGCGCACCCTCGAGCACACGGCGCGGGCGATTTCCGAGCTCGCTGCGTCGGGGCTCATGGCACTGGTCGAGCCCTTCATGTCGAGCTGGGAGGACGGGAAGCTGGTCAACGACCTATCGGCTGATGAAGTGATCAAGTCAGCAGGGATCGCGTCGGGCCTGGGGGCCACCAGCCGTCACACGTGGCTGAAGCTCCCGGTGGTGGATGACATGGAGCGGGTCATGCTGTCCACGACATTGCCGACCTTGTTGCTCGGCGGAGACCCGCAGGGGTCCGACGACGAGGTTTTCGCGAGCTGGGAGAAGGCTCTCGGCTTACCCGGGGTTCGGGGTCTCGTGGTTGGTCGCGCGCTCCTCTACCCCCAGAACGACGACGTCGCTGCGGCTGTCGACGTCGCCGCCGGCCTCGTCGCCAGAGCCTGAGGCACCGCCCGGGATCAGTCCAGGAAGTGGTTGTCGTGAGCCAGGAAGAAGTCGGCCTGCTCCTCCGGTGACATCTCGTTCAGATGGTTGAGGCCTTCGAAGTACTGCTCGCGTGGCGCGCCGGGAGCGAAGTGGATGAGCATCGAGGCCGGCGCTCCAGACTCGTTGCTGAAGCCGTGAATCCCGCCAGGAGGAACGTGAGCGAAATCGCCGACACCGGCATCCACCCATTCCTTGCCGTCATAGATCCGCACGGTGCCGGAGAGAACGTAGAAAGACTCGGCCATCGTGCGGTGAAAGTGGGGATCCGCCCCGCCCCGACCGGGGCCCATCGACCAGCGATAGAGCCCGAAAAGGCCACCAGTCGTGTCCCCTGTGGCCAGATAATGCGCCTCGGTCCCGGTGGTGCGGACCAAGTCGGGTTCGCCGCCGGCTCTCCTGATCATTGCGGTCACGGCGGCGTTCGATCCTGTGTAGAGGGGGTCTGGGTAGGTCATGGGTGACCTCCGCTACGTTACGCGGCACGCGATCGAGGAGAACGGATGACAGCGGAGCCGGGTCCTGCGGGATCTCCGACTCTGGCGGACCAGGTCAGCAAGCTCTATGAGCTGATCGCCGGGTACCACGCCACCCACATGATCGAAATCGGACGCGAGCTAGGGGCATGGACGGCGCTCAGTGGGCATCCGGGGATCACGTCCGAGGGTCTGGCGGCCCTCATCGGTGCCGACGAGTTCTATACCGACGTGCTGTGCCGCACTGCGTTCGCTTTCGAACTGCTGGAGCGTGAAGGGCCGGGCTGGCGGATGGCACCCCATTTCGACCAGATCTTGGGCGACCCCGACTCGAGCTTCCACCTGGCGGGGGCGGCCGGGGTCCACATGGAAGTGGGCAAGGACTACGAGAACTATCCGCGTCACTTCCGAGAAGGCACCGTGAAGCCATATCAAGAGCACGACGAAGGATTCATGCAGGAGGTGGCGGAAGGCCTCAAGACCTTGCCCCGAATCTTTCTCGACCTGGTGCTGCCCCAGTTGCCTGCCCTGCAGGAGCGTCTCGAGCAGGGTGGCCGGGTGCTCGACGTGGGTTGTGGTGGGGGATGGGCCGTGGTGCAGATCGCCGAGCGCTACCCAGGCGTCATGTGTGTGGGCGTCGATGTCGAGCCGTATTCGGTCGGGCTGGCGCAACAGCTGATCTCCGATCGAGGTCTCGCCGACCGCTGTGAAGCACGCGTCCTGAGTGTCGATGACCTGGGCGAAGAGGCCGCTTTCGATGTGGCGACGAGCTTCCTGGTCGTTCACGAGATAGCGCCGGAGCTGAAACCCGGGGCGTTTGCCTCGATAGCTCGAGCCCTCAAGCCGGGGGGCTTCTTCCTCATCTTCGACGAGGTCTACCCCGTCACCGACGACTCGCTTCGTTCTATGCCAACGCGGTTCGCCGCCTTGGCCCAGTGGTACGAGCTGACGTGGGGGAATGTGGTCGACACCCGCGCCGGTCTCGAGCAACTCTGCAACCGGGCGGGCCTCACCGTCACCGAGGAGACGAGCTTCTCCCGGTTCCACATAGTGGTCGCAGAGAAGCCCGCCTAGTCGGTACCCCCGGCCGGATGCCGCTGATCACATGATGTCGAGTGTCTCGGCGACCTCGATGGTCCCGCCCGCTGCCAGTTGCGGCGAGCCCTTGGCGAAGACCAGTGCCTGCTCGAGGCTGTCTGCGCTGATGACGGAGTAGCCGGTCACCGGGTTGGCGCCACCGCCCTGGGTGGTCGACCCATCGGACCCGACGGTGGCCGATGCCCCTGTCGGGTGCCCTTGGTCAACCACTGCCGAGCCCAGACCGTTCAACCACTCATTCCACGCCTGCATCGTCGCCGCGCCCTCCTCCTCCGACTCGGGGGCACTGCCGCCGTGATAGACGAACACGAACTTGGACATTCTGCGTCTCCTTTCGCGCGGCCACCTGGTGTGGCCTGTCCATCTACAGACGAACGGCCACCGTCTGTTTCGACATCCAAGGCCCGGGCTCTTTCGACGTAGCGGGCGGGCGCTAACTACCGTCCCGTCGCCGATGAAGTTCAGGATCGTCCCGTCCACCCGCGAGTTCTTCGACGACTTCTCCCTCGCCGCTCAGAATCTCGCCACGTGCGTGGACAAGTTGAACGATGTCCTCGCCGACACGTCCCAAGCGGCAGAGCGCCACGTCGCGGTCAAAGAGGTCGAACGGGCCGGTGATGAATACACCTCACGCATCCTCACCCGGCTCGACTCGACGTTCGTCACGCCGTTCGATCCCGAGGACATCCAGCGCTTGGCGCAGGGGATCGACGACGTGGTCGACGACATCTACCACGTTTCCGAGATGGTGGTGCTCACCAACATCACAGAGCTCATCCCCGAGGTCCCCGAACAAGTGGAGGTGCTGACCAGGATGGCCGCGAAGATCGTCGAGCTCTTCGACCGGTTCGAGGACATGAGGGGCCTGCGTCAGATAATCGCCGAGATCGAAGGGCTGGAGAGCGAAGGGAATCGCATCTACCGCAGGGCGGTTGCCCGACTCTTCTCCGGGGAGATGGAGCCTGTCGACGTCATCCGCTGGAAGGACATCGTCGAGTCGCTCGAGGCGGTACTCGACCGTATCGAGGACATGACCAACATCGTCACCACGATCGTCGTCAAGCAGGCCTGAGGAAGTCGATCGTGGAGATCGGCGCGATCTTTGTCATTCTGCTCGCGCTGGCCTTCGACTTCACCAACGGGTTCCACGACGCGGCGAACTCGATCGCCACGGTGGTATCGACCCGCGTCCTCTCTCCGCGCTATGCGGTGATCTGGGCAGCATTCTTCAACTTCGTCGCCTTCCTCATCTTCAGCACTCACGTGGCCAACACCATCGCCAAGGACGTGGTGATGCAGGATGCCCTCACCGTCGGGGTGATCTTTGCCGGCCTCGTCGGGGCGATCGCCTGGAACCTGTTGACCTTCTGGCTCGGCCTCCCCACCAGCTCCTCACATGCCCTGGTTGGGGGAATCGCCGGCGCCGCCGTCGCCCGCGACGGGTTCGATGTGCTCATCTCGGAAGGGCTGCGGACTATCGGGGCATTCATCGTGTTGTCGCCGTTGATCGGCCTGGCTCTGGGACTGACATTGACGGTGATCATCCAATGGGTGTTTCACCGCAACACAGACATCGACAGGCTGAACAAGGGATTCCGCCGCGGCCAGCTGGTCTCGGCGGCCGCCTTCAGCCTCGGACACGGTGGCAACGACGCCCAGAAGACAATGGGGATCATCCTCGCGGTTCTCATCGCGGTCGGGAGCCTTCCTCCCGAAGCCGAGGTGCCACTCTGGGTCGTTCTCTCCGCGCACACCGCCATCGCGCTGGGAACCCTCTTTGGCGGTTGGCGGATAGTCAAGACCATGGGGTTCAAGCTCACCAAGCTGCAGCCGGCGGGCGGGGTGGCCGCAGAGACCGCCGCCGCCGCCACCCTCTTCTTTGCGTCTGCACAGGGCATCCCGGTGTCGACCACGCACACCATCACTGGTGCCATCGTCGGTGTTGGCGCGGCGCGACGTCTGTCGGCGGTGCGGTGGCGGGTGGCGGGCCGTGTCGTCTGGGCATGGGTCTTCACCATCCCTGGCGCGGCCCTTGTCGCCGGGGTAGTCTCGCTGATAGTGGGAGCACTGGGATGACCGACCGGAGGGCATATTTCTTCCTTGGGGCAGCGGTGGCTGTCTTGCTCGTTCGCCCGTTGGTCCCTCAATTCCGCTGGGTGACCCTCGCTGTGGCGTTCGTCTACCTCGTCTTCGCTCTCGCCTTCGCCACCGCCAACCTCTCGGCCCGGCGCCAGGCGATCCGCAACGGTCACCTCTGACGCCTGAGCGACCATGGCAGGGGTCAGACGATGGGCTTTGTGCCCTCGATGCCGGAGCGTCTCCCGTTCGCCCTGAGGACACCGACTCCGAGACCGATCAGCGCAACCGCGAGTAGGACTGCCCCGATGCGGGTGAGTAGGGTCCCGGCCGAGGACTCCCCTTCGGCACCGACGAGCATGTGGACGAAGAAGCCTCCCGATTGGAGGAGGATGCCGCCCAGCAGGGTCAGCCCGAGCAATCGTTGGCGTGAGGACTCGAAATCGGTCCTATCCATGAGCACGAAATAGACCAGCGCAAGGGTGAGGAGCACACCGGCATGGGCGTGCCCGGCCCGGAAGAACTGCTCTTCGAACTCGGTGAGGTCTCCTTGACTGGTCAGCATGCCCAGCAATGACCAGCCGCCGAACTCGACCGTCACGATGGCAAAGAGTGTGAAGGCGATCATTGGCGAGGTGGGTCTCATCGGGTTTCTCCTTCTGTTGATGAGTAGAGCCGCCGGCGACTCTCGGTCTGATCGGGCTCAGGCCCCAGACCGGTGCCGCATTGCGTCGAGACCTTCGAGAATCAGGTCGAGCCCAAACTCGAACTCGAACTGGTCGTCGCACCAGCCCAACGTCGAATCGGGATCGTCGTGGGCGACCTCCATGAGCATCCCGGTGAGATGTGGGAAATGATCGGCCATCTCCGCCATCGCCTCCGTCAAGTCCTCCTCATCTTCTTCGGCGTTCTCCGGCTCGAACAGTTCCTGGGTGAAGCCCAGGGCCCGGCTGCCCAGAGCATGCATGGCGTGATGGGAGAGGTCATATGAAAACCCACCGGCGCGTAGCACCCCGAGCAGCTCGTCGAAGTAACGCATAGTCGACGGGGTTATGGTGGTGCGGGTCTCGATCACCCGAGAAGCCCATCGGTGGCGGATCAGCACCTCCCTGGCAGCGAGGATCCGAGCGCGCATCAATGCCTTCCAGTCTTCGTTCGCCGGAGGGCCGTCGACCACCGCGACGGCCTCGTTGATCTCATCCATGATGACGTCCACCACACCGTCGAGGACCGCCTCCTTGTTGGCAACGTGGTAGTAGAGCGACATCGCCTCCGCCCCCAGATCGCGGGCGAGGTTGCGCATGGTGAGGGCGTCGATGCCCCCCCGGTCGGCGAGATCGACGGCGGCGCGGAGGACCCGCTCCCTGGTCAACGGGTCGCGGGCCCGAGGTCTCGGCTCGGCTTGGGTCGCCATCGAGCTCCAATCTAATCGTACGAGGTAAGTCTGAATGGGGACTTGACAACCTTACGTCGTACGAGTTACCTTACACCATACGACTTACAACGTACGAGGAGAAGAGGAGGAGATCATGAAGGCAATTGTGCAGGACGTGTACGGCTTGGCCGATGTGCTCGAGCTGAGGGACATCGATCCGCCGGTCATCGGCCCCGACGAGGTGCTCTTGCAGGTACATGCGGCCGGAGTCGAACCGGGCGTGTGGCACATCATGACCGGTCTGCCCTATCTGGTTCGAGTCATGGGCTACGGCCTGACCAAGCCCAAATACCCGGTGCGCGGACGTGATGTCGCCGGGCGGGTCGAGGCGGTCGGGGCCAATGTGACCCGGTTCCAACCAGGGGACGAGGTCTTTGGGACGTGTGAAGGCTCCTTCGCCGAGTATGCGGCGGCCCGGGAGGACCGGCTGGCCCTGAAGCCGGCCAATCTCACCTTCGAGGAGGCGGCGGTGATTCCCATCTCGGGCATGACCGCGCTCCAGGCCCTGCGCGACAAAGGGCAGGTGAAGCCCGGCCAAGAGGTTCTGATCATCGGGGCCGGTGGCGGTGTCGGCACCTTTGCGATCCAACTCGCCAAGGCCTTCGGGGCCGAGGTCACTGCGGTGTGCAGCACCTCGAAGGTCGACCTCGTCACGTCGATCGGCGCCGACCACGTCATCGATTACACCCGCGAGGACTTCACCGAGAGATCGGGCCGGTATGACCTCATCATCGACAACGCAGGAAACCGCAGGCTATCCAAGCTTCGACGCGCTCTCGCTCCAGACGGGACCCTGGTCATCGTCGGAGGCGAGGGAGGGGGAGCATGGGTCGGGCCCGCCGACCGGATCGTCCCGGTGATGTTGCTCTCGCCATTCGTGAAGCAGAGACTGCTGTCGTTGATGGCTATGGAACGTGAGGAAGACCTCCAGGTCTTGAGTGAGATGGCAGAGGCCGGGAAGTTCACCCCGGCCCTGGACCGGACCTACCCCCTGGTCGAAGCACCCGACGCCGTCCGCTACGTGGGCGAGGGGCACGCCCGGGGCAAAGTCGTCGTCACGATCTGAGAATCCCGTGATGATGAAAGCGATAGTCCGCGATGTCTACGGGCCACCAGACGTCCTGGATTTTAGAGACGTCGAGAAACCAGTGCCTGGCCTAGGAGAGGCACTGGTACGAGTCGAGGTCGCGTCCGTGAACACCGCCGACCTGGAGCATCTGAGGGGTGAGCCACGAGCGGCTCGGGTGGCGACCGGGTGGCGACGGCCTCGCAGCAAGGGTGTCGGGTTCGACGTCGCCGGTCGGGTCGAGTCCGTCGGTGACGACGTTCGGTCGTTGCAGCCGGGCGATGCCGTATGGGCTGATCTGTTCGATTCCGGCGGAGGCGCTTTCGCCGAGTACGTGTCAGTCCCCCAGGAGAAGTTGGCGCCAATACCGCCCGGCTTGTCTTCGGAGGTGGCAGCGACGGTCCCCCATTCGGGTCTCCTCGCATTGCAGGGCCTGACCGGGTGGGGCCCTATCGAACCGGGGCAGACGGTTCTCGTCATCGGTGCCGGAGGCTGTGTGGGGCCATTTGCGATCCAGCTCGCCAAGGCATTCGGAGCGGAGGTCACCGGAGTCGACCACACGGGAAAACTCGACTTGATGTGCTCGGCAGGGGCGGACCATGTCATCGATTACACCATCGAGGACTTCGCAGAAAACGGGCGGCGGTACGACATGATCCTCGACATAGCCACACAGCGCTCGATTCTCGTTTGCCGTCGCTCACTCGCGCCACGCGGCCGTCATGCACTGATCGCCCGTTCCCTGGGCGGGTTCTTCAAGGCCGCGGTCGTCGGGGCCGGCACCTCCATCGCCGGGAGCAAGAGGATGGGTGTATTCGTGTGGAAGCCGAACAACCGGGAGGATCTGGGCCATCTGGGGCGGCTCCTTGCGTCTGGAGCGATCGCACCGCTCATCGACCGGAGTTACCCGCTGGGTGAGACTCCGGCCGCATTGCGGTACGTGGACGAAGGCCATGCCCGGGGCAAGGTGATCATCACCGTCTAACCGCTGGTGATCGGCTGTCCGCCGGCGATTACGAGACCTATGACGAGGCCGATCCCGGCGATCACGAGGAGGACCACCTGGGCCCTGAAGTATTCGAATCGCTCGGCCATCGCAGAGAAGAAGAGCACGGCGGCGAAGAGAAGGGTGGTGAGTGTGTAGATGTCGGAGATGGTGTTGGCATCCTCGCCGGCTTGGAACAGCTCGTCGGCGCGTGCTTCGAGACGCTCCGCCTCGGCGTCCTGCGACAGTTGATATTCGGGCATCGCAAATGGGCTCGGAGGCGCATCGGCGTTGTTGAGCGGATCGAGGGCGATCCACGCGTCATATCCCACCCTGAACTCGTCCCTGAACCGCTGGAAATAGAAGTCGGCGACGACCTCGTTCTCTTCTAGGACCGCGTCTATGTAGTTCTCGAACACGCTCAGGTCTGCCAGACGGAACTGGTTGGCTGCCGTGCGTTGCTGGGCAGCGTTGGTGCGGGACCCCGAGGCCTGGGTGTAGTTGCTCGACTGGATGCCGTCCCACAGTGATGCCTGGTATCCGCTCCACGCCGTCGACAGCGCGGCAAACGCAAGAATCGCCACTGTGATTATCTCCGTGCGCCTCTCGCGGCGCGAGACGAACCGGGCGGCGCCTCCGTCGGGGATCACGTCGTTGGCATCAGGTTCTGTCATTTCCCTTCCTCACTCGAAAGAGCATTTATTGACTGCGTGGATGCCTGCCTTATGCAATGTGGGCGAAAGCCTGGCACGACTAGCCCAGTTTTGGAGGGATGACGAACGACACGCTTCTCCCCGAAGCTGTTGAATGGGTCTGATGGAAGGCCTCGAAGCCCTCGCACTTGGCGGGCTCGCCCAGTCGTCATTGCTGCTCGCCGGGCTCGTCGTGTACTGGGTGCGACCCTCGGCCAAGGTCATTGGGGCTCTGGCCGGCTTTGGGGCAGGCGCCCTGATCAGCGCCGTCGCATTCGACCTGATCCCCGAGAGCTCCGACCTGGGGAATTGGCAATTGGGGCTGTGGTTCTTGATCGGCGCCGCCATCTTCGTGATCAGCGACCGCATCGTGGAGTCGCGGTTCGGGGGAGGAGACGACGGCGGGCCGTTGGGGATCGTGGTGGGTTCGGTAGTCGACGGCGTGCCGGAGTCCATCATCTTCGGCATTCAGATCGCGCTCGGCCAGGTCATCAGCGCCGCATTCCTCGGGGCGGTATGGGTGTCCAACATTCCCCAGGCGCTCGCTCCCTCCGCGGCCCTCGCCGAGGCGGGATGGAGCCGGGCGAAGCTTGCCGGCATGTGGGGCCTGGTCGTGCTGGCGTGCGCGGTTACCGCATGGCTTGGATATCTCGCGGGAGTGGGTCTTGGCGCGACCGGGGACCGTGCTGCCGCTCTGGCCGCCGGCGGCCTGCTGGCGATGCTGACCGACTCACTCATGCCCTACGCGGTGCAGAAGGGTGGCGCTCAGGCAGGCATCTGGACAGTGGTCGGATTCGGGCTCGCCCTCGCCACGTCCTCATGAGCCCAGTCATCGGTGTGTTGGATAAGATGACTTAGAGAGCGGGGAGATCAGGGTGGGGTGTTTGTTTTTGTTGATCCTCGGCATCAGCCCGAGGCTGGCTGTTGTCGGTCTTTGGCTCGTCACCGACTGGGTCGATCGCGCCTTTGGCGGGAGCTGGCTCCTCCCGGTGGCCGGGATCGTGTTGCTTCCCTGGACCACAGCCCTGTACGTGGTCGGTTTCGTCGTTGAGGATGCCGCGGCTCCCTGGGGCATCCTGGGGGCCATCATCGGGCTCTTCCTCGATGTGGCGGTGCATGCCGGCTCGGCGACGATGGGGCGGCGGCGTTACGGCAGCTAGTGGCCCGTCGCCGGGGATTTGGTGAGGGTCCGGGGCACCGGGTCGCCGAGATGGGCTGCGGCTTCGAGTTGCTCGACGGGCTCGTCGGCGACACTCTGCCCATAACGCCTGGCCAGCGGTCCCGCCGTGACTCCGTGGGCGATGACCGAGAGGAAGACGGTCCAGGTCGCGATCTCGATCATGAGGTCCGGGGCGAGCCCACCCTCCTGGAGCGACTCGAAGGCGATCAGGGTGAATACGACCGAGGCCAATCCCCGTGGGCCGAACCACCCCATGAAGAGGAGGCTGGCCGGCTTCAAGCCGGTCCCGATCATCGCCACGGCCACCGGCACCATCCGTACCAGGGTCAGGCTCAGCAGCGCATAGATGATCGCCGTGGACGACACCCCGCCGTTCAGTTGTGGAGCGAGCAGGAGCGCTCCGAATGTGACCCAAACCAGGAATGAGGCGAACATGCCGAGGTCCTCGGTGAACTCGACCGGCTCATGGAGCTGACCCCTCGAGGCCACTGCGAAAACGATGCCAGCCACGAAGGCGGCGACGAAGCCGTTCCCTCCCGCTGCGACCGCCCCGCCATAGGCGAGAAGTGCCGTCGCCAACACGGCCAGCCGTTCGGAGAGCGGAGACGTCCAACCCCGGTCATGGGCGACGTCGATGAGGCGGCCCGTGACGATCCCGACGGCGATCGCGACCAGGACTGCGATGCCAAGCTCCTTTACGGACTGCGCCACCCAGTTCTCCGGACCCGTCTCCTCCTGTGCGATGAGAACAGCGAGGAAAAGAGTCACCAAGGGTGTGGCCATGCCGTCGTTGAGCCCGCTCTCGACATTCAGGGCACGACGAATCCGCCCGGGCACCGAGCGGTTGGTGAACACACCCAGCCCCAGAGCGGCGTCCGTCGGGGCGAGGATGCTCGCCGCCAGCGCCGCCGCCGCCCAGCCGGCAGCGGGAACCAGCCACATGCCGACCCCGAAGCCGGCGAGCACGGTGAGGGGGAATCCGATGAGGAGGAGGCGAATGGGGAGGCCACCGTCCTCTCGCAACTCACGCCATCGGAGGGTGGAGGCGTCGGCAAAGAGAAGAAGCGCGAGGGTCAGCTCGGCGATGTGCTTGACCGTCTCCGGCTCCCCAACCGGGCCTAGCCATTCGGGTGCACCGAGACCGATGAGAGTCCCGGTGAGCACGAAGACCATCGGCGCGGTGATCGACCACTTGTCGAGACGGGCCGCGACCAGGGAGTAGGAGATGAACACCGCGGAGAGGATCGCCAGCCCGATCACGAAACCGCCACCTAGATGTACTCGTTCCGTTCCAGCCAGCGCGTCCCGAAGAACCCCTCCACCGCCGGCAGGTAGAACGTGATGACCCGATAGGTGGCGGTCACCGCGAAAGCTGTCGACTCATCGACCCCAAAGGTGGCCAGCAACGCCGTCATGGTGGCTTCGGCCACACCGACACCGCCGGGCACGGGCAAGAACCCTGCGAGGAGGCTGGTGCCTGCGGCGGCGAACAAGGCAGCGCCATAGCTGAGGTCTGACCCGACGGCCTGCAGGATCAGCCACAGGGTGATTCCGAGCACGTTCCAGTAGACGAAGTTGCTTCCCAAGAGGCCCATGGCCCGCGTCGGCTGCCCGAGCACGACCATCAGCGCTCCCCAGGCTTGTTTGACCACCGGTCCCACCCGTTCCCGCAATTTCTTTATGCGCATGACCGCCAGCACCACTACCAGGACGATGAGGGCAACCACACCGAGAATGAGCAACCAGGGCACATCCGAGGGGTCGATGTCGAGGTTCAGGTCGACGTCGCCTGCGATGAGCACGACGATGAGGATCGCCACCTGGACCAGGAACCCGGAGAATCCATCGATGGCGCCCTGGGCCACGGCCACCGTTGCGGAGACGCCGAACTTCATGAGGAAGGCGGCATTCATCGCCACGCGACCCGCCGCGCTGGGGATCGCCAGGCTGATGAACTGGCTCGCGGTCTGCAACGTCAGCAAGGGCCAGAATGGGAGCTTGGCCGGCACGGCGAACATCGTGGCCGTGGCCTGGGGGAAGAATTGGGTGTGTCCCACGATGAGCGCCAGCACGATCAGGGCCCAGTTGGCCGCCTGCAGGACATCCCAGATCTCGGCGAAATTCACGCTGGTCAACGCGGAGATGAGTGCAGACGAAATCAGGAAGAGCAGCACCGCCATGATCAGGCTTCGAATCGTCACCCGCCGCAGCTTCACGGGCTCGGGCATTGCGGTCCCGGTGAGCTCCGCCACCTTTGCGCTGAGACCCTTTATCAGCTCCTTCGGATTCCCCGCCAGCTGACGGCCGGTGGAGCTGACCGCCGCGAGCTGTAAATACGGCATGACCTCGACAAGGCGATCACGCCCCACGCCGTCGATTGCGGTTCGAACCGCTCTCTCCTCCCCGACGAGGACGGCCAGGCTGAACAGGAGCTCGATTACGTCGCTTGCTTGATCGGATTCGTCCGGGGCCAATGATCCGAGGGCAAAATCGGTGAAGATGGGCTGGTCCGCGTCTGCGTGAATTTCTGAGGTGCGAAGCGATCCATGGCTCATGGATTGCTCGTGCAGGAGCCTCATTTGTGACCATGCTTGCAACAGAAAATCGTCGGTGAGACGGTTCGGCTCCAGGTCGGTGAGAGCCACTCCCGAGCTGCGGAAGCAGATCAACGCGATTTCCGAAGAGGCCGCCCCCACCGCGGCGAGGCTGGGCACGTGCACGCCGGCCCTCTCCGCCATAACCGTCATGAGCGCCTCGTGCTCCACCGCCTGTAGGCGCGAGTAACTAACCGCTCGGCTGGTCTCGCGGTACCAAAGGGTGTGCCACATCTTCGCTGCGAGTTGCGAGTCGAACGCGTCGCGGCCGTACACCTTGATGTCGAGGGGCTCGCCGTCTTCGTCCATCGCCATGAAGCGGACGACGCCCCAGGTTTGATAAGGGGCCGCCTCCAGCCCGTAGTTGGGCACCCCGAGGTGGGCCAGGGTCGCCGCCACGATCGCTGGATCCGGGTAGCCACGTGGCGATCCGGCTACCGCCAACAAGGCTCCCGCCGTGAGGAGGCCGATCCCGAACGAGCCGATGGTGTGTGATGGGGTTCCATAGCTGAGGCCAATCGCTGCGATGGTCGTGATCACCATGGCCAGCCATCCGAATCGACGCAGGGGTCGGGTGACGTGTCGGCCGGCCACCACCAACATGGACGTCACCATCGCCACCCTCATGATCGGGAAACGCGGCACTGGGTCCTCGAGGTCGATCTCGGGCAAGACATAGGGCCATGCCTCGTTGACCAGGAGCGAGATGACGACCACGAGCAAGACGGCCGCGACGCCCGCAATGATCACGTCCTGCAGTGCGGCGCGTCGTCGCCGCCCACCGGTGAGGAGCGCCCCGATCAGGATCAGGGAGTAGATCAGACTCGACGAGTAGCCGATGCCGAGCAGCGTGTGCACCCAGGGCGGGCTCGCCTGCACCAACTCGGTGAACGCCACCTCCCAATTGGATGCCTGGTCCACCACGAGCAGGGCCCAGATCAGCAACAGGAGCCCGGTGACCGCAGTGAGGATGTCCCGGGGCCGGCGCACCCGCGGCTGGCCCGCCGACTCGACGAAGTAGGAAGCCCGGGGCAGATTGAGTGCTCTCAGCGCCACCTTGGCAAGCTACGCCTGTGAGATCGTGGCATGCATCAGTTGCTCGTCTCTTTACGTTCTCTATAGGCGCGTCCGACATCCTTTCGGTGTGACGTCGGCGTCTTTCACTGCAGGATTCAGGAACCGCGGCCTCGTCTGCGACGTCTGAACCTCGACCGCCGCCTACGACACTGCCCATGACCCCCTCCCTCATCCATCCCGTCAGCTTGATCGCACGCGCCGGCACCGGCCACGGGGGCCAGATCTGATGCGCATCCTCGTCGTCGAAGATGAGCAGGATCTGGCGTCCGCCATCGCCGACAGCCTTCGCCGTGACGGGTACGCAATCGACATCGCGTCCACGGCGAGGTCGGCGATGAGCCTCACGTCGGTCAATACCTACGACGTGGTCTGCCTCGACCTGAACCTGCCTGACGGGGACGGGCTCGACGTGTGCCGGCAGGTGCTGGCCGATCCCAGCCGGTCATACGACCTGGCCCCGGCTCCCAAGATCCTCATGCTGACCGCCCGCGGCGGCGTCGACGACCGGATCCGTGGACTGGACGAGGGGGCAGACGACTACCTGGTGAAGCCGTTCTCGTTAGGCGAGCTGAGCGCCCGGATCCGTGCCCTGCTCCGACGTGACACGTCGACCGCGAGCTCGGTCGTCGCCTACGCCGGGATCGAGATGGACACCGCTCGCCATGAGGTCACATTTCGGGGAGAGGCAGTAGCGCTGACCGTCAAGGAGTATTCCCTGCTCCGCTGGTTCCTCCTCCATCCCGAGGAAGTGCACAGCGCCGAGCGTCTTCTCGAGCACGTTTGGGACGAGCACGCAGATCCGTTCACCAACACGGTGAGGATGACTCTGTCGAATCTGCGGCGAAAGCTGGCATCGGTTGCGGCGATCCAGCCGATCGTCACCCTGCCCGGCCGTGGCTACATGCTGAAGGCGGACGCATGAGTTGGTCGAGGGTTCGACTGGCGATTCTCCTCACGGCACCTGCCTTTCTCATGGCATTCGTGGTGATGGCGGTGACTATTGCGCTTTTGGTGAGTCACGAGCCTTGGTCTGACGCCCGGACCGGCATTGCCCAAGTAAGTGACGACCTGGCGGTGGTGGTCGTGGCCGAGGAAGGGACGATCGATGGGCTCATCGACTCCGGTCTGCTGACACCGGCCCTGGCCCTGATCCCGGCGCTCCTTGTCGCCTGGGTCGTCGCCGGTCGGGTGAGACGGGTTGTGGCGAGGGCCCGAGCGGAGGTCGAGGCGGCCGATGTCGAGCGTCACAGCCGGATGCAGGAAGTAGTGCACGAGCTGCGCACCCCGCTCGCCGTCATGGGGACGAATCTCGAGCTGGCCGCCATCGAGGCCGGGAAGGAGCCCGGAGCGGCGGGGTACATCGACGCCGCCCACCGGGCCGTCAGCAGGATGGCGCGAACGGTCGACGATCTGGCCAGCCATGGTGGGCTCGCGGTCGAGCAAGGAAACGGTCCGGTCGACCTCGCGGACCTCGCCGAGTCGGCCATGGCCGAGCACGTCGGCCTCGCCCGGGCCCGCGGGGTCAATGTGGAGCTCATCGGGACCTCTCACATCACCGTGCCGTCGGTCGACCCGGCCGCGATGCGCATGGCCATCGGGAACTTTCTCAGCAACGCGGTGCGGATGGCGCCGCAGGGCTCGTCGGTTGGCATCGATTGGGGTCGGCTCGACGGCTGGGCTTGGATCGCGGTGATCGACGAGGGGCCCGGTCTGGCTCCCCATCTCCATGCCCGCGTCTTCGAGAGAGGATGGCAGGGTCACCACGAGCGCGAGCGTGGAATGGGGAACGGCGCGGCGGGCTTGGGGCTCACCATCGCCCGCCAGCTCACTGAAGCCCAGGGCGGGGCCGTGACCGTCGAATCCGAGGAAGGCGGAGGCGCCGCTTTTGCCCTCTGGCTGCCGTTGGAGATCGGCGCAGACCCGAGGACTGTCGTTGCACCCGATCAGGTCCACGCTCTGGCACAACCCTGGCACCGGGCCTCGTTCATCGCGTGACGGGCCCGTTAGAGGTCGTGTCCCGCAGGTCCGGATCAGACCACTAGGTCGTCGCAGTCAGGGATTGTTCGAGCCAGTCCTCGAGCCGGGTCGCTCCGAGGATCGCGTCCGCGGCCGGGACCAGGGTCCGCTCGCCCAACATGGCACCGAAGTACCTGGCCTCCGGGTCGGCGATCACCTCACGGGGATCATTGCGTGCGCTGAGGCCCTTGCCGATGAACTCGTCGAGACGGAACTGCTCCGGCCCGGCCACCTCGACTGTGCCGTTGAGCGGCGATCCGACCACGGTCCGGCCCACCAACATTGCCACATCATCAGCGGCCATGGGTTGGATCAGTACCGGTGCCAGTCGGACGATGTTCTCCTCGGTTGCACCATCGGCGATGCTCTTGAGGAATTCAAAGAACTGACTGGCGTGGACGATGGAGTAGGGGATCGAGGACTCCTTGATCAGCTTCTCCTGGGCGATCTTGGCTCGGAAATACCCGCTCTCCAATAGGCGCTCGGTCCCCACCACTGACAAGGCGACGTGATGTCCAACCCCTGCCGCGATCTCCGCGGCGAGGAGATTGCCAGTGGACGTCGAGAAGAACTCGAGCACTGCCGCTTCCTCGAATGACGGCGAGTTCGATACGTCGACGACCACATCGGCCCCGTCGACCGCTTCCGGCAATCCCTCACCGGTGACGGTGTTCACCCCGGTGTTCGGTGAGGCAGGCACCGCCTCGTGACCCTGTTCTATGAGCGTCTTGACCAGCTTGGAGCCGATGAGCCCGGTTCCGCCGATGACGAGGATCTTCACGATGCATCCTTGCTGTGTTGGGGAACCCGGGCTTGACGGGCCTTTTAAAGGTCATCTCATAGGTTGCGGCGGTTGACCACACGGAGGATGGATTGACCCAACTCGACCCTAGCCCACCCAAGCTCCGCCCCAGACGGCGGTCCTGGCGCGACCTTCCGGCTTCGCCGCCAATCGGCGACCCGCACCCGCCAATCACCGAGGAACAACCGGTGGTGGCCCCGATCGCCCCGGCGGACGTGGCGGTGAAGACGCCGCGAAGCGGTCTGCGCATCTTCACCTACACACTCACGACAGTCGTGGTGGCATTGCTGGGCGCCGCGGGATGGCTCTGGCAGCGCGAGGAGCCGGTCACGACGACACCGACCGTGGCGCCAGCGGAGGCAGAAGCCGGCAGTCCGGGCGCCGTCGCCGCAGCGCTGGGGCCTGCTGTGGTCCATATCGAGATCCTCGGCGGGTTGGAGGCCGGCGGAGGGGTCGGCTCAGGCGTGATCTACGACACCTCAGGTCTGGTGCTCACCGCACATCATGTTGTCTCGTTCTCCGACGAGGTGACCGTCATGACCGCCGACGAGCGGTCGTTCAACGGGCGTGTGGTCGGGCGGATCCCCGAGCGTGATCTCGCCATCGTCGCTCTCACCGATGCGACGGACCTAGTGGCGGCGACCATCGCCGAGCCCGGGACGGTCGAAGTAGGCGAGCCGGCCATCGCATTGGGGAGCCCGTTCGGGTTCCAGCAGTCGGTGACTGCCGGGATCATCTCGGGTCTCGATCGCGAGCTGGAGACGCCGATGGGAACTCTCACCGGGCTCATCCAGACCGACGCTCCGATCAACCCAGGCAATTCGGGAGGGCCACTGGCCGACGCCGAGGCCAAGGTGATCGGGATCAATACCGCGATCGCCTCGATGTCGGGCGGTAACGACGGCGTCGGGTTCGCGGTGCCCGTCGAGGCCTTCGCGTCGCTGATCGACGAGGTCGAGGCGAACGGTGGGGTCGCTGCCCCGACCGTTTCCGCCCCGGAGGACGCCGGAGCGCTGGGGGGCTTGGTTCCGGGTCTCGAAGACCTCCTGCCCGGGCTCGATGACCTCTTCGGCCCTGAAGGGCTGGGGGGGCTGGAGGGCCTCCCCGGTCTGGAGGAGATGCTCGACGAGATGTTCGGTGCCGCCGACATCCCGCCGGAGCTGCAACAGCTGCTGGAGGAGCTACTGGGCGTACCTGCCCCCGCTGCCCCCGGGGAGGGAGAGACCTCATGACCACGAGTCAGTTCACACCGAGGAGCGAAACTGCTCAGCCGGGCCTGCACGGGGTGCAGCTCCGTGAGGTGATGGCCGAATTGCAGCGGGTGATCGTCGGCCAGGACCGAGTACTCGAGCGCGTCCTCGTCGCACTCCTGGCCGGCGGGCATTGTCTTCTCGAAGGGGTGCCCGGCCTGGGCAAGACGCTCACTGTGTCCACCCTGGCCAGGACTCTCGGTGGCACCTTCACCAGGATCCAGTTCACACCCGACCTCTTGCCGTCCGACATCGTCGGCACCCGGATCTACCGGCCTTCGACCGAGCAATTCGACGTCGAGCTGGGCCCGGTGTTCGCCAACTTCGTGCTGGCCGACGAGATCAACCGAGCCCCGGCCAAGGTCCAGTCGGCGCTGCTCGAGGTGATGGGCGAGCGCCAGATCTCGATCGGGGGCACCACCTATCCGTTGCCGTTGCCCTTCCTGGTGCTCGCCACCCAGAACCCGATCGAGTCGGAGGGCGTCTACCCCCTGCCGGAGGCCCAGCGGGACCGGTTCCTGATGCGGATCCCGGTGGACTACCCCACTCCCGATCAGGAACACGAGATCGTCGATCGTTCCCGGCATCAGGTCGCCGGATCACCGGTTGCGCTGCTGTCCACCGACGATGTGGCCGGGCTTCAGGCCGCGGCGTCCGCGGTGTACGTCGACCGGGCGGTGCAGGACTATGCCGTAAGGCTGGTGCTTGCAACCAGGAACTCGGCAGAGCACGGCGTGGCCATCGATGGGCTCCTCGCCTACGGGGCCAGTCCCCGGGCCAGCATCGGGCTCATCAATGCCGGCAGGGCCCTTGCCCTCCTGCGAGGACGGGATCATCTCCTTCCCCAGGATGTCTACGACATCGCCTACGACGTCCTCAACCATCGGCTCGTACTGTCCTTCGACGCGGTCGCCGACGGTGTCACCGTCGACGATGTGCTGGTCGAGGTGCTGACGACTGTGGTGTCCCCACGGGTCTCATCCTCACAGCTCGCCGGGAACCGGGCGTCGCTGGCGGTCTGATGCTGCTCAGACGATCCGGGCCCCCAACGGGGGTCGAGCCGATCCCGCGCACCTCCCGGCTCACCTCGCCGTCACAGGTACCGATAGAGCGTCTGCGGCTCACCGTGCTGCGCCGGCTCAATGGCCTCCTCGCCGGCGATCATGCCGGGCTCTTCCCGGGCCACGGGACGGAGCGGGGCGAATCCCGCCCTTATGTCCCCGGCGACGATCCACGTCACATCGACTGGGCGGTCACGGCCCGGACCCAGGACACCCACGTACGTGACATGGTTGCGGACCACGAGCTGGACGTGTGGCTGATCCTCGATTCGTCGTCGAGCCTCGGCTTCGGCACAGGCCGGGCAACGAAACACGAAGTTGCCTGGTCGGCGGCCGGTGCCTTTGCCCTGCTCGCCTCCGACAGCGGCAATCGGGTGGGGGCGGCTCGCTCGACAAGCCGCAAGGGTCGATCGCGTCCGCTCCTCATTCCCGCTCGTGGCGGCTCGGCACATGCGGGGGCAGTCCTCAGTGCTCTCCTCGAGGTGCCCGAGGACGGGCAGCCCGGCGACCTTGCTCAAGCCATCGAGATAGTCGGCCAGGTCGCTCGCCGACGGGGGATGGCGGTGGTCATCTCCGACTTCCTGGGATCTCCCGACTGGGAGCGCCCGTTGCGGGCCATGTCCCAACGGCATGAGGTGATCGCCGTCGAGGTGGTGGATCCACGGGAGATCGACCTGCCTGATGTCGGGCTGATCGCGGTGGTCGATCCGGAGACGGGCAGGCGTCGATTGATCGACACCGCGCAGGACGGCGTTCGCCAGCGCTACGCCGACCTGGCCGCACAGCGTCGGGCCGACGTGGCGAGCCGCTTGAAGTCGTGCGGCGCCGATCATCTGGTCCTGGGAACGGATCGGGACTGGGTTCTCGACTTCGTCCGATTCGTCTCGGGTCGCAAGGCAAGACTGATGTCTGCGGGGAGGTAGGGACGATGACTGATTTCGGCTTTCTCTCACCCGGCCGTCTGGCCATCCTCATCCTGCCGCTTGCCCTTGCGGTCGGCTACATGGTGCTGCAGGCGAGACGGCGTCGCTACGCGGTGCGGTTCACGACGGTCGAGATGCTCGACCAGGTGGCACCGGACCGTCCCGGATGGCGCCGCCATCTACCTGCGTTGGGGCTGATCGTCGCCGCCGTGGTGGCGACGATGGCCTTCGCCCGCCCCGTTATCGCCGGGGAGACCCGTGAGTCGACCCAGCTCGTTGTGCTGGCAATCGACACATCGATCTCGATGGAGGCGGAGGATGTGTCGCCGTCCAGGGTCGATGCGGCCCGCGAGGCCGCCGGGGCCTTCCTCGACTCGGTGCCCGAGGGCGTCGCCGTCGGGGTGGTCGGCTTCGATGGTGTCGCGCGGCAGTTGATTGCCCCGACCACGCGGATCGAGGCGGTGCGCCGGGTCATCGATGGATCCATCAACCACAGTGGTCTGGGTGAGGGGACCGCGATCGGCGAGGCGGTGTTCCTCGGGATCGAGGCCATCGAGGCCTCGGGCGGAGAGGCAGAGGACGAGCCAGCGACCACCGATGAGGCGGCCGGCACGATCGTGGTCCTCTCCGACGGTGAGACCACGATGGGGCGGAGCAACGACGACGCCGCCACCGCGGCCCGAAGCGCCGACATCGCCGTGCACACCATCGCCTTCGGGACGGACGCCGGGACCATCTCGGACCTCTTCGAGGGTGAGATCCCGGTCCCGGTCAACGAGGAGGCTCTGGCCAAGCTGGCCCGCCAGACCGACGGCAAGGCACTCACTGCGGCGTCTGTCGAGCAGCTCAGCCAGGTTTACGAGGATTTGGGGCGTTCGGTCACCGTGGAGAAGGAGCAAGTCGAGATCGGCGACTGGTTCGCCGGCGCCGCGCTGGGACTCCTCAGCCTGGCCGGGCTCGGATCACTCCTCTGGTTCGGTCGGCTCCCCTGAGGGGTTACGTTCGCCAGTCGGTTCCTATTCGAACAGGGCACGCAAATGTGGGTTGAGGAAGGTCCCGTTGGGGTCGAATCTACGACGCATCTCGAGGAAGTCCTGATAGCGGGGGAACAGGGTCGCGATGCGCTCCGGTGTCATGAAATGGATCTTGCCCCAGTGGGGCCGGCCGCCGTATTCGGCGAACAGGTTGTCGCAGGCGCGGAGGTAGGGCCAGTAGTCGGTCCCAGGCTCGCCTGAGATGGAGACAACGAGATTGTCCCTCCGGTAATTGGGGCTCAGCCAGGCGTGGTCCGCGGCGACGACACGGATCTCCAGCGGGTAGACGCTCAGCGGGAGCCAGTCGAGCATGAGCTTTCGCATCCCGTCCATGATCTCCCGGGTTTGCTCGATGGGTAGGAAGTACTCGACCTCGTGGAAATTGGGGTCGTAAACCATCGGGTAGATCCGGTAGGAGCGGTCGATGCGCTGATTCTCGGGCAGACCATCCGATGACGTGCCGGCGGCCACCTCCCGATAGCGCTTGACAACGCAATCGTCGGCGCCGGCGTCATGGAGGTTGTAGAGGATGGCCGAGGCGTCAGTCGGCATCCAGAAGAGGCCGAAATGGCGGTACTCCTCCACGTCGGACTCGAATCGCTCCATGACTTCGGCGTACTTCATGATGTC